>JAABUM010006260.1_pt1 | contig 11798 bp, 19 predicted proteins | sample 5559161 | NCBI WGS metagenome assembly JAABUM01 (sample SAMN10711868, study PRJNA513369) | rock metagenome | isolation source: Antarctica rocks | place: Antarctica: Victoria Land, Siegfried Peak nord | reverse complement strand
CCGTGTGGCAAGCTCCAAGCATATTAGGTTGCAGGTTTGCTTAGGCAGGCTGCAAGCTCAGTCTCCGCTTCCGAGCACACCTGTAGATGTCGGCGGAGGGGCCGCAGTGCAGGCCCAGCAGGTTTTCCGGCGCCGCATGGGTGAAGGTGCCGCAGCCGGCCGAGCCTGCGGCGCCCGCCAGATCGTCCACCAGCGACGCGAGGCCGACGTCCCTGCAGAGGAATGTTCTCTTTCATTACACCCTGAAACTGCGGGGTCAGGTTCTGTTCAACGACGTCAAGCAGGGACGGAATGCACATGCGGGCTGCGACGCATGGCCTGGGTGGCAGACGTGGCGGCAGCAGCACAATTTATCACTACAGGGCAGTTCCGGCCGATGTGCGGCAGCTGAGCTGTGTCCCTTGCGCAGAATTGCAACGAAGACGGTATAGAATGTGGGGAAGCCCTGACAACTCACCCGATCTTTGCGACGCCTTCGCAGGTCAGCAGCACATTGGACGCCTTGAGGTCCCTGCAAGCAGGGGATCATACAAAAATGACGGCGGCCGTTTCATTTTATTTGTGGCCCTTTGTTTAATTAAGTTTACCTATGGAGAAATCGAGCACGCATGGGTGAGCTGCCACTTGTCCGGCTGCCAGATCGCCATCGGCGGCACTGGAGGAGCTGAAGGAACAAGAGGCTCTGCTGCTGCTCCTGCCGATGTGCATGTATGCGCGTCTGGAATTCCGCCCCCGCCTCTACGGCAGCACGACGCAAAAGTGCCACGCAGCTGCTTCGGAAGCGCACACACGAAAGCCTGCAGATGCCAACCACGCGCCTGTGCACCACGCCACGTGCGTGCAGGAAGCGCAGCCCGCGCGAGATGTCCAGAGCCACCTCACGCCCCCGGTTGTGCCAGCACAGCTGCCGATCCGAGTCCTCATCGAGAGCTCGCCGCAGGTCCCCACCCTGGAGTGACAGCACGCCTCACATCTGCTGTGGACTGGAAGCAGACATGCAGTGCAGCTGATGCTGTAGGCGTGTCACCACCACATTATGGCGGTGCAAGCGCCTGACTGCCGAAGCACAGGACTGCACTGCCACATCACCATTGGCATTGACATTGATTCCGATTCCTGGGTTCACTGAAATACAGTCAACGCCGTAAACCCTGCAAAACGCGCCTGCATGTACTCCAGGACCAGCCTGGTCCGAGTCGTCCAGGCAGGCGCCGTAGTACTGCACGATGTTGCGGTCGAAGGAGACCTGCGCATTGTAAGTTTGCGTATGGGACAGCGACAAATCTAAGGTGCAATAAGTGCAACAGTGGGGGTGTCCGCGTGCTGAGGCGACAGCGCCAAAGCGGTAATGTGGCGGCGGCAGGGGAATCTGTCAACTTTTTCGCATGCCAGCAGGTCTGTGAAGGGTCGCTTTCAGAGTCGAGGGTGTTGATGTGCCGTAGGGACGCACCCGCTGCATCACTTGCACTTCGTGCCGCAGCAATGGCAGCCACGAGGCGTCGCGTGATTGGGAGTTCCACACCTTGATCGCCACCTGTATCAACGAACAGGCCAGCGTTCATCTTTCATTGTTGATGGGCACGTGCGCTTCAGTTGTGAGAGTTCGCGCGGGTAAGTGAACGACAGTGAGGAGCAGCACAGGCAGAGGCTTACATTCTGCATATCCACCGCGTGCCCTTGTACACCTGCAGCCAAGAGCGTTCAGGTTTCAAGCTGGATGATATCGCAAGTTTAAACACTGCTCCACAGCTGCGTATGTTGCCCACTCACAGTTATTTGGTGCACACGCTGTGTTCCCGGTGCGGCAGGCAGCGGCGGCCGCAGCATGCAGCCAGCAGCAGACCCCCTGAAAAAGGCGGCATCCAGCTTTGCAGGGGCATGTATGACACAGATAACAGATGTGCAGGGAAACGGACGCACATGGCCACAGGCGCCATGTCCCAGGAGGTGCGGAGAACCATTGCTGTTGCGGCAGATCTGGATCTCGTCCGCCTCGATCGCAGTGCAGTCTACCCCAGCCGAGTCCAAAATGGCGTCTGCCTGTTCTGCCATTGCGCCGCTGACGCCTCGGCCGCTGCCGGCGCCGTCGCCGCCGCCGCCGCCGCCGCCGGTGCCGGCGGCGGACGCGCGGTGCTTGCTGCTGCGCTGCGATGCGGGCCAGACAGGCCGCGGCGCGGCAGTCAGCTTGTGTTGCATCTGCAACTGCCGCTGGCGTTTGGAACCCCAGGAAAAGGCGGCAAGGGCGCACGCTGCGCGACAGAAGCAGACATCAAGCTTTGCAGCCAATACACTGTGCTGCCGAGCTTCTGCCTGTGCTTGATGAACGTGCGTGTACCGCCATGCGTCTGAAGAGATCTGCTTGCATTATCGGAGGCGTCATCTCGTCACACCTTCACAGATCAGCGTCAGCAGGACGGCGGCGATCGCGACGATTCCTCGGGCGGCGTTTTGGCCGAGGCCCCTGCGGGTGAAGACATAAGAGCGTCAGAAGACTGCAAGAATTAGGCATGTACATGGTCCTGGCGTCGATGCGGCTGCAAGCAGGCCGCAGAACCAGTGGGCACCATCATGACACATCGTCGCCTGGCCGCACTGCGCTCGGCGTCGGCGTCGGTGCCCGTCAAATACTTCGAGTTGGTCACCGATGCTATCGCACAAGTGCTACGGATAAGGGTGATAGGGTTTTTCCAAGGAGTTGCTAATGGGGACTGGAAACAATGCGTCAGACAGTGCTGTCTCGGCACGACCGCCAAACGACGTCCCTGTTGCATTGATTTCAGAGCCTGCCAAAGGCCCACCCGATTGGCAAGGCAGTAGGCGCTGCCTCAGGGGATGTGCCGCCCAGAATTGAGGCGGAGGCGAATATGGCGTCGCCTGCGGCCGGCATGCTTGACGCCGCCCCCGCCAGCAGCACCCCAGCCGCCGCCATGTCGCGCTTGCGGCGGGTCAGATTTGCCGTCTCACACATTGCGCCCGGCCCCGCCAGTGGACTCTGCAGGCAACATGATCGAGCTCCACTGCTGGTGAGTGACTTGTTGTGTAGGTTAGCTGCGCAAATAGCAGGGAGACCCTGGCATGCTATGTACTGCCGCAAGTGCTGGGTCGTCTGACTTGGCTCGCCTGATGACGGAGCACTACTTGCCTCTACCTGATCGGGCGTGCTTGGTCGCAGCGCGGGATAAGCCGCTCTATGGACGGATGACCCGTGATCCAGCCGACCTGAACGAAAATGAACGTGACTCGGCATCGGTCGACTATCACACCCCTACGACCCACCGTCGACAACGCCAAGCTGGCAGCTGCTGCCTCGAAGTGGTCCATGGGCGCTGCTGCTCCAATTGCATGTTGTACCTTCTACTTTGCTGCTCAGCACGGCCGCATCCGCCGGTGAGTATCGAATTTCACCTGCGATGGCAGGGCCGTTGCCTGCCACCCCGGCTGCTGACGTTGAGCCTCTGTCTGCCGTGTCAAATTTCTGTTCCGATATGATTCCAGTGCTGCTTGAGCAAGCAATCCTAGCGGCGCCCGCCCAGACGATGGTGAGAAGGCAACAGCAACAGACACGAGACCATTGATGCCGCGGAGGCCCTGATGATGCCATCAGGCAGTGCCGGTGCGTTTCGGAGACCCCAGTCAAGCTCACACTGCAATTGATGTCTGGCTTGAAAGAAATTGAAAGGCTGGCTAGAGTCGTAGAGCTTTTACAAATCCTCTGAGAAGGTCTGTCCGGCAGTGACGGTGACTCGGATCCGCGAAATCGCGATCGCAAACACTTTTGATCCGTCAACAGATACGATATTCCGATCCCTAAAAATCAAGGGGTGATCTTGTTTTGTCACTGAAGCCCATACAGCGGTTCCATACCGGTGCCTTGACGTTCGCAGCGAGGTTGCAGTGTACAGGACGGGCAGGAAGGGGAACGTCTCCGGAGTCTATACTTCGGAAGCTCCAGTTGACGACAAACGCTGCAGAAACTGCCTTGGTACCTGCTGACTTGATCCAGCGAGTGTGGCGCAGTACCTGAGAGCCGATTCGAAGCCACGAACAGCCAGAGGCGTGCAGCACATCAAAATCTGGGCCAGAAGCGGCAACCCTCGTGATTGACCGTCCGGAGGTGAGATGTGTAAATGCATGCACGGCCCGATAGTGCTCGCAGGCCCGAGCGGCGCCTGCACGACGCTCGTCGACCCAGGTGGCAGCGCGTTCAGTACAGCAACTGTGGTACAGCGCTGCTGCCATTTGCGTGAGCGCCTGACAGCAGCAGCGGCGGTCGCCGCTGCCGCCTGGCGTAGCTGCCACAGAGTTTCGCTTTTGCATTCGCTTTTGCATTTGTGGTGCTAGGTATGACTTCTGTGGCGCCAGAGCCTGCACTGAAACCTCCCATGCAGCCGCCGGCCAAGCAGGCCGCATCTGCATGCCAGGCTGCCCGCCCGCACGTAGGCCCCCATTTACATTCTGGCGGCGCACGGCTAGCTGCGGCCCGGCAGCGGATACTGTGGCTGCGCCGGCGGAAGTAAATACGCCCGCCCTGCCGCTTCGCGACAGCCGCCACTTCGGCGACAAGCTAGCCTTTCTTGCACAGCGCGCGGCTGCAGCTGCCGCTGTAGCGGCACTGGCGGCGGCGTCGCGGCGAGGCCGCTTTATTGTCGATAGCCGGAGCCAGCATTAGTTGTCGTTCTGGCGTGGGCCGCTCCGCTGCCACTACTGTGACTGCTGCAGCTCCGTTCCAGCCCCACTGCCTCGGCAGACGCGGCCGTGTGGATGCCGCCCAAGCCCGCAAGCCTATTGCCGCCTGCTGCTGCAACTGCGGCGGTGGCGGCGTCGCAGGGTACTGCCTCGATTGTCAGGCCAGCACTCTAGGTTCTGGTGCACTTGCCGCCGCCGCCGCTGCTGCTGCGCTCCAGCAGGGCCGCCATAGCCGCCGATGCTCCACCCCAGCCGTCGGGCATATCAGGCGCTGCTGCTGCTCTTGCTGCTGCTACAGCAGTGGGGGCAGCAGTGCGGAGTGGTGATGCCTCCATTGTCAGGCCGGCGCCATTGCTCTGAACAACACGGCCTGTACTGGCGCCGCTGGCTGCCACCAAGGCCGTTGCGGGCCCTGCGGCCTCGGGCGCTGATGAGCCTTTCAAGTGCTGCTGCTGCTGCTGCTGCTGCCGCTGCAGCGGCAATGCCGCCTGCTGCAAGCGGCGATGCCCCCGTTGTGAGGCACATTATATCGTCATGGCACGCACGAGACCGCCTGTGCTGTCGCCGCCGGCCCAGCTGGTGCTGCGCTATTGCCAATCCCAAGTTGGGAAAGCACATTGGTGGTGTCCTCGGCCGGGGTGCCACCCCAGCCAGTGGGCGTGTGGGAGCTTGCTGATGTGACTGCTGCTGCTGCGGTGGCGGCAGCGCAGGGCGCTGTCTTAAATGCCGGCCCAACGCTATCAGTGTACATGGCGTGATTGGGGGTTGCCAACCAAGTTGCCATTACGACCGTCGCTGCCGCAACAAATTTGAGGCCAAGATACACTTCGCAATATGCTTCCACACTCCGCATCAGTGAATCCTCTGGCTCACGCAGAAGAGGCGGTGTGCAACACGCATTTGACGGCTGTTGAAACGCCACATGCCATCTGTGGCTCACGCCGCACCACTTTCAAGCCGCTAAGTCCTCTAAAACCTTCAAGCTGTCACACGTGCTACAAGATACGATAAATACCAGCAAATCAAAGTGCTACAGAGGATCACGGAGCAAGCTGCCAAGGCGAACTAAGAACGGCGTCTGAGCTGAAGTGCGGGATGCAGAAAACCAACAAACAAGATCTTGTTTGTTGGTTTTCTTAAGAGGGCGCCGGCTCTACCGCTACACACAAACGTGCGTGCCCCTCGAACTTGAGCCCACTGCAATCAGGCGCAGACGAAGTGTCCAATGCGCTTGCGGCGCAGCGCCATTACCCTTGGCCTGACGCCCGAATCAATCATCGCCATGCTGACATCGTCGTACGGGCCGATATGTGTTGTGCTTTCGCAGATCTCAAGGTCTCGCACCGCGAGTTCCGATGCACACGGCCTCGACACACTGCTGGCAGCATGGCAGAAGGCAGGTCCGCTTTATCGTTGATACAAGAGCTGCCTGGGACGCGAGCTGCGATCGCCAGGCGATACTTCCCGGATGAATGAAGCAGTGCTGCTGCATGCGTGTGGCCCGCCAGCGGTGTGCTGATCCAATTCGAGACGCTACACGAGATGGTACGGTTGCTGCGTTCGCATGTGATCAGCATGTACATGTGCATATGGCCACACACCTGCGGCCAGCCGCTCATGCACGGTGGTATACTGCTCAGAACATCAGCTACACCAACTTTCACTTGCTCATTCGGCTTCAATTTGAGTCAGAACCTAACTATGCACCTGCGGCCAGCCGCTCACGCTGCCAGGATGTAGCGCGACCGGCAGCTTGATCTGCAGCGCTGAGAATGCCAGATTGTCACCGAGGATCAGCATACTGAGACTGGGCGCCAGCAAGAAGCTGGTAATGACTACACTTGACGTCAACAGAGGGAAGAGATGCTCGCTCCCTCGTTCTTCGCAAGTAGATGCCGGGAGAGATGCTGCAGAGCTCTGCGCCTCGCGATCTCTCCCACGATAACCCACAGCTGCACCCGTACTCTAGCCCTTGCTTGGGGCCCAACTCGCCTCTACGTGCCTCGACGTTGCTATCCGGTCCGAAAGGCTGACCTGGAGTCGCGCACACGGAACAGCAAGTGCAGCCGTTGTGAGCGCAGTCTGAGGCGGCCTCCCGCCATGCTGGCGCTGGAGGCGCATCGAACGGGCAGCCTGAGGCTGACGCAGCGGCTGTCTCGGCACCAGATCATCCGCGCGTACAGGCGAGCCCAGCACAGCAGGCAGTTACTGGAGCTTCAGCGGCGCGGCATGACGCCTGCAGCGGCCGGATTAACTCAGCAGAAGGCTTCTGACACAGCCGAGGAGCAGCCACGCCGCGTTGCCATCTTTGTGGTGGGTTGTTGGCCCTCAATTCAGTGTCATGCGTTACCGGATCACTCTCTGGATGACTGCCGGCTGTTGCCGAGGGTTCGCAGTCCACCTTCCAGCCCGAAGTCGAGGCAACAGACCATGTGTAGCAGAAATGTACCTGCGTTTCGCCATGCCTGTGTTCTGTGCCATGCCATCGTGGCACTCGAGTCGCCACAAATGCGGCATGGCGGAGGCAGGGCATGCCAGCGTGGAAGAAACCCAACGTCTGACATGCCAGGAGGACGTACCCGTGCCGCAAGCGCCTTGCATGGTCCGAGGGTTGTGCATTCTGCCACTCCTTCAGGAGCCCAGCCCCTTCAGCCATGTGAGCGGCATGAAGAACCGCTTTGAGTGCCTCATCAAGGGCCTCCGCGAAGCCGGCGACGACGTCATGGTGTTCACGCCCGACAAGACGCCGCCCGCGGATTACCACGGCGCCAAGGTGGGCTGCCCTTCGTGATCTGAGCTACTGTCCATCCAGTAGTTCCCGCTCCGCAGACGACGGGATGCCAGCGCCGCACTGATTGCAGATTTTGCATGGACACAGGTGTGCAGCATCCTAGGGTTCAAGCTGCTACGGTACCCGGCGCCAGCGCTGCTGGGCTTGGGGACTTGAGAGCTCTAAATGTCGCCAAGTCGTGCACATCTCTCTATCTTCCGCAGGTGGTCGGCATCCTGGGCTTCCAGCTGCCGCAGTACCTGACGCCGACGCTGCCGCTGGGCTTTGCAATCCCCTGTATCCGGCAACCTGAATCTGATCGAACTTGATCCTGTTCTTTCCGCAGGTGGTCGGCATCCTGGGCTTCCAGCCGCCGCTGCATCCGGCGCCGACGCTGCTGCAGGGCTTTGTGATTCCAATGTCATCAAAGTCGAATCCACGATTCCCGCTGCAGGTGGTCAGCGTCTTGGGGTTCAAGCTGCCGCACTACCCGGCGCCGACGCTGCTGCTGGGTTTCGGGCTGTCCATCCGCGTGCTGTGGCACCTCATCATGACTCGCCCTCACATAATCCACGCCTCCTCACCAGGCGCGCACCGATGCAGAGTTTCAGCAGCAGTTCCATTTGTGTCATGAAAGAGAACGAGGCCCATTTAGTACGACTTAATACGATCATTACGAAGCTGTGGCAGCAGGCTAGGTCCCAACTGGCCTGCACTGCTCCTGCGTCCACAAATTGGCAATTCTGTCAAGCTGACTACTCCGTGTGCTGCTGCAGGTCCGCTGGTGCTCGGCTCGATCCTTTATGCAAAGCTGCTGGCGATCCCGCTGGTAATATCCTACCACACCCATGTGCCGGAGTACATCCCCAAGTACACCTGGCGCGGCTTTGTGCGCCCCATGTGGAGCCTCATCCGCTTCTGCTCCAGGGCAGCCGACCTGACGCTCGTCACCTCCAAAGTCATGCAGGTGCGCGTGCTCTGCTTTGGAAACAAGATGCATTCGAACGATGACAAATCCGGATGCCCAAAAGGATGTGGAGCCTCACGCGCTTCTGCTCCAGGGTGGCCGACCTGACGCTCACAGCCTCCAAAGTCATGCAGGTGCGGCCAGCACTGAATCCCAAACTATGTAATCAATTCACGTTCTCCTCATGCATGGCAGTCTGGCGCTCAGTCGCAATCCAACTGGAGCCGCATCTGCTCTTTCCGACCCGCATTCTCGCCATGACGCGCACTGTTGACATGATGTTCACATGCACATCCACCGCTGGAAGGAAGGGCTGAACAGGTGCCCGAAAGAGCACCAGTCCAGGAGCCGACACCAGTCCAGGAGGCGACACGGATCGTTCCGTCGGGACAGCTACCCTACTGCGTAGCTGTCCCGAAAAACGAACAAACAAAAAAAAAAGGTCTGCCCTTGTATCGAAACCTCGTCCCTGACATGTCTCCGACAGGAGGAGCTGACGCGGAATCGGTGTCAAGCGGCGACGCTCGACGTGTGGCAGCGGGGAGTGGACACTGAGGAGTTTCACCCGAGACACCGCAGCGATGCGATGCGGGCGCGCATGAGCGGGGGACGCCCGGACGCGCCGATCCTCGTCTACATCGGCCGCCTGGGCCCAGGTGGGAAGCAACAGGGGATGTGAAGAGAATCATAAACGTTTGCACTGTAATACAGATGCGATGCGACGCGGGCGTGCGTAAGCGGCGGCCGCCCCAAGGCACCGATACCCGTCTGCATCGGCTGCCTGGAATTAAGTACCTGTACTGACTTCTGAGGAGATCACGGCGTCTGCTGCGAAGAAGGATACGGGCACGCGGAGGCGGGTGCAGGGCATGAGGGGTGGTGAGCAGCAGCTCGTGAGGCGCCACTGGTGCCAGGTCCCTCTCGCAGAAACCAGCGGCAGGCGATGCCAAAGATGCCCCGCACAAACATACACAAGGCAACAGCCAGGAAAAGGGGGTTCCAGCTCCTGAGATTGACCTTGAGTTGGTGGTTGGCTGCAGAGAAGAACCTGGCCGTTCTCGAGACGCTGCTGCAGGAAACGCCAGGGGCAGTGCTGGCGGTGGTGGGTGACGTCCCGGCGTGCAGGATTCCTTTTCATTCTCCGAGCTTACCTGTACTGCTGTTGTGCCGCAGAGAAGAACCTGGCCGTGCTGAGAACGGTGCTCCAGGAGACGCCTGGGGCGGTGCTGGCACTAGTGGGCGATGGGCCGGCGCGGGCGTCGCTGGAGGAGCACTTCCGCGGCCTGCCCGTCACCTTCATGGTGCGGCCCCCTTTTTGTTTCTGGAGCACATGCCGGTTCAGATGTACTCATTATTTTCTTACTTGAGATGATTTGCACCTTTTTGGAGCATCACATGAGCTTCACTGCACCTGAATCCTGCACACTCCTCATTCAACTCCTGCACAGGGTCTGGAACAGCTGCAGGCTCCGGCTCTTCAGCGCGTCTTGACCTCTGCTGCGAGGCAGAAGCTATGGTCAGCCATGCGTCGGCCAATCTTCGCGAATGACATGTCGAGTCAGACGGTACAGGGCGGTACATGGCATGCTGCGGGGGCAGGACCTGCAGGAGGCCTACGCTTCGGCAGACATCTGCATAAAAGCAGAGTCCCAACCAATCATCACTCTTCTGCTACAGGGCATGCCGCGGGGCCAGGAGCTGCGGGAGGCCAACGCCTCCCGCACATTTTCGTGTACAAAAACCACTTCGAAGACAAATCCTACTCCATGTGCTACAGGGCATGCTGCGGGGGCAGGAGCTGCGGGAGGGATACGCCTCTGCCGACATCTTCATGATGCCGTCGGAGTCCGAGACGCTGGGCTTTGTAGTCCTTGAGGCCATGGCGGCAGGTCTGCCCGTCATCGCTGTCGCGGCGGGCGGTCTGCTCGACATCATCACGCAGCCGGGCACCACAGGTGCGGGGGCGTATGTAAGCACACGTCACCGGGTCTGAGCTGCTGCCTTGTCCGCGGCTCCTGATGTTGCATCGAATGCAGATTCAGACATTTTTGAACTTTGAGCCGCTGGGGACCAGGGGGATGGCCCGCCGATGACAAGCTTCACATCGTCACCAACATCAAAGGGTGCTTATATATATATTTATAAATACACATGTAGCTGCTCGTATGAATAGATAATCATATAAATGAGAACTAAATCAATGTTGACTATATGCAGAACGACCATTGATCTAGTTCTCATATATATAATTACAAATATACATAATATATATATATATATACATAATATGTAAGGACTCTCGAATGACATGAATGATCGCAAACATGACATGCAACTGGGACGCAGGCCTGCTGTACCCCAGCGGCGACATCGACGAGGCGGCGCGGCTGACGCGTGATTTGGTGGCCAACTCCGAGAAGCGGAAAGCGATGGGCGCCGCCGGCCGGGCAGAGGTGGGACTGCTTGAACTTCCGGCTGTCGGGTTCCGATTTGTGGCGCCAACTTGCCGGGCCCGATCAGGCACACGTCACATCCGCTGCTTATCATACACATACCCAGTATTCGTTGCTGGTGATGTCATTTTCCTCAAGTCTGAAGCTGCGTGACTGCACATCTGCAGTGGCGCTCGACAAGCTGCTTCCTGTTGCCGGTGCAGGTGGAGGCGTGGGGCCTGGGGCGCCGTGACCGTAGCTGCGCAGTCAACAGCGCCGTCAGAGATCATACCGAGACATGTACGCTCACGCTCGGAATCACTTCCTGCTGCCGGTGCAGGTGGAGGCGTGGGGCTGGGGCGCCGCCACAGCGCGCCTGCGTGGCCAGCAGTACCGGCGGGCGATCACAGCCTACCGCGGCAAGCACCTGTGAGCTTCCTACCACCCTGATCTGACCCAAGCACATTTAGTCAACGTCCCAGTCAGTGAAATTCTCCACTACCGGCGGGCAATCACGGCCTATCGCGGCAAACGCCTGTCAGGTCAGCTTTCACAGCCATACACTTCGCACAACATCCAACCGGTCAAATATGTTCGTCCAGCCAGCAGCACCGATGGGCCATTCTGGTGTCCTGTCACCTAGCATATGTGGAGCCGCTCTATGAGGCCTCGCCGATGCCATCCAAGCCTCTGCAGCTGTGGTGCATCCCACCTCAGTTTTCCAGCCTTGCTGCCTGCGCCGCAATGCCGCTGACATCACTCACCGCGGTGCAGCCGGTTTGGAAACACAAGCAGCAGCTTTCAGATTGCCTCCACAACATTCAGCGAGACAATCGACTGGCGGCTGTGTCACGGCAGCAAGGACAGTGCAGCATGTGGCATCGGCCCACATCTTGATGGCGGCCACTGGCGATGTGTTCCAGTGCCAGTGAGCTCCTGCCCC
>JAABUM010006259.1_pt1 | contig 11800 bp, 9 predicted proteins | sample 5559161 | NCBI WGS metagenome assembly JAABUM01 (sample SAMN10711868, study PRJNA513369) | rock metagenome | isolation source: Antarctica rocks | place: Antarctica: Victoria Land, Siegfried Peak nord | reverse complement strand
CCAGCAGCGACCGGGCAATGGCCACGGTCTGTCGCTGGCCTCCGGACAAGGACGCGATGGGCACCCGCACGCTGGGAATGCGCGCAGAGAGTTCTCCGAGCAGTTCCCAGGAGCGGGTTTCCATCGCGACCTCGTCCAGATTGCTGCCCTTGAGCTCACGTCCGAGGAAGAGGTTGGCAACGACGTCCAGGTTCTCGCAGAGTGCGAGATCCTGGAAGACGGTCGCGATCCCAAGCTCCAGCGCGGCGGCCGGGCTACTGATCGAGACCTTCGCGCCGTCGAAGAGGATTTCACCCGACGTCGGCGCGTGCACTCCGGAGAGCACCTTGACCAAGGTCGACTTACCGGCGCCGTTGTCGCCCACCAGGGCGACCACTTCACCGGCGTGCACGTCCAAGTCGATGTCGGTCAGTGCCGACACCGCCCCGAACTGCTTGTTGACACCGCGCAGGCTCAACACCGGGGTGTCGGTCCTAGGCTGTGAAGTCCGCTCTTGCGTTGTCGCAGTCATCAGCTACCGCCTTCCTATCGGTTTCGTGAGTTCAGCCAGTACGAGCGATCAGGAAATGCCGAGCTTGGTGCAGCCGGCCTTGTAGACGCCGGTGCACAACTGCGCAGCAGTCGCGATCTTGGTGTCGATGATCTCGGTCTTCAGGTTCTTCTGGGTGATGACCTTGGGGACGAAGAGCATCGTCTTGGTGCCGAACACCTCGGTGAGCTTGCCCGCGCCCACAGCGGTGACGGGCTTGCCGTTGAGCAGGTTGACCGCGATGTCGGCGGCGGCGCCGGCGACGATCTCGCTCGGCTTGGAGATGGTGTTGAACTGGTCACCGGCGATGATCAACTGCAGGCCGGCGGTCGTGGCGTCGTTACCGGTGACGGGGGGCAGCGGGTTGACACTGCCGGCCTTCAGAGCCGCGATGGCACCACCGCCGGTGCCGTCATTGGCGGCGACGATACCGACGATCTTCTTGCCGAAGCGGGAGTTCTGACCGGCGACCCAGGTCTGCGCCTTGCTCGGGTCCCACTCGGGCGTGTCGTACTCGGCAAGAGTTTTGTAACCGCTCGCCGCCAGACCTGCGTGGACGCCCTTCTTGATCAGGCCGGCCGCAGCGTCGGTGGGTGAACCGTTGACCTCGAGTACGCCGTTACCACCGGTGGTCGGAACCTTCTTGGCCTTCAGGTCGGCCACGAGGGACTTCGCGATGGACTTGCCGATCTCCTCGTTGTTGAAGGAGACGTAGTAGTCCGGCTTGGCTTTGGGGATCGGACGGTCGTAGGCGATGACCTTGACGCCCTTTGCCTGCGCCTGGGAAACGAGGCTGGCCGCAGCAGTCGAGTCGACCGGGTCCATCACGATGACCTTGGCGCCCTGGGTCAGCGCTGCACCGAACTGCTGCTGTTGCTTGCTGGCATCGCCGCTGGCGTTGTTGTACAGCGGGGTGCAGTCCGGGCAGACCTTCTTCAACTCGGCCACGAATCCGGGCTTGTCGTGCTGCTCGTAGCGGGTCGAGGCCTGGTCGGGCATCAAGAAGGCGATCTTGGCGCCTTTGGCCCCGCCCGGGTTGGCCTTGGCAGACCCGCTACCGGCTGGGGCGGCGCTCTTGCCTGAGCTGCAGGCACCAAGAATGGGCAGGGTCGCGGCGACCGCGACGGCGAGTGAGACCTTTTGAATCTTGCGAGCGTTCATTTCTTGGATCCTTTGTTGAGTGGGTTGAAGCTGGGCCGAGCGAGACTGTTGTGCGTCGGCGATTTCACAGTCCGTGGAGTCCGATGTCGGCGATTCAGGAGTGCACCACCGTGGTGGGCAGGTTGAGCGAGCGCAACGAAGCCAGCCCGTCTCCGTGAAGCGGGATGGAGATCTCGGTGATCGCGGCGTTCTCCAACCGGGGGAAAATCCTGCGGTACTGACCCGCCGGTACTCCCAGCAACTGGCACAGCGAGAGTCGCAACAGCGTGTTGTGGGCGACCACCAGGACCCGGCGACCGTGGTGCTCGGCCGCAATCTCCCGCAGACTCCGTGCGCCGCGAACTGCTGCATCGCCGGCTGATTCGGCTTCAGGGAACGGGTTGGCGACCGGGTCGGCCCGGAACTGCGCCATCACCTGCGGGTCAGCTGCCTCGATCTCGGCGGCGCTTCGTCCTTCGGCGATCCCGAAGCTGATCTCTTTCAGTCCGGGAACAACCTGCACGGCGACACCGACCGCATCGGCAGACGGCTGCGCGGTCTCTCGGGCGCGTCGAACGGGTGAGCTGATGACGACCTCGACGGCCCGCGCCCCTGCCCAGGCTCCCAGGCCTGCTGCCTGCTGTCTGCCCAGATCGGTCAGATCGATGTCGCTGTCGCCGCCGGCGTACCGGTTCTCGGCGTGCCAGACGGTCTCGCCGTGCCGGGCTACCCAGAGCTTCACGGAGTCACTCACCGGTCTCGCCGCCTGCTTGGCGCAGCGCGTAGCCGGCGGCCTTCTCGTCCAACCAACCACGGTCGCGCAATACGGTGACCAGCTCGGCGTAACCGGCGAGCAACTGTTCCCCGCGGTCGGCGTCCGGCTCGTAGGACCTGTCGATCTCGACCATGGACTCGACCGTCTCGGTCAGCGTGCCGGGGGCGGCCGCAGCGAGCATCGCCATCCCGGTGGACGGGTGTGGCTGGCGCGGCACCTGAACCGGCCGCCCGAGCAGGTCACAGCGCAACTGGTTCCACCAGTCGTTGCGGGTGGGCCCTCCGGTGAACGAGACCGGACCGCTGGTATCGGCGCCGAGCGAGGCGAGGACGTCGTAGCTGAGACGTTCGATGTAGGCGATGCCCTGGCAGATGGCCGCAAACTTGGCTGCATCCGACGTCGCGTGATCACTCAGGAATCCGGTGGCGTCCGGGGCCACGAACGGGAACCGTTCGCCATTGCCGACCAGTGGATAGGTGGCGCCGCCTATGACGCCGAGACCCGCCGCCTGCTTCGTCAGCGCGTCGAGGTCCTGGCCTTCGGTGAACGCATCGCGCACTGCGGCGGCGCCCGAACTGGACGCCCCACCCGGCAGCCAGCCGCCGTCAGGGTGGCGGTGGCAGTAGACGGCACCGGCGGGGTCGAGAACCAGCCCCTTGGTCGAACCCTTGACCACCAGCGTGGTGCCGAGCGCGCTACTCCAGTGGCCGTCGCCGAGTGCACCCGCCGCGATCTGCGCAGCGCACCCGTCGGTCATCCCGAGCCGCACAGCAGCGCCCTTGGTCAAGCCGGTCTCGGACGCGGCCTGTGCGCTGACCACGCCGACCTCGGTCGCAGGGAGCGCAACCTCGGGGAGGATCGAGGAGGGGATAGCGAGTTCGTGAAAGATCTCGGTTGGCCACTGCGCAGCGCGCAGGTCGACCCCGGTCTTCAGAGCGTGAGACGTGTCAGTCGCAACCACTGATCCGACCAGTCGGCGCACCAGGTGATCCGACTGGTGGACCACACGGTCACCAGAGGTCAGAGCGCCTGCATCCTGCAGCCACATGACCTTCGGCAGCGCCCAGGCCGGCTGGATGCGATATCCGAGCGAGGACCACAACTGCTGACCGGTGCTCTGGGCACGCTCGGCGAATTCATAGGCGCGGGTGTCGTCGTACATCAGCGCCGGACCGGCGGGTGAACCGTCTGCGCGCTCCACCAGCACGGTGCCCGAGGTAGCGTCGATGGCCACCGCGGTGATGCGAACCTCTGCCGACTCGGCAACCGCTTCGCGAACCGCGCTACACAACGCGGACCACCACTGCTGCGGGTCCTGCTCGTGGCGGCGACCGTCGCGGTGGTCGCTGGTGATCGGGGCTGCCCCAGCTCCGAGGGTGACCCCCGCCGTTGACACCACCGAGGCGCGAACGCCCTGCGTTCCGACATCGATGCCGCAGGTGGCTTCGATCGAGCCCATGGACGTTTCCCGTCTCTTCCGAGTTGTGATGAGAGACACATTACTCAGTTTTCATGTTAAATGTAAAGATAGATGGCCATTGTTATCTCATTGTGACCAACTCGACCCCAACCCAGCCCCTCGTCGGAGAAGGGCGCGGGCGGGAGCGGCCGCACAGTGCGAACGCCACAGCCGGCTGATCTGCTGTTCCGGCAAGACATCAGTTTCCGGGCCCAAGGTGAGCAGGCGCTGTGCCCTGGAGGATTTCCACACCGGCAAACGATATTCAGAGCTCATCGAGCGTGATTGAACATCGCGAGCGCCGACCTCACCGTCGTGAACTTCACAAATAGTCCTCGCCGAACCACCATCTCTTCTCACCCCGCGCCAGTCCGCTCTGGGTCCGCGATGCCATCGCGGCAAGCGTGGATGCCTCGAGCAGTACGCAGACGAACTTGCGTTACTGACTGCGGCGCACTCCGAGGTTTGCGCGGCCCGGGACCTTCGCGAACTCTTCAGGGCGGCGTCCACAGATGGTGGTGTTCACCGGCCACCGTCGCTCAGCGGCACCATCCATGACGGGATCGCTCAGGCGGTCGTTGCCGACGGTGGACGTCCTGTTGTTCTCACAACCGGGTTACTGACCGAACCGACTCTGGCCGGCGCTGCCGAATTGGCGTTCCAGAACCTGTCGAGTGCCAACATCGGCTCACGATGCGCAGCATCTCAGACGCTTCGAAGCTGACCGGACTAACGGCTCCTGCCATTGAGTCGGGTGCGGTACCGGGCAACGTCCGGTTCGTCGAGGTCGCCGCGGCGAACCAGTTCGTTCAGGCACACCACGGTGACGCCGTATGTGCCGTAGGCCAGGTCGCAGATCAGGGCGAGGTGCCGCAACTGGTCCTCGCTGCAGCCGTCGAGCGCCGCGAGGTCACGGACGTACAGCACATCGGCTTCGACGAGGTGCCGCGCATCTTCCTGCAGTGGTTCAGCCCACTGAACCGGCGCCAACGGCCAGGTCTTGGTGCCCACGAACCGGTGCGGGATCAGGCCGTGGGTGCGTAGTTCCAGATCGACCTCCGCAAACGTGGGCTGGTCCCGGTAGAGCCGCGTGAAGCCGACCTCGGTCTGCACTGCTACTGCTTCACCGAGCAGCCTCCCGCCTCCACCGAAGGCCTGCAGTTCACCACCCTGGATATCGATCTTCAGGAAATCGAGGTGTTCGATCTCGGTGATGTCGTCCAGGCGGCGCGTCGCCATCACCTGTCGCTGGGTCACTGCAGCCATCCGTGGGAAATCGGTCAGCAGTGCGAGCTGGCCGGGGTCCGGTTCGAGCATGCTGGTGAAACCGCTTTCGGAACACACCCGCAGTTCGTGCTCCAGCCCGTCGCCCACCGCGTACGGAAGATAGCGGCGTCGCTCGTCGGTCATGGCGGACAGTTCGACGAACGCAGACTCCTGCGGCTCGAACCCGGTGACCCTGGCAACCCCGGCCGCGAGAAGCGGCGCGTACGGCGGCTCGCCGTCGATGGGGTTGGCCCCGACGTCGACGACCTCGATCAGCCTGCCACCGCCGACAAGAGTTGCGATACCCGAGGACTCAGTACCGTTGTGAGAGTGGGAGGTCTGCTGCACGCCTTCACCGTAAGCTCCGTCCAGCGGAGATACTGGACGGTATGAGCGATCCCACCGCACCTGAGCCGACCGACACCCCCGCCGAACGGCTGATCCCGGGCGCCGGCGAAGCGGAGGACACCGGCCCGGTCGACGACTCAGCCGCCAGCGCAAGCCGTGGCGCACCGGTTCACGACGATCGCAGCTTCGCCGAGCAGGATGCGGCAAAACACCCCGGTGACGGCCCGAACGCTCGCGACTGACGCGGTCCTGTTCTAAGGACTCGCACCTGTCACGTTTGGGACCCCTCGCCCCCAAACGTGACTGCACAAAGCCTATTCAGCCCACGTTTAGGACCCCTCGCCCCCAAACGTGGTTAGACAGGGTGGCCTGGGGGGACTCGGCGGGGTGCTACTCGGGTGCGCTCAGGCTGAGGGCAGCGCCGAGGTACAGGGGGTAGCTGCGAAGATCACGATGTGGTTACGCTGGCAGTTGGACGAAAACGTGCGAGGCGACCTCGCGGGGCAGAGATACGCCTTCCGGGCCGTTCTCGACCCGGGCCAGTACCCGGTCGTCCTGCAGGTGCACACGCACCACGGCGCCTGGCCGGATGCCGGATGCGGTGAGCACCTCCAGGGTCGCTTGGTCGGCCTGCGCCGGTTCGCCAATTCGCCGCACCGTCAGCAGTGCCGGCTCTTCAGTGGCGACCTCGGCCAACGAGGCGACACCGTCACGGAACATCTCGAACGGCCCGGCCTCCCCGAGCTCGGCGAGTCCCGGAATGGGATTTCCGTAGGGTGAGAGAACGTGATCGGGGAGCATTGCGAGGATCTTGCGCTCGACCCGCTCACTCATCACGTGCTCCCAGCGACAGGCCTCCTCGTGCACGTACTCGAGTTCCAACCCGATGACGTCGACCAGCAGACGCTCGGCCAGTCGGTGCTTGCGCATCACCCGGGTCGCCAGTGAACGGCCTTCTTCGGTGAACTCCAGATGCCGGTCGTTGCTCAACGTCAGCAGACCATCGCGTTCCATCCGGGCGACGGTCTGCGACACCGTCGGGCCGGAGTGCCCCAGTCGCTCAGCGATGCGAGCGCGCAAGGGCACGATGCCCTCCTCCTCGAGGTCGAAGATGGTGCGCAGGTACATCTCGGTGGTGTCGATCAGGTCAGTCACCCTGAGATCCTCCCACTATCGCCGCAGCTGGACAGCGAAAAGGCGCGACCACCGGGGCCGGGGGAATGATCGGCCGCTCACCTTCGTTGCATCTGATGTGACGGCGGGGCGTTCGCTCGCCCCCTGCCACCGAAGGCCTCGGACCATGTTCGAGGTGAGCGGGCCTTGCGTCACGCTCGGGCGACCGCCGTCCTCCCCCCTGTATGGCGGTCGCTCTCTTCACCTTCACCAACGGTTCTCGCCGGACCTCTGATGCCTGCAAAGGGTCTTGTACGACAAACCCGTTGCAACTATGGGCGCCGCTGTCTACCGTTTTGGGTACACGAGAGAGGAGGTGGTCCAGTAGTGCATTCATCCAGGACGCGTGAGGTGGTTGCGCACTAGCGCAGCCCGTTCGTCGGCAGCCGAGAGGCGGGCCGACTAGTCAGCGGACAGCGTTGGTGAAAACCGCGCACCACCGCAGCCCGTGGGGGCGCGACCCGTCCATCGCGCATCGGCCGCCTGGCCGAGCCCCACGGGCTGTACCACGCCCACTGCCCTGGTCACGGCTGTAGTCGCCGGACCTCCCAGACCGACGGGTCATCCAGCGCCCCGTCGCCGGTCCGAGTGAAGCTGACCCGGTCGTGCAACCGGCTGTGCTGCCCTACCCAGAACTCGACCTCGTCGACACGGATGAGGTATCCGCCCCAGAACGGCGGCACCGGAACGTCGCCCGCCCGGCCCTTGTCGGGGTAACGGTCGGCGTAATCCTGCTGGGTGGCTTCCAGGGCGCTGCGACCCGTGACGGGCCGTGACTGCTCTGAGGCCCACGCGCTGATCCGCGAACCCCACGGGCGGGAGGCGAAGTATTCGGCGACGACATCGCGCGGCAACTGTTCGGCGCGACCGGTGAACCGGATGGCCCGGTACAGGCCCGGCCAGGTGAGGGTGGCGGCGATCTGCGGGTTGGCAGCGAGGTCGGTACCTTTTCGTGATTCCAGGTTCGTGTAGAAACCAGGACCCGCGGGCGTGAGATAGCGCATCAGCACTGTCCGCACCGACGGAGCACCGTCGGCGTTCACGGTACCCACGCTGATGGCGTCGGGTTCCTGGACGCCGGGTTGTTCCTCGTCCGCTGCTGCTTCGCGCGCCCGCCGCACCCATTCCTCGATGATCGGCCAGGGTGCATCGGTGATCTCACCCTCCTCCAGGCCGGCTCCGTCGTAGTCCCATCGGGTGATCTCGCTCATCCGGCCAGGTTAGGCGCTGGCACACTTCGGGCTGTGAGCCCCGTTGACCTGACAGACGCTGCCAGCATCGCAATCCCCCGCGAGTTGCTGCCCGCTGACGGCCGGTTCGGCAGCGGGCCCAGCAAAATACGCCCCGATCAGTTGGAGGCACTGTCACAGCTTTGCGAGCGGGTCCTCGGAACCTCCCACCGCCAGGAACCGGTGCGCGCCCTCGTCCGCGAAGTTCGCACCCTGCTGACCGACTTCTTCACTGCCCCGGAGGGGTACGAGATCGTCCTCGGCAACGGCGGGTCGACCCTCTTCTGGGACGTCGCGACGTTCAGCCTCATCGAGCAGCAGTCCTTACACGGGGTGTGCGGTGAGTTCAGTTCCAAGTTCGCGGCAGCCGTGGCCGCGGCGCCGTTCCTGGCGGACCCGATCGTCACCCGGGCTGCTCCCGGACAGGTGAAGGCGTTGACGGCGACCCGCGGCGTCGATGCCTACGCCTACGCCCAGAACGAGACCTCGACCGGCGCGATGCACCCGGTGCGCCGGGTCGTCGGCGCCGACCCGGGCGCGCTGATGCTCGTGGACGCGACGTCCGGGGCCGGCGGTCTACCCGTCGATCTGGCCGAGTCCGACATTTACTACTTCGCCCCGCAGAAATCGTTCGCATCCGACGGCGGACTCTGGTTCGCGGCAATGTCGCCCGCTGCGCTCGAGCGCAGCGCACGGCTTGCCGCGGGGGACCGGTGGGTACCGCCGAGCCTCAACCTGCAGATCGCCGTCGACAACTCGCGGCTGGAGCAGACGTACAACACCCCCGCGATCGCGACACTGGCGCTGATGGCATCTCAGTTGCGGTGGCTGACGGACAACGGGGGTCTGGACTTCGCGGTCGGTCGGTGCGCCGAGAGCAGTCGGCGGCTCTACGACTGGGCTGATGAGACCTCTTACACAACTGCGTTCGTCACCGACCCGGCCGCGCGCTCGCGAGTGGTCGCCACCATCGACTTCGACGACGCGATCGACGCCGGTTCACTGGCCGCCGCGTTGCGCGAGAACGGAATCGTCGACACCGAGCCCTACCGGGGTTTGCAGCGCAACCAGTTGCGGATCGGCATGTATCCCTCGGTCGACCCCGATGATGTGAGCGCGTTGATCGACTGCATCGAGTACGTCGTAGGTCAGCTCCCTTGACCAGCACCGAGCAGCACTGAGCAGAAGGGCCTCATGATGGCCGGATTGAATCTGACCCGTACAGAGTGCGAGCAGCGCGGATCACAGCTACGAATCGAGGACCAGCATGTGCTGCTCGATCTGCGACGTGCATCCGAGTCGCCACAACCCACCTTCGACTCGCGCACGACAGTGCGCTTCGGTGCAACCGGTGAGTCGAGCTGGATCGACATCGTTGCCGACGACATCGCCTCGGCCACCCTCAACGGGTCTTCCCTCGACATCGCGGGCTACGACGGGGCACGCCTGGAGTTGCGCGGGCTGGCGGGTGAGAACGAACTGGTCGTCGACGCGCGCTGCCTCTACAGCCGTACCGGCGAGGGGTTGCACCGGTTCACCGACCCCTCCGACAACGCCACCTACCTCTACACACACTTCGAACCGACCGACAGCCGCAGGGTTTTCGCAGTCTTCGAGCAACCCGACCTCAAGGCGCGGTTCACGTTCGAAGTAGTGGCCGACGCGTCATGGCAGATCCGTTCGGGGCAGCCAGAGGTGTCACGGACCGAAGCCGACGGGTTCGCGACCGTACGGTTCGCGCCCACTCCCCCGCAGTCGTCCTACATCACCGCTATTGCGGCCGGCCCCTACTACCAGGTCACCGACGAGTGGTCGGTCGAACGCTCGGACGGCACCTGCCTGACTGTGCCGCTGAGCGTGCTGTGCCGCGCATCGATGGCACCGCACCTGGACGCGGGCGACATCCTGACCCTCACCAAACAGGGCCTGACCTACTTCGACGATCTCTTCGCCTACCCCTACCCGTGGGGTAAGTACGATCAGATCTTCGTGCCCGAATACAACATCGGTGCGATGGAGAATCCGGGCCTGGTCACCTTCACCGAGAGCTACCTGCATCGTGGCCGAGCCAGCGCCGCGGAGTTGACCAGCAGGTCCGAGGTGATCCTGCACGAGATGGCGCACATGTGGTTCGGCGATCTGGTGACGATGCGCTGGTGGGACGGCCTCTGGCTCAAAGAGTCTTTCGCTGACCTGATGGGCTATCAGGTCAGCGACGAGGCAACCCGCTACACCTCGGCCCTGACGATGTTCGCGGTCGGCCGCAAGCAGTGGGCCTATACCCAGGATCTGCGCCCGACGACCCACCCGATCGCCGCCGACATCCCCGACATCGAAGCAGCGGCGCAGAATTTCGATGGCATCACCTACTCCAAGGGTGCCGCTGCGATGAAGCAGTTGCAGGCCTACGTCGGACGCGACGCGTTCGACAACGGGGTACGCCGGTACTTTCGCGGGTTCGCCTTCGGGTGCACCCGACTGGAGGACTTCCTCGATCAGATCGCCGCCGCGAGTGGTCGGGATCTGAGCACGTGGGCCGACACCTGGTTGCGCACGAGCGGCCCCTCGCAGATCGAGGTCACCGCCAGCGACACCGCCCTGACCGTGCAGCAGCAGATGCCCATGAATGCTGTCGCGAAGGACACCCGATCACACGTGTTCGGCGTCGGCCTCTACGCCGAGCGCGACGGAGTTCTGGAACAGCTGGAGCTTGTGCCGGTCGAGTTGTCCGGCGATCCGGTGCAAGTGATGTCCGCGACGGCCGACACTCCCGATCTGGTGTTGCCGAACGCCGACGACGCGACCTACGCGATCGTCCGGCTCGACCCTCGCTCGCAGGAGACCGCGCTCCGGCTGTTGGCGACCGTGCGCGAGGAGGTACCGCGCGCCGTGCTCTGGTCGGCGCTGTGGAACCACGTCAGGGACGCTCAGTTGAGCCCAGCTCGGTTCCTACAGACAGTCCGCGAGCAACTCCCCGCTGAAGACAGTGCGGTTCTGCTGAGCGCTGTGCTGTCGATGGCACGCACAGCAGTAGAAGAGTTCCTCGACGGCGATGCGCAACGGCTGGCTGCCGTAGAGCTTGCTCGGTTGGCTCATAACCGCGTGACGTACCGGCTCGACGACACCCAGCTGGTGTGGGCGCGGGCCATGGGTTGGTTCGGTGCTGTGACCCCGGATGCGGAACCGCTGATCACGCCGCTCCTCACGTCGCGTGAGCTGCCCGGCGGTGTCGGTATCGATCCGGAACTCCGATGGGAGTTCGTGACGGCTCTGGCCGCAACGGGCCATCGCACATCGTCCGCGCTTGCTGAGGATCTACGCTCGGACTTCACGATGAGCGGGCACACCGCCTATGACCGCGCAGTTGCCAGCGCGCCGACCGCCGAGACCAAGGAACGGGCGTGGTTCTCCCTCGTCGAGACTGCTGGATCGGGTCTGACCAACGATCGGCAGCGCGCTCTGATCGCCGGGTTCAGACAGCCGATCAGTGGTGACCTCTGCGCGCCGTACACCGACCGGTACTTCGACGTGCTGGTCTCGGTGTGGGAACAGCAGTCCCAGGCCATGGCGATGCGCTTCGTCAACGGGATGTTCCCCGGCCTGGTGAGCGGCGGGAATTCCGACGATCCGGACCCGGTGATCATGATGGCCCGTACGTGGTTGACCGAGCATGTCCAAGCACCCATGGCTCTGCGCCGTGGGGTCATCGAAGGCCTGGATGATGCTGAGCGCATCCAGCGGATACGCCACGCCCGGTGGTGACCCGACTCACTAATTCAGCTGCGCGTGTCGTGTTGACTACTTCTTGATCGAACTCCTGCTTACTTACGGAAGTCGATTACGTCACATTTTCGATGTGGCAATCATCACGCTTTCAAATG
>JAABUM010006258.1_pt1 | contig 11801 bp, 10 predicted proteins | sample 5559161 | NCBI WGS metagenome assembly JAABUM01 (sample SAMN10711868, study PRJNA513369) | rock metagenome | isolation source: Antarctica rocks | place: Antarctica: Victoria Land, Siegfried Peak nord | reverse complement strand
CGGCCCTGCCGCCATCCTGGCATTCCGAGCGTGCGGGCGGGGAGCCCGCCCCTACTGCCGGGAGGGGACGATCCGCAGACCCGAGTCGGCCAGCGCGGCCTCGACCCGCAGCACCTCGACCTCTGCGGCCAGTCCGCGCCCGACCCCGAGCCGATGGTCGATGCCGAGCGCACGACAGGCGTCGACCAGCACCTCCTCGTACGCGAGGCGGGCACCCTCACGTTGCGTCCGGCTGCGGGTGGGGTCGTCGATGAGCGGCCGCAGCCGGCGAAGGTCGGCGGCGAGCCGTTCGATCGGCGGCCCCGCCGGAACGGTGGTGCGGCGCAAGCGGACCGACTCGGCGGCACGCACGACCTGCGGTAGCCAGGCCGGCGTCGACAAGATCGCCCCTATCAGGGCCAGGCGTACGGCGTACGAGGCGGCGGAGCTGGACACCCATCCATGATGCGACGCCGTAGCCCGGCACACCAGTCACGGTCCGCACAATTGAGCGGAGGCAGGATTGGCTGTCCCGCACAAGCGTGTGGGCGATGAGTTCATCCGGGCGGCCACGTCTACCCGCTGCACGGCCACACGGCCCCGATGCGAGGAGCAGCGTGCACATCATTCTGAGTGACTTCATGAGCCTTGACGGTGTCGTGCAGGCGCCCGGCGGGCCGGAGGAGGACACCGACCGCGGGTTCGCCAACGGCGGCTGGTCGGTGCCGTACTTCGACCCCGAGGAGATGGGCTCGGCGATCGGCGAGGTGATGGCCCAGACCGATGCGCTGCTGTTCGGGCGGCGCACCTGGCAGGCCATGGCCGCCGCTTGGCCCGGCCGCGCCGGCGACCCCTTCGCCGACCGCATGAACGAGATCCCCAAGTACGTCGCCTCGCGGACGCTGGCCCGCGACGACCTCCACTGGTCGGGTTCGACCCTGCTGCCCGCGGACGACGCGATCGGCGCGGTGCGCGAGCTCCGGGCCCGCGACGGCAAGGGGCTGCAGGTCTGGGGCAGCGCGTCGCTCGCCGCGCAGCTGATCGAGCACGACCTCGTCGACGAGTACCGGCTGATGATCGAGCCGATCCTGCTCGGCGGCGGCAAGCGCGTGTTCCCGGGCGACGGCCGGGCACGCCCGCTCGAACTGGTCTCGACCACGACGGCGGCCACCGGCGTGTTGATCTGCACCTACCGGCCGAAGCAGGCCTGACCTGCCGCTGTTGCCCGCCTGCAGGCCGCTGAAGGGCGGCCGGACCAGCAGTCCCCGGCCTACCGGAGCAGACTCGCCACCTCGCTCGCCCAGTAAGTCAGGATCATGTCGGCTCCTGCCCGCTTCACCGAGGTCAGCGTCTCGCGGATGATCCGCTCGCGGTCGACCCAGCCCTGCGCGGCTGCAGCCTCGACCATCGCGTACTCACCGCTGACCTGGTAGGCCGCCACCGGCACGTCGACCGCGTCCCGCACCGCGCGCACGACGTCGAGGTAAGACAGCGCGGGCTTGACCATCACGGCATCGGCGCCCTCGTCGAGGTCGAGGGCGACCTCACGCAACGCCTCGCCGACGCTTCGGGCGGGGTCCTGCTGGTACGCCGAGCGGTCGCCGAACTGCGGCGCGCACTCGGCCGCCTCGCGGAACGGGCCATAGAAGGCTGACGCGTACTTCGCGGAGTAGGCGAGGATAGCCACGCTTGCGTGCCCCGCCGCGTCCAGCGCCTCCCGAATGGCCCGGACCTGCCCGTCCATCATCCCGCTCGGGGCCACCACGGCTGAGCCCGCCTCGGCCTGTGCGACGGCGATGGAGGCATAGCGCTCGAGGGTCGCGTCGTTGTCGACCTCCCCGGACGCCGTCAGCAGCCCGCAGTGCCCGTGGTCGGTGTACTCGTCCAGGCACAGGTCGCTCATCAGGGCCGCGGCGTCGCCCACCTCGGCGGCGAGGTCGGCGAGCGCGAGCTGCACGATGCCGCCGGGGTCGTCGGCGGACGAGCCGCGTGCGTCCTTCGTCGCCGGGATGCCGAACAGGATGATGCCGCCGACGCCCGCTTGAACCGCCTCGGTCGCCGCCTTGCGCAGCGACTCGCGGGTGTGCTGCACCACCCCGGGCATCGAGCCGATGGGCACCGGCTCACTCACGCCCTCCTTGACGAACATCGGCAGGATGAGGTCGGCCGGGTCGAGCCGGACCTGTGTGGTCAACCGGCGCAGCGGGCCGCTCCTGCGCAGCCGCCGGGGCCGGACGGTCGGGAAGCCGGTCATGGGAAGCAGCCTTTCCTGACGAGGTTCCTGCGGTGGGGCCCAACTGCCCAGTTCCGTGAACTTCTTAGCTACCTGAACTGCTTAGCTACCTGAACTGCTCAGCGGCGCCGGCGCGGGCGCAGCGGGGTCACGGTCGCTCCCTGCGGCTCGGTCTCCCGCTTGTGCCGCGCGAAGTCGGCCAGCGCGGCGACGAGGGCGGCCGTCGTCGGCTCGCTCGCCTGGACGTCGACCCGCAGTCCCAGCTCGGTGGCTGCCGCAGCGGTCTGCGGACCGATGACCGCGATCGTCGTCCGCTCGTGCGGCTTGCCGGCGATGCCCACCAGGTTCCGCACGGTCGAGGACGAGGTGAACAGCACAGCGTCGACCCCGCCGCCCTTCAGGGCCTCGCGCACGGGGGCGGGCGGCGGAGCAGCGCGGACGGTTCGGTAAGCGGTGACGTCGTCGACCTCCCACCCGCGCTCCTTCAAACCGGCCACGAGGGTCTCGGTGGCGATGTCGGCCCGCGGCAGGAACACGCGATCGATGGGGTCGAGGACGTCGTCGTAGGGCGGCCAGTCGGCGAGCAGCCCCTCGCTCGACTGCTCACCGGAGGGGGTCAGCTCGGGGACGATGCCCCACGCCGTCAGCGCTGCGGCGGTGACCTCACCGACGGCGGCGACCTTCACCCCGGAGAACGCCCGGGCGTCGAGGCCGAGCTCCTCGAACCGCTCCCGGATGGCCCGCACGGCGTTGGTCGAGGTGAAGGCGATCCACTGGTAGCTGCCCGAGACGAGCCCGCGGATGGCCCGCTCCATCGGGGCCGGGGTGCGCGGCGGCTCGACGGCGATCGTCGGAACCTCCAGCGGCACCCCACCGAGCGCGCGGACCTCGTCCGACACCACCGAGGCCTGCTCCCGGGTCCGGGGCACGAGCACGGTCCAGCCGAACAGCGCCCGGGTCTCGAACCACGACAGCTTCTCGCGGGTCTTCACCGCGGCCCCGACGACGACGACAGCACTGCCCCGGCCGGCGGCGCCCAGCCCGGCCGACGCGCCGTCAAGCGCCTCCAGGACCGTCACCACGGTCTCCTGGCTCACGCTGGTCGCTCCCACCGTGATGCTCACCGGCGTGTCGGGCCGCCTGCCGTGCTCGATGAGGGCAGCTGCCGCCTTGCCGGCGGCGCCGACGGCATCGAGCTCGAGCACCAGCGTGCCGGGCGCGGCGGCGAGCCCGGCCCAGTCGGTGTCCTCGGCCACCGTGGCCATGGTGCGCGTGGCACCGACGGCGACCCCGGCGTACGTGGGGGCAGCCACTGCCGGTGACACCCCCGCGACAAGCTCGAAGACCACCTTCGCCCGGGTCAAGGCCTGCGCCTCCTTCACCACGTCGGCCTGCTCCAGCGGGTCCCCCAGCACTGCGCGGACGACCCGCTTGCCGGCGCGGGCGAGCGCCACTGTCTCCTTCACGGGGTCGACGCCCTCAGCGGCGGCGTCGATGATCTCGGCGTCGAGCCCGCGCAGCACCTCGGCCGCCACCGCCGGGTCGGCAACGACAGCATCGGCCTCGCGCAGCAGCTGCGCCGCCCGCATGGTGAGCAAGCCGGGGTCGCCCGGACCGGTCCCGAGCAGCGCGACCGGATGCAGCTGGCGACGCTCGGCACGAGCCGCACGGGAGCGTGCCCCAGTCGCCTGGTCGCCGGGTGGTGCCTCGTTGCTCGGTGCCATCTCTACAGTCCCATCAGATCGGCCGCACCCGAATCGAGCAGGTCGGCAGCGAGTCGACGCCCCAGGCTCTCAGGCTCGTCAAGCGGTGCGGTCGCGGACAGCCGCAGCAGGTCGCTGCCGTCGAGGGCAGCCACGACTCCCCGCAGGTACAGCTCGGCGGGCTCGTCGTCGCTCTCGCCCTCCCACCCGCCGCCGCTCACGTCGGCGAGGGCCCCCACGGGTGCGGTGCAGCCGGCCTCGAGCGCGGTCAGCAGTGCCCGCTCCGCGGTGACGGCTGCCCGGCTGCGCGGGTCGTCGAGGGCGCCGGCGAGGGCCGTGACCAGCTCCGGGTCGTCGCTGCGGCACTCGACCGCCAGCGCCCCCTGGCCGGGAGCCGGGAGCACCTGGAGGGGGTCGAGCACCTCGGTGACGACCTCCAGCCGGTCAAGCCGGGCGAGCCCGGCTCGGGCGAGCACCACGGCATCGACCTCGCCGCCCACGGCTTTCGCAATCCGGCTGTCGACGTTGCCCCGGATCGGGACCAGCTGCAGGCCCAGGCCGAGGGCCGCCAGCTGGGCGGCCCGCCGCGGCGCCCCGGTGCCGATACGTGAGCCCGGCGGCAGCTCCCCGAGGGTCAGGCCGGAAGGGCTGACGAGCGCATCGCGCGGGTCCTCGCGCCGGGGGACGGCGGCGACGGTCAGGCCATCGGCGGGCGCGGTGGGCAGGTCCTTCAGCGAGTGCACCGCCAGGTCGACCCGCTTCATCAGCAGCGCCTCGCGCAGCGCGGTGACGAACACACCCGTGCCGCCGATCACGGTGAGCGGCTGCCCCGACCGGTCGCCCTCGGTCACGACCTCGACCAGCTCGACCGGGCGGCCCAGGCGCTGCTCGAGGTCACGGGCCACCTGGCCGGACTGCGCCCGGGCCAGCGGCGACCGGCGGGTACCGAGCCGTAGGGGCGGCACGGTGAGCGGCGCGTCGCTGCCGGCGGCTGCCGAGCTCGTGCCCGTACCCGTGGGACTGCTCATGTCAGGTCGTCCAGCCGGCTGGTCGCCGGGGCGGACACGGCGGCGGTGGTGCCGCGGTCGAGACCGAACAGCTCGCGAAGCGCCTCCGCATACCTATCGCCACCCGGGGACTCGGCGAGCTCCTTCACCCGAACCGTGGGGGAGTGCAGCAGCTTGTCGACGACGCGGCGGACCGTCGCCTCCACCTCCGCCCGCTCCCGGCCGGCGAGCTCCGGCAGGCGCCCGGCCAACCGGTCGAGCTCGCCGCGCACCACCTCGGCTGCCTGCGCCCGGAGCGCGATGACCGTCGGCGCGACCGAGAGCGCCCGCTGGCGGTCGGTGAACGCGGCCGCCTCCTCGGTGACGATGGCCCGGACCGCGGCGACGTCGGCTGCAGCGGGGCTGCCTGCGAGCCGGCCGCGCAGCGCGTCGAGGTCGAGCAGGGTGACACCGGGCAGCTCGGCCACGACCGGATCGACATCGTGCGGCAGGGCCAGGTCGAGCAGCACCAGGGGGCGGCCGGCGCGCCGGGCGACAGCTGCGCCGACCACGTCGGCGCCGACCACGGGCGCGGAGGAGCCGGTGGCGGCCACCACGACGTCCGCAACGGCAAGCGCATCCTCGATGCCCTCAAGCCCCACGGCATGCCCGTCGAGCGATGCCGCCAGCCGGGTCGCCCGAGCGGCCGTCCGGTTGGCGACGACGACCTCGGAGACCCCCTGCCGGCGCAGCACCGCTCCGGCCAGGGCGCCGGTCGAGCCCGCTCCGACGACGAGCGCGCGACGACCCTGCAGGCTGCCCCCGAGCCGCTCGGCCGCAAGGCGCACGGCCACGCCGACCAGGGAGGCGGCGGCGTCGTCGATGCCGGTCTCGGAGTGCACCCGCTTGCCCACGCGCAGCGTCTCGCGGAACAGCGGGGTGAGCGCCTGGCCCGTCGTTTCCTGCTCCTGAGCCAGCCGGAACGCAGATCGCACCTGGCCGAGGATCTGCGCCTCCCCCACGAGCATCGAGTCGAGCCCGCAGGCGACCGAGAACAGGTGCTGGACGGCGCGGGCCTCGTGATGCACGTAGAGGCCGGCCGTCAGCTCCTCGTGCGGCAGGCCGGTGACCCGCACGAGCACGTCGGACATCTCGGCCAAGCCGCCGTGGAAGGTCGCCGACTCGGCGTAGACCTCCACGCGGTTGCACGTCGACACGACGACGGCCTCGGCGATGTGCTCACCGGCCAGGAGCTCTTTCAGGACAGCGATGACCTCGTCGTGGCCGAGAGCCGCCCGCTCCAGCACGGGCGAGGGGGCGGTCTGATGGTTGAGGCCGACGGCGAGCAGGGTCATGCGTGCACCGCCAGACCGCGCGCCGCGACCGGCGGCGCGGCTCGACCGCCCTGCTCGTGGCGCCTGTGGGTCTTGTGAGTCTCGTGGAAGGACAGGATCTGCAGCTCGACCGATAGGTCGACCTTGCGCACCTCGACCCCTTCGGGCACCGTCAGCACGGCCGGCGCGAAGTTGAGGATGCTCGTGACGCCGCAGCCCACGAGCCGGTCGCAGACCGGTTGGGCCGCGGCGGCGGGAACCGCGAGCACGCCGATCGACACCCGCTGCTGGGCGACCAGCTGCTCGAGGTCGTCCATGGATTGCACCGCAAGGTCACCCACCCGCTCACCGACGCGGCCCGGGTCGGCGTCGAGGAGCCCGGCGATGTGGAAGCCGCGGGCGGAGAAGCCGCCGTAGCCCGCGAGGGCGTGGCCGAGGTTTCCCACGCCCACCAGCACGACCGAGCGACGAGTGGTGAGCCCGAGCTCGCGGGAGATCTCCTCGACCAGCAGCTCCACGTCGTAGCCGACGCCGCGGGTGCCGTAGGAGCCGAGCTGCGACAGGTCCTTGCGAACCTTCGCGCTGGTCACGCCGGCCGCGGTGGCGAGGCCGTCGGAGGAGACGGTGCAGATGCCCGCATCGGCCAGCTCGGCAAGCACCCGGAGGTAGAGCGGTAGCCGCGCGACCGTCGCATCCGGGACCCGCCGGTGCGGCAGGAGGGCGGCGTCGGCGCGGTGCTGAGCGGGTACAGACGCCTGGCCCGGCTGAGCGAGGGGTCCTGCCATCGTCGCTCCCGTCGGTGCCGGCCGGTCAAACGCGCTCGCGCGCCTCAGGCCGCGCCACGCCAGGTGGTCCGCTGCGCGAAGTGTGCCTGTACCGATGCTAAGAGTTAGTGAACGCTTTCACAAATCGTCATCGGCGCGGTCGCACGGACGACCGAGCGAGCGCCGCCCTCACCAGACTCGCCTCCCCGCGAGCGCCGCCTGCAGCCGCTCCGGCTCGATCCGCCAGTACGCATGCTCGCTGCCGTCGAGCAGCAGTACCGGTAACCGGTCCCCGTACTCGTCGAGCAGCTCGGCGCTCGCATCGGCTAGCGCGTCGACCTCGCTCCATCCGGTGCCGGTGGCAGCAGCCACCCGCTTCAGCACCCCCCGCGCCTCGTCACACAACGGGCAACCCGGCCGGGTCAGCAGCACCAGGCGCGGTGGCCGGGCGTCCGGCTGGGGCGGCTGGGGCTGCTCTGGCTGCTCGGGCACGAACCGCTCAGGGCGTCGGTTCGCCGCGCACGAACTGCTGCGAGCGCGTGGCGGGCTCGCTCGCGAGTGACTCGCGCAACCGAGCCTTCGAGACCTTGCCGGTGGAGGAGCGCGGCAGCTCGGACACGAACTGCATCGAGGTCGGGCACTTGAAGCGCGCCAAGCGGCGGCTGACATGGGCGAGCAGCTCCTCGCCGCTCGCCATTGCCCCCGCCTCGGTGACGACGAGAGCGCGCACAGCCTCGCCCGTGTACGGGTGCGGGATGCCGAGAACGGCGGCCTCCGCCACCGCGGGGTGGCTCACCAGCGCCTGCTCGACTTCCCGCGGGTAGACGTTGAAGCCCGAGACGACGATGACCTCACGGCGCCGGTCGACCAGCGTGAGCTCACCGGCGGCATCGCGCACGGCAACATCGCCTGTTGGCCACCAGCCGTCGGCGTCCGGTCCGTCGCGCCGGTCGGGCCAGTAGCCGGAGAACAGGTTGGCGCCCCGCACGCAGATCTCGCCCGCGTCGTCGTCGTCGACCTCGCTTCCGGACGCGTCGACAAGGCGGACCTCGACCCCGGGCACGCGCCGCCCGATGCTGCCGGGCTGCGCCGCCTCGCTCATCAGAGTCGAGGTCACGGACGGGGCCGTCTCGGTCAGCCCGTACGACTCGAACACCGGGCGGCCCGCAGCCTCAAGCAGGCGCCGCGCGGCCGCGGGCGGCATCGGGGCGGCACCTGTGATGGCCAGCCGCACGGTAGTGAGCGACTCGGCCACGTTCTCGAGCTCCGACCACGCCTCGAAGGTGGGCGGCGCTGCCAGGACGACCGTGACGGCGTGCCGGGTGACCGCCGCCAGCGTCGCCTCCGGGTCGGACCGGTCCAGCAGCAGCCCGGTGGCAGCCGTGCGGGCCACGAGGCCCAGGCCCGAGTTCAGGCCGTAGATGTGCGTCAGTGGCAGGACGAGCAGCACGACGTCATCTGGCCCGGCAACCGGCGGGCTGATGCGGCTGACGTTGTCGAGGTCGGCGCTCAAGGCCCGATGGCTGAGCATCACCCCCTTTGGCCGCCCGCTCGTACCCGAGGTGTAGGCCAGCACCGCGAGGTCCTCGCCGGCAGCGAGCACGCCAGGGGGCGCCTCGGCGGGGGATTCACGAAGCGCGTCCTCGAAGACGGCGGCGCCTGCGGGAGCGGTGGCGGCACCCGCGACCCACACGATGGTCACCGCAGTGCGTGGGCTGACCTCCAGCACCCGGGCCGCCGCATCCGTATCGACGACGACAGCGCGAGACCCGCTGTCGACGAGCTGGTGCAGTACCTCGGCAGCTGTCGCGCAGGTGTCGACGGGGACCACGGCCAGCCCGGCACGCAAGGCCCCGAAGTACGCGACCGGGAACGCGGGGGTGTTGCTCATCATGATCGCGACGCGCTCACCGGGCGACAGGCCCAGGGCGTCGAAGGCTGACACGGCCCGGTTCACCAGGGCGTCCAGTTCGGACCAGCTCGTCCGCTCGGCCTCGCTGAGCAGGCCCGGCCGGCCTGGATGCAGCAGGGCGGCGGCACCGGGCCGAAGATCGGCAGCGATGCGGACGAGGTCCGCCAGGTTGCGCGCCGTGGGTCGATCCCCCGATGACGGCGGGTCCTGCACGGCGACCTCTCCCCCCGCCGGCGACGGCGGCGGTGTCCGATCAGTGTTCCATAGCTGGCGCCGTACTACTGCTGCGGCAGCCGCCCCACCTGCCTGCCGTGCACATATCTGCGCTGCGTCGTTATCATTCGCGCACGCCTGTCGGGGGGTCTGATGATCGCGCTGCTGCTCGGTTCCTTCGGTGGCCCCCTCAGCAGCGGCAGCCATCCCCGATCGCGGCCGAGCGGATGAGTTACGGGAACGGCGGCCCGGGCGCCGGCTGGTACGCCCTCCGAGCTGAGATTGCGGTCGCGGGTGAGCGCCATCGACATCACCCGGTGCGGCCACCACGCGACTCGAAGCGGGTGCCGCGGCCGGCCGGCCCCTCACTGGAGCACTTCGAAAGGCCACCGGTGCCGCCGGATCCGCCGAACGAGTCCCCTGAAGGCGTGCCGTCCGACGCCGCAGCTGACATCGCACAGATTGTTGCCGAGGCTCAGGCAGGCAGCGCGGAAGCGTTCGGGTTGCTGTATGACCGCTACGTCGAGACGGTCTACCGGTACCTCTACTACCGCGTTGGGAACGCCGCCACTGCAGAGGACCTCGTCAGCGAGACGTTCCTGCGTGCCCTCCGGCGGATCGACACGTTCAGCTGGCAGGGCCGCGACATGGCTGCCTGGTTCGTCACCATCGCCCGCAACCTGCTGGCCGACGAGCGCAAGTCCAGCCGCTACCGCCTGGAAGTCCCGACCGACGACCTCACGAACGCGACTCGAGGGCAGGTCACCGAAAGCCCGGAGGAGCAGGTTCTTCAGTCGATGAGCAATGAGGCGTTGCTGAAGGCTGTGCGCTCGCTGCGGCCTGACCAACAGGAGTGCCTGGCCCTGCGCTTCCTGCAGGGCATGTCGGTCAGCGAGACCGCTGAGATCATGGGCCGGAACGAAGGTGCGATCAAGGCGCTGCAGTACCGCGCGGTGCGCACCCTTGCCAAGCGCCTGCCCAAGGAGGGCCTCACGTGAGCACCCGCCTCGGGAATGTCACGCGCCTATGGCGTATCCCTAAGAGGCCGGGATCGTTGCATAATGTGACGAACTCGGATACTCGAGGCACGGGAAGGTAGGTCATGCCCGGAGCACCCGTGTCCGACCTGCCCGGCATCGAGCCGGAGCTGCTGGCGCAGCTCGCTCAGTTGCGCCAACGAATCGAGCCTCCAGGTCTCGATCTCGGCTTCCGTCGTGAGCTGCGCGCCACCCTGGTCGCAGCCGCCGAGCGGGCGGCGATGGACAGAGCCCAGGGGCATCTGGTTCCGTCAACCCGGCGCGACCCCCGCATGGGACGGCTGTCGCGGCGCATGCTCTCCGCCGGGATCATCGCCGCCTTGGCCGGAGGCGGCCTGGTCACGGCTACCGCGGTCTCCCGTTCGGGTGGGCATCACCACGCCGCTCCGGCCGTACCCGGGCAAGCGCAAGCCCGGGGAGCGCCCATCACCGGAGCAGGCTTGTCGCTCGACCTGCTCCAGCAGACCGCTAACCGCCTCGCTGCTGCTCAGACCCGGCTGGAGCAGGCGCTGCACGACAATGCTCCCGAGTCGGTGTTGCGCAGCAGGCTGACGGCTGTAGCTGACGCGTTCGACGCCGTGCTGCGGCAGGTTCGGCTCCTGCCCACGGCACGGCCAGGCCTGCCGGTCGTCGACGGGCCGGTCGCGGGTGAGCTGTCGCAGCTGTTAGCGCGGGGGCAAGCCAGTCTGGCCCTGGTGCCACCCGGGTTGAGGTCGTCGCTCGCTGCCCAGATGGACCGCGTGACCGCTGGCATCGCCCAGCTCGGCCGGGCGGCGGTGTGGGTCCTGCCGGGCGGCGCGTCGGCTCTCCGCGGCGCTCCGGTCGCTGGAACTGCGGCGCCTGCGGGTGGGGCAGTGCCACCAGACGCCCTTGGGCGGCTCGTCGCGTCCGGCGCTGCGGGGGCCGCTCCGCCAGTACCCGGCGGACGGCCGCCAGTGCCGCCAGTGCCGGCTGTGCCTCCTGTGCCGCCAGTGCCGGCTGTGCCTCCTGTGCCGCCAGTGCCGGCTGTGCCTCCTGTGCCTCCTGTGCCTCTCCCCGCAGCGCCGCTACCCGCGGCGCCCTCAGTTCCGAGCGTGCCAAGCCTCCCGAGCCTCCAGAGCGGGGTATCCGGACCGGCCCAGCCTGCGGTGCCCAGCCTGCCCGGCCTGCCGGGCTTGCCCACCGTGCCGCCCGGGACGACCGGTCAGCCGACCGTGCCAACCCTGCCCGGGGTGCCGAGCGTGGCCGCTACACCGGGCCTGCCCAACCTGGTGCCGGTGCCCAGCGTCTCCACTCCTGGTCTGCCGGCCACCCCCGGCCTGACGACAAGGCCAACCCTGCCGGGGTTGCCGAGCGTGACAGCCTCAAGCCTGCCAGCCGTGCCTAGCGGGCCTACTACACCGACCGTGCCGACCGTGCCAGCACTGCCGACCACCACCGTGCCGACCGTGCCGACGCTGCCGACCACCACCGTGCCGACCACCACCGTGCCGACCACCACCGTGCCGACCACCACCGTGCCGACCACCACCGTGCCGACCACCACCGTGCCGACCACCACCGTGCCGACCACCACCGTGCCGACCGTGCCAACACTGCCGACCACGACCGTGCCGACCGTGCCGACCGTGCCGACCGTGCCGACCGTGCCGACCACCACC
>JAABUM010006257.1_pt1 | contig 11802 bp, 18 predicted proteins | sample 5559161 | NCBI WGS metagenome assembly JAABUM01 (sample SAMN10711868, study PRJNA513369) | rock metagenome | isolation source: Antarctica rocks | place: Antarctica: Victoria Land, Siegfried Peak nord | reverse complement strand
TGGGTGACGAGCGGTCGCTGCGGTTCGTCGGGGGCTTGGCCGAGGGAACCGAGACCGTCATGGTCTACGTGCTGTTCTGCCTCGTCCCCGAGTATGCCGCGTTGGTGGCCTGGCTCTTCGCCGGCGTCGTCGCGTTCACCGCGGTCCAGCGGGTGTACTTCGGCGTCCGCATCCTGCGCGCGCCGAGTCCGGCAACCGTGCCGGCCATCGGTCCGCCCCCGCGACGCTGTCGCTGAGCCGGCTGCTCATCGTCCTGCCGCTGACTCGGCCCGGAGCAGGGCTGGCCGGCGCCCTGGCCTCCGAGCTCCTGCTGGTGCCCTGGGTCGTCGCTATTCGGCCTCGCCGGCCACCGCAACGACCTGCTGCCGATGATCCTGCTCGCCGTCGGCGGTCTCGGACTCGGGACCCAGTTTGCGACCCTGCACGCGCATCTGACCACCGTCGCACCGGCGCGGGACGATGAAGCCTCACCGGATCGTCGGGTTCGACGCCCGTGGTTCGGGGGCGGCATCGTCGCCACCTGGACCTTGCCCTCTGGGGACAGGTCTACCGTTCTCGCGTGAGGAGCTCCTCGTGAACATCCGAGACGCGGCGGATGATGCCGATACCAGCCGCAAGGCAGCTCGCCGCTACGCGTCCCTCGACCTCGGCTCACCGAGACGGCGGCCGCAGGGCTACCGATTCCCAACTCCTCGCTAAGGCAGCCCATGACCGACTACACCTCCCTTCCCCCCGACCTCGTCGCCCCCGAGGACGACGGCGCCACGGCCCACGTGGTCGGTCAGCCGGCGCCCGCGCTCGTGCTGGAGGCGACGGACGCAACCGACGTCGACCTTGCCGCACTCGGCTCCGGCCGCACCGTCATCTACCTCTATCCGATGACGGGCAATCCGGGACATGACATGCCCGCCGGTTGGGACGCCTTTCCCGGTGCGCGAGGGTGCACGCCGGAGTCGTGCAGCTTCCGCGACCACCACCAGGAGATGCGAGATGCAGGAGCCCACCGGGTGCTGGGTCTGTCCAGTCAGCCCCGCGGCTATCAGCGAGAGCTCGTCGAGCGGCTGGAGCTGCCGTATCCACTCCTGAGCGATGAACTACTGGCTCTGGCAGCCGCGCTCGGCCTGCCGACGTTCACCGTCGGAGGAATGCGCCTCTACAAGAGGCAGACGCTCGTGTTGTGGGACAACGTCATCGAGCACGTGTTCTACCCGGTGTTCCCGCCCAACGAGCACGCTCTCCAGGTGCTCAACTGGCTTCGTCGACACCCGGTCGACGCGTCGGCGCCGTCGTCCTAGAGAGGGCGCTGCCAAGGGTCGAGCGCTCAGCGGACCTTGCCGCGACGACCCGCTCGCGCGAGAGTGGAGGGCATGACGACGGCCCTCGACGACCCTGCCCAGGCCGCAATCCGGGCCGCCCGGATCGGTGGGGCCGACGAGGTACTCACTGACGCCGACGTCACGACGTTCATCCGGGAACAGCTCGACGCCCACGACCTCGGCGGCAAGAACGTCTGCATCGTCCTTCCGGACGGCACCCGCAGCTGTCCGCTGCCCCTGCTGCTGCGGGCGGTTCACGGCGCCCTGCACGGGCGGGCGAGCCGGATGACGGCCCTCATCGCGCTCGGGACCCATGCCGAGATGAGTGAGCAGGCCCTGGCCCGCCACCTCGGCTACACCGTCGGCGAACTCGATGCGACCTATCCGGGTCTAACAGTCCTCAACCACGAGTGGTGGAAGCCATCGACCTTCGCCGACCTCGGGACGATCCCCGCGTCTCGCGTCGAGGAGCTCTCCGACGGGCGCCTCAGCGTGGAGGTGCCGGTCTTTCTCAACAAGGCCGTCGTCGAGCACGACGTGGCCCTCGTGGTCGGGCCCGTGCTGCCGCACGAGGTCGTCGGCATCTCCGGCGGCAACAAGTACTTCTTCCCGGGTGTCGCCGGTCAGGAGATCATCGACATCTCGCACTGGCTGGGCGCGCTGATCACCTCGGCGGAGATCATCGGGACGACGAAGGTGACCCCCGTCCGAGCCCTCATCGACGAAGGCGCCTCCCTCATCCCCGCGGAAAAGCTCGCCCTCAGTGTCGTCGGTGAAGCGGGCAGCCTTGCCCTGCATTCGATCTCGTTCGGGAACACGATTGCGTCGTGGGCCTCGGCGGCCGAGGTCTGCGCGGCCACCCATGTGACCTACCTCGACGCACAGGTCCGCCGGGTGCTGTCCATCGTGCCGTCGATGTACGAGGACATCTGGACCGGAGCCAAGGGCTTCTACAAGCTCGAGCCGGTCGTCGCCGACGGCGGCGAGGTCATCCTCTACGCGCCGCACATCACCAAGATCTCGGTGATGCACCCCGAGATCGCCGAGATCGGCTACCACTGCCGCGACTACTTCGTGAAGCAGTGGGACCGGTTCAAGCACCTGCGCTGGGGCGTCCTCGCGCACTCGACCCACCTGCGCGGCGCCGGCACCTACGACGCCGGGACCGGGGTCGAAAAGCTGCGCGTGCAGGTCACCCTGGCGACCGGCATACCGCAGGAGGTATGCCGGGCAGCCAACCTGGATTACCTCGACCCGGACTCCCTCGACATCGACTCCTTCGCCGCCGACCCCGAGACCCTGGTCGTGCCCCGCGCCGGTGAGGTCCTGTTCCGACTGCGTCCTCATAACCTCCAGGACGGTCCGGTCGACTCTCGTCGGACAACGCGTGGAGAACACCGTGGATGAGATGTTCGGGACGACAGCGTTGACTGGTACGGTGCTGCGCTCCCAACCTGCACGCCCACCCTGTCCGTCGGTGCCGAACCTGCGCCACCTCGAGTACTTCCTTGACCACGCGCGAATCGAGAACGAGCTGTTCGAGGGAGCGCTGGACCCCAGCGGGGGAGTGCTTCACCCCGACCAGGGTCGACCCGGCCTGCGGCTGACCCTTCGCCGGGACGAGGCTCAGCCCTACCGGCAGCCCACCTGAACCAGGCGGCATACGCGCACCCCCCCGGGGGGCACAGGTGATGACGACGACGTGGGGAGACATATCACCACCGAGGCCCGCCATCACCGACCGATCCCCAACCGATCCCCAACCATCAGCTGCCTTCGAGGCGGAGCTGACAACCTTGACGGAAGGGTCTTAGGCCTTGAATCTGCTTCCAGCTGCCGTTGTGGGCCAAGCTGTCGATCTTCCTCGCCAGCGCGGTGGTCATCTGGGTGGCGGGCATCTGGCTGTCGCAGTACACCGACGTCCTGGCCGACCGGCTCCACCTCGGGCAGGCTCTCGGCGGGTTGATCCTGCTCGCCGTCGCGACGAACCTGCCCGAGATCGCGATCACCTACAGCGCCGCGGCAAGCGGCAAGGTCGACGTCGCGGTCAGCAACATCCTGGGCGGGATCGCCATCCAGACCGTGGTCCTGGCGGACCACGTCGGTCTGTCCGGGGTGCCTTTCGGCGCCACCGTCCTGGCAATGGCAACCTCGCTACCAGAGCTGACCACCGGGCTGACATCGGTCAGGCAGGGCGACTACAAGCTCGCTTTCGGTGACATCTTCGGTGGTAACGCGTTCCTGCCCGTGCTGTTCCTGCTCGCGGTCCTGGTCTCGGGCAAGGCGGTCCTGCCCAATGCCCACGCGTCCGACATCTACCTCACCGGTCTGGGGGCCCTCCTACCGTCGTCTACATGGCCGGGCTGGTGTTTCGCCCGGCAAGACAACACGCCCGCCTCGGCATCGACAGCATCATCGTCCTGGTGCTCTACGTCATCGGGAGTCATCGGCCTGGTGGCTCAACCCCGTTGAGCCAGAGCGCCCGTGCTCCTCGAGCGAAGGTCAATGTCCCCTGCGTCCCACCATAGGCTGGCCAGCCTGGTCAGCGCCGCCCGATGCGCGCCGGTTCAGCCGACTTGGCGCTCGGCGAATGATGATCCTGGAAGGAGCTGCGGATGAGCCGCATCGAGGACTACGGCTTGCTGGGTGACCTGTAGACGGCTGCCCTCGTCGGCAGGGACGGGTCCATCGACTGGATGTGCCTGCGCCGTCGCGGGGGACCCCGCGGACCTGCAGATCATGTACGCACTCGACGGCACCCGGCGCATCCCGGAGCACCAGCTCGACTGGCTCGCCGGCTATGAGGGATCTGCACCGGTCCGGGTGGGCAACGCCGCCGCGGGGCAGCTGCAGCTGGACGTGTGGGGTGAGGTGCTGGACGGCCTGCACCAGTCGCGACTGGCCGGTATCGACGCAGACGAGGACGCCTGGGACCTGCATCTGGCGCTGCTGGACTACCTGGAGAAGCGCTGGGCCGAACCGGACAACGGCCTGTGGGAGGCCCGCGGCCCGCGCCGCCACTTCGTCCACTCCAAGGTCATGGCGTGGGTCGGTGTCGACCGTGCCGTCCAGGCGGTGGAACGCTTCGGCATGCGAGGCCGGCTGCACCGGTGGAAGGCGCTGCGCGAACAGATCCACGCCGAAGTCTGCGAACGCGGGTTCGACCGCTCCCGGGGCACCTTCACCCAGTTCTACGGCTCCAAGGGCCTGGACGCCGCCCTCCTGCTCATCCCGGCCGTGGGTTTCCTGCCTGGGACGACGCCCGCGGTGGTCCCCACGGTCGATGCCGTGCGCGAGGAGCTCTGCCAGGACGGTTTCGTGTGCGCTACTGCCCCGACGCCGACGGCGGGGTCGACGGACTCCGAGGAAAGGAGGGGTCGTTCATCGCCTGCACGTTCTGGCTCGTCGACGCGCTGGTGGGAACCGGACGCCACGACGAGGCGCGGACTCAGTTCGAGCGTCTGCTCGAGCTCCGAAACGACCTGGGCGAGCTCAGCGAGGAGTACGACAGCACGGCCGAGCGCCAGCTGGGCACAGACCAGGAGAAGCAGGCTGAGACAGCTCACGATTGTGACGAGCGCTGTCAGTCGCTCGCCCCGCCGAGCGGGCGAGTCGGGCGGACCGGACCCCGGAGTCCCGTCCGCCCCTCGCCGCCTCCTCAGAGGCCGAATCTGCCCTTCAGGCCGCCGATGAGGTCCTGAGGGTTGACCCCGAGCTTGCCGAGCTGGTCGGCGTGATGGTCGGTGTCGACCTGGTCCGGTAGGTGCTGCTCAGCCTGGCCGGCTTGCTCATGGTCTCCCCGGCTCTTGAGCAACTCGATGATCTGCTGCTTGTCGATCTGCATGAACGTCCTTCCTCTTTCGTGGTTGTCGTATCTCTGGAAGGTGCGTCAGCGCTGGTCGCGCGAGACGCCACCGGCGACGTCGCCGTCAGCCTCGATCTCCTCCTTGCGGACCTGCTCGCTGACCTGCTGCTCCTCGGTGACGGTCTCCTTGCCGAGCTTGACGCGCTCGATAGGGACTGCTTCCTTCTGGACCACCACCTGCTCCTTGTTCAGGACGACCTCGTACTCCTCCTCGCTGATGTCTGGGCCGTCGAGGGCCTGGCCACGGTCGTCCTCAGTGATCGGCTCCCGCTCGAGGCGGACCTCTTCCCCGGTGACCGGCACGGTCACGTTCTGCTGCTCCGTGACGACGTGCTTGCGCAGGCGGACCTTGCCGGCCTGGACCCGCTCGGTGCCGACCTTGAGCTGCTCCTCGGAACGGGTCATCGCCTCGTCGGTGGTCGGGCCCGAGGTGTCGCAACCCGTGGTGTTCTTCGTCGTGTCGTGGTCTGTGCCCGGACCGCCGGCTGCCGGCAGGCCGGAGTCCGAGTCCTGCTCGGAGTGGTCCATGCCGTAGTGGCGGTAGAGGGCGACTTCCTCCTCCTGGGAGAGGTGGCCCTGGTCGGCGTCCACCCAGGGCGCGTCCTTGACCTGCTCCTTGCTGTAAGGCACCGTCAGGCCGGAGTCGTTGAGCTCGCCCTGGGCTACCGGGACGAAAGACTCGTGGTTGCCGAACAGGCCCGTCTGGACGGTGAGCCACTCCGGCCGGTTCGTGGCGTCGTCGAGATAGACCTGGCCCATATTGCCGAGCTTGCCCCGTCCGAGTCGTAGACGGTCTTGCCGAGGATCTGGTCGATCTGGTTGCTGTCGACCATGAGATGTTCTTCTTCCATTTGGGGATACAGCGGGGTGGAGCGGAGCAGGGTCGGTCAGGAGCTGTAAGTCGTGCCCTGGTTGTATGGAGCGGCGGTGGCGCCGGTGCCTTGGCCACTGGTGCTGGAGCTGGCCCTTGCGGCGGCCTGCTGAGCCTGCTCCTTGACGCTCGAAGCGTTCGCGGCCTGCTGCCTTAGCTTGGGGGCCTCGCTCTCGGCCGTGCTCAGATATGACTCCCACCGGCTCTGCATCGGCTTTATGAGGCCACCGCCGACGCCGACGATGACGACGCCGGCCAAGCTGGCCAGGACGGCGATCAGGACCGGGGTGGTGACCGTGGTGGCGACATCGATCTGGTTCAGTGCCGCGATGACGCCAAGGCCCAGGATGAACACGGCGGCGATGTTGGCGAGCGCCTTGCCATAGGAAAGACCCCCGAGCGTGCCCTCGATCAAGGTCTTGACCGCGGCGGCGATGGCCGAGGCGACGACGATGATGATGATGGCGACGATGACCTTGGGCAAGAAGGCGATGACCGAGGTGATCAAGGCGCTGATCGGGTTGGGGCCGAAGACTCCGAACGCCAGCTGGAGCACGAACAGGGCCAACGTGTAGTAGACGAGCTTGGAAACGATGTCGCTGGCGTCGAATGAGGACTTGTCCAAGGCCTGCTTGATCCCGCCGCGCTCCACGGCGCGGTCGAAGCCGACCTTCTGCAGGACCTTCCCGATCGCCTTAGCCAACAACTTCGCCACGAACAGACCGATGAGCAGGATCAGCAGGAACGCGACCAGCTTGGGCACGAACTCGACGATCGATGTCAGAGCGTTCTTGAGGCCGTCTTGCATGGGTTTTCCTTTCAGAGCGGCTCCATTCAGGACGAGCGGAGTCGACGGTGGAAGCGGTCAGGGGGCATGACGTTCATTGCCCTGACGTCACGAACTCACTGCGTGCTGGTCAGTGGACCCGCGGTTGGCCTCGCTCCTGCCTCGCTGTGCGCAGCTGGACCCGGCAGTGCAGGTCCTCGCGTTGCAGCACCTGTCGCAGCTGGGCGCTCACCTGGTCCGCAGCGGCGGCGACGAGCTCGAGGTCTGCTCCGCGTTCGATGGTGGCGCTGAGCCGGGCCACGAGCTGGCCACGGTCGCGCTGGATGCTGCCGCGGGCCGACCGGACACCGGGGGTGGCTTGCAGTACCTCCGCCGTGGTGGACGCTACGGTCCGCGCCTCCACCATCAGCTTGCCTGCGGGATCGGATCCCGCGAGATTGAGGTGGCTGACCCCCGGTCGGGGAGGTGGCCGACCAGCCAGCGGAGCCCCAGCAGGAGCAGCAGCAGCCCGACAGCGCCCAGCGCCCACGGCCACCAGGACTGGCGGGGAATCCAGCCGAGCCCCGAGAGGTCCAGCCGCGGCGGGAGGACGAGGAACCGACCACTCCACCAGACGATCCCCGCCCCGCCCGCGGCCATGAGCAGGAGAGCCACCAGTGCCGTGAGCACCCGGTCGACCGCAAGCGTGGCGCGGCTCATCGCTGACCTCCGTCGACGTTGACCTGGACGCTGGGCGGCTTGTCGAGCGCGGACAGCCGCTCGGAGACCGCCGAACGGACGTGCTCGGCCACATCGGAGGACCCGGTGCTGCGGACCTGCAGGTAGAGGGTTCGGCGAGTCGCTCTCACGCGTGCGGCGAGCACACCTTCGACCTGTTCGGCCGCGGTCTGCGCAAGTCGCGACACGTCCTTGGTTCGCAGGAACACCCCAGTGGTCGAGGTGACCGATATCGCTCTGCGCGGTCGGGGCCGCAGGGCGGTCAGGAGCAGCCACAGCCCGAAAAGCACGAGAGCAGCACCGACCGGGACCATCCATGCGGCGGGAAGGAGTCCGTTGACCGCCCCCCCAGCCTGCGCGGTCCATGGCGTGCCGTGCAGAAAGCGGGCGATGACGAGGGCGTCCCGGATGGCCACGGCGCCCAAGGCGGTGAGCAGGAGGGCGAGGACCAGCCCCACCACGGAGATCGTACCCGGGCCGACTGGCGCCTTGGCCGCGTCCATCGCAGCGACCGGCGCAACCGCGGTCCGGGGGTTGTCGACCGGGTCGGCTACCGGCGTGGCGGACGGTGTGCTCACTGCAGTCTCCGTTCTGTTGGTCGGGTTTCGCGGACGACCTTGGCGATGGTCACGTCCACGCTGTCGACCTCGAGGCCGACCAGCTCATGCAGCTTGCTACGGACGCGGTCACGGACCGTGGCGGCCGTGGTGGCCAACGGCATCGGCCAGGTCACCGCGAGGTCCAGGCTCACTGTGGCGTGCTGCCCGGCGACCTTGGCCGCTGCCTTGGGATAGCGCCGCCCCACGACCCCCTCAAAGGCTGACCCGGTGCCGATGACCCCGGTCACCTCACCTGCGGCGATGGTCGCGATCCGCTCCACCACCCGCTCGGCGAAGTCGAGCCGACCCCGCTCCTCGGGGTCGATCGGGGCCCGCGGGCCGGGATCAGTCACGACGGCGTCCGCCCAACAGCTTGCCGAGATCGACCTCTCCGTCGTAGTGACCGCCGATGGCGTAACCCACCACGCCCAGGACGAGGGCGATCAGGAAGCCGCCGAAGCCTCCGACGGCCGCGGCGATGCCGAGCAGGAGCCCGGCCAGCAGGCCGATGCTTGATGTGGTCATGTGTGCTCTCCCTCGTTGGTCTGTCTTCGATCAGTCCCGGTGCATCGATGCGTGACCGCACCGAGCCGGGACGGTGGTGGGTCGCTTGCCCTGCGCAGACTCGCTGTCCCGCCATGCTCGATGCAGGCGCTCATCGACCGTCGACACCCGCGCCGTCGGGGGGCGCGCCGATGTCCTGGATCACCACGTCGACCTCCGTGCCGGTCATCGAGGCCGTGACGGTCCGGATGGCGTCTGCGGTAGGTCCCACCGGGGCTCCCCACCTGAGCACGACATGGACCTCCGAGCGGTCAGCACGCAGCCGCACTCCGTCGACCCTGCGCCCCGGCAGGTAGGTTGCCACCTCACCAAAGGTGCCCGAGTGGGTGTCCGCGACGCCGTCGAGCAGCAGCACCGCCTCGCGGACCCGGTCCGCCAGAGTGGCGATCGTGTCAGGCTGTGGGCTCACTGGACGCGCGGCTCGCTCGGCTGGGTGTTGCTCTGGTCGTCCTGGTCCTCTGCGCTCTCGAGGAAGACGTCCTGGACCTCGATGTTCACCTCGGTGACCTCCAAGCCGGTCATCCGCTCGACCGAGGAGATGACGTTGCGCCGGATGCCCTGGGCCAGGTCGGTGATCGAGACGCCGTACTCGGCAACCAGCTGAACGTCCACCGCGGCCTGACGCTCGCCCACCTCCACCGAAACGCCTTGGCTGTGGTTGGTCCGGCCGCCGGGGATCCGCTCGCGCAGCGCGCCCACAGCCCGGGCGGCACCGCCGCCGAGGGAGTGGACACCGGAGACCTCTCCGGCGGCGATTCCCGCGATCTTGGCCACCACGGTGTCCGCGATCGTGGTCTTGCCCTGCTCGGTGACCAGGGCGGAGCCGGACTCGCTCGACCTCGTCAGGGTGCTGGAGGGACTGGTTGGGCTGCTGGAAGATGGGTGGTCGCTCACGAGAACTCCTCGGTGGTGTGCTGCACGAATGAGACACTTGTTGGATGCTCCCGAGGCCGGGACCGTCACGCGCCGGTGACTGTGACTTGGGCCACACCCCGGACAGGTGGAGAATGTCGCCCACGAAAGAAGGCTTCCGCCACGGCGGCCACCACATCGTCCCCGGACCGCCACGGCGGCAACGGGCCGTCACGTCACCCAACGAGACCAGATCGAGGGAGCAGGTGTCGGGAACCGTGCTGCACCGGGTCTGGGCTGATGACGGGGCTCTGGCCCGTCGCGCCACACTTGGGGACCGCACGGCCTTCGCGGAGATCGTCCACCGGCACGGTCCCGGGATGTTCCGCTATGCCATGACGATGCTCGACGGGGACGTCCATGACGCCGAGGACGCCGTTCAGAACGCGCTGACGAAGGCATGGCAGCACCTGCCTCGGTTCCGCGCCGAGTCCAGCCTGCGCACGTGGATGTACCGCATCACGGCCAACGAGGTGCTGGCACTGCGCCGCCGCCGCCGTCCCATCCCGGTGGACGACCAGCTGATGCAACCGGTGGGCGCACCGGCGGGCGAGCAGCCCGAGCAGGTCCTCAGCGAACAAGAGCTGCGGCATGCCCTCAGCGAGGCCCTCGGTGAGCTGCCGTGGCGACAACGTGCTTGTTGGATCTTGGCAGAGTATGAGGAGATGACCTACGAACAGATTGCCGAGGCACTGGACACCCAGGTCACCGTCGTGCGTGGCCAGCTCCACCGAGCACGAAGGACGTTGGCGACCAGGATGGCCCGGTGGAGATGACGCCCGACATGCCGCGCCGCGAGCCGCTCCCGGGCGACCCGCCGCAAGCTTCTGCCCTGTGGCTGGCGGCGGCGGCCCTGCGCCGGCGTGCCGACGAGCGCTGGGTGGAGGTGTCCGACCGCGTCGTTTCCAGGGCGATGACGGTCACCCGGCGCTCGCAGCCCATCCGCGCCCAGGCCAGCAGCGGGCCGATCCAGGTCAGTGAGCAGGTCGTCATCTCCTACCTGCGCGCGGCCATCGACGAAACGGTGCCGGGCTTCGCCCTGGCGCACGTGACGTTGCAGGTCAGCGCCCGCCACGAGCTGTCCGCAGTGGTTATCCAGCTCATCGCCCAGTTCGGTGTCCCGCTGCTGCCGGTGGCCGACGAGGTCCGCCGACTCGCGCTCCGGTGCCTGGAGTCAGTGCTCGGTCCGACGCCGACCCCGGTCACGGTCACATCGCTGCACGTCCACTTCTCTGACGTCATCAAGGGTCCACGGGGGAGGCTCCCGACCCGTGCGGCTGCGGAAACGCCACCTCGTCGCGGGTGACCGGGCTCTCCTCGCTCGGAGCCATCCACCGGCCCCTGGTATGCCGTGTCAGGACATCCCGGACGGCATACGTCCCAGCGCGGCAACCGTGCGTCACCCCGACGCTGAACCGGCCGGCTCCGGGTCGTACGCTCATCCATCCGTTCACGACAGCCGTATCTGCGAGGGGCGCTGGTTGGATGCCTGACTCCCCGTCCCGCGATGACGGTCGGCCCACCGGACTGAGCCGGTACGCGACCCGGGCGGCGCTCGCCGGCCTCGCGCTGGCCCTCGCTGCGGTGCCGTTCGCGCTGCTCCTCCTCCTCGTCGAGGACACCTGGGCCCCCCTCGTGGAGGCCGACCAGGGCGCTCGGGACAGCCTGCACCGGTATGGCCTCACCCATCCCGCGTTCGTCACGGCGATGCGCATCGTCAGCAACTCCGGCTCCTCCCTGGCGTGGCAGATCCTCACCCTGCTGGTCCTCATCTGGCTGCTCACCCAGCGACTCCGGCGGCTCGCGCTGTTCACGGTCGTGACCATCGCGGGGTCCTCGCTGCTCAACACCGGGGTGAAGCTCGCTGTGCACCGCCAACGGCCGACTGTGTTCCAGCCGTTCGTCCACGAGCCGGGAGCGAGTTTTCCGAGCGGCCACTCACAGGCCGCCGTGGTCGGCTACGGGGTGCTCCTGCTGATCTTCCTCCCCGTCCTCACCCGACAGTGGCGGCGGGTGGCGTACGCCGTCTCGGTGGTCATGGTCTTGGCGATCGGGTTCTCCCGGATCGCCCTCGCGGCGCACTACGTCTCGGACGTCGCTGCAGGGTTCGTCCTCGGTCTTGCCTGGCTCGCCGCGATGACGGCGCTGTTCAGTGCGTGGAGGATCCAGCG
>JAABUM010006256.1_pt1 | contig 11804 bp, 14 predicted proteins | sample 5559161 | NCBI WGS metagenome assembly JAABUM01 (sample SAMN10711868, study PRJNA513369) | rock metagenome | isolation source: Antarctica rocks | place: Antarctica: Victoria Land, Siegfried Peak nord | reverse complement strand
AACAGCGTCGCGCACACAATCGCACTTTTCCAGAGATTTTTCATAGGTTTGTCTCCACTTTCCAAAATACCTGTCTCAACCTCCGCGATACTCTGCTTTGGCGGCGCCCCTTTTTGCAAAGGAGAGACCAGAAACATCATTTCCCATCCGTTCTTCTATAAGTTTTCTGAGTCCATTCCCATGCACGAGATTTCCTTGGGCGCTGTCACTCAACCGCACCGGACGAAGCGCCTCGTGCGCGCCAGCAACGCACGAACTGACCACTTGCCAAAGCGAGTTGAACGCGTTTGTCAACGCCTCAAGGAGTTTCTCCCGCAAAATCAGCGCGCTCTCAATTCACGTAGAGCGCTCGCTCACCAACGCGTTCAACTCACTTTTCAAGCGTCCGCTGGATTTCCTATCGAAGTTCGCGCAACGTGAAAACCGCGATTTCGGGCGGCACGCCCAACCGAAACGGCCCGCCGATGTGTCCCGCGCCCGTTGAAACGTAAAGCTGCGCGCGCCCGACGCGGCGCCAGCCGCTTTGCCAGTGACTGGAAACCGAATCGATGGGATTTAAACGCAGTGGCGGCGGCAGCTTCGCCTGCCCGCCGTGCGTGTGACCGCTCAAAACCAGAGCGTTTCGACCCGCAAAAAGTGCCGCCAAACGCGGATTGTGTGACAGCACGAGTTGTGCTTCGTTGGGTTCGATGCCGCGCGTAGCCAAAGGCACATCGGGGCTTCCTTCGCGCAAATCATCCATCCCAACGATGGCCAAACCGTTCAAAAGTCGCGCGTTTTGGTTTTGCAAAACGTGAACACCCGCCGCTTCCAGATGACTTCTAACCGGCGCAAAATCGCCGCGCTCCAGTTCGTTTTTGTCGCCGCGCCACAAATCGTGATTGCCCGCAACCGCCCACACGCCCAGAGGCGCCTTCAGTTCGCGCAAAAGCGGATGGAGACGGCGCGCGTATTCGGTGATCGGCGGCGCCAACGGTCTTAGAAAGGGAAGATACGAGCCGCGCCGCGACACCAAATCGCCCGTAAAAACGAGGACATCGGGATTTTGAGCCTGCGCGAGTTGCAACACGTGCCGCGTGAGAATCATCGGCGCGACCAATCCGGCGTGCAAATCGGAGATCTGGACAACCCGTGTTCCCCTCGCTTGGGGCGGCAGGTTTTCGAGGTGAACGTCGAAACGCCGCACGCGAAGCAGCCACGGCTCGGCGAATCCCCAGCCCGCGACGGCGCCAGAAACAAGACCAACTGCAAACGAAAATTTCAACGCCAGAAGGTTAGCGAAAGAGGAGATTCACCACAGAGGCACAAAGACACAGAGAGGGTTAGTGTCTTTGTGCCTCTGTAGTGAATTGGAAGCTCAACGACACGCTTCAACAAAGGCCTTCATCAACTGCTGCGTCGCGTGCGAATCGGGCGCGCGTTCAGGGTGCCATTGCACGCCCAAGAAGAACGGCGCAAATTCCCACTCGACCGCTTCGACCACGCCATCAGGCGCAAAAGCCACCGCCCGTCCGCCCGGCGCCACATCCGACACGCCTTGATGATGATAGCTTGGAACCGTGAATTCCTCTTCGCCGATGATCTTGAACAACTGCGAATCGCGGCGGACTTCGACCACGTGTTGCGCGCCGTCGATGTGCATCAGTTCGGTTCCGACTTGCAACTTCAAATCTTGATAAAGTGCGCCGCCCTGATGCACGTTTTGAAACTGCAAACCGTAGCAAATCCCCAGAACGGGCTTCTTCGCTTCGATAAAAGCATCCACCAAACCCTGTTCAAACTCGGGTCTGCGCTCGTTGATTAAGTCCAATCCGGCGCCTTCGAGCGGCTCCTGTCGATACCAACTCGGCGGCAAATCGGCGCCGCCACTGAGAACTAAACCGTCGAACTTTTGCGCGACGTGTTTAGCTTTGAGTTCCCATTCATCGAGATAAAGCGGCGTGCCAACGCCGCCACCGATTTCGATGGCGTTGAGGTAGCATTCGATGCGCCAGATGTCTTTTTCATCGGTTGGCGGCGAAGGGTAAGAAACGGATAAAGCGATTTTCACTACGAGAAAGTCTGACTACGAAACCGACAGCGAGCCGAACTCCCGCAGTTGAACCAGAGACTCGCCGTTCCAGTGCCAGAGTTCTTCGCACCATTTCCCTGCCAGAGGCCCATAAACGCTGCCGTAGCGACGGATGAACAAGTGTTTCCTGTCCAGTTCTTCGAGTAGGGCTTTTCTAAACGCCCAATCTATCTCTTCTTCTTTCATTTGCGAGTAAGGCTGGAACTCATGCCAATAACTGGAGAAGGCGCGAACCTCATCCGGGCTTTGTTTGAATCGCTCGACAACGGCTTTCCATTCGTAGCCAGTGAAGCAGAAGATGTTGCGCGCGCGGTTCACACCGAAATGCTCGAAAAAGGCGAAGCGCGTTGGTTCATCACCGCGAAACGCATCCAAGAAGTCGCTCAGTCGGTTCCACCGTTCGAGCGGAAATTCAGCACGTAAAAACGCGCGAGCGATTTCGTGTTGTGCGCTTTCAAGCTGCGTTTGAGGTGCGCGCGGAGGAAATAAAAGCCGTTGTTCCTCCTCGCAACGCGCGAAATGATCGCGCCACTTCTGAGATTCAGGTGTCATCTTGAATTGTCTCCTCTTCGCCGCTCCTTTGCTCGCGCAAACCCAGCCACGCGATGAGCGGCGCCATGTTCGCCCCGGCGAAAAACTCGCGGGCCGTTTGGACTTTGCGATTGCGCAGAGCAAACAGTGCGGCGGGCACCTTTTTCTTTTGGGCGGCAAAAGCGAAATCGCGGGCGCCTTCGATCGGGCTGAGTTCCGCGAAATCGGCTTCTGTTAGCGCAGTCAAGGCTTCAAAGCGGGCGCGCACATCTTTGAATTGCGCGCGAAAGTCGGGGAAGTAGGCCAGAAACTCGTCGCCTTCGCCGGAGCGAACGATGTCGATGAGCTTGGCGAGCGAAAACTGGTCGCGCAAATGATGAAGCGCGACATATTGCGGCGATTTGATTTTCACGCGCGCAAATTGCGCGTCGCATACGACGAAGCCTTCGCCGTTCATCGGATGAATTTGCCCGACGGCGTGCAACACCTCTTCGATCGAACTGAGCGCGTGCGCGGCGACGGTGGGCCAATTGAACGCCAGTTCGTGTGGCCAGCGCTCGATCCCACTTGAATCGCGCGCGCCTATGCAGACGATGCGGGGCGTTTCGTGGCGCACGACGACTTGATTCCAAGGCGTCATCAGTTCAAAACCGAACCACCAACCTGCGAACGAATCGGGCGGCAATTCCATTCCCAAGTCGTGCCAGATTTCCCAAAAACCCTGCGCCATCGAGATGCCGCGTGAGCCGAGTTGTCCGCTCGCGTCGGGACGGCCCGAAGACGCGACTTGCCACTGCCCGTCGTAAAAGTAGAGCGACATGAGGGAGCCGTCCAACTTTTCAAAAACGCGCGCCGTTGTCCAATCAATGGCGGCGGCGTTGGGTTCACCGGCGTTGAAGAATTTGTCGAACGGATGGGAAACAACGCACCAGTCGTCGGCTTCATCGAGAATGAGGCCGCGACATTCCTGCACAACAGCCTCGTTCATCGGCGAGAAAATCTGGTTGTATTTGAGTAGCACGAGGTTGTGAAACCGCTCGTGCCGTGTGGCTTTGAGCGTGAACCGCTCGCACAGCGAGGCCAATCCGTGTTGGCGCAGAAAAAGTTGGGTTTGCATTGAAAGGGGGTAGAAAAACGAAAACGCGCCTCCCGAAACGGAAGGCGCGTTGGGAAAAGAAACTGGTTTTAATCGCGGCGACGCAAAAACGACGGCACGTCCACATCGTCCATCGTGGGGCGACCGCTTTGCTGTTGGCCCGATGATCCGCGATTGCCAAGGCTACCCATCGCGTTGATGGCGCCTGAAGCGGTTGTCGGGAACGACAAGTTGGCGGGCAACTGGTCGGTGTCGTAGCCCGTGGCCACCACGGTGACGATGATTTCGTCTTCGAGGGCGGGATTGAAGGCCAGCCCCCAGAACACGTTCGTGTCGGTGCCGCACTGCTCGCGGATGAGGCCGACGATCTCGTCCACTTCGCCGATGCCCAAATCGTCGCCCGCCGTGACGTTAATGAGTAATTTTCTGGCGCCCGAAATCGGGATTTCGAGATAAGGCGAGGAAATCGCGGCGCTCGCGGCGTCAATTGCGCGCGATTCGCCGCTTCCCCGGCCAATGCCCATCAAAGCGGGGCCGGCGTTGCCCATCACGCTGCGCACGTCTTGAAAGTCGAGGTTGACTTCGCCCGGAACGGTGATGAGGTCGGAAACCCCCTGCACGCCTTGACGCAAAATGTCGTCGGCGGCGGCAAAAGCCTCGCGGAACTTGATTTTGCGCGGCAGCATTTCGAGCAACTTCTCGTTGGGCACCACGATGAACGAGTCCACGACGTTGCGCAGTTTTTCGATGCCGTTTTCGCCAGCATCGCGGCGTTGCGGGCCTTCAAACTTGAACGGTTTGGTCACAACAGCGACGGTGAGAGCGCCGCTTTGCCGCGCGATTTCGGCGACGACGGGCGCGGCTCCGGTTCCGGTTCCGCCGCCCATGCCCGCGGTGACGAACACCAGATCGGCTTTGGCGATGGCTTCGACGATTTCATCGCGCGATTCTTCGGCTGAGCGGTGGCCCGATTCGGGATTGCCGCCCGCGCCAAGACCAGCGGTCACGCCCGTGCCGATTTGGATTTTGCGTTCGGCCTGCGAGCGGTCGAGCGCTTGTCTGTCGGTGTTGACGACGATAAATTCCACGCCGGAAACGCCGGCTTCGATCATGCGATTGACGGCGTTCGAGCCGCCGCCGCCGACGCCGATCACTTTGATTACGGCTTGCCCAGTGGGCCGACTTTGTGCCATTCGTGTGTTAAAAATCTCCTGAAGTGCGAGCGCCCAAACGCCAGTTGCGAACGGAAGAGGAAAACTCCCTGCTCGCGCGGCAGTTTAACGGGTTGCCTGCCCGACTTCTTCCTCGTTTTTGAGGCGCCGCCCGCGAAGCCGAAACCGCTCGTCATAATCGCCGCCGCCCAACTGGTGACAACACTTCGCGCACGCCACGCGCCGCCCCAATCTTCGCCGCCGAAACATCTTCGCCTGGCAACTCGCGCACTCGTAAACCCAACCACTTTTGGGCGCTGGCAAAGCGATGCCGTGCCGCGTTTTGGGTTGCCCGATTTCCCTCGCTTTACGCCGAAACTCGCGCGTGTGACCGCACGGCAACTTCCGCTCGAAGAGCCACAGATGAATCATCTCGTGCTTGAGGATCTCAGCGAGGGCTTGTTCTGGCGAAGTGCAACGCACGCCGCAAACCTCGAAAACGGTGTCGCCCTTCCACACATCGAATAGAAGCGGAACGGACAGCGTGATGAGGCGCACTTCCACGCGGATGTTGCCCGCCGTGCGCGTCAAACGGCGGCTCCACTTGATTGAACAGGGCGGAAGTTCACCGTTGAAAAACTCGCGGTTGAGCGATTGATACCAAGCGGGCAAATCGGTTTCGGAAAGCACGAGGTCAGTGTGAGAAGAGTTCACGAGCGCGAATCCGCTCAGGGAGCACTCGGCGCTACTCAGGAGGAAAGGGCGAAACCCTGACAAATTGAGAAGTTGGAGGCTCGAACGGAACTGGGTTTCGGATGGAGAGCGCGTTCACGTCCGCGAACGCTTCAGACTCGTGAACGTATGGCCCTCCAACTGAGCAAAATTCAAATGGCGCAAACCGATGAACAAATCGCCCGCTGTTTTCCGGTGATGCGTGAGTTACGGCCTCATCTGGTCGAAGAGGAATTCATCGCGCGAGTGCGTTTCATGGAGCGCGGCGGCTTCGAGATGGCGTTTCTCGAAGCGGGCGGCGACATCCAATCGGTCGCTGGATTCCGCGTGTTGAACAAGTTCGCCACCGGGCGTTCTCTTTATGTGGATGATCTGGTGACGAGGGAAGCGGCGCGTTCGCAAGGCTTCGGCGACCTCTTGTTCGACTGGCTGATCGAAACGGCCCGCGAGCGCGGGTGCGTTCAGGTTGAACTCGATTCGGGTGTGCAACGATTCGACGCGCATCGTTTTTATTTGCGTCGCCGCATGAGGATTAGCAGTCACCATTTCGCGTTGTCGGTTGAGGCTTGATTCATCGTAGGGACATGGCTTGCCATGTCCGCGCGAGAACTTTTTGTAATTCCCCGTTGCGCGAACCCGAAACGCGCAGTGCGGACATGGCAAGCCATGTCCCTACAAAAAGAACCTATTCAAACAACGCAAAACGCCCCGTTTCCACGGGGCGTTTTGCGTTGTGTTCATTTTAGCGGACAACGCCGCCGGTTTTGTCGTCGCGGTTGTCGCCAGTCACAGCGTCGGCGACTTTTTCGGTGATGCCGCGCGTGTCTTGACCTGCTGTTGTCACGCCGCCGGTTTGAACGCCGGGGACGCCGTTGTCGGGATGCGTCACGTCGCCAACGACGCCGCGCACCGCGCCCGCAACGCTGCTGCCTACGTTATGCGCGGCGTGTTCAGCGCTTTGAGCGGCGTTCGACAGGGTATTCCCCGCGCTTTGGGTTGCGCCCGAAATCGTTGCGCCCGTGTTTTGCGCCGTGTTCGAGATCGTCGTGCCCGCGTTTTGCGCGGCGCCGCGAACGGTGTTGGCGGCGTTGGTCGTTGGCTCGTTCAAGACGCGGCCACCGGTTTTGTCGTCCATCCGGTCGCCGGTCAAAGCGTCAGCGCCCTTTTCAAAAATGCCGCGCGTGTCCTGACCTTGGGTCGTCACTCCACCGGTTTGAACGCCGGGAATCTGGTTGCCGCCGCCCATGCGAACTCCGGCCACCGGTTCACCGCCAAGTCCGCCCACAGCGGGCGTGTCGGCGTTGAGGTCGGCGGCGCCAACCGAAGTCGTGCCGTGATACATATCGCGCGTGTCGGCGATGTCGGTGGTCGGGTTCGAGGCCATGCCCGCTGAGGCGCGGAAGGCGTCGCCTTCGAAGTTGTTGGCCGCAGCGAATCCTTGCCCCGCGTTATTCAAGCTGGTCGCGCCCGATGTGTAAGCGACGGGCGTGCCTTGGCCCGCGTGAACGTTGGGCGCCGATGTCGCGGCGTAACTTCTTGCGCCTTGATCCACAGCCGCCGTATCTTCTACCGCTTCCGTCGCGTCGCCCGCCGCTCCGCCCGTGAGCGAACCGATGGCGCCGCCCACAACCGCGCCGACCGGGCCACCCAAAGCTGCACCGATGGTGCCGCCCACGAGTGCGCCGCCCGCCAATCCCGTGTTGCCCGCTTCGGTCGTGGCCGGGCCGCCCGTCACGACGTTGTGACCACCGACGTCGGTTCCGGTCACGGGCGCATCGCTCGAAGCGTGAATGTTGGACGCGGCGTAACCCGTCGTGCCCTGCGTTGTGGCGCCGTGTCCGACGCCGGAAACGGTGTTGTCGTTGTCAACGGCGTCCACCGCCGCAACGGCCGCACCCGATGCGCCCGCGCCGAGCAAACCGCCCGCGACGGCGCCGACGAGGGTGCCGACCGGCCCCGCAACTGAACCTGCCGCCGCGCCGACAGCGATGCCGCCCAATCCACCCAGAGCCGCGCCTTTTTCGGCGTCACCGCTGGGGTTGTCGTCAATTCCGTGTTGAATGTTGTCGTTTGTAGCCATGATTGGTTTTCCTTTTGGACTCCGTTTTCCCGACATGCAGAACAGGTGCCGAAATGATAACAGTGACAACGATAAACAACAAAGTGACACGACCACAAACGAAAAGGCCGCCCGATGTTCGCGCAGCGTTTGGTTCTGTTTTTATGGAAGGAAAGTTCGGTTTGACAGGAGCATTCGTTCGCAGGCTCGGCTCACGGACGTGTTGAACCTTGATGCCCTAATCCGACACTGCCCGGCAGTTAAAACTGCGGGCAACATACGGCCAAACCGGCCTGCGCCGGTTGGGGTTTAGTCGGCGCAGGCCGACTTCGCTGTAAGTTGCCGCAGATTCATCTGCCGGGCATTGTCGAACAGAGATCCGGCCTTGGCTTCGTCTTTGGTTGGAGGAGCAGCCTCTTCGGCAGCGCCCGCGATGCGGGCCAAAAGAAGGAGGGCACCGCTCAAAGCGCCCGCGCCGCCCATCAAGCGACGCCGCGAAAGAGATTCATCAGTCATCGCCCGCTTAGAACGAACAAACGGACAAGCGCGAGTTGCATCAGCCCTTCAGTTCCTGCAATTCGTCGCGCAAACCCGATTTGCCGTTGTCCTGAATGTTCCCGTGCGTTTGCACCTGCTCGTTCAGGTGCAGGTCGCGCAGGAGCGGATTGACTTCGGTGAAGTCGTCTTGCGGCGCGTAACCCACGAGTTCGCGGGCATCGGAAATGTCGAGGCGCTTAAAGCGATTGTCGCTGAGCGCGTGCAAAATCGCAAAGCGCACGTTTTCGACATCAATGCACTTTTCCATCAGTTGCAACAAGTCACGGCGCGAAACCCAGCCGTCCATGATGCTCAGATCCTCTTTGAGCGCCGAACTTTCCGGCTGAAACGCGCCGATGCGAAGCGCGATGACCGACACGCCTTCTTGAACCGCGAGGTAGCGGCCCAGCGCCTCGCCAAAACATTTCGACACACCGTATAAGTCGCCGGGATTGACCGGTTCGCTGGTTTTGACCTGCACGTCTTTGGGATAGCCCGACACGGCGTGAATCGAAGAGGCGAAAATCACGCGCCGGCATCCGGCACTCTTGGCCGCGACAAAGGCGTTGTAAGTGCCGGTGATGTTGTTTTCAACAACGCTCGCCCACGTTTGTTCGGGCGAGGGATTGCCCGCCAGATGAACCACGGTGTCCACGCCAACGCAAGCATCTTTAAGACCTTGCAAATCGGACAGTTCGCTCACGACGACGCGGCCCCATTGCTCGACGGCCTTGAGTTCGTCGCCGTCGCGGTCGAGCAAAATGAGTTCGTCTTTTTCGTGCGTGTGCTCGGCGAAATAGGAACCGATGTTGCCCGCTCCACCCGTCACGAGAACGCGGCGTCGGGTCGGGTTGAGTTGCGAGAGCGCGCCGGTTCCGGTCGCTTCAAAAGATTGTGCCATCAAGGACATCAAGGGAAAATCGGGGGCCAAAAGCGTCGGCGAAAGCGCTTGATTCTGGCAGGAAAACCCGCTATGCTTTCCTTTCGCGTTTTAGCGAAGCGCACAAAGATGGCGATGGTAGCTCAGCTGGTTAGAGCGTCCGACTGTGACTCGGAAGGTCGTGGGTTCAAGTCCCATTCATCGCCCGTTAAAAAGCCCGTTTCCAATGGAAACGGGCTTTTCGCTTCTCCAGATGTGCTTCAGCAGGGTTAAGGGTTTAGCTGCGGACTCTGAAGCCGCTGTTCTCATGCAAAAAGAAGGGATTGTCGCCTTCTGCCCAACAAGATCATATCGATGAAATTGACCATCACGACGAAACTGATCATCCCAGACACAAGGGAAAGGTTATATCAAGTGTCATTACTGATCTCATGTTCAGATCCTGAGCATGAGATCGACATCCCTCTCATTCAACAATTCCTGTATGACTATGTCTACTTCTTGGCGGACATCAGGAAGAATAGTAACAAAAACTTCTTTCGTGTTCATCTTTCCAACAGTGAAACTGACGGCTTGAACTTCATAATTCGCCGGGGTATACTTTATCTGGAAGATAGAAGGAAAGAATTATTCATCGGAGACATCCAAATGATCACCGAAGAATCTATACAAGATTTGAAAAACCTTCTTTCAAATTTTCCTTGGAAAGATTACCTCATGGATGAGGAGGAAGAAATGAATGATCTCAATGAGATGATGTGGTAAGGTGGACAACCCACTTTCACTGCCCGACCAGCAAGCGCTCGCCCAACATGTGTGGAAGTCCGGCCTCAAAAATCGCGTCGCGCGCGGCGCGCGTGTCGTATTGGACGCAAAACACGTCCACGATGCGGTCTTCGGTTTCAAAAAGCGCGAAACGCGCGTCCGGGTTGCCGTCGCGCGGCTGGCCGCACGAGCCTGGGTTGAGCAAATACAGTTCGCCGTCTTCCATTTCGACGCCCCCGCCCACGCGAAAACTCGCGTGCTCGATTTCGGGTTGCGGGCGGCTTTTCAAGTCGTCTTCGCGTGTCCAATACAAGTCGGCGACGTGCGTGTGGCCGTAAAAACACAGCGGTTGTTCCATGCGCTCGAACGAGAGGAGCGCGACTTGTTCGCTCACGATGTATTCTTCCCACGGGCTGCGAAGCGAAGCGTGAACCGCTTGAAACCGCTCGTCGGTAAAGCTCATTTGCGAAGGCAACGAAGCCAGCCACGCCCGGTTTTCTTCGCTGAGTTGCTTGCGCGTCCACAAAATCGCTTCGGTTGCGACGGTATTGAACCACTCGATAGAGATGAGACCCAGTGCCGCCGCGTCGTGATTGCCGCTCAGACAAATGGCGCCAGCCTCGCGCAGAATCTCGCAGCACTGGTTGGGAAAAGCGCCGTAGCCCACGACATCGCCCAGACACACGATGCGATCAACCCTGCCCGCCGCATCGAGCGCCGCTTGCAAACCGTGCTTGTTGCCGTGAACATCGCTTAAAACGAGGATTCTCATCGCCTTTGAATTTAACGGAAAAGCCCGTAAGTCCCCAGCATATTCCTCATCAACGCTCAAGATCAAATTGGCGATCAGCATGGTGGATTTGGCGACACTTCACCATTCACAGCTGCGGCAATGGCCGCCGGTGTCGGTTACATATTGCCGCAAACATACTCTTGTGGAGGTAATGCCGTAGGCTATTACACCATAGAAAGGAAGAACACCAACGGCACGATACAAATAAGGAAGTCAGGGCCGTAAGATCGAACCTCATGCACTTTCAATCCAATTCCCGGCACCTCTTGCTCGCTCTTGTGGTGGCGGTAGGCGCCACTGGACAACATGATACGAGGGCGCAAAGTGCCCTCGTATCATCCGCAATGTCAAGCACCTCGTTCGACAAATGGATCACGGATAAAAGGAAGACCATTGCTTCGTCATGGTATCAACATCCTAAATCTGAGTGGCCCAAACCGGCAACCTTGTCTGACGCTTTGATGCAGAGAATCAAGGACGGGAGGATCGTTTCATCCGCTTCGGTAACAACTGTTGTGGATACTTGGTCAGAGTACGAACAACACAATGCACCCGCGGGCAGGGCGGTTTTCCCCGCGACCAAAAAGCTGATTGATGACATTATCGTCTGTGCAGATGACGACAAAGCCATGGTGGCGCAGCTCTACTTGAAAAAAGCCAGGCTCGCTGGCTTAGAGGGAAATGACAGTGATGCCGCCGTCTACTACGAGCGGTCTTTCAAGTCGTTTGATTCGATTCACACGTCCATCGACAGAAACCGCCTTGAAAGTCTGGTGGGCATGGCAAACGCCCTACGTGCGACGGGACAGGCCAAGCAAGCCGACACGCTTTACTTGAAAGCCTTGAGCTATCCCTGGTGGAAAATAGAAGGTGATGAAGAAGCTCTGCAAGAGATGAGGTCGCTCTACATCCAGGCAGGGAGGAACCTGATAGACATCCGACGCAATGACCTTCAAGGTCTCAAGAACATCGTGTTTATCCCCGCTGTTCGAGAGGATCTCGCTCCCTACCTTCAGCAAAGGATCGAAGAGGCGCAAGAGAAAGAGAAATAGCAATGGTGCTTGGATGCTGGGAAAGAAGGGCGAGTCGTCCACCCCAGCGTTCCGCTTGGGGCGCAGGACGACAATTGGGAGTTGCAGTTGGGGGTCTGTAACTGTAAAACCATCTGCGAACCGCAAGGTTTCGAGTC
>JAABUM010006249.1_pt1 | contig 11822 bp, 13 predicted proteins | sample 5559161 | NCBI WGS metagenome assembly JAABUM01 (sample SAMN10711868, study PRJNA513369) | rock metagenome | isolation source: Antarctica rocks | place: Antarctica: Victoria Land, Siegfried Peak nord | reverse complement strand
GTCATTTGAACTCTCGCAAGTCCAAGTTTCCCTTACGCGGCAGGCACTTTCGCGCGTGCAGGCCCAGTGTCAGGTCACGACCCGTGAACGATCCGGGCTAGTGTCGCGGGTCGTAAAATACTTCTTGTGGTGGGGTGAGTGCTTTCGCCATCGCCATTGCGGTCTCCGGCATCGGGTCGATCCGCGGCTGCTGTGTCATCCCGCTGTTGTGCTTTCTTCGCGGTTGCGTAGGCGAAGCAGCACGGGCCGGCGATGGCGACAGCGATCAGTACCGTGCCAGCGGCGAAGACGGGCGAGGCGATGACGTCACTGAGGTAGTGCGCCCCGAGGTAAAGCCGGGAGGCCGCCACGATGACGATGAAGGGCATGGCGACCAGCCACACCGTGCGGGTTGAGTGCTGGGCGAGCAGCATGGTGGCGGCGATGGCGAACACAAGGGCGGCGGCAAAGGCGGTGTGACCGCAGGGGTAGCTGTCAGGTTTGCTCTCCACGACGAGGGCCTGCACGGTGGCCGCCGGGGGGCGCATTCGGTGGACGAGGACTTTGCCTGCTTCGACCGACAACCAGCCGATGATGGTCAGACCGGCCACGCTCAGGGCGGCGAAGCGGCTTCGCTGCCAGACAATGGCGCAGCTGACGAGGAGCAGGGCGGGGGCTACGAGCGGCCCGAACCCGACGTTGACGAACCGGGCGAGCCAGGTCAGTACTCCGTCGCGGTGGTCGGCGATGGTGACGTCCAGGCTGAGCTCGCCTGTGCTCTGTGCGCCGATGGAGGTTACCGTGAAACCGACGATGACTCCCACGACAAGTAGCAGCATCACCGTCACGAGGAGGGCACCGAGGTATCTGCGGCTCGGTCGGGGTCGGCGTTCGGTCTGGGCGGGGGTACGCGGGGGGTTGTCAGGGAGGATGGCTGGTCGTCGGGAGAGGTGGTGGCGGTCACATCGTCATCCGGGTGCTGGTGGCGGGGGCCCACTCTTCCTGTTCGGTGGTGGGTGGCTCGTTCGCGGTTGGCGCTCCGGTGGGCGGAGCGTTGGTTGACGTGCTCCGGCGGTCTCGACTCCCTGACTTGTTGCCTCGGCAGGAACCTTTTCGACGTAGCCGCTGGAGCACCGTGACCGCGACGACGATCGTGACGAGGATGAGCCCGATCAGGGAGGTGCGCCCGAGCAGGTCCTGCGCGGTGGAGACCGACCCGCCGGCGAAGTAGCCGACGAGTATCGCGCCGGCCGCCCAAGCCGAGCCACCGAGCGCATTCGCGAGCAGGAAGCGTCGGTAGGGCATGGTGACGGCGCCGGCCACCGTCGGCACGAGCGCGCGCAGGACGGCCACCCAGCGGCCGCCGGCCACCGCCCACGCTCCGTGGCGGGTCACGGCATCCTGGGCTTGGATCCAGCGGCGTTCACCGACCCGTCGACCGGGTCGGCTTCGCTGCAGGCCGGGTCCGAAGCGGCGACCGATGAAGTAGCCGACCTGGTCACCGAGGACGGCCGCGGTCGCGCAGATGGCGATGATGACGGGGAGGGAGATGTTGCCGCGGGCGGCGAGCACACCGGCCACGACCATCGCGGTCTCCCCGGGCAGCACTGCGCCGAGGAAGATCGCGGACTCACCGAAGGCCAGCAGGGCCACCACGACGTAGACCGGCCAGCCGTTCAGCGACAGGATCGTCTGGGCGATGGAGGTGAGGATGTTGATCACGGCGTGCCCCTTTCCGGAGGGTCAGTACTCACCTGGGCGTCGCGCAGGACTACCGCGAGCTCGGTGGTGTAGCGTGCCATGATCTCGCCCGCTGACTTCGGGATTACCGGTTGCCCGGAGGCGATCATCGCGGCCATGTCTCGGAAGTACTGGACGTAGAAGGCGGGCGTGAAGGTCGAGAGCATCACCATCGGTTCGTCACCCGCGTTCTCGAACGTGTGGGCAACTCCCGGCGGGACCATGACCAGCGATCCGGCCGGGGCGTCGTAGATGTCGTTGCCGCTGATGAACCGGGCGGCCCTGAGATGACGTAGAACCCCTCGTCGTGCCGGGCGTGCAGGTGTTGGGGTGGCCCGTCGGTGTGGGGTGCGAGTGTGGCTACGGAGATGCCAAGTCGCCCGTCGGTGGTGCTGCCGTCTTCAAGGATGCGCATCTTCGTCGAGCCGAGGTCGACCGGCTCGCCTTCGAGGGGGCCCGTGATCGAAATCGATGCCATGATTTTCTCTCCTATTGTTTGGGGTGGACTCGCCACCGTCGTGAAAGGTGCGTTTCAAGCTAGCCAGCGACGTGCCCGCCGCATCCCGTCCTGCATGAGAGCTCACGTCGAACTGTTCGGGTGCTACCAGCGGATGACGTCGGCGGATCCGCCGTGACCAGGGAGTGCAGGGCCTAGGTTTCGGCTTGAGTCGTTGCGATTCGTCAGGGGCGTCAGCGCCAGTTGAAGTACTCGTGGTGGAGGCGACCACGTGGAACACCTGCACGCCTCAGCGCGCGTTCGAACTGGCGCAGCATCGGGGCGGGCCCGCACAGGTAGACCGTCACGCTGTCCACAGGCTTACCGGTCGCCGCCAGCAGGTCGGCGGGGCTGAGCCGGGCCCCGAAGCTGGTGTCCACGACATGCAGTCGCATGAAGGGATGGCGATCCGCGATGGAGCGCAGCTCGTCGGCGAACGGTGCGGGCCCTGTGGTGGTGTAGAAGAAGTCGATGTCGTCGGTCTCCGCGGTGTCATCGTGGTCGAGGGATCGGGCCCAGCTGAGGAAGGGAGCGACCCCCGCGCCGGCGGCGACCCAGATCTGGTCGCGAGTCGCGGTTCGTCGGTCGAAACGCCCAGCCGGGTCGCTGATCACGGCGGGCATGCCAGGTCGCAGCAGTTGCGACAACCCGGTAGTGTGGTCGCCGAGCGCTGCGATGGTCAGTCGCACGCGTGGGTCACCAACGCCGCTGCTGATCGTGAATGGATGCGAGTTGCGGCCGACGTTGCTGGGTAGGGCGGCCATCACGAACTGGCCTGGCGTGAAGTCGAGGGGCTGGCCGGCCGGGGCGAGGACGACTTCCGTCAGTTCGTCGCTGAGACGCTCCAACGCCTCGACGGAGTAGTGATGTCGAGCCAATAGGACGGGCGTCAGCAGCTCTCGGTAGCCGTAGGCGGCCAACCCGAGGCCGCCGACGACCAGGTAGCTCCAGCGCAGCATCGGCGAGCTGCCGAAGCTGGTCGCGTCCAGGACGCCATGCACGAAGCCGGCGCCGACGAACAGGCCGGTGAGGCGATGCAGGGCCCGCCAGTGGTCGTAGCCGCCCAACAGGCGACGCACCAACCGCGCGGGCGCCGTCCTTGCGATGGCGAGGACCGCTCGGCGCAGCAGCCTCGGGGTGATGGCGCGCCACCGCGGCAGGACGGCCCACACCACGAGGAGGCTCAGTCCGCCAAGGCCGGCGACGGCGAGCACAACCCCCAGGGGGGTCGGGTTCGGCGAGCTCGAGAGCGCGATATGCGGGACCAGCAAGACCGTCCCGGTCGCGGCGGTGCGACGGTGCCAGAGGATGGCGCGGTCGATGCCGTCGAACCAGCTCTCCACCCACGGCAGCAGACTGACGAGCACGAGACCGATCGACAGGAGCAGCACCGATTCGGCGCCGAAGAGCTGGCCAAGGTGGCGGCCGAGTGGCTCGCCGGCTGGCCTCTCGATCAGCCACAGCGCGGAATACGCCACCACGAGCAGGCCAATCGTCAGCGGACCGATATCGCGGCGGGTGACCCATCCGCGACCGGCTCGCGACCGTGTCCGAGTCGGCACGCTTACCGTTCGTAGTGCTGCCGGCCGAGACCCGTCCACCACCTCGTCTAGCCTGTAAAGGGTGGACGTCGCCCCGGTCGCTTCGCCATTGCGGTCGCAGAGAGTGGTCCAGTCGCTTTCCATGGCTACATTCCTTCCGTTGAGTCTTTAGTGCCGACGACGCCGGACTGCGGCCGCTGAGCGCCTGAGAAATCGGATCAGGTGCTGCGTCTGATGTCGACACTAGGAAAAAGCGACCGCGCCTGTCGTCGGACCAGGGGATGGACCTCCAGCACTCGGCATCAGTCATCAGGGTCACAGCCGTCGGACCTTCGGATGAGGGGGCACCAGGGGTTGACGTCTGCTGAGTTCGGGGGGTCATCCCAAAGTCGCACCCTCAGCTGTCTCCCTGGTTTGACCCACCGCCGGAACGTCCGTCCCGGCGTCTGACGACACCGTCGCGGCGTGTACGTAACGTCGATGGTGGCTTCCCGGAGACGCCGGTGAAGCGACAAGACGGAGGAAACCCGTGATCAAGATACGAGCTCTGACGAAGAGTTACGGCGACAAGGTGGCGGTCGACGCGTTGACCTTCGATGTCCAGCCGGGAATGGTGACGGGCTTTCTGGGGCCCAACGGTGCGGGCAAGTCGACGACGATGCGGATGATCATCGGCCTCGACGCACCCACCTCCGGCGAGGTCACCGTGCACGGAAGGCGGTACGCCGATTCGTCGGCGCCGCTGCATGAAGTCGGTGCGCTGCTGGAGGCGCGGAGCGTGCACCCGGGCCGCTCCGGCGCCAACCACTTGCTTGCGCTGGCTGCCACCTGCGGCATCGGCCGGCGGCGCGTCGAGGAGGTCATCGACATGGTCGGGCTCAGCGACGTTGCCGGCAAGCGGGTTGGGGGGTTCTCGCTCGGGATGGGGCAGCGTCTCGGCATCGCCGCAGCGCTTCTCGGAGACCCGGACACCCTCATCCTCGACGAGCCGGTCAACGGACTCGACCCGGACGGTGTCCTCTGGGTGCGCAACCTGCTGCGCGGTCTCGCCGCCGAGGGTCGCACCGTGTTCGTGTCCTCGCACCTGATGAGCGAGATGGCACTGACCGCGGACCACCTCGTCGTGATCGGCCGGGGCCGGCTCATCCGCGACGAGTCGACCGCGGACTTCATCGCCAGTGCCTCCTCGGCGTCGGTACGGGTGCGCTCGCCGCAGGCCGCACAGCTGCGGGAGCTGCTCCTGGCCGACAACGTGCAGGTCGCCAACTCGGCCGACGGGCAACTCGTCGTCGACGGCCTCAGCAGCGACGACATCGGCGACCGCGCCGCCGCCGCCGCCTTAACCCTTCACGAGCTCACTCCGGTCCGGGCCTCGCTGGAGGAGGCTTTCATGGAGCTCACCCATGACGCCGTGGAGTACCGACCCGGCCACAGCCACAGCCACACCGACCGAGCGGACGTAGCAGCATGAGCACCACCACCACCACCACCCACACCTCTCCTACACCGCGCACCAGAGCCAACCCCGACGAGGGACTGCGCGACGCCCCCCCTCGCGTCACACCGGCCCGGGTGGTCCGGTCCGAGTGGGTCAAGTTCCGGACGTTGACGTCGAGCTGGCTGATCCTCGGTGCGGCGGCAGCGTCGCTGGTCGCGATCGCTGTGGTCATCGGCTACACCACCGGGACGAGCAGAGCGGGGCTCGCCCCGGAAGACGCAGCCCCCTCGGCCGTACTACAGGGCTACCACCTGGTCACCTTGCTGATCGGCGTGCTCGGAGTGCTCTTCGTCACCGGCGAATACGGCACGGGCATGGTCCGCTCCACGCTCGCCGCCGTACCACGCCGGGTGCCGGTGCTGCTGGCCAAGACCCTCGTCCTCGGCGTCACCGGCCTGGTCGCCATGGTCGGCGCGTCCGTCGCCGCATACCTCAGCGGCCAGGCGGTCCTGGGCCACTACGGCTACGGCACGTCGCTGACCGCGTCCGGCGTCCTCAGCGTCGTCCTGGGCACCGGCGTCTACCTGGCCCTTGTCGGTCTGCTCGGCTCGGCCATCGGCTGGGTCGTCCGCAACACCGCCGGCGGGCTCTCCACCTTCCTCGGCCTGCTCCTGATCCTGCCACTCCTCATCGGGTTCCTGCCGAGTAGCCTGAGCGCCAACATCAGCCCCTATCTGCCCAGCACCGCCGGGGAGGCCTTCATCAGCAGCGTCCACGCTCCGGGCACCCTGGCGCCATGGACCGGCTTGGTGGTCCTCATGGGCTGGGTAGTGGCCACGCTCGCGGTCGCTGCCGCGCAGCTGCGCCGCAGGGACGCGTGAGCCAGGCGGCCCTGGCGCTCCTTGGGGTGCTCAGGCGGCTGTCCCGCGACCGGCGCGGCGACGTGCTGCTGGTGCTGGTCGTGGTCGCCGTCAGCGTTGCTCACACCCGGTGGGGCGGTGAGGGCAACCCGTCCATGACGGCCTACCTGCTGGACGTGGCGCTGCCCTTGCCGCTGCTGGTCCGTCGCACCCGACCACTGGCGGCCTTTGCGGCGGTGTCCGCGTTCGCCTTGCTCGAGTGGGCGCTCGGGACGCCCGCTGACAGCAGCTTCGCTGTCCTGCTCGGGTTGTACGCCGTCGGGGTCCACGCTTCGGCGCGACGCTCCGTGGCCGTGGCCGCCACCATCGCGCAGGTCGGCGTCGTGCTGGCCACGCTACGGTGGGCGCCGCCCGGGCAGGCGCTCACCGCGATGCTGCTGCTCACCGGCACCGTTACCGCGGCCTGGGTACTTGGGGTCTACGTGCGAACCCGCCGGGCCTACCTCGCCTCGGTCCTCGAACGCGCCGTCACCGCCGAACGCGACCGCGACCGGCAGGCCCTGCTCGCTACTGCGCAGGAACGCACCCGGATCGCGCGTGAGCTGCACGACATCGTCGCGCACAGCCTCTCGGTCATGGTCGCCCTCAGCGACGGCGCGGCGGCCACCGCGGAACGAGACACCGGTGCCGCCCGGCACGCCAGCCAACAGGCCTCGGCCACGGGCCGGCAAGCGCTCAGCGAGATGCACCGGCTGCTCGGAGTCCTGCGCGACCCCACGGACGCCAGCCTCGCCCCGCAACCCGGCACCGCCGAGATCGCGGAACTCCTCGAGCCGATGCGCGCGGCCGGAGTCAACGTTCACCTCGTCGAGACCGGCTCACCGGCGGCGCTGCCCGCAAGCGCCCAGCTCGCCGTCTACCGGCTGGTGCAGGAGAGCCTCACCAACGTCCTCAAGCACGGACGCTCCGTAACCCGGGTAACGGTGACCCTGCGCTACGGACCCGACTTCGCCGACATCGACGTCGAGGACAACGGCACCGGGATCCCCAAGCAGCTGACCACGGCAACCGGCCATGGGTTGCTCGGCATGCGGGAGCGGCTAGCCGCCTTCGACGGGAACCTACGCGCGGGAAGCGACGGCCATGGCTGGCGCGTGCACGGCCACCTTCCCCTGCAACCGGCGCCGGCCGGCGACGAAGACGCCGTCTCCTCCGCTGGAGTGGTCTCGGCGTGACGATCCGGGTGCTCCTCGCGGACGATCAGTCGCTGCTGAGGCTGGGCTACCGACTGGTCCTCTCCGCCGAGGACGACATCGAGGTGGTCGGCGAGGCCGCGGACGGCGCCGAAGCCGTGCGCGCCAGCCGCCTGCTGCTGCCCGACGTCGTGCTTATGGACGTCCGCATGCCCGGCACCGACGGAATCGAGGCCGCTCGCCAAATCGTCGCAGAAACGCCACAGGTACGCGTGATCATCCTGACCACCTTCGATATCGACCAGTACGCCTTCTCGGCGTTGCGAGCCGGTGCCAGCGGCTTCCTGCTCAAAAACGTACCACCCGCCGACCTGCTCACTGGCATCCGTGCCGTCGCAAGCGGTGACGCGATCATCGCGCCGAGCATGACCCGCCGTTTGCTCGACGCCTTCGCGCAGCACCTCCCCGAAGACACCCCCGCCAAGCGTGACGCCGACACCGCCCTCGCGGCCCTGACCGAACGGGAGCGCGAGGTCTTCGAAGCTATCGCCGGCGGCCTCAGCAATGCTGAGATCGCCGCCGAACTTGTGCTGTCCGAGGCAACGGTCAAAACGCACATCAGCCGCATCTTCGCCAAGCTCCAACTACGCGACCGGGTCCAAGTCGTCATCCTCGCCTACCAACTCGGGGTCGCTCGCGCCTGAATTTCCGGCCGGCCGCCCAGCCCGTCGAACAGGTGCTGACGGGTACGGCCTGCCGCCGGGCCCGGTGGCAGGGTCGGTCCAGGACTGAACTGGCCAGGCCTGCGGGCCGTGATGAAGGCCGCGGGTTCTCCGCTCAGTCCCGACTGCGTGCTCGTGCGGTCAGGGGTTGGTCACCCTGTGAACCCGGCGGGGCAGGCGACGATGTCGGCGAGCAGCCGGTGCTGGGCGCGTAGCCAGCATGCCGGTGTGCAACGCCGCCTCCTTGGTGATGCGGCAAACCCTGACCGGGCCAAACCACCCTGCGGCTACCCACCGGGCATGAGCTCCTGCCACACATCCTGGCAAAGATCCGGGCCCTACCTGTATCGGCCTGAACCCCCCCCGCGCGGCCAGCGGGAACCCCCACCAACCAAGGACATTCAGACCACGCCCACCCGGAGCACCATCTGGGAAACCGACTCGTCGGGTCCCTGGGCCGGGTCGGAACGTGCGCCGACACCGCTGCCCGTTGAAGTCATTGAGTCGTTCTACGCCCTGCTGCAAAAGAACGTCCTCAACCGCTGCCGCTGGGCCACCCGCGGCGAGCTCCGCCTGACCACATCGTCACGTGCCCACGAGTGAAGAGTGATAGACCGTGTCCGGGTCGGCGGCGATCGTGATCTGCCGTGTGAAGCCGAACTGACTCGGATCCGGGGTGGCTTGGGGCACAGCGTCAGAACCGGTCTGCATGGGAGCCTCCTGGGTAGTGGGCGATACGGTCTCGCGGGTGAGAAAGGTTGGGCTGGCGCCGTTAGCTCCAGGCGGATCGTTGGAGGGCGTAGGGGTCGGGGGTGAGCACCCAGTCGTCACCGATGCGCATCGTTGTTCGCGTGTCCAGGTTGTAGTCGGTCCATCCCGGGGAGCCGGAGCTGACGAACTCGACCCAGGCCTGGTGCATTGCCGTGGCCAGCGTGGCCGGTGGTGTGGCGGCGCCGAGAAGGTTCCCGTCGCCGCGCAGGGAGGGCAGCAGGTTGTCGAAGACGAACGGTGTCTCAACGATATGGGCGGCGCCGAGTTCGCCGGCAAGTGCTGGCGAACGCCAGGTGAACTCGTAGACGAAGGTCCGTTGCGGTGTCCGGGCGTGCTCGTCGGCCATTCGACGTGTCCCTGCTCCGAACGCTGCCTCGCCCAGAATGATCGACCGGAGTTCGCCCACTGTCGCGTGAGGGTGCGCGGTCGAGTAGATCGACAGCAGCCGGGCGGGGTCGCGATGGGCGTACGCCGCCGCCGCCAGCAAATCCTCCGCGCTCGTGCTGGCCTTGGCGCCGTTCGGGACGAGGTACAGGTTGCCTTCCTCGGCGTTGTGACCGAGGAGCAGATCGACCGGTTGAGCGTGCCCGCGGGCAACGAGGTCGGCTGGTTGGGCGTCGAGGACGACACTGAACGGCGTGATCTTCTGCAACGGATCCCGGGCGCCGCCGGTTCCCAGGTCCAGGCCCATCAAGGACAGCGTGACGTCGACCAATTGTGCGTCCGGAATATTGCTCAAGTTGTCGAGCGTGGGCGCTATGCCCAGCGCGTCCGCCGCGGCCCGGGTCACGATGGCCGCCTGGTCCGGCGTGAACGCCCCGGTTCCGCTGCCGCTCTGCATGATGGCGCGGCGGAACAAACCCTCGGCGTCCGGAGAGGCCACCGCGGCAGCGGTCAGAGTCGCACCGGCGGACTGGCCGGCGAGGGTGACGTTGGTTGGGTCGCCGCCTAGCGGGGCGATGTTGCGCTGGACCCAGGCCAGCGCCGCGAGCGCGTCGGCCAGTCCCCGGTTCGGAAGGGCAGTCGGCAGATCAAGAAATCCGGCGACGCCCAGGCGGTAATTCACGGTAACCAGCACGATCCCATCTTCGGCGAACCTGCGCCCGTCAAGAATCGGAGAGTGAGACGACCCGGCCAGAAAGCCACCGCCATGCAGAAACACGAGCACCGGAGCTGGGCGGCTAGTCGCGGTGGGCGCCCAAACGTTGACCGTCAGATACTCCGATCCCGGGATCCAGCCCGGCGCGAAGTAGGGCGAGACGTCCAGCGCGCCGAACCGGCCCCGCACCGGCTGGGGTGACGTCGCTCCGCGACGCGACGCATCCCTGATACCCGGCCACGCCAGCGGCGGTTCCGGCGACCGAAATCGCCCCGCTCCACTCGGCGGCCCAGCGTAGGGGATCGAATAGAACACCGAGTAGGTGTCGTGGCCGATCCCCCGCACCGCACCGTCTTTCAGGGCGACCACAGCATCACGGCCAGCGTCATCCGCCTTCAGCCCGCCGCGATCCGGCTGCCTGCTCGTTGGACCCATTCGATCCTCTCCTATTGTTCACCGGCGCCACTGGCGGTCGCTGAGCCCGAATAGGCGAACCGGGGCGCCCGGCAACTATGCCGTGTTCCGCTGGGGGCCAGCCGGTATCATGGCCTAATAGGCCGGGAACGGCGCCCAGTTCTTGATGGCGAACGAGTCGCCGCGTCGCGCGACCTCGAGCGCGCTGTGGCCACTGAAGTGCGCGGGAAGCACCAGCGCCGCGTTGTCCGATGCCCATCCGAGCAGGGCCCGGCGGGTCGCTTGCGCGGTGGCCGGGTCTTCGCAGAAGCAGCTGTCTCGCTCCGGGTGCAGGACCTGCAGCGGGGTGTGCATCAGATCGCCAGCGAACAGGGCGCGATCGTCGCCGGAGACCAGTTTGAGCACGCTGGAGCCTGGCGTATGGCCGGGGGCCGCTTCCAGCTGCAGGTTGGCGTCGACGACGTGCTTCGTTTCCCACAGCTGAACCTGCCCATTGGCGTACACGGGCTGCACACTGTCTTCGAAGACGTTCTCGTTCACGCCCCCGGTGATGTGGGGGTTGTTGGCCGGGTTCCAGTGTTCGAAGTCCAGCTTGGGCATGAGGTAAGTCGCGTTGGGGAAGGTCGGTACCCACTCGCCGTCGACCAGGCGGGTATTCCAGCCGACGTGGTCCACGTGCAGGTGGGTGTTGATTACCAGATCCACGTCCTGCGGCTGGATACCAGCTGCAGCGAGGTTGTCGAGATAGCCCAGCGACAGATGGTCCCACCCGGCGACGGCGGGCCGACTCTTATCGTTTCCGACACCGGTGTCCACGAGGATGATCTTGCCCTCGCTCCGCAGAGCCCAGGTCTGCATGGCGACCTGGACCAGGTTGTCCCCGGGATTGAGGTGGTCGGGCACCAGCATGTCGCGCGCCCCGTGCCAGTCCTGCTCGGGCCAGCCGGGAAAGAACTGATCCGGGGTCATGCCGACGTCGCCGTGCGTTTCCTCCACGCGGGTGACGGTGACGTCGCCGAGGGTGAGGTCATCCATGATTTCTCCTTCTAAACTTGGCGGTGACTGGTGGCGGGTGACTTAGCGCTGAACCAGAGGGGACGCTGCGATCCGCTGGCCCGGGCTTTCAGTGTTCAGCCGCTTGGCACAACCAGCCACACCCCATCAGGGGTAGGCACGTGACGAAGAGCCAGCAACGTGAGTGGGGCTATCGACGTGGCAACCGGTTGGAGTCGGCCGGTCGATGTCGCGAGAGCTCGCCGGCCCTCGACGGATCCACCATGTCGATCGCCGAACAGGCACCGCCTGGTCAACGGCTTGCGGACTGGTATCTGCCAGGCCGGCGAGCCTCCCAGAGGCCCTAGGTGACTGGTGTGAAGCGGCCGGTTTGGGGGAGCAGGTTTCCGAGGACTGCCGGCTGAGGGTCCCTGGGGGCGGTCAGGGGGCTACCTGCGGTGACCGGCTAGTGGCCGGTGGTTCAGTCCGTGTCTGCGGTGGCGGCCTGCTCCTGGCTGCCGGGAGGACAGCGGCTGGCCTTGCCGGGCTTTCAGGCGGTGGCCACGGCCCATCCGG
>JAABUM010006247.1_pt1 | contig 11831 bp, 10 predicted proteins | sample 5559161 | NCBI WGS metagenome assembly JAABUM01 (sample SAMN10711868, study PRJNA513369) | rock metagenome | isolation source: Antarctica rocks | place: Antarctica: Victoria Land, Siegfried Peak nord | reverse complement strand
CTTGCTGACCGAGGCGCCATAGATCTGGTCGAAATGCGCCGCGATCTCCCCGGTGGTCAACCCACGGGCATACAACGACAAGACGATCTCGTCGACCTCGGTGAGTCGTCGTTGTCGTTTACGGACGATGACCGGTTCGAAGGTGCCTTCCCGGTCGCGGGGCACCTCCAGCTCGACCTGTCCGCTGGCGTGCGTCAGCACCGTCTTGGATCTGGTTCCGTTGCGGACGTTGGTCGAGTCTCGGGCACCGGGTACCCGGTTCTTCTCATGCCCCAGGTGCTCCGTCATCTCCTCGTTCAGCGCCGTTTCCAGCACCGACTTGGTGAACTGCTTGAGCAGCCCGTCGGGCCCGGTCAAGGACAACCCCTGCTCCTTGGCCAAACGGACCAGCTCCCGGGCTGCGATCTCCTCAGCTGAAGGCTCGGGGTTCTTCTTCGCGGTCATGTCGTTCAGTGTCGTCATCATCACGGCACCTTCCCCGCTGACACTCGTCAGCGCGTCGGGCCGGAAACACCGTTAGATCCACAGTCCCTGTCCGAAGGGGTCGGAGTCCGCATTAGGTGGGGTTCCGGTGGCTTGGTAGCGGCCGTTCAGGTTGATCGTGGGGTGGCCGAGCGGGGTGAGCCTGGCGATGTCGGCGGGGTCGGGGTGGTGCCCGTTGGCGACGAGGTGATCGAGGGCGGCCTGGGTGTACACGGTCTGCCACAGCACAATTATGTTGATCATGATCCCGAGGGTGTCGAGCTGGTTTTCCTGTCCGACTTGGTAGTGCTTGCGTAGCTGGCCACGCTGGCCGTGGAAGACGTCGCGGGCCAGGCTGTTGCGGGTTTCGCCACGGTTGAGCAGGTGATGGATGGTGCGGCGGTAGTCGGAGTCGCGGCAGTACTGCAGTACGTGCAGGGTCTTGATGATCCTGCCGAGTTCGGCGAGGGCGCGAGCGAGGCTGGAGGGGTTCGGGCCCCGTTGCAGGGTCCGCAAGATCGCCGAGGCGGTGACAGTGCCGGCCCGCAGGGAAGCGGTGAGCCGGCAGATCTGGTCCCAGTTCACGATGATGACCCGAGTGTTGATGCGGTGGCGTGCGAGCCCGGCGAGCGGGCCGTAGTCGGCGGTGGGGTCGATGTACCAGAGCCGTTGGTTGGGCAGGTCGGCCAGCCGGGGTGCCCACCGGTAGCCCAGTGCCCAGGCCAGGGCGAACACGATCTCCGAGGCTCCGGCGGTGTCGGTGGACACCATCTCCGGGCGGATCGTCGTCGGGTTGGCCAGCAGCCCGTCGAGGGCATTAAGGCTGTCGCGTTGGGTACCGGGGATCAGCGTCTGGGCGAACACCATGTGGGTGTCGGCCATCCAGGAGTAGAGCGTGGACCCGCGCTGGCGACCGAAGTAGCGGGGGTTGTAGGCGGCGTGAATGGTGGAGACGGGAATGACGAACCGCATACCGTCCGCCGAGGCCATTTCCCCGCCACCCCAGGCCTGGGCCAGCGGCAGCGGGGTGTGGAAGTCGACCAGCCGGGTGTTCGCGGCGGCGTGGGTGGCCGAGCGCAGGTAGTTATGCTCCACCCAGTTGAGCCGGTCGCGGGTCAGCGGCTGGTAGGTGGGGTCGGTGACCGGGGTGAGCCCGACGTTGCACGACTCGGACACCAGCAGCGCGGATAGGGTTTCAGGCAGTCCGGGTTCGCGGCTGGGGGTGCCGCTGATGTGGGTGTATTCGTCGAGGAACCCGGTCCAGCCGTGTACCTCCAGGGGCAGGTCGGCGATCTCCACCTCAGGGAGCAGGGCCTCCGCCTCGGCGCGCAGGGCGATCAAGGAGTCGGGTTCGTCGTGGGCGTCCAGCGGGGTCAGGACTATTTCGTCGCGACCGTCGCGGTGCTCGATACGTAGGTCGGGGTTGGCCGGTGCTCCGGCGGCGGTGACCCGCCACGCCGTGTCCAGCGCGGCGGTGAGCTGGTCGAGCACCTGGGCGGGGTCGGTGTCCAGCGCCAGCTCGTCGCACAAGGTTTGGCGCTGGTCCTCCCACACCTCGGGAGTCAGCAGTTCGGCGCGGGGGTCGCCCCAGCGGGTGCTGGCTGGGGCGTAGATGTCACGGCGTCGTAGCCGGCTGCGGAGCGCGTCGAGCACGCAGCAGGCGTAGCCAGCGCGGGTGACGGTGCCGGTGGCGCGGTCGCGCACGTGCGGCTCCCAGCCCGGGTTGATCACCTCAAGTGGCACCTCGGTATCGGGGAGGGTGGTGGTGCGGGGTTTATCGGCCAGCCAGTCCCCGAGGGCGTGATAGGCCGCGAGTACCGGTTGGGCCGAGGTGGTGGCCTCCAGCTCGATGGCCTCGATCAGCAGCGGCAGAAACCGGCGGATCTGTGGGTAGGCGGCTACCAGCCGTTCGTGGAACGGGTCGTTGGGTGGGCGCATCAACGTGGCCACGGTGCCCATCGCCACCTCGATCCCCACCCGATCCGCCCGCAGCTCGTCGAGGACACCGGTCACCGCGACGAGATCGGCGTCAAGAACATCGAGCACCCCCCGCATCCGGGCATGAACCTCGCCGACGGCGCAGTCGTAGTCACGTAGCTCCCCGACGCGGCGCCGCTCACCGCGATGGGTGGCCGCGCGTTGCAGGTCGCCAAACACCACATCGAAGATATCGATCACGTCGTCGCGGGCACTGGAGGTGAGCAGATGGGTGTAGGCCAGCAACGTCGCGACCCGCCGGGTACTACCCAGATCGGCGAGCTGGGTGGCCCAGGCCTGATCGGCGTAACGAGCCAACGCCGCTATCCGCCGGGATGGCAACCCGGACAGATCCAGTGCGCCCGCGCCGAGCGCCCGCACCTGCGCCAGCCGTTCCAGGGCTCGGACCAGCCCAGTGATCGTCGGGGTGAACGGCGGGCGGCGCAGCCGGTCAAGCTCGGAGCGCCGGGCGCCTTCCGGTACGAGCAGCAGTTTCTCCAGCCGCGCCACCAGCTCCGGTGACGCCGTGGCGGCGAGTCGGGTGTGCAGGCGCCGCGCGGCCCGGTCGCGGACCGCGGCGACCAGACGGGCCAGCACGCTATGTCCGGGTAGGAGAATCTGCTCGGCCAGCAGGTGGCGGTGCGCGGCCCGGAACAGCACCGCCGGGCTCACGTCATCGGTCCAGGCCTGTCGATACAGCCACGCGGTGAACAGGAAGCGACCGGGTTGGGCGGTGAAGTCCCGATATCCGTGTCGGTCGCGGATCTCAGCTGTGTGCCGCCAGCGCACCGCCAGCTCCTGGTATCCCCGCAGCGCACCGACATCGGTGATGTCGAGCTGGCGGGCGAGGGCGGCGACCACCGGCGCGGGAACCATCGTGGGGTCGGGTAAGAACGTGCCGATCGCGCGGACGGTAACCAGCTGTAGGGCGTATCCCAGCCGGGTGCGCTCTTCGGTCCGGCGTCGGACCTGCTCAAGGTCGGCCGCACCCAAATGGCACACCCGCCCCAACCAGTCCCGATCCAGCTCGGGAGGGAACGCGCCATAGTCGCCCAGCGCGGCCGGGTCCACAACGACCGGCATGACCGAGCCCCGATCATCAGTGACAACACGCGGAAGACGGGCCGAGAATCTGCCGCACAGAACGGCCCATTCTGTGCGATAGTAACGAACGCGAGCTGGGTCAATGCCCCACCCGGGCACGGTGAAGCCGACATGTTCTGTGCGATAGAGCGGGAGGGTGGGGTCGTGGCGACGGTGCACCAGGTGCCCACCCGTACCGAGGCAGTGACACTCGGGGCGGCGGTCGCGGCGTTCCTGGACACCTTCAGCCGGCCCGAACAGGCAGGGACGCGCCGCACCTACGCCGAGGTGCTGACCCAGTTGCTGCGCGCGCCGCTGACCCGCACCGACCCGGTCGGCAGGCTTGACCACCCGGCCGTGGCCGCCGAGCTGGCTGACTGGTTCACCCAGAGATGGGGCGCGGCCGGGGCGGCGACGTGGAATCGCAACCTCGCCTGCCTGCGCTCGGCCTGTGCCTACTGGCGCACCCAACACTGGATCACTGGTGATCCGACCGCCGGGCTGGCGCGCGCGAAGCTGCCGCCCACCCGGGCCCGGGCCCGCTCCCGAACCGCGGTCGCCGATCTACTGGCGCGCCCGGAGCTGGCGCTGCGGGAACGCACCCTATGGGCGCTGCTCTACGAGTCCGCCGCCCGCACGCAGGAAGTTCTACTACTCGATGTTGCCGACCTGGACCGACCCAACCGACGCGCGGTGGTGCCGCAAGGGCGGCGCGATCGACGAGATCACCTGGCAGACCCGCACCGCCCGGCTACTCGCCCGCCACCTCGCCGGGCGTACCCGGGGCCCGGTGTTTCTCACCAACCGAGCCGCCCGGGTCCAGCTCGCCACCACTGACATCGATCCGGACACCGGCCGGGCTCGACTGTCCTACCGACGAGCCGCGGAGCTGTTCACCCAGTCCAGCGGCGGGTGGACTCTGCACGATCTACGGCACTCCGCGCTGACCCATGCCGCCGAGGACGGAATGCCCACCCCGATGCTGATGACCAAATCCGGGCACGCATCAATACGCACCCTGTCGCGCTACAGCCGACCCTCCGTCGATGCCCTCGCCCGCTGGCAGGACCAACGCGACCCCACCGGGCGCCGCACACCCCGATAGACAAGACCCACCACATAACTGGCCGGCGACAGCCCATTCAGGATCCTGTTCCGATCCTCGTCACAGGCCTAGAGGCATGGCGCAGCGGTAGCGCTGATGACTGCGCGGATCATCGGGGTTGGTTAGCGTTGGAGTGCGAAGGGGCCCGTAGCGTTCCCCACGCAACCCCCCTCCGCGGGCCCCTTCGCCAAAGATGGATACGAGAATCGCGTAACACGGTTCGTGGCTCGGGCAGACGCCGATGCCAGCATCGCGGCAGCAACTCTGAGCGGCGCACTGACCCGATGGCACCTGGTGTGGGGTCGGTGTTCGGTGATTATCGGTTGGCGAGCTGAGATACCCGCCCGGCGGTGATGTTGAGCAGCTCGGCGGCGTCCCGCACGGAATAGCCGTGCTCGATGAGGTCCCCGACGGATCGGGCGGTGCCGGCCATGACGTCGGCCTCACGGGCGGCGAACGCGCGGCGTTCCTGGCCCAGTCTGGCCGCTGCCGCTACCGTCTCATCGTCGACGTCGAACCGGAACACCATGGCGACCGCGTCGTCGTCGGGCAAGTCGTCCATCACGATGATGACCTCCCGCACCGACCTGCGCAGGCCGGTCAGGGTCCGGGCGAAGGTGTGCGCGCCCGCCACCGCGGGAACGTCCGCCAACCAAGCACCGTCCTCCCGGGTCACGATGACCTCGTAGCTGGTGCTCACAGCAACCACTTCCTTCCCAAGGCTGGTTCCAGGTCGTGCTGGATCTTGCGCAAGGTCCCGGTCGGGATGTCACCGGGATGCTGCGGCACCGCGGTGCTCGCGGTGGTGTTGTTGCCGGTGACCCGGTACCGCTTGTGCGACCCCACCGTCCGCACATGCTCACCGCCGTGCACCTCGATGACCCGGTTGACTTCCCTCGCCCTCACAACACTAAGTTTAACGGCTAAACGCTGCAACCGTCAAGGCGTTAAACACCGACTCGGCGGTCAGCGGTCGACGGAGAGCGGGACAAATTGGGGGAGTCACGCGGCCAGCGCTCCTCGAGCGCTCTGCACTCAGAACAACCACGCGTGCCCACTACGTCGAGGAGACGCCAGCGCTCTGAGCGCTGCAGGTCGTCTTCGCGGCTGGGCCGGATGCTGGCTCTGTCACACCGGGGCCACTTGAGACTGACACAGCCAGTTCACTGCCCATCTCGGACTACAACCTCCACCGCCTACTCACCAGCGGACTGGCTCAGCGCGGAACAGCAGGGCGAGACCTTCAGCGGCCCCGACACCTTGTTGGAGAGCGGGACAAATTGGGGGAGTCACGCGGCCATGCATCGGCATCGATGAGGAATCTCGACACGGCGTCAGTTGGGTGCGACGAGTTCCCGACAGTGGAGAGAGTTGCGTAGCGTCGGCCGCAGGGAGGTCGTCATGCGAGGTTCACTCGTCGTGCTCGCTCAGATGGTTGCGGGCCTCACCGGGGTTGCCACTTCGTTGACGGCGTGCGGGCCATCGCCGGAGCCCGCCGCGACCACACCGATCTACAGCACCACCGTGCCCGCCGGGTCTGTCCAGTCGCTCCGGGTGCCGGTTGCCACCGCCTTCTCGGTACCCCGCACACCGCCACCGCTGACCGGTGCCTGCACCGGGTTCTCTGCTAGCTTGATCGACGGATTCACTGGAGCCCCCACACCCCAACTCGCCGCTCAAGCCGCGAGCGCACAGGGCATCGGTGGCCTGCCTCAGCCGACAGGTCCATGGACGGTCGTCGCCCAAGACAGACTCGGCGTCACCCTGCAAGCCGATAACTCGCAGCTGCACGCGGTGCAGTCGAACAACGGCACCTGGGGCATCAACGATGGCAAGCACTGCTCCGGGTAGCGAGCCGCGCCGTGTGTGGACCCTGCTACGGGGCGACAGTGTCGGACCCTTTACCTGGTGACCTGTCGTCGAGGTCCGTCGTCGTTGAGCCCCGCGGTAGGAGCAGATCGTCATAGGGCCCGACGACGGTGTTTGGCGCCTTGTAGAACATGACCGGGTGTTCGGGGAGCTCCGAACCGGACTCCGCGGCGTGCGCCGCGTAGTTCATGCCGATGCAGAGCACCACACCCGGACGCGCAAGCGGAGCACCTACCCGCTGGCCCGTCACGTCGATCGCGGGCAGCGTCCCATCGTTGACGGCCTCACGAGCTCGGTCGAGACCACCGCCACCCAGGAACGTCCCGTCGATGTCGCCGGTAACACCGCGCAGGTCGAGATACCGTTCGTCCTCCGTCAGCACAACTGGAACCTCGGAACCGGGGTTCCCGATCCGCAACAACTTCATCAGGATCCCTCCTACGCTCGGACAGAATTATTGGGTGCGTTGATCAGCCGGCCAACAGGCCGCCGTCTATGACCAGGTCGCTGCCGGTGATGAAGTTCGCGTCGTCTGATGCCAAGTAGAGCGCCGCTGCGGCGATCTCGGTCGGGTTGCCGAGACGCCCCATCGGCTGTCGGGCCACCAGACCGGCTCGGGCCGCGTCCGGGTCGTCCGCCTGCGCCAGCAACCGCCCCACCCACGGTGAGTCGACCGTTCCTGGGCAGACGGCGTTGCAGCGGACACCGGTACCGGCGTACTGAACCGCCACCTGACGCGTGAAAGCAATAACGGCGCCCTTGCTGGCGCAGTACGCAGCGCGATCGGGCAGACCGACCAGTCCCGCGACCGACGCAGTGTTCACGATCGCACCGCGAGCTTGCTCGAGCATGGTGGGCAAGGCGTGCTTGGTCCCAAGGAAAACACCTCGCACGTTGACGGCAAACGTGTGCTCCCAGTCCTCGACGGTGCAGGAGACGGGATCGGTCGTCGAGGAGGCACCGGCATTGTTGCAGAGCACGTCGAGCCGACCGGTGTCAGCGATCACCCGCGCGATGGCGGCGGCGACCGAGTCCTCGTCGGTAACGTCGACACTCAGTGCCGTTGTTCCGCCTGGCGCGCCATCGGGGTTCAGGTCGGCGGCGAAGACCGCCGCGCCCTCCTCAAGGAACTGACGGGCCATCTCGAACCCGATGCCAGACGCGGCACCGGTGACCAGTACCGAGCGTCCGTCAAACCTGCTGCTCATGTGTTCTTCCTTTCCGGCCGACCCGCGGGCCAGGGCCCAGCGAACTCAGTCGTCTCGGTGGCTTCCAGCTCGGGTAGCCGATTCCACTTGGCGGTGCGTTCGGACCGGTGGGTCGATCCAACCTTGATCTGGCCGGCTCGCCATCCCACGGCGAGGTCGGCGAGCCAGCTGTCTTCCGACTCACCCGAGCGCGCTGACACCACGGTTCGGTACCCGGCCGCGTGAGCTCGGTCGACGACGGCGCGCGCACTGCTGATGAGTCCGTTCTGGTTGGGCTTCACTAGCGCTTCCCCTCGCCGAGACGAGCCCCAACTTACACAACTGTAATTCCGAGCACGACCACTAGGGGCCGGGTCGAAGAACCGCCGACCTTCCGATTTTCATTCGCCGGTCAGGCGTCCCGGCGACGGACACGCTTCTCCATCTGGGCGGTCGCCTCGGGTTGTTCGCCGAACGGGGGCGAACTCGCTGACAACCTCGAACCAGCCCGCGCTGGGGACGATGCCCGTGGTGGCCCTCATCGGCGGCCGGCGATCCAGCAGTGGATATCGATGGCGTCACGGTGAGCGAACACTGATACTCCGCCCACCCCACGGATCGCGGCCGCCGCCCATTGTCACCATCGGGGCAGCATCGGCACCCGTCCCCCGGGAATACCCCACGACAGGAAGCCGCTCTCCTGCCACCGCTCGTGCAGGCGTTCGAGTGCCCCGACATCAACCTCCACGCCGAGCCCAGGCGCCGTCGGTACCCGCATCCGCCCGTCCTCGATCGCCAGGCTCGGCCCGACATCGGCGTCGAGGTACGGGTAGTGACTGTCACACGCGTAGGGCAGGTTGGCGACGCACGATGCGAGCTGGAGCTGCGCGGACTGCGAGATGGCGGTCTCCATGCTCGAGTGGATCCCGACATCGCGGCCGAGCAAGCCGGCCATCCGGGCGGCCAGCGTGGAGCCACGGAACCCGCCGTACCAATTGAGATCGATCAGCGGGATGTCGATGGCACCGAAGGCCTGATCAGCTGCCATGGTCTCTACGGAGGAGACCGACTGGTTACTGGCCAATGCGATGCCGAGCGACATCTCGCGGATCCGGGCGTTCTTCGCCGGCGTAGAAGCGGGGTCCTCGACATACTCGACATCCGCCTCGTGAGCGGCGGTGAGCATCCGCGCACTGGTGCTGATGCCCCAAGCTCCGTTGGGATCGATCCTGAGGCGATGGTCGGGGAACTCCTGCCGGAGCCGGAGCAGCGTCGCCATCTCCTCGTCGGGTGCGTGTACCCCGCACTTGTACTTCAGGGTGGTGAATCTGTACCGCTCGATCATCTGGTGCGCCCAGGTGAGCAGGTCAGCTTCGGCGGACGGCGAACCGAACTCACCGGAGTAGTAGAGGTAACCGGCGATGTCGACCTCGTCGCGGACGCGACCCCCGAACAGGTCCGCGATCGGACGTCCGGTCTTCTTGCCCACCAGGTCGAGGCAGGCCATCTCGATGGCGGAGTAGCACTGTACGGCGACGGTCCCGGCGAACAGCTCCACCAATCCCTCCGGAGCTATCCGCCAACGCAGGGCCTCCAGCTGGTACGGGTCGACGCCGACGAGCGTGGGTGCGAGGTCACGAAGAAAGGTGTAACGCAGCGCATCGCCGCGACACTCTCCCCAACCCGTGATCCCGCTTGTGGTGGTCAACTCGACGATGATCCGTTGGAACGAACTGATCCGGCCCTGCGTGTAGAGAATAGAATTGCAGATGGGCAGGGTCAATGGCAATACTCGGACCCGGTCGATCTGGAATCCGTCCAGTGGCGGCACTGGGACATCAGCCCGAGTCGGACTCGTAAACTGATCGGGCCGCGTCATGTCGTCGGAACGCTGACACCGACACGGACCCGCATGTCGGCCGGCTCCTCCCGGATGAAGATCGTCAACGCAGCAGCAACGATCAAACTACCGACGAGCGCGTACAAGCCGACCCGGAACGAGCCTGTCGCCTGTTGCACATAGCCGACTAGGTAAGGACCGATGAAACTACCAACATTACCGACCAAGGACACCATGCCCAACGCAGCACCGATCAACGGGACCGGCACGGTCTCCATCGGAATGGACCAGAACGGCGCATGCATGGCGAAGAGAAAGAATCCGGCTGCCACCAGCAGGACGAGCGAAAGGATCTCGTTGCTACCGAGCAAGGTGGACAGGAGTAGGAAGACCGCAAAGCAGGCAAGATCCACGCCGACGAACAGCCGACGGCGGCCGGTGTGGTCCGCGAACCTACCGATCACCAGCAGTCCGAGCAGGGCAGCGACGTAAGGCAGTGCGGACAGGAGCCCGGTGACCGCCACACCGGTCGAGGCGACCTGCTTCATGATCGCGGGAACCCACGTGAAGAACCCGACCGCACCGATGAGCCAGAAGAAGTACACCGCCGAGAGCAGCAGTACCTGCGGGTGGAAAACCGCCTCCCGGAAGCCCGACAGGTCAGTACGCACGGACGCATCCGCTTGACCAGAGGTGATGTAATCCCTCTCGGCATCCGGTAGCCATCGCGCCGCCGCGGGCGTGGGCGACGCGAATATGAGCACGACAAGTGCGAACACAATAGCGGGGAAGCCCTCGATGACGAAGAGCCAACGCCAGCTTGTGGCTTGCAGGATGATCCCGGAGACCGGGCCCATGATCACGAACGACAACGGGAGACACATCAACCAGATCGAGTTGGCGGTCGCTCGTTCACGATCGGCGAACCAGCGTGAGAGCAGAACCAAGATCGCCGTCCACACGCCGCCATCGACAAGGCCGAGCAGGAAGCGTACCAACAGGAGTTCAGTGAAATTCTGGACGAGGCCCGTAGCCATCGCCAGCAATCCCCATAGTACACCGAAAACGACGATCATCCGCTTGACATCGAAGCGTTCGGCCAGTACTCCGGCCGGTATCTGTAGGACGAGGTAGCCCACGTAGAAAACGCCGGCCGCCAAGCCTGCCTGAGCATTGCCGATGGTGAGATCCGACTTCATCCCACCGATGATTGCAAAGCTAATATTGTTCCGATCGATGAAGTTGAGCAGGTAGAGGAATAACAACGGAAGAAGGACACGGACCCACCGCTTGTGCGTGATAGGGGAAGCAACACCAGACCTTGACGACGACAGCGCCTCCGACGACATGAGCATCACCCTTTCTCAGATGTCGCCGACAACGGCGAGGTTCGTGGACGCGGTGCGACGATCGAACTTCGGTGCAGCAACCGGCTCGGTACGATATGCAGACCCGGATCGACCGACTTACCGTCGAGGAGGTCGAGCACGAGTTGCGCAGCAAGTTCACCCATGGCCTCGACCGGCTGCGAAACGACGGTGATGGGGGGCTGGAATGATTCCAGCCATCCAGCATCGGTGAATGCGACCAGGGATAGGTCGGCGGGGCACTGCAGTCCTAGATCCTGGAGTCCGGCAAGGATTCCTTCAGTGACTGATACGTTGAACGCGACCGCTGCCGTGGCATCCGGATGTGCGTGAATTACTGCCTTGATGGCTGCCCGGGTCCCCGTCGTCGTCTGATCGGTGTAACAGATCAGCGCCTCCTGATCGATGACATGCATCGCCGCGCGGTACCCGGATTCTCTGGCGCGAGTCGTCGAGGCAGACGCGGGGCCCAGCACCGATCAACGCTCGGGTCGCCTCCTCGGCCGCCTCGAGTTCGTTGGTCACAACAGACGGCACGGCAAGCTTCGGCAGCGTACGGCTGCGTACGGCTGATCAACACACAGTTGCCGAACTGGGCAAGATCGCGATCGGTGAGCGTGCTCTCCACAGCGGGCGCCAAGAGAAGACCGCTCGGGCTATACGAACTCAAGAGGTCCAGCTGCTGCCGTTCGACGGCCCGATTGTCGTCGGAGTTCAGCAGCATCACGGTCAGACCGTGATCACGGAAGGTGGCCTCGACGGCCTTGTGAATCCGGGCGTAGAACGGGTTTGCGATGTCGGTGATCACGAGGCCGATCATCGGCGTTCGAGCTGCCCGAAGGCTTCTGCCGACTGCGCTGGGTCGATACCCGACGGCCTCGATCGACTTCAGAACCATCGCTCGCGCGCTCTCGCTCACGTATCCACTGCGTCGAACCACG
>JAABUM010006246.1_pt1 | contig 11832 bp, 20 predicted proteins | sample 5559161 | NCBI WGS metagenome assembly JAABUM01 (sample SAMN10711868, study PRJNA513369) | rock metagenome | isolation source: Antarctica rocks | place: Antarctica: Victoria Land, Siegfried Peak nord | reverse complement strand
AGGCCGGAGCTCTAGCTCATCTGCAAGCTACCCGAAGCGTCACCTATGAGGAGAATTGCTGACTTTGTGCAGGTCAGAGTCTTGGCCAAAACCGATCGAGGCAGCGGCAGCAGCGGCCTCCAAGGCTACGCTACATGAGTGAACGATGTGCTGCAAAGCTGTGGTTGGATGCGGTCAAGGTGGCCTTGAACCCTTGAAAATTCGCGGGAAGCAAAAGTGTTTTGAGCGCAGCTGGAGCGTAGTCATAGGTCTTTCCTTGGCTGTGATATCCGAGCCAGAACTTTGATTGTCTGCATTGTGATCGCACAAGCACATATTCGTCGTGCAGGTCGGCTGGCCGCACTGTTGCAGAACAACTCTCAGGTGCCAATTGAGTGGGAAGACCCCACTGACAGCTCGCCTATTGGCCCGCGAGCACCGCCATCGAGGATCTGAGTGACACATGCGGCTCACTTGAGTGTCAGCTTTCTTGATCTGTGCCACCACACAACGGACACACAAGAGCCTGGGTTGAGGCCGCCGCGAGAGCCGTCACCGAGCACATGCCGCATGCTTGAGCGCTGAGGGCCTCTCCAGACCGCTCCCGCTGCCAGGATGGTGACTTGGGCAGTGGGAGCCGTGATCAACGTATTCGGATCCATCCTGATCAACGGCGGCACGGTCAGCTGCTTTTTTAGCACGCAGCTCGACATCGCAGCGCATGACATGCCGCATGAGACGCCACTTCGGCAGCACATGCTCAATCAGTCGTAGATGCCAGCCCACAGACGAGTCCATAACAGCTGTTTGTGCTGTGCAGAACGTGATGAAGGCAGGTCACAACATCAGGACAGCGCTTGAGGCAGACGCCGCCGCTAATGGCGGCACAGTACCTCCAATCAGGTGACATTTTTTGCAGAGGGTTAAGGCTTTTGCAACACATTCCAAGCTTGGGCATAACAGAACAAGTGCACTTGAGGCTGACGCTGCCTCGAATGGCAACACATTTCCTCCCATCAGGTGCGAAATATGCGCATGAAGGGCATGCAACTGTTGTGAGACAGAACTTGCTGCCGTCAAATGTCTGAAGCTGGTATTTATTGTGTGAGATGCAGGAAGATACGCGCGTGGCAATGGGGCGTGGGGCTGTTTGTTGTCGGCAATCTCATGAATTTCGGCTCATTTGGTAAGTTGCTTCTGCCACAATGTGTCGCGCTCCATACATTGATGGGCTCACATCATGCCATGCAGCTAACAGCAACTGGAATGGCGCTGTGCAGCATTTGCCGCACAGAGTCTTCTGGCGGCGCTTGGCTCGGTTCAGTTCCTTGCCAATGTCGCATTCGGGAGGCTCATCTTGAAGGAGCCGGTGAGGACTTGCACCTTCCATACATCCTGGCTTGTGTTTAATTCTGGATCCTCACAAGCAACGCACACATTTACTGTTGCAGATGAAAGTGCTTCCAAAAGCAATTTTGTCACATACAGGTCACGAAGCGCATCTTAGTGGCAACAGCACTGATCATTGCTGGCTGCGTGGTCCTGGTATCCTTTGGCAACCACACCAGCGAAAGCTACACATCGCAGCAACTTCAGAACTTTTACAGAAAGTGATACTATGTACATGCCTGTGTTTGCACCTGAGCAACTGTGGCAAAGCCCATCGAAGTCACTATTGGTTTTATCAGGAGTAGGCAACATGCTGACTCGTTCTTGCCTGCTGCAGCACTGGCTACATCACATACTTATGTATCATGTTCGTCTCTGTCGCCGTGGCATATGCGGTGTACCGCGAGGGCAACGCCCTCCGCAAGTGCGCGTGATCCCCCTCAATGATGCACTGCAGTAATACAATGCGAATTGCACGTGCACTTGCTCTTCGAACACTGCGCCTTTGGCTAGGTGCTGGACCACTCGGCTTCTTGTGCATCGCTAAAGGCGGAGAGGCCAGAGCATGGAGGGTGTTTCCAAAGCATGGCGGCAGACGCTGCCCATCAGCTACTCTGTGTTCGCTGGTGAGGCGCCGACACATTGCAGTTGCCATCATGCACCAGCTCTCGAGTCTGCCAAGTGTGCATGTGTCCGGGCACATGACTTATTTCCACGAGCCGCCCCATGCAGCGCTGAGCCTCCAGTTGTGCGGGACCACTTCCGCGATAACTGTCACCGGGACCCATGGCTTTCTGTGCTGCTGCAGCGCTTTTGGGCACACAGAGCGTGCTGTTCAGCAAGGCGCTGTCGCTGCTGCTGCGGACCACCATCTCCGGCAACAGCCAGCTGGGGTCCTGGTTCATTTGGCTCAACCTGGTGCTGTTCATCATTGCTGCAGCCTTCTGGGTCACACGGCTGAACATGGTGCGCACTTCGTTGCTCTGCCAAGTTTTCCAAAGCCCATTGAGCTGCAGTCTGCGCCACCACCTCAGGACCTGTTTCTCAGGATCCTGTGAGGTCCACGATCTATGTTGGCCTGTTGCTGAGTGATCGGATGTGCTGTTACTCGGATGCCTTTTGCGCAGGCACTGCGATTATTTGAGGCGGCGGTGATTGTGCCCGTCATGCAAATCTGCTGGACGCTCTTCAGCATCGTCAACGGTGGGCGGCTACCTAGTGCCTGTGCGCTGCCTGTTGAGCACCCCATGTCGGCCGTGCATCTCGGAGGCTGGAATAACAGTTGATCATAATTCGACAGGCATGATCTACTACCAAGAGTACTTGGGCTTCAACGCACTGAAAGGATGCATGTTTGCGCTTGGCGTCTTGGTGAGCCCCTCCCCCTTCGATTCGCCTCTGCCGACGCGACACTGCCAAGCTGTTGTCGTCAAAATTTGATCTTAGTATGAGGCATTGATGGGCAGAGGAGTCTCAGCGTACACTGTCAGAGAGTCACAGTATGCACTATCATGGTGCAGATCGTGTTTGTGGGCGTATTTGTGCTGACTAACCGCCAGGCGCCGCCAGACCCGACCACATATATCGACCTCCAGGAGGAGCTGGTCAGAGACGGCACCACAGGTGGGTCGCCGGTACAGGTGATGTGATGGAGAGACAGATGCTCCAGCTGCTGCGCTGTGCTGTGCCTGGTCGCGCTTGTTGCTTTGCTGGCTGGTCGTGAGGCAGAGTCAGCATGGTCAGTGGCAGGCTGCCCGTACATGCAACTGACGCTGCGGCTGCCAGGCGGTGCAACTGCTTTCCGGCGTGCTCGCTGCCACATGCACCCAGCGCATCTGACACTGCATTTCCGGTGTTGTTTTCACAGGTGAAGGTGGCAGTGTGCGGCGGTCCGGCGACCAGGAGGTGTGTGTACCCTTTTGTCATTGTGTCAACGTCGGTTCCGGATGAGTTCTGAGTAACGGTTTCGTCATACAGTCTTCAAGTGCCGAGAAATCCTCGGGACACATACAGTTGTAACATTGCAGCGTCTGTCAATGCTGCAGGAAAGCTCAGCGAGGAATGCTCAGCTCGGTAGTTTGCCTGAAGATGAGGACGAAAGCTTCCCACTGTCACCGTCACGCGCACATCAGGTCTGTAGCTCCCGCAATGAAACGATGAAACATGCACATCTGCTCCGCACCTGCTTCTTGATCAACTCGATTCCTGAGCAGACATCTGCCTCGAGCGCGCATCAGCATGGCTCGCCCGCCACCATGCCCTCTCTGTGATATCCTTGTGTCACGCACGCCACAGCGTGCACAAACGAGCCGGAGGTCGCCAGAAGACAAAACGGCAGAGGCGGCAGCGCAGCCGGCGGGAAAGGCGCAGGCAGCGCCGACGCACCACAGACGGGGCAGCTCCCTGTTCGCAGACCTGGCGGAAGACTTCAGCATCTCTCTGTCAGACACCAGACGACAGGTGGGCCCACTGCTGCACGCTGCATGTGCATCCTGATTCTGCACTCACGCCATGCTATGCTATCAGTGCCGCTCGACTGAGAAGACATCCCACCTTGCAGCAGCCTCTGCGCCAGCTTGCCGAAAGGAAGCAAGAACTTGCACCTTTATAGGCTCACACAGGCTGATTAGAGTTTCATTGCCCGTGCTGCAGCTCACGGAGGTCGCGGAGCACCCGGTGCCGCCCTACGCCTGGCCCGGCAACACGGCGACCGCTGCTGGCGGCTCCGCCCGAGCTGCTGCCCAGCGCGACGTGGAAATGGGGCGGTCAGCAGCGGCGAAAGCGAGTGCTGCTGCGGCGCCAGGCAGCAGCAACCCTTTTGCAGGCGGCCTGCCGGCGGCAGATTTCGCGCCGCCGCCGGCGGCGCGACGGCAGCCGGGCAGCGGCAAGGTCCTGGAACGGCCGCCGCTCGGCGCGATTTCGGGTCAGTTGGACAGGTCGGAGGCGGCGGGCACGTCGCCGGCCGCTGCGGCCTTCGGCAGGCGCAGCATCCTGCCGGACGACGAAGACGCTATGTCCCCAATCTGGGATGCACAGGTGAAGCACATGCAAGGTTCATGAGACTCATGCTGCAGCACTGGAAGGCGAAGATTGAAGCTTCAAGGACGCCAAAGTTGTGATACATCGAAACTGGACATCTTAACATCTTTAGTGACATTCCTGTCGCAGGACGACGACAGCACCAGGAGGATCAGCAACCCGTTTGCTGCCGGCAAGTCCGCAGGCACATCGACAGCAAAGGCGGTGCTGAGCGCCCTCTCGCCGCGCGGCATAACGGCAGGCAGCCGGCTGCGGTAGCTGCAAGAACCTGGCGAGCTTCACACGACAACATTCTTGGGAGGGATATCATACGTGATCCAGCGTGAAGGATGTTGACATTGCTCCCCTGATTGCATCCATGGTTTCCAGGTGGCGCTGCAAACAGTTGCAGCGGTTCAATCTTGCAGCAGGGCTGAGGGATGCCCTAAAGCTCGGCGGAACAATTATTGCTGGCAACGGTGATCAGATCTTGAATTGCAAACGTATGCACGCAAAGCCATAATTCTCTTGCCGATCTGTAGTGAAGGATTTGGCGACCGACGGCCAGGCAGCGAGTTGTCGTGAACATGGCTCAGGATTGCCCGTAGCTGCCATGCCAACGGGAGCAGCCGAGGGTGTATTCAATCCGTCAATACAACACTCTGACACAGTCTGGAGCTTCACGAAGAGCGGCCCGTTTGCTTGCACCGCCGATACAGCCGCCGGGAACTATCAGAGCAATTCAACTGGAATTTAGGAGCTGAAATTTAGGAGCTGAAATTTTTTGTGCTACTTCCTACATTCTAGATGTTCAAAGCCCAAGGCGACAGACGGCATGCGCAGACGGGACTGCACCGCACAACACCGTCAGGACACGTTCACATTGGTCCGACTCGCGGTCAGTTTTGAATTTGTTGCGATGTGCAGATTCTGCCGCTCTCGGCGGTTTTGCTGATGCACTTCGAGTGATTGCATCCTGTCGGAAGCTGCTTGGCAGGGCGTGCAGTTTGCTTGCTGACCTGCTTTTGATTTGAGTCGAGTATCAGCTGGCACAATATGTCAGGTGGGTTCTGGAAATACCGGACGTGTATTTCGTGCCGTTCATCTGGGTCCTCACCAAGACATCCTCAGAACAAGTTGTTCTCGCCCTCGGCAACTCGGCCGTCTTGATATGCCAGCATGCAGACATTCATTGAATATTCCGCGGCGTTATTATCTTTTGTTGTGCTGCAGCGAGAAAGCAGGCGAGGCCGCTGCACAGCCTCACCAATCTGCGCACGCCGGCGCGCAAGCGCACCGGAGATGCTGCGCCTGCGCCCGAGGATCTGTCCAACTTCACGATCCCGAAGCTGAAATTTCCAGCGGCGCAGTCGGCGCGAAAGGCCGCCCAGCCCGCGGATGCCACCGCCTCTCAGCCGCACACAGCCTCCGCAGACAAGGCAGCGCAGCCTCGCCGCAGCCCCCTGGCAGTGGCGCCGCCGGCGCCGGCCGCGGAGTATGCAGGCGGCCAGCAAGCGGCATCTGCAGCAGACCACGCCCCACGCCAACAACACGGCGGCGATGCGACACGCTCGGCGGCGGGCAACGCGCCCAGCACGGTGGGCGCTGCCGCGGCGGGGAGCACGCCGGTGTGCCTGTCGGGCGGTGCACCCGACCGGTCTGCGGCGCGCCCCAGCGCGTCTGCACCAGCAGTAGTGCTGGCACCCCCGCACAGCGCCTCTGCTGCTGCATCTGCAGCAGGCGCTGCGAAGACCGCGCCGGCAGGCAAGCCGAAGGTTCAGAGCGGCGGCACACGGCGCCTGCTGCCGCCGAGCCACGCACCTCCGCAGCGGCGCCCCGTCCGCACGGCGGCAGCCACCAAGGCTTCGGTGCCTGCCGCCGCCAAACCTGCCGCGCCCGCCGCCGCCACCCTGTCAGCTGCCGAGCCGGCTGATGCGCAACTGGTCGAGGCAGCGGCTGCTCAGCAGCGCATGCCTGCCGCGGCGGCACGCACTGAGGCGACTGTGCGCACCCCGAGCAAGGCGGCCGCTGCTGAGCCGCCCCCAGCAGGCAGCGGCAGCGCAGAGCTCGAGGCAGAGGAAGCACCCGCGGAGAAAATGGCAGAGGGCAGCCCTGTGGCGCCGCCGCCGCAGTCACCACCGGCTGCAAAGCCGCCGGCCATGCAGCAGGCGCCGGCCACAGTGCAGCAGATGCATAGCACAGTGCAGCAGACGCCTGCAGGCGCTTTGGTGCAGCAGACGCCCGCAGCACCACAGGACGCGTCCGCCGCCAGTCCTCGTGGGGAGAGCGACGAAGAGGACGATGCAGTGGAGGGGCTGGCCAGCCCAGAGTACTGCCCGACCGAGGAGCGGCGGCGATCGGCCCCGAAGCCCAAGGACGACTCGGTGAGCAGCACAGTGCTCTGAAACGCATTCCCCGTGTGATAGTCTCACCTTCCAGCTGGACCCATGCCTGGACCCATGCCAACAACACCTGGCTCAAGTGGAATTGCTTCGACCTTCGGCATTGCTGTGTTCACAGCCCAAAATGGGCCCGGCCCAAATGCATCGAATATTTCACTGTTTGATGCTGCAGGACTCGGAGGACAGCCAGCCGCTGGCGTGCCAGACCGCGATCGTGAAGCGGCGCGGGCGGCGCACGTCAGGCGCCGTGGTGCAGCGCTTTGGCGACTGGTATAATGGCGACGACGGCGAGGTGCGTCCTGTTTAGGCAACCGACAGCCCATAACTAATTACGTTCCCAACAGATCTCCCTACCTCGAAAGAGCTCGTGAAAGGCTGATGAGGTACCGAGGTGGCGCAAAGAGCCAATCGAGCACTACAGTCTGGCAGAGTGTCTTGTGCCTCTGATCATAACGTAGCACTGATTCTGATGCACTTGATCTGTTTTGCGCGCAGCTGGATGCGGCACTCATGGACTACAACGCGATGCGGGAGCAGGAGGCGGCAAGGCAGCAGCAGGCAGCGGACCGCGCCGCCGCGGGCGCAAGAAGCGCGTCGGGCAGCGGCAGCCGCCGCAAGAGCGCGCTGCCGGTCATGGCGTTGGCGCTCGGCGGCGAGGAGGCGGCCGCTGCGGCCGCCGCGGGGAGGCGTGCGGCACGGCAGCGGCGCACTACCCTCGCGCCCGGCCAGGCAAGCCGTGTCGCCTGCAGCTGTGGATGAAATCAATGCATCAGGCAGCTCGCTAAGCTCTGAAATCGTAGTGTGAGGCATGCGCAAGCACCTTCACACCGCAGAGCGACGACATTGCCTGCCTTGTGAGCCTAAGCTGTCTCTGACAGAGATCTCTCCGGCATGAATAGGACACAGCGGCGGCCGTGGCGGCGATGTCGAGGGAGCTGGAGAGCATGGCGGAGGCGCTGCTGCCGGGCGCCGCGGAGGCTGGCCGCGACGCGGGCCGCTCCGCAAAGCCCTCCGCGCCGTTGCGCCAGCGCCTGCAGCAGTCCTGGCAGGGCAAGGTGCACATGCTCATGAATCCACAAGCATGACCCTTATGTGCTCTTGCCACTGTGTTTCCGGCTGCTTTCGTTGTCGAGAGCAGATGGTCCGGGGTGTGAAAGGTTATAGCGAAAGTGAACAGGTCTAAGCAACGTGCCAGCCTGCGCAGCGGCAGAATGTGAGAAATCTTGACTGCATATGCAGAGCTACTACGACCGGCTGAAGGAGATCGCGGAGGAGAGTGAGGAGGAGGCCCGCAGCCCGCGGCCGCGCAAGCCCGCCGCTGCCTCCGCGCCCGCTGCAGCTGTCGCGGCCCAGCCGGCGGCTGCGGACGCTGCTGCGCCAGCGGGGGGCGCCGCAGCGGCTGCGGCGCAGCGCGCAGAGGCGCAGCGCTCCGCAGCCGCGCCGGCGGAGGCCGCAACAGCGCAGCCGGCGAGGGCGCAGCGGCCGGTTGGCGCAGCGGATGTGGAGCCCGTCATGACGCGTTCCAGAACGCCGGCCAAGAAAGCGGCGGCGCACCGGCGGGGCAAGTCTGCAGACGCGGCGCAGCACGCGGTGGATGCCAAGGGGACCGACGCTGCCGAGCCAGCAAGCCGCTCGGCAGCGGCATCTGCCGTCAACAGCGCTGAGCAGGGTGCGTCCATCAGTGATCGGGAGTCACAGTTCGCCAGCTGTGGCAGAGCTGCCTGCACGGCTAAAGCTCCTGTGCAGCCCACCTTGCCCAAGCCCTTCCAGCACTGACGCGGCGGAGTGTGAACGAATGGTGGTGGCAATGTGGTCGTCACTATCCTGATGGCAGGTAGTGCTGGGTGCTGCTCCAATGCCAAAATCTGCTGCAGATCAACCCCTGAACGACTGCTTTCTGCGCCAGGCACCGCAGCGGCGGCCGCGGCCAGGGAGCAGGAACACGCGCACCAGATCGCGGCGCTGCAGGGGGAGCTGCAGGCTGTGCGCGATGCCGCGGCGCAGGCGGAGGCGCAGCACAGCCGGGACCTCGCCGCGGCGGCGGCGCAGGCGGATGCTTTTGCCGCGCAGGCGGTGGACAGGGCGACCGGCGAGGCGGCCAAAGCCGCCGCCCAGCTGCAGGCGGCAGATGCAGAGGTGAGTAACTGACATCGCCTAGGACATGTAGAAGGCAAGTCGTCTGCCCTGCGCTGCTCTGTGTGTTCATATTCGTCGACCACCACGCCGGAGTCAAGGTGTCCTCGCAGTCGGCAATCCACACGGCAATCCATACGGCAATTCACAACGCAACGGCGGCTATGGGGCACTTGTCATCCACAGTCGTGTTTTTTCAGTGAGTCGAGATGCATCTCGTGCTGCAGGTGAAGGCGCTACAGGCGAAGCTGGAAGCGCAAGCGGCAAAGCTGGAGGCACAGGTGGCGGAGCTGGCGGCTGCCAAGACTGCGGCGACCGCGTCGGTGACGGACGCGCAGGCCCGCGGGCGCGCGGACGCCCGCCAGGCTGCCAAGCTGAAGGACGCGCAGGTGACTGCGGGGATGAAGATTCAAACCCTGTCCCCGGGCTTGGGGGCCCAGCATCCTCGCCTGCCGTGCCCTTGGGGCGTTTGTCCTTGCTGCGGGGATGCAGTGCCCATTCCCACAACATGCCGCCTGATGCGTCGTTCGTTGACTGGTCTCAACCTTGTAAACCACGCACTGCAAACGGTCCTTCTGCGTGCAGGCGGCGCTTGAGAAGAAGGCGGCGGCGCTCCAGGCGGAGCGCGAGGCGCGGCGCGCCGCTGACGCGCACGCCGCCGAGGCCGAGGCCGCCCGCCAGGCGGACGGCCGCCTGCGCCGCGCCGCAGAGCGCAAGGTGCGCCTGGACACACTTGGATGCACAATCCAATCCTGTGCATTGTGCACCTGGAGTCTTGTTCCAGACTTCACATGGATCAGGTGCGATTGACTTGCGCGCACGCAAGCGCAGGCTCAAACCAAGGCCTGCTGCCTTGACACGTCACCCTGGATACCAACTGTCGAGGAGTGGACTCTGCTGCTAAACGGCCTTGGGAGTCAGTGCCCCTGCAGGCGAAGGACGCTGAGGGGAAGCTGGAGGCGCAGGCAAAGAAGACGCAGGACGCGGGCGTCAAGGCGGACGCCGCTCGGGAGGCGCTGAAAGCGTCCACGGCGGCAGCTGCAGCGGTGGAGGCGCAGCTCGCGGCGCTGCAGGCAAGGCCCTATCGGCCGTGCTCTATTGCCCTGCTGTATGTTTTACCGAAGCTGACCCCTACTGGTGGCTCATACACAAAGGTCCCTATTCACACATCTAAGGTAAATGTGTAATGCTAACGCAATCGTGTTACCGCAGGCGGCGGCCGCAGCGCACGTCGCGGCGGCAGCCGCACTGGCGGAGCAGGTCGCCGGCGCCGTCAGCGGCGCGGCCGCCAGTCGCAAGGCCCTTGCCGCGTGACTGAGGAGGAGGGCTCTGTTGCCGTGTGCCTCTCAGGAGTGACGTTGCGCTTGTTTGACGGCTGAACAACAGGGTTGATCGTGCAGAACACTGGTTTGTGGCTGAGTGTTTGGCGCAGCTGGTTCGAGGCAGGCAGCGGCAACTGCAGACCGTTTGCGGGGTCGTTGTGCCTCTGTCGCCATTTCCAGTTGCGTTGGCATTCATTGATGTAAAGACGGGCGTTGGTCATGAGGGATGCCCCCGGGATGAATAAAGCACTTTGCATCGCATGTAGAAAGTTCATGCTGCTTCAGCGTTGGACTCCCTTCCTTCACCGAGACTGTTGCAGTGCTGATGTCTCATGACCTCCCAGGTTGAAGCTGCTTTTCTCTGTTTCACACTCCCTCATTTTTGACCTGTGTCTAAGAAGAACACGTTTGCGCTGGGCACTGTAGCGGTGCAGATTCCTCCTAGGTGGCTCAAACCGGCAAAAGGCTGGCGGCGCTAGAGCTGCTGCGCGTTCCCGACACGCTGCCAGGCAGCTTGAGCGCCTGGAAGGAGCTGGCCGTGACCGCCTTTGGCGTAACGCTGGGGCTGGGCAGCCCTGAAGATGAGTGCAGGGACACCATCTCCGTGCCGCTGCCTCGTCTCCGCGAGCCCGAGCCTGCCGCTTGGCAGCAGCATTTCATCAGAAGCATGCTTTGACATGCAGGCTCTTTAAACAGGCTACATGCGAAAGTTTGTCGTTCTGCACACTGCTGCAGGCGCAATCATGCTCTGTGACTGCTAAAAAAACAGAACACACACCGACTGGAATGTCGCGCATTTCCCGCTGTAGACAGAGCCACTCGCCCAACACCGCTGTGATGGCAAGCCCGATAAGGTTTGTGAGCCACCTGCATTGCAGATTGAACGATATCATTAGCTGGCTGGAGGACATGTGCAATAACGTCTCAACCACCGCATTCACATTCACGGCACTTCCTCATACTATAGATTTCGGGACTTGTTGTAAAAGTGCCTCCTACCAGGCAAACCTCCTGCTGAAGCCGCAGTAGGAGAAGCAGACGACCAGGTGTATTAGGTATATCGTCGCTGCAAAGTCCAGGCATTTCTTTGCCCGCTCCACCTGCAGCACAGCTTTCCTATGAGACAGTTGACTCCAGCTTTGTGAGCACTACCGCACAGACTGCTGCATAGAGGCCACACGCACCTGCAGAGTGCAATACAGCAATGCAAGGGCTCACCACCAGCATGAGGTAGGCTGCGGCTGCTAGGGCGTTGAAGCAGTTGGCCAGGATGATCATCCAGCCGGTGAAGCTGCTGAAGCTGATCCAGCGCCAGTCAAAGAAGTGGTGCAGTGACAGGTGCGCCACATATGGGCCTGCACCGATCTAAAATCTTCAGCATGTCTTAACGCACATTCTGTCTTCCGCATGCACGGTTCACAGCTTGCGCAGACATGCGATATGAGAACAGCAGGATATAGAGCGCACCTAGGAGCAGCCACAGCAGGCAGCCGAGGCTGATGTACCACACGCATTGCAGCACGAAGATCTGGGCGACTATCAGCACAGGGTCGAAGATTTTGGCGCCGTGCCACATGGCGCCAGCCGGG
>JAABUM010006245.1_pt1 | contig 11832 bp, 10 predicted proteins | sample 5559161 | NCBI WGS metagenome assembly JAABUM01 (sample SAMN10711868, study PRJNA513369) | rock metagenome | isolation source: Antarctica rocks | place: Antarctica: Victoria Land, Siegfried Peak nord | reverse complement strand
CGCGACACGTAGATATCGTTACTGAGTTCCGTCACAGATCCAGGACGCCTTGTCGGGCCGAGGACCAGCACCTTCGTGTTGAGTCTCGAACCGGACCAGACGTGTGTCAGAAACGATCGAATTTGCGGCACGGCTGTCTGATTGTAGGAACTCGACAGACCGTCGCTGCGCGGAAGCGAGGAGCCACTCAACGGGTGGTGTGAGTCGAACACTCGCCTCACGACGCGCCGGGCCGAGCGGGTCGACGGTTAGTCACCCGGGTCGGGGTGGCGCCGCTCATGTGGCGGCGGGGGTGTTGGCTCGGTTCACTGGCACCGGTCATTGTTGATTTCCAGGGTACTCATGCGTGGCCGTAAGACGTCCGTGGTCGTCCGGCCGTCATGCTCGCGGCCGCGGGATGCGGCGGAGGTGGGACCGATACGGGCGTTACACCCGGGTCCACCCAGGATCCGGCCGTCACCGCGGTCGCACGCTCGAGTAACCACCATCATGGCCAGCTCCAGCAGATTCAAACCGCCCTGTTGAACAACGGAGGCAATTTCGGCGACGCAGCCGCCGGCAACAGAACCACCGCGCAAATCACAGCCTCCCCGGCCTTGCCCAACCGCATCACCGTGACCGTCGAACTTGACGCCGAATCAGAACAGATCACCTTCGTTGATCGCACTTCCGGCCCCGCCAACGGCCACTCGCCAAAGCCGAGCCGAAAGCCCTGCGTTAACGGATGTTCCACGTCCCCGCACAACTCCATCACGGTGGCCGCCGCCGAAGACTCCGCCTGCCCGAAACCTGGACCTGGGCCGTCCAGATCGTGACCGCCTTCGACCGGATCGCCGCAATCCCCGCACCCGGCTGCCACCGATGCAGCCACTGCCCGCCCACGACCCAGGAGCCCGGACAACCGCACCCCGGACGCGACAGCCGGGCCACCACGCTGTCCACAACTCCGACGCCAGAGCGCAGCGCAGTCTACTCCACTATGGACACAGCCTCCCGCCCCGTGGAAGACCGGGGTTAGGAAGCCTGCGGCAATGCCCTAGCCTGACCCACTTCGCCCAGATGCCTGAGGCACTTGTGACGTTGTAGTGGGTCGTTGACCTGGAGGTTTGGGCGCAACGCCGTGTCCTGCATAGGTTTTGGACTGTCAAGGGTTCAAAACTTGTGAAGGGGGCACGGCGTTGCGCGCTGCCAGCATATTCAAGGAGGTCCTCGGCGGCCACCACATGGTCGTCGAGGATGGACAGTTCGAGACCGAGACGGTGCCGGTGAAGGGCGTGGACGATCGCCAGGAGCAGGTGCTGGTGTTCTCGGTGCGTCCCTACGCCCGCGACGCGGGCCGGTGCTCTCGATGCCTGGCGCCGTGCCCCGGATATGACGCCGGGGCAGAGTTGCGGCGGTGGCGCACTTTGGACGTGGGGACCGTGAAAACCTACCTGTCCGCCCAGGCGCCGCGGGTGGCCTGTACCGAGCATGGGGTGGTCGTCGCCGCGGTGGCCTGGGCGCGGGCCGGTGCGAAGTGCACCTACGCCCTGGAGGACACCTGCGCGTGGTTGGCTGCGCACACCGCGCTGAGTGTGCTGACGGTGTTGCTGCGGCTGTCCTGGCGCACGGTGGCCGCGGTCGTCACGCGGGTCGTGACCGAACGCGCCGGCAAGGTCGATCAACTGGAAGGGTTGCGGCGCATCGGGATTGACGAACTCTCCTACCGCAAGGGGCACCGCTACCTGACGGTGGTGGTCGATCACGACACCGGGCGGATGGTGTGGGCCCACGAGGGCCGCAACTCCGAAACCCTCGCGAAGTTCTTCACCGTCCTCGGGTCTGAGCGGGCCGCGTTGTTGACCCACGTGAGCGCGGATGGGGCCGAGTGGATCCACACCACGGTCGCCGCCAACGCGCCGAACGCGGTGCTCTGCCTGGACCCGTTCCACGTCATCGCGTGGGCGATGAAAGCGTTGGACAAGGTCCGCACCCGCACGCTGGCCACCCAGGCCGGGCCGCGGGACCGCAACCTGATGTGGGCGGTCCGCAAGAACCCGGGCGACCTCACCGCCGGGCAGAAAACCACCCTGGCCGACTTTTTGCGCCCGGGTGCGTCAGCCGCCCGCTGGGGGATGACGTCCGGGACCGGGCGGTATACGCCTGGTCACGCGCACCGCGCGGCGAGTCCACCGTCTACGGGCAGGCAAACCCCGTTGACGTATGCGGCTTCATTCGATGCCAGGAATACTGCGGCGGCCGCGACGTCCCAAGGACTGCCCATTCGGCCGGTAGGGCTTGCTGTGTCGCGCTCGTTCAACGCGGCGTGTACGTCCGGTGCCCCGGCGATGACCTGTTTCCGGACCATGGGGGTGTCGATCAGGCCGGGCAAGATTGCGTTAGCACGGATTCCATGGTGTGCATATTCGAGTGCCAGCGAAACGGTGAGTTGATTGACCGCTGCCTTCGCGGCGCTATAGCTGGGATAGATGTACCCAATTTCCCGGATGCTCGCGAGCGAGGACACGTTGATGATCGACCCGCCACCGGCACCCAGCATGTGAGGCAGCGTATGCTTGCAGGTGAGGAATACCCCGGTGACGTTGACCGCGAAGGCCGCGTTCCAGGCTCGCAGATCCAGCTCCACTACGCTCCCGAGGTGCGCGACACCGACGTTGTTGTGCAGCACTGTGGGGGCGCCGAGGCGTGTTGCTGCCTCGGCGATGACCGTGGCGACTTGTTCCTCCACGGTGACGTCTGCCTCCAGTGCCAGCGCCGCGCCGCCTTCGTTGCTGATCTCTTTCGCTGTACGCGCAGCTTCGTCGGAATTCATGTCGATCGCCGCCACCTTGGCGCCCGCCCGGGCAAACGCCAAAGCGGCTGCCTTGCCGTTGCTTAGGCCTTCACCACTGGATCCTGCCCCGAAGACCAGGGCTACTTTTCCGGCTAGTCGACTATCCATCGGTTGATGCCTCGCATTCTTCCTCGACAAGTAATTCGAAGGTCACGGCGACCAGGTTGCGGCCGGGCACCAGCTGGCCTGCATGCACCACTGCGTGGCGGTCCACCAGGATGACCGAGAGTTCACCGTCATAGCCGGACGATCCGCCATCACGCAGGCGCCCGGTGAGGCTGATCACTTCTGTCGCCGGGCCATCCACGTGCACCATTGCATCGCGAGCACGTAGACACGCTCCGACCAAGCTTCCGAGACTTGCCCGGACGACAGCGGTGCCGAAACCATGTGCCTGGCAGATCTGGATCGCTGCGTGCACCACATCTTCCCCGGGTTTGACCCGGGACACCACGGCACGCCGCGATGTCGTCGGTCCCACGACGTCCTGGGACGACTTAGTGGCACGGGGGGTGAAGGCAGGCATCCGGGTCTCGGGGTCGATTCCGTTGATCAGTGCTACACCGGGGAGGGCGTGGATGACGGCGTATGCGGGAACGTCGCCGATTCTCGTTTCAGGCCACAGGTGCCCACCATGAAGGTGCCCGCCCGCGTCGAGCCACGCCGCGTGACAATGCATGAACCGCTCACCGTCCCGGTAGCCGAGAGTGACCGACGCGGTCAGCAGCTGGGCCGGGACCAGGGTTTCTTTGGTCTCGCTGTACGCCATGGCCGCGCTCCCGTCACGGCAGCGATCTGGGATGCAGTAGGAGACGCGGTTGAGTGTGCCGCCCATGATCTCGACCTGCGCGTTCGCGTAGCCGGCGCGTTCGACGGCGGCAGCCAGCGCGTCGACTAGGCGGGTTCCCGGCGTCAGCATGGTTTGCACTACTGCGGATGGGGAGGGAACCGATTCCGTGCGTCGCTCATCGCGCGGTCCGGGGTGGGCCAGCGGCCAGACGGGTGCGGGGGCGGTCATGACGGTGCACCGACTCGTTCCGGCCGGTCCCGGTCGCGGGTTTGCAGCTCCAGGCGGATGCTGTGTTTGACGATTTTGCCGTATCCCGATTTTGGGAGTTCGGGCCAGAGCAGGAAACGGTGGGGGATCTTGTAGCGCGCAATCTTCGGTTTGAGCCACTCCCGTAGTTCATCGGGATCTGGGCATGATCCGGATCGGGGTACGCACACGGCGACACCGACCTCTCCCCAGGTCGGGTCGGGCATGCCGAGTACGGCTACTTCGGCGATATCGGGATGGAGGAGCAACTTTTCCTCGATGTCACGCGGGTGGACATTGGATCCACCGGAGATGTACATGTCGGAGGCGCGGCCGGTGACGTAGAGGTAGCCGTGCTCATCGAGGACGCCGAGGTCGCTGGTCCGGAACCAGCCGTCGCGGAACGCGGCGTCGTCCGCGGCGGGATTGTTCAAGTACCCGGCGCATACCGCGGGTCCGGCGACACAGATTTCGCCCTGTTGACCCGAAGTGAGTTCTGCTCCGGTGTCGCTTTGGATGCTGATGTGCATTCCGGTTCTCGGGTAGCCGCAGGTGCCGAACTGCATACCTGCCGGTCGTGGGCGACCATGCTCATTGGGGGGAAGGACGGTGATGTTTCCCGTCACCTCGCCGAGGCCGTAGTACTGGACGAGCACATCTCCCAGCGTGTTCTGGGCCTGTTCCTGGTCGGCCGCGTACATCGGGGCGCCGGCGTAAATGACGTGCCGCAGCGAGGTGTGGTCACGTTCGGTGACGGCAGGGGCTTCGACGAGCCGTTTGAGGATCGTGGGCACCGTGAACATGTTCGTCACCCGTTCGGCTTCGACCAACTGCCATACCTCGTCGGTGTCCAGTCCCGGCGAGCTCAGCAGCACGCTGGCCGCACCCCGTGCTACCTGGGGCAACAAGTGGATGCCGGCACCGTGGGACAGTGGTGCCACGACGAGCGAGACGTCCTGCTGGGTGGTGCCGGGCATCAGGTCGCTGAGGTGGTTGGTGACAACGAAACCCATCTGCGCATGCGTGAGGACCGCGGCCTTCGGGGCTCCCGTGGTCCCCGAGGTGAAAAAGTACCAGCAAGCGTCGTCGCTTGACACGGATGCGTTGGGGGCGCCGGTAGCGGGTGCGGCCTTGATGGAACCGACCCAATCCGCTCCTTCGGTGCCGATCCACATCACCCCAGCGGGCAAAGGCTGGGCGGATCGCACCGCGTCGGCATGATCGAGGTAGTCACCGTGGCAGAGCATGATCTTCGGGCGGCAGATGCCGGCGATGGTGACAACGTCGGCTGGGGTCAGCCGAAAGTTGGTCGGCGCGAGGACGGCCCCGAGGCGCCACGTGGCGAACATCGCCTGCACGAACTCGAGGTGGTTGGGGCTGTGCAGCAGGATGCAGTCCCCGCCGCGCACACCGCGCTGAGCCAGGCATTCGGTTAGGGCAGTAACCTTCCGATCGAGGGTGCTCCAGGTCCACCGGGTGAGGCCATCGACCAACGCGGTGGCCTCGGGGCACCGCTGGGCGGTGTGGGTGAGCAGCTGGGCTAGGTTCACGGCCCGGCGCGACACGGTCGTCATCACACCCGCTCCAGAATGGTCGCGTAGTTGGTGACCGCTGCGCCTCCCATGTTGAACACGGCAGCCCGATCGGCCGTGGGTAGCTGCATCGCTCCGGCTTCCCCGGTCAGCTGCAACGCGGCCATCACGTGCTGGGACACCCCTGTTGCGCCGACCGGGTGACCCTTGGCCTTCAATCCTCCGGAGACGTTCGTCGGAAGAGCCCCGTCGGGATAGGTGCTTCGCTCGGCGAGCACGGCCGCGCCCTTGCCTGCTTCGGCGAGCCCGAACGCTTCGTACTGCAGGAGCTCGGCAATGGTGAAGCAGTCGTGGGTTTCCAGCAGGTCGAGGTCGGATGTCTTCGCACCCGCCTCGGTGAGCGCGGCCTGGAACGCGGCAGTGGCCCCGTCGAAGCGCAGGGGATCGGGGCGCTGGCTGAGTTGGAAAGAATCGTTCGCGTGGCCGCGACCGCGCACCGCGACCGCCCGCCGCGCTGACCGTGCCACCTCCGGTGTGGTGACTACCAGGGCCGCTGCGCCATCGGAGACCATCGAGCAGTCGGTGCGCAGCAGCGGACCCGCCACGCGCGGATTTTGGTCGGATACCGTAGCGCAGAACTCGAATCCCAAGTCTTTACGGATATGCGCGAACGGGTTGTGCACGCCGTTACGATGGTTTTTCGCGGCGATCAGGGCCAGCGCCTCACGTTGGTCGCCGTAACGCTGGAAGTACTGCTGGGCGAGGGTGCCGAAGATCCCCGCGAAGCTGCCCGCATCGGCTTCGGTCCGCCGATAACACGCCCCGAGCAGCATGTCGTTCACCACGGCGGCGGTCGAGCCGGTCATCTTCTCGGCCCCGACCACCAGCGCGGCCTGACCACGACCGGACTCGATGAAGTCCAGCGCCGCGAACAGGGCTGCACTGCCGGTCGCGCAGGCACTTTCCAGGCGGGTGGCGGGGACGTGGGCCAAGGACGGTTGGCCAGCGCCGAGCAGTGCTGCCTCGAAACTCTGCGGCGAGAAGCCGCTGTTGAAGACGCCGACGAAAGCGCCGTCGATGACGGAGACGTCAAGCTCAGCGTCCACGATCGCGCTGAGGGACACCTCGGCGATGAGGGATTCCACATCCGGGTGCGTGGACTTGCCGAACTTGGTGTGGGACCAACCGATGATCCTCGGGTGGTGTGTCATGATCGACCTCCTGGAGCAGACGAAAGATGACGGGAAGTACGTCAGGGTGTGGCGTCCTCCTGCCTGTGGCCGCGGTTGCGGCAGCAGGTACCTCGAGTATTCGGCGTGTCCCCGCGCCGGGACACCGCCTCACGTCGAGACCGCGCCGCCGTGTTTCCTCGTTCTGTAGGAGAAGGCCGATTCGGAACCTCTGCACGTGGGGTCATCCCGGTGCGGAAATCGCACTGGAACAGAAGAAGGAGAGGGTGCAGTCTCACCAGGCTGCTACCTGATTGGCCATGGCGGAAAACGAACTTCAGCGGATGGTCGACGCGCTAGCGGAGAAGCTTCAGCGGTCGGTGGTGATCAATGACCCCGAAATTCGGCTGATCTGCGCGAGCAGGCACTTCGGGGACGAAGACCAAGTCCGGGTCCACGCGGTGCTGCAGCGGATAACGGAAAGTGCCGCGATCGGCCACATTCTGTCCCACGGTGTCGCCCAGTGGAGTGGCCCCGGTGTGGTGCCGGGCCGGGCCGACATCGGGATGGCCGCGCGGCTGTGCATGCCCATCCGCTGGCAAGGTGTACTGCATGGTTTGCTGATGGTCATCGACCCGGATGCGTCGCTGACCGCTGAGAAGATCAACGCCATCAAAGCCGCCAGCCCGGACATGGCCGCGTCCCTCTTTCGGAACTCCGCCGCCGAGGACGAAGAAAAGACGGCGCGGGAGACCGCGCTCAGAGAATTGCTGAGCGCAAAATCGGCGAAGCGGCAGTCCGGTTCTCACTACGCCGAAAAGACCGGCTGGCCGCGCGGCACTACGAACGTCACGGTGAGTGTCGCCGAGGTCGTCGAGACCTCGGTCGATGTTGAGACTGCCCACGTAGAGGTGGCGTTGCGCGCGGCGATGGAGCACGTGACACGGGAGCGTGCCACTGCGTCGGACGGCCTCCTGGCCAAGAACCGGCACGCAGTCCTGCTGCAGTCGTGGGACCAGCCGCCGGCGGAAGGACAACTCCGCGCCGATGCCCATCGCATCGCCGCGAACGTGCAGAACTTCCTCAGCCACTCCTGCCGGTGTGTGATCGGGGTCGGCGCGGTGAAAGCCAGCCTCTCGGAGGCGTGGGTGTCCCATCAGCAGGCGGAGATCGCGGCCCGAGCAGCCCAACTGCTGCCTCATCTCAAGGACGTGGCGTTGTGGGCTGACCTGGGCGTCTACGAGCTGTTGCTGCGGATACCGACACGGCACCTCACCTTCTCGGCCCTCCCCGCGTCGCTGCAGGCGCTGATGGCATGCGATGCACATGGGCGGCTGTGGGAAACGCTCGCCTCCTACCTCGACCACGCCGGCTCCATTCCCGCGACGGCCGCGGCACTGCACATCCATCGGACCTCGCTGTACTACCGGCTCCACCAGATTCAGGACATCACGGGACTCGACCTCGACAACGGCAACGACCGGCTGGTCCTGCATCTCGGCATCAGGTTGGCGGGACTCGTCGGCGCCCCCGGGCTTCCGCCGTTACGTGCCGAATTTCGACAAAACGAGGAATAGCGGCGCGGAAGTCTCGACGTCGGACGGTTGTGACGCAGATTACACCGGCGCAAAGTGCTGGGCACGCCGCCCGATCCACCGCCACCCGGCGGATCGCGGTGACCCACCCCGCCGCCTTCGGGCGTGCTAATCCAGCGCGTTCCGCAGGGGCGGATGGCCAGAATGGAGAAGCCATGAGCAACGCCGTGAAACCGAGCGCTGGGCAATGCAGCCATCTCACTGGATCATTGCACCCCTGCGACCGTGCGGGAAGGTTGTGATGTCTCAGCAAACCAGTGCGGTCGGCGCTGGCACCGACAGCGCGGGGGCGACCATTCCCCGCGCCCGGTGGTGGCGGATTGGGCTGCTGTTGTTCTTGGTGTACACGGTGGCCTTCGCCGACCGCCAGAACATCAGTGTCGCCGCCCCCGCGATGGTCAAGGACTTGGGATTGTCGGCCACCGTCACCGGAGTGCTGCTCTCGGCGTTCTTCTGGGGCTACGTCATTACGCAGATCCCCGGTGGGGTGCTGGCCAGCAAGATCGGACCGAAGCGGGTCATTGTCGGCACTCTCATTGTCTGGGGTGCCGCCGCGATCGCCACCGGCCTGGTGCCCACCTATGATTCGCTGCTCGCGGTGCGGTTCATCATGGGGTTGGCCGAAGGTGCGGTGTGGCCGTCCTTCGCCGTGGTCTTCGTCAACTGGTATCCCGACTCCGAACGCGGCCGAGCCATCAACTTCTCCGAGATGGCCCTGCCCGTCTCTTCTATCATCATGGCGCCTACAGCCGGCTGGTTAATCGCGAACTGGAACTGGCATGCGATGTTCATCGTGCAGGGCATCCCGCCGCTGATCATGGCCGGAGCTTTCGCGCTGTGGGGCGCAGATCATCCCGACCGAGACCGTTTTCTCTCGAACACGGAACGTGACTACCTGGCTGCTCACCGTTCCCGTGGATCGAAAGAAACCGGCTCGTTCCTCGACGTGATGCGCAACCCGTTCGTGTGGGCGTTCTGCCTCATTTATTTCCTGTGGATCACCGGTCTGTACAGCTTCGGGCTCTGGTTGCCCACCCTGCTCACTCAACTTTCCGGGCGCGGTATTGCTGCCGTGGGGTTGCTCTCGGCGGTGCCTTTCGTCCTCGCCGCGGTGGGCATGTACTTCAACGCCCGGTGGTCGGACCGTTCGCAACATGGCCGGGCATGGTTTGTCGTCGTGCCTCTGGTGATCGCCGGAGTGGCGCTGCTGGTGCAGCACTACCTCGCCCTCGGCTTGACCGGAAACATGGTCATGCTCGTCATCGCCGGCATCGGACTGTACGGGGCGTTCGGGCCGTTTTGGGCATGGAGCCTGCAACATATTCCCCGTAATCAGGCTGGTCCAGGAATGGGTCTCATCAACCTCTGCGGCAACTTCGGCGGCATCGTCGGTCCGGTTATCGTCGGCGCCGCCGCCGTCGGAGGCAAGGTCGCCACCGGGTTCTACATCCTCGGCTTTTTCTTGCTTGCCGCCGGATTGGGTGCAGCCGTGCTCAACACGGTAGGTCGCTCCCGAATCGCCCCGACTCCCGACCCCGCGATGGCCCACCCATGACGGCATCCACTAACCCAACAAATACGCCGGTGGCCGTGGTCACCGGCGCCGCCGGGGGCATCGGCGCGGCTATCAGCGCCCGCCTTGTCCGCGACGGGCACACCGTGGCGATGCTCGACACTGCAGCCGCCGTGCATCCCACCTGCAAAGAAGTCGACGGGGCGTATTCCGCGCAGCTCGACGTGACCGATGCCGTCGCCGTCCGCAGAGTCCTCGACGGCATCCGCCACGATCTCGACGGATTGGACGTAGTGGTCAACTGCGCTGGCACCGTCCACCGCTCATCATTCGCCGCCACGACCGCCGACGAGTTCATGGCCGATGTGCGCAGTAACCTGCTCGGCACCTTCCTCACCTGCCAAGCCGCAGTATTCCCACACATGCAACACGTCGGGCAGGGGCGCCTGATTAACGTCGCCTCGATCTCCGGCAAAACCGGAGGTACTGGACCCGTCCATCCAGACGGCACCGGTGGCCGCTCTGGTCCCGGCTACGCGTCGGCGAAAGCGGGGATCATCAACCTCACCCGGTGGATGGCCCGAGAAGTCGGCAAGTTTGGCATCACCAGTAACGCTGTCGCACCCGGGCCGATCATCAGTCCGATGACCCACGACGCCATCTACGATGTGAGCGACATACCGCTGGGTCGCCTGGGCACCACAGACGAGGTCGCGGATGCCGTCGCCTGGCTTGCAGGTGACGGGGCCCGCTACATCAATGGCACCGTCGTTGACGTCGATGGAGGGTTGACTCGTGCCTAACAGACACGCCGGGCGGGCCACGGAACGCCTGCCCCACCCCTGGTTGACCTCATGCCAACACAGCACGAGCGGCGGACAGTGTGGTCGGTAGTCTATGAAGGCATCTCTGATGCTGGGCGTGTGCTCGCTGCTCGGGCTCACGCTCGGGCTCGTCGGGCCCACTCCCTCCCACGCCTCCGCCATTACGCTCACCGCGTTGGCGCTGCAAACCTTTACGACCGTCGGTGCGCTTGCTCCCGCGGCCGGCATCGACTGGCGGACACCACTGCGGCTCGTTGGACTGCACCTGGCTACGGTCACCGCGATGCTGGTCGTCACCGCAATCGTGTTGGGCATACACACCCCGCTCGGGCTCGGCGTTGCGCTCCTCGCACTCGTGCCACCGGCTGCGGGATTGCCCGCCTATGCGGACGCGGCCGGTGCAGATACGCGCATCGTGACGGGGTTCTGCCTGATCAGCTATCTTATCGCACTGGTAGCAACCCCAACCGCGGCATGGCTCATCCTCGGTCATGGGATAAGCGTGCCCTCCTTGGCTTTGAGTCTTGGTTTCGGCCTGCTAATACCCACCCTGGCGGGACGTGCGTGCCGCCCACTGCTCATTCGTGTACCCGTGGGCGTACGACGCGCCGTCGTGGCGGGTTGCCTTGCGCTGATTACCTACACGATCGGCACCGGAACCGCACCAGCACTTCACCACCTGCCCGGACTCACTATCGTGTTGGCCAGTATCGCGATCGCTGCAGCCCGCACGTTCGGGTCGGGCTGGCTCGCCAAGGCCCTGTGGCGCGATCGACCTCGGGAGGCCATGCTGGCAGGGGGGTTCAAGAATGCCGCGTTGGCCGCGGCGACCGCGATCATTCTCGGACATCCACTCGCAGCGCTCCCCGCCATGCTGAGCTTCCCGTTCGAATCGCTGTGGCTGATCGCCATCGCCCGGGACCGAGGCCGGAAGCCAACTACCGACCTGGTAGCACAACGTATGGCCGCCTGATACGCGGTGGCAGGGTTTTGGCACAGAGCAGCCAAAGAAGTTCTGCCACAGAAACCATCAGTCAATGTCTCGATCACCAATCGACGCTACCTATCACCGTGGAAGATCGACCCCGCACGCGAGTAGCGGTCCGAAGTCCATCACCGCTACTCGCTGACTCCGATCGACCCAGAGCCAACCCGTAAATGTCCACCGACGAAAGGGAAACACTGTGAGTGTCGAGATCTTCTATGACGACGATGCCGACCTGTCCATCATCCAGGGGCGCAAGGTCGCGGTTATCGGCTACGGCAGCCAGGGCCATGCCCACGCGCTGAGCCTGCGCGACTCTGGCGTCGACGTGCGCGTCGGCCTCAA
>JAABUM010006243.1_pt1 | contig 11832 bp, 12 predicted proteins | sample 5559161 | NCBI WGS metagenome assembly JAABUM01 (sample SAMN10711868, study PRJNA513369) | rock metagenome | isolation source: Antarctica rocks | place: Antarctica: Victoria Land, Siegfried Peak nord | reverse complement strand
CGTCTGTCTGGTGCCTACCAGATGCCCTCCCTGGCCGCCCTCATCACGCAACGGACGGCCGAAGCCCACTCCGGCTCCACCGTGGCCCTCGCCGCCGCGTAGCCCCCGACTTTTCAGTAAGATACGAGCAATTGAACCGCATTAGTGAAATATTTATTGACACTTCTGCTTATATAGCTTTAGTCAGGAGTGCCGATGATAACCATAATAGAGCCTTAGAAATGGCTAAGGACCTAAGCCAGTTTCCTATACAGGCTTACACCACCAACTTTATCCTCGCGGAAACTCATGCCTTCGCTCATCATTTCAAACAGTATGGTTTGCTGATGTTGCAGGATTTAATATAGTGGTTCTCCCGTGCATGAGTGCCGGGCCGGAAGATACTCCTCCCACTCACACCGGTATCCCTCTGGACAGAGCGTTTTACGAATGCCCCACGCTGGACGTCGCGCGGGGGCTCATTGGCGCCGTACTCGTGCATGACACGGAGCAGGGACGGTTCAGCGGCGTGATCGTGGAAACGGAGGCGTACATCGCCCCAGAAGACGCCGCCTGCCACGCCTACCGTGGCGTCACGCCGCGCAATCAGGTTATGTTCGGCCCCGCAGGGCACGCCTACGTGTATCGCTCGTACGGCATCCACTATATGCTCAATGTCGTAACCGAACCCGCGGGCGTCGCCGCCGCCGTGCTGATCCGCGCCATCGAGCCTCGCGAGGGGCTCGACCGCATGCTGGACAATCGTGGTTTGAGTGAGCCGCGCATCAACAACACGGGCGTTGCGAACGTCGCGAATGGACCCGGCCGCCTCTGTCAGGCTTTTGACATCGGGCCCGAACTCAACGGCGTCGACCTGACCGAGCGGCCCCTACCCCTCTACATCACAGCGGGCGTGACGGACATCGCCCACGACACGCTGTCTATCGTGCAGACCACGCGCATCGGTATCACGCGCGCCGTCGACTTGCCCTGGCGCTTCTACGTCCGGGGCAATCCCCATGTGTCGGTGCGGGACCGCAAAACCGAGTCGATGGTTGATGGTCGATAGTCGATGGTTGATAACGAGTAAATTGGCGCCGTGTGGGCAGATAAAGGCTTGACGCTTGGCATAAACGTGGACGGATACGCTTCACCATCGACCATCGACCATCGACTATCGACCATCGACCATCGACCATCGACCATCGACCATCGACCATCGACTATCGACCATCGACCATCGACCATCGACTATCGCAACTCCCGCAGATCGAACGCCGGGCCGTCCTTGCACAGGAGGCCGTAGCTCTCGTCGCGCAGGGGTACCGTGCAGCCGCCGCAGGCCCCGCTGTAGCAGGCCAACGGCGCCTCGGCCAGCGCCGTGGCGAAGCCGCGCCGCACGCGCAACCGCGCCTGATAGACCTGATCGCGCAGCGGCGCGTACGACGAAGGGGGCAGCGCGGCGTAGAGCGCGTCGGCCCACGAGAGGTACGACGGCAGCAGGTCGAGCACATCGCCGCGCGCGCCGGCGGAGCCATCTGCTGTCGCGACGTGGAACTCGACCGCGGGCGGTAGTAAAAGCGGCGGTAACAGGCCGGCCGCGACCGGCGCGTCGTGCAACACGACGACAGAGGCGCCACGCTCCACGAGCGCCCGCGCCAGGGCCACGAGCGCGGTCAGGCGCGCGGCGCTGCCCAGCAACACAGCATGGCGCGCCTGCGCGTCGATGGGGAACGGACGTCCCCACGGCCCTAACACATCGAGCACAACGCCAGGCGCTAGGGGCGCCAGCCACGGAGCTAACGGGTCATGGGCGCTATACAACACCGTGGCCGCGCCAGCGCGCGCATCGATCCCTGCGATCGGGTATGGGCAAGGGACGACCGTCAGCGCGCCCGGCTGGCACATGGCGATGCCCTGGCCGGGAAGCGCGGCCGCCAACGCGGGCGCGCTGAGCGTCAACGCGGTCATGTCATTAGAGAGCGGTTCATGGCGGGTGACCGTGGCGGTGAGAGAGCGCATCGGACGAGTCGCTCTAGGAACCGGGACTGGTCACGGGCTGCGGCCCAATGACAAGTGAACGCACGATCGCATCAAAGACGGCGCGCGCGCGCGCGACATCACGGCCGGGCGGGTTGGCGGCCAGCAGCGAGAGATCATAGTCCAGCTGATACTCTGGAACCCATAGATAGATGTGCTGCTCGTAGACGCCGCCATCGGCCGGCGGGGCCGTCCAATAGGCGTACGACGTGGCAGGGTAGCCCGAGACCGTGAGGCGCTCGACTTGCTCCGGCTGCGCCGCGAGGTGGCGCGTCGTAGCGGCGAGATAGAGTTGCCCCGTCGGGTCGGGATGCCAGTCGATGCCGATGTCGGCGAAGCGCGTGGGGATGGGGATGTGGGCGGCGCTGGAATCGTTGTAGCTATGCACGGCGAGTTGCGGCTTGCTGGTATCGCCGTTGGCCGCCTCGAAATACCACGACGTGGGATAACTGAAGCTGCAGGGGCAATGCGGCGATCTTTTCAGGGTGTCTCCGGTTGCCGTGCGCGTCTGCCAGGGCAGCGGCGCGCACCCGCTCAATAGAATAGCGACGATGACAAAGAGAGTAAAAAAGGCAGTATGGCGGTAAGCTCTGTTCACATTATGAAGTATAGATGGCTCGGCGTTTTCCGCGTCGATAAAGCTACCCGCCGGTGTAGAGAGTATTACCGATAACCCGAGCGCCACCAGGCGCGCAGTAACCGCGCCAGGTCGAGGGTGCCATCCGGGATATCATCGATGAGCGGAACCATCAGTCGTAAGGTGGGGCCTTTCACGCGGCGCACGGCAATGACGTCGCGGCCGAAAGCGTACCAGTGGCCGTGCTCGACCCCAATAGCGGCGATTTCGTGGCGCTGCAGACGGATCGTCGGCACGAGCGGAGCGATCGGCTGAACCACGAGGCGGTCGGGCGTGATGCCAAGGGCCGCGCGTACGGGAAACGGGCCATGCAGGACAAAAACAGGCGTACCTGTAACGGGAGCGGAGGCGATGTTCCTGCTTCTGAGGGTCAGGACAGAGGGACCGACAGGAAAGCCCGAGTCGGCGGGAGCCGGAGCGACAAGCCCTATCATCGTACTCCCTCCCTATGTTCAGCGGTGAGTGGCTAGTGGTTGAGTGGCGCTAGGTAAGGTGAATAAACGCTACCGCGCAATCACCGCGTAACGCGGCCCCAACTAGCCATCACGCCCTAGCCACGTCACGTCTAAAGAGTGGAGCTGAGGGGAGTCGAACCCCTGACCTCTTGAGTGCGATTCAAGCGCTCTCCCAACTGAGCTACAGCCCCACGATCGCGTCGAGGAGCCTAACGCATCCCAGACACATGCATATTTTGCCGCATTTGGCGCTACTTGGCAAGTGTGACTTAGCGCCGCGCAGAGTCTGTGAAAAGTCCTGGGAGCGCGGGCGCTCGCTGCGCCGATCGTCCGCTCTGGTGTGGGCGCCGCGGGATGAGCGCGTGACGGGCGGCGACGCGCCAGCCCTGTGGGGTTGGCTAGACCGCGCCTGCGGACGCCGGGGCGGACGAGCCGTCCGCGCTCCCAGTAGCGGTCACCCCGAGACGTCTGCGCGCTAACGGCTTTTCACAGACCCTAGTTCAAGGAGATCGACCGATGGCTGTATCAGGGCTCGACAACCCACAAAGTTACGCGCCTTCCATAACTTTGTGGGTAAGGTTGCGTGTTTGCGTGGTAGACGCGCCTTACGCCGCGCACAATAGAAGTGAAAGGCGTACTGAATAGCAAATAGGGGTCGCACATTTGACAGTGGGGGTGTTACGGATTTGACTGCGCCGCGGCCATGATGGCCGCATCATAGAGACAGGCGCGGAACATCAGCGAAAGGAGACGAGAGAGCGCACCAGACCAGAGTAGACGATGGAGACCAACCGGCCAAGACACGACGACCTGATCCACACGCGAATGAGGAGATACACACGATGGCAGCTAACATGTCCCTTGGCACGACGCCTACGACGACCGCAGCGACCTCGACGATTACAGCGCGCACAGAAGCGACCGCTCGGATATGGGCCGTAAGCGCCCTCTGGGCTGTGGCGCGCGTTTGGGTTGGATGGCAGTTCCTGACAGTTAGCCTGTCTAAAATAGGTGACCCTGCCTGGACGGGCGCGCACGCGGGCAGGGCGGTCCGCGGCTTCCTGGGCTTCGCCATCAGTGCGCGAGCGACGAGCGGCCTCCATCCGCAGGTGCTGGAACCGTACGCCTGGCTCACCAAAACAGTACTGTTGTCCCAGGCGCCCACCCTGTCTTACCTGGTGACCACGGGCGAGTTCCTCGTCGGGGTCACGCTCATCCTGGGCTTCTGCACGCGCGCCGCGTTGGGTGGCACGTTCCTCAACCTGATATACATGCTCAGTGGATCGGCTGGGCTCAATGTGCCAATGTTCGCGATCGGGTTGAGCATCGTGCTGGTGGGGACGATGGCTGGGACAATCGGAGTGGATGCCGTAGCGCGTCCCTACCTCCGCACGCTGCTCGCTCACCGCGTTGGGCCGCGAGGGGGCAAGCGATGAGAGTGTTCATCGTATTGTCCGGGCGCTTCGGACCTCGCGCCCCGCGGATCATTTCCGCCCTTGCCCTTGTCGGAGTCCTCTCCGGCGCGCTAGCGCACCCGTTGGCTGCTCAAGCGGCAACCACGCTCACCGTGACAACCACGAGCGATCCCGCCTCGTGTCCAGCCACTCCAGGGATGGAAAGCCCGCTCTCGTTGCGCTGCGCCATCGCGCAGGCCAACGCCGATGCGGTGGAGGACACCATCGCCTTCGCTATCCCCACCACCGACCCCGGCTACGACGCGACCGCCGGGACCTTCACCATCAAGCCCGGCTCGCGCCTACCGTTCATTACGGGAGCGGGCACGACGATCGACGCGACCACCCAGCCGGGCCACAGCGGCGCCGGCCATCCCGTCATCGTGCTCGACGACAGCAACGCGCTCAATGTCACCGGCCTGAACGTGAACGCCTCGCATGTTACCGTCGAGGGCCTCGTCGACGACGACTTCCCTCAATGCGCCATTTCCGTCGGGATTGGGAACATTGCCGCCGCGGTCCAGGGCGCCGTTATCCAGGGCAACTACCTGGGCGTCGACGCGACGGGCACGACGGCCCGACCCAACAACCTCGGTATGTGCGTCAACGGGTCCGGCGTCACCAACGCGACGATCGGCGGCACGACGAGCGCCGCCCGCAACGTCATCAGCGGGAACACGGAGGACGGCGTCGCACTCTTCGGGGGGAGCGGGAGCGTGGTGGCGGGCAACGAGATCGCTCACAATGGGGGGACGGGCGTGGCCGTCGCCCCCAGTTCCACCGTGAACGCCGCCATCACCCAGAACAGCATCTTCGAGAACGGCGCCCACGGCATCGTCCTCACGAATCAGGACCCGAAAGCCTGCGCCAACGAGTCCGCGTCGAGCGTCTACCCCTCGTGCCCGACCATCACGACGGCGACGAGCAGCCAGATCGCCGGGACGGTGACCAACTGCGCCGGCTGCGTGGTCGAGGTCTTCATCGCGGACACGGTAACGACCGACAACAGCCACGGTGAGGGCAAGACGTATCTTGGCAGCGCCACGACCGACGGCAACGGTAACTGGACGCTGACGACCTTCGCCCAGTCCCCACTGGACGGCCAGTCCGTCACGGCGACGGCGACGCGCGGCGCGACGGCCGCCACGCGCCAGACCTCGGCCTTCTCGGCGGACACTGTCGTCACGGCCGGCACGATCAACAACTGCGCCAAGACCAACACCTGCGCCAGCGCGACCCCTGAGCTAGGCTCCGGCGAACTGCTCGCCACCGGCCTGCTGCCCATCGGAGCCACCCTCCTCTACCGTCGGCGCCGGAGGCGTCGCGCGACACAGCAGTCGTAGCGCGCCAAACGCCACACGCCAACAGGTACACAGAGCCCGAACTGGATGAAAGAACGACATCAAGAGGGGCGGCCCACCAGTGGGCCGCCCCTCTTGATGTCGTGTTCGCACGCCGCCGGAGCGGCGTTCGCGTCGCTACTGCGAGAGCTGGCCGCGCGCGGCGCCCCCTGTGAAATTCGGGCTGGTGTGGACGTTGACGTAGTAGTTCCCCGGATTCTGCGCGATGCGCGAGATCAGCTTGTAGGAGACGCTGACACAGCCGCTCGAAGAGCCTTGCGTCAGCGGCGTGAGGCTGACGACCACGGGGCCGCCGGCGCCCGCCGCCCCTTTGTGGATGTGCGCCATGTCGAGCGTCCCCGCCAAGCCGGCCACGGCGAGGGAGTAGCACACCTGGTCGCGGTTGGGATACAACGTCACCAAGGCCGTGCCGCCGCCGTTGGGGTCGCCCGGAGTCGGAACCTCGTTCTTACCCAGCAAGGAGGCGTGCAGCGTGATGCCGTTCCCATCCGTCGGGGCGCCGACGACACCGACTGTGTTGCCGGCGGCGTCTGTGAAGAAGCCGACGATGCGGCCCTCGTTGTTGATCCCATTGATCACGGTCGCGGTCGAGCCGGGCACGTCGATCGTCTGGAAGTTCCCATTACGGTACACGAAGCCGTGCGTGGCGCCGGCGGCGTCGTTGAACGTGCCGACGATCTGGCCCTGGTTGTTCTCGCCCAGCGGCTGCGTGAAGGTCGACCCCGGCACGTCGAGCGTGCGCATGTCGTCGCCCCGCAAGATGAACCCGTCCGCCGTGGTCGTGGTGGGCTGCGTAAAGCCGATCACAACGCCCTGGTCGTTGATGCCTGTGGCCGTGCTGTTAGGGATCGGGGGGACCAGGAACGCGCCGTGCGCCTCGCGGATGTAGGCGTGATTTTGCATGGCGGCGTCCGTGAAGAAGCCGACCGCCTGACCGCGATTGTTCAATCCGAGGATCTGGTTGGAAGTCGTCCCCGGAAAGTCGACGGTCGTGAAGGTTCCACCCATGTCCAGGAAGCCGTGCGTGACGTTGGCCTGGTCGATGTAGAAGCCGCCCGTGTCACCTCGGTTGTCGATCCCGATAACCTGCGTCTGCGCCGAATTAGGGAAGTTCTCAGGGGTAAAGTTATTCGGCAGCGTCAGCGTGAAGCCCTTGTTGGGATGCAGCGTCCCATTGACGGTCTGTCCGCTGCCGTCATAGCCGGCGATGACCCGGTGGTCGTTGATGCCGAGCAACTGTGTGAAGGTCGGGTCGTGCGGGCTGGCGATGAGTTGGAAGCCATAACGGCTGCTGGTTTGATAGTGATGCGCCATGGTCTGAGCGGAGGCCGCCCCCGTCTGTGCGCCGAGCAGGCTCGCGCCGAGGGCGAGCGCCCCCACCATGGTCCCGATGTGTCGTCGTGTGGTCATGTCTTTCATGTCGTGATCTCCTATTACCTATCTATGTGCTGATATGATTGACGGTGTGTGTGATCAGGTTGCGCGCCCCGTTACAGTCACTAGTATGGGGGGTAGACGTCGCGCGCAACACTGACAACACTCTGACATGACCCTCACAACACCCTCACAATCAGGGTGCGCCACGATTGTAAGAGGCGGCCTGACCTTTTAAGGTCAGGCCCACGGCAGTTGCCCCCATGGCGAGTGGTTTGTATCCTGAGTAGGAGCGGGTAGCATGTTGGATGAGAGGGTGGCGACATGACCGATGTGGCGGATACACTAGCTCCGTGGGGAGAGATCGTCCCTGACGCCGGCCGCGTGACGGTTGACTATTTGCTGACCATGCCCGATGACGGCTCGCGCTACGAAGTGGTGGAAGGGGTACTCGTTCGCATGGCGGGAAGCGGGGATATCGCGACAACCATCGCCGTCGCTCTCGCGGCGATCCTCTTCACCTTCGTACGCCCGCGCCGCTTGGGCCGGATCACCGGGGCGGATGGGGTGTACAAGTTCCTGGGCGCGGAAACCGGCCTGCTCCCCGATGTCGGGTTCTACGGAGCCGCGCTGTTCCCGCGCGTCGTGGACCGGAGGAAACCCGTCCCCTTCGCGCCGGAACTCGCTGTCGAAGTCGCCTCACCCGAGCAGGACGCACGCGAGATGGCGGCAAAAGCATGGCGCTATCTCCGCGGTGGGACGCGCCTCGTCTGGGTCGTGTGGCCGGAGAATCAAAGTATCGACGTATGGCGCCCCAGCGACCTACGGCCGCGCTACCAAGACATGCGCCCCGCCACGACGTGGGGCGCCGGCGATCTGCTCGATGGCGAGGATGTCGTGCCGGGCTTCTCGCACCCCGTAGCCGACATCTTTGACGTGTAGCGTCTCTACGCTAGTTCAACCCGGATCACGTCGTGCGCGACCTGGTAGGCGTCTGCCCCGCTCTCGACTAACAGGCGGGCTCGACAGGCCGCGTCCAGCGCCATGCGCGCTTGTGGCGATAACGCCGCCAGCCGCTGGCGCACGCCTTGCGTCAGGTCCCACGGCAACAGCGCCGCGTCCCCGGTCTCGTTCTCACCCCGCGCACAGGACCTGCCCGAAGCTGACGATGAAAAAAGGTATCCCCTCCGCGCGCGCCACCACGCGCTCCCGGAGGGCGCCTCCCACATCCTGCAAACCGGCCAGCACGTCGTCTAGCAGCCGTCCCGCCTCCTCCGACGTCAGCGGACCCAGCGCTTGGCGCCGCGCCAGGCCGGCCTGCGCCAGGTCGGCCTGCAGCATGGCGAGCGGGTCGTCCGGCGTCGCCTCCGTGTCGCGGTAGGCGGCCACCACCCGTAGGGGCGGGATGTCAGCGGCGCGTGGGAGGCTCGTTCCTTGTACAGAGGCGACGTGCAGTAGCGCGGTGAGCATATCGAGGGCGTCGGTCCCCGCCCACTGTAAGTCATCGAGCACGAGCAGCGTACCGGCCGGCCCGGCGACGTTGTGGACGTAGCGCGTGGCGGCGGCGAACATGAGGCGGCGCTCTTGCTCCGCCGCCAGGGTTTCAGCGGGCGGCGGTAGGATGAGATTGCCGGCCAGTTCGGGCAGGAGACGCGCCAGCCAGGCGCAGTCCCGCAACGCGGCGCGCGCCCGCGCGGGCGCTTGGCCCTGGATGTGGCGCTCCAGGGCGCCCAGCAGCGGGGCATACGGCTCCTGGATGCCCTGCCCGCGGCAACTCCCGGCCAGGACGCCCCCCCGCCGCCGCGTGGACGGCGGCCTCCCGCAACAAGCGCGTCTTGCCGATACCAGGCTCCCCCGCGACAAAAATGTGATGGTATACGGCCTGGTGTACTGGCCGGCCTACCTGCAACGTATCGCCGGGGTTAAGATGTCTTGTGAGCGCATAAGTAGAAGGCGTCGCCCAGACCCTCTCGCTACGACACGTCCGATACGTCGCCCAGACGCCGGCTCACCCCCAACAGGCCGACCACCACAGCGGTGAGCGCCACCATCACCGCCACCAACGGCAGCGTCGCGCCGAGTCCCGTGCTGGAGAGCTGCACCCAGGCGTAGACCGGCAGCGTATAGGGATGATAGGCCACGACCACCGTCGCGCCAAACTCGCCCAGCGCGCGCAGCCAACTCAGCAGCAGCGCCGCCGCGACCCCCGGCCAGGCCAGAGGCAGCGCGATGTAGCGGAAGAGCGCCCACGCCCCCGCGCCTTCAACCGCCGCAGCCTCCTCAACCTCACGGTCGAGCGCCGCGAACGCGCTGCGCGCCCCGATCACGGCGAAGGGGGCGGCCACGAAGGTCTGGGCCAGCACGATCCCGGCGTTGGAGTCGGTCAGCATAATGCCGCGCGCGGCCAGTGGACCGCCAATGGGGCCATACGGCCCAAACACGACCAGCAACACGATGCCGCTCATCAGGGGCGGCAGGACCAGCGGCAGCATCACCAGCACGCCGACCAGCCGCGCCTGCCAGCCGCGCCTGCGCGCCAGCGTATGCGCCAGCGGGACCGCCAGCGCCGCCAGAATGAGCGTGCTCACCGTGGCGGTCCCGAACGACGTTAGGATTGCTCCGCCGGCCTGAGGATCGGCCACGAAGGAGCGCAACTCGTCACCGGAGAGCCCCGAGAACCCATAGACGATCGGGCCGATCAGATACAGGGCCGTGACGGCGCCCAGGAGCGTAAAGACGACGGGCGTGCGCGGCCGCGACGCCGCGCGGCGTCGCGGCCACAACGCGCGCGCCGCTCCCGCGCGACGTTCCACGGTCCCCATGCGGTTAACCGGCGACGCGCCCATGTACAAGCGTAGAGAGGCTAGACGGCACGGCGGCCACGTTTCCACCGACCAACAGGGTCGCCGGCAGCACGCCGTCGGCTTCGTAGAGCCGCAGCCCCGCGCCCGACACCACGAAGCGCACGAACGCCTCGGCGCCGGCCTCATCGCGCACCGTACGCGGGATCGTGACGGTGTAGAGGATCGGCGCGCCGACATGGACCTTGCCGTCCGGCGTCACGACGCGCGCCGTCTTGTAGGTGGCGGCATAGGCTGGCTCACCCAGGTCGATGGCGCTGGGCAAATTGATGTAGGGCAGATGCTGCTCGACAGCCTCGTTCAGGTAGAAGACGCCGGCGTCGAGCTGGCCCGTCTGTAGCCGCGCGACGAGCGTCTGCTCGGGGAAGATCTGCGCCGTGTTCTCAGCCGCGCCGAAAATGCGCTGCTCCAGACCGATAAAGTGGTAGTAGCGCGCGGCGAGCTGCGCCATCAAGAGCGTACGGTAACCTTTGGGGTCGAGCAGCGGGTCGGTGCGGCCGATGCGGATGCCGGGGTGAGTCAGAACCTCGTACCAGGGGATGCGGCCGGCCTGGGCGTCCTGCAACGCGTGGGCAAAGCGGCTGCGCGGATTGAACCCGATCACCAGCCGCGTGCGCGCGAAGACGAAATACCACGACACATAGTTACCGTTCTTGGCGCCAGCGAGGTTGACGGTATTAACGGCGGGGTCGGCGCTCTCGAAGACGTCGGGGGTCTTGACGCGCCCCTTGACCAAGTTGGCCAGGGCCACCGAGCCGCCGCCCTCACCCTGGTAGGTGTAGCCGGTCGCCTGTGTAAAGGCAGGACCGACCTTGTGCTCATTGACGGCGACGAGCGAACCAGCGTAGAGCACGCTCACCGTCCCGCTCGCGGCGCGCGCCGGCGCCGCCGTGCGCGGCCCCAGTGCGCCTACCACCCCCACCGCGAGGAGCGCCGCGACGCTCCAGCCAGCCCACCGTTTCTTCATTGTCCCCTCCCTATTCCTGTCTATAGGCGTTCCGTGAGGGTATCGGACGCCGCGACAGCGGATAGCCCCCGATAGTCGCACGCCTGGTACTCATGATGTGAGTATACAGTGTGACGACGCCTGTCGTGGGGGGGATTATCGCTCATCGGCGTCCCCACCCCGCCTCGTGCTGGCCGCCATAAAGACTGCTATTGAATGGCCAGGGATTGCAGCGTCGCGATCGCCTCCCGCACATGTTTTGTCGCATTGAGCTGCGAGGAGAAGATGTGCCGCACCACCCCGTCGCGGTCGATTACATAGGTCACACGGCCGGGCACGATGCCCATCGTGCGCTCCACACCATACAGCTTGCGCACCGTCCCACCGCTATCGCTGAGCAGTATGAACGGCAGGCGATGCCGGGCCGCAAAGCCCTGGTGCGACCCCACGGAGTCCGAACTCACGCCCACCACCTCGGCGCCCGCCTCCGTGAACACCTCGTAGCTATCCCGGAAGGAGCAGGCCTCGGCGGTGCACCCGGACGTATTATCTTTGGGATATGGGATAGAAGTACAGCACGATCGCCTTCTGGCCTAGCAGTCCGTCAAGCGAATTATGAACAGTTGGTACATCATGGAGATAGCCTCGTTAGGCGACCTGGGCGATGGCGCGGGCTGGCGGCGGTGTTGTCGCGGCGTGCGCCTCCCGCACGGTGGGCACAGGGT
>JAABUM010006242.1_pt1 | contig 11832 bp, 11 predicted proteins | sample 5559161 | NCBI WGS metagenome assembly JAABUM01 (sample SAMN10711868, study PRJNA513369) | rock metagenome | isolation source: Antarctica rocks | place: Antarctica: Victoria Land, Siegfried Peak nord | reverse complement strand
GCGGAGAGAGTGGGATTCGAACCCACGGTACGCTTGCACGCACACACGCTTTCCAAGCGTGCGCCTTAAGCCGCTCGGCCATCTCTCCTGCGCGGCGGCATCAATAACACCGCCGGGCGATCATGCAACCCAGTCCCGAACCGCTCAGGCGTCCATCTTCAGCGCAGCCAAGAACGCCGACTGCGGGATCTCCACCTTGCCAAACTGACGCATGCGCTTCTTGCCTTCCTTCTGCTTGTCCAGCAGCTTACGCTTGCGGCTGATGTCGCCGCCGTAGCACTTGGCCGTCACGTCCTTGCTCAATGCGCCGATCGTCTCCCGCGCGATCACCTTGCCGCCGATCGCTGCCTGGATCGCGATCTTGAACAGTTGCTTCGGGATCAGGTCCTTCAGCTTGGCGCAGATGCTCCGCCCGCGGTTCTCGGCCGCGCTCCGGTGGGCGATGAACGATAGCGCGTCGACCGGGTCCTGGTTGACCAGGATGCTGATCCGCACCAGGTCGCTCTCCTCATACCCGTCCATCGAGTAGTCAAAGCTCGCATAGCCCCGGCTCACCGACTTCAGCCGGTCGTAGAAGTCGAACACCACCTCGTTCAGCGGCAGCCGATACACCGCCATGGCGCGGTTGCCGACGTAAGTAAGATCCGCCTGCTGCCCGCGCCGCTCGTTGCACAGGGTCAGTACGCTGCCGAGGTAGTCGTCCGGCACCATGATCGTCGCCTTAATCCAAGGCTCGTCGATGTGGTCGATCTTCATCGGCTCCGGCATGTCGGCTGGGTTGTGCAGCTCTTCCACCGCACCCTTGGTCGTGTGGATGCGATACACCACGCTGGGCGCGGTCGCGATCAGGTCGAGGTTGAACTCGCGGGTCAGCCGCTCCTGGATTATCTCCAGATGCAGCAGGCCCAGGAACCCGCAGCGGTAGCCGAACCCCAACGCGGCCGACGTCTCCGCCTCATAATGGAAACTCGAGTCGTTCAGCCGCAGCTTGCCCAGGCTGTCGCGCAAATGCTCGAAATCGTCGGCGTCGACTGGGAACAGGCCGCACCACACCACGGGGATGCTCTCCTTGAACCCCGGCAACGCCACCGTCGCCGGTACCCGGTCGTCGGTGATGGTGTCGCCCACGTTGCAGTCGGCTACGGTTTTGATGGACGCCGTGATGAAGCCCATCTCGCCCGGCCCTAGATCGCCGGTCGGGATCATCTTGGGCGTGAACACGCCGACCTGCTCCACGTTGTGCACGGCGCCGTTCGACATCATGCGGATCTTCTGCCCGCGCTTCAGCCGGCCGTCCTTGATACGCACCAGGATCACCACGCCGAGGTATTGGTCATACCAGCTATCGACCAGCAGCGCCTTCAGCGGCGCGTCGGCGACGCCCTGCGGCGGCGGCAGCCGGGTCACCAGCGCCTCCAGCACGCCCTCGATGTTGAGCCCGGTCTTGGCGCTGATCATCACCGCGTCGGTGGCATCGAGCCCGATGACATCCTCGATCTGCTGCTTCACCCGGTCGCACTCGGCCGCCGGCAGGTCGATTTTGTTCAGCACCGGCACGATCTCATGCCCGGCGTCCAGCGCCTGATAGACGTTTGCCAGCGTCTGCGCCTCGACCCCTTGGCTCGCGTCCACCACGAGCAGAGAACCCTCGCACGCCGCCAGGCTGCGGCTGACCTCGTAGGCAAAGTCCACGTGGCCCGGCGTGTCCATCAGGTTCAGCTCATAGATCAGCCCGTCCTTCGCCTGATACGCCAGCCGCACCGTCTGCGCCTTGATCGTGATGCCGCGCTCCTTCTCCAGCTCCATGCTGTCGAGCACCTGCGCCGACATTTCGCGCTCGGTCAGGCCGCCGCAGACCTGGATCAGCCGGTCGGCCAGCGTCGATTTGCCGTGGTCGATATGGGCGATGATCGCGAAGTTGCGGATGAGGTGGAGCGGGGTGTCGGTCATTCCTGTGATGTAGTGGGTAACGCAGTAAAAGTCAGCGCCTTCCGAAACGTGGGGCTTTAGCGCAGAACCGCCCCCGTCGCCTTCGCCACCGCGGCCACCACCTTGGCGCCCACGGCCTCGATCTCCGCATCCGTCGGCGTGCGCTCGCGCGGCTGCAGCACCACCTCGATCCCCACCGATTTCTGCCCCGGCGGCATCTTATCGCCTGAATAGATGTCGAACACGTTAACGCCGGTGATCAAAGTCCGCTCAGCGCCGCGTGCCGCGCGCAGCAGCGTGTCGACCAGCACGTCCGCGCCCACCACAAAGGCGAAATCGCGCCGCACCGGCTGGAACGCCGGCAGGTCGGGGGGCGACTTACGCCGCCGCTTCGGCTCCGGCACCCGGTCGAGGAACACCTCGAACGCCGCCGCCGGGCCGCCGAGGTCCAACGCCTGCAGCACGCGCGGATGCAGTTCACCAAATGTCGCCAGCACCAGCCGCGGCCCCTGCCGCACCACACCGGACCGGCCGGGATGATAGAACGCGGGCGCGTCGGCGGTGACGCTCAAGCTCTCCATCGGCAGCCCGAGCGCCGCCAGCACCTCCAGCGCCGCCGCCTTCGCGTCCATCGCGCCCAGACCGCGCGTCGGCGCCAGCGGATGCCGCGGCGTCGACCCGGCCAGCACTCCGGCCGCGACCACCTGCTGCCCATCGGCCCGGAACGCCGGCCCGATCTCGAACAGCCGCGCCTCGGTCGCGCCCCGCGCCGCATTGCGCTGCGCCGCCAGCGCCAGGGTCGCCACCAGCGTTTCCCGCATCTGGTCCAGGTCGGACGCGATCGGGTTCAGCAGCCGCAACGCGTCCGGCGCGTCCCCGAACAGCGCCGCCTGCGCATGGTCCATGAAGCTGAACGTCACGCACTCCACCAGGCCCGCCGCCGCCAATACGCGCCGGGCCAACGCGGCGCGCACCTGCGGCGGCGTCAGCACCGCTGGCGGCACCGGCGCGGCACGGGGCAGGGACACCGGCGGGATGCTGTCGAGCCCGCGCAGGCGCAGCACCTCCTCGACCAAATCCGCCTCCGGCTCGATCACGGCGCAGCCCTCGGCGGCGATGCGGGCACGGTCCCCGTCAAGGCTTGGCGCCTGGTCCAGCACGATCGGTGCGGCGACGTCGTTGCGCCAGGACGGCACGGCCACCCGCACGGTCTCCGCGCTGCGTGTCTCGACCGTGAACCCGAGGCCGGTCAGCGCCGCCACCGCCTCGTCCGGCGGCACGGCCACGCCGCCCAGGCTGGCCAGCCGCTCGAAACGCATGGTGGCGCTGCGCTGCCAAGTGGGTTCGGCGCCAGCCTGCACCACGTCGCTCGCTTCGCCGCCGCACATATCCAAAATCATCCGCGTCGCCGCTTCGAGCGCCTGGGGCAGCAGCGCCGGGTCGATGCCGCGCTCGAACCGCTGGCGTGCGTCGGATGCGATGGCGTAGCGACGGCCGGACAGCGCCACGTGCACCGGATCGAACAGCGCGCACTCGATGAACACGCTGGTCGTCGCCTCGGTGCAGCCGGTCGCCTCGCCGCCGATTACGCCCGCCAGCGACTGCACCCCGGCGCTGTCGGCGATAACGCAATCCGCCGGGTCCGCCACGTAGTCGCGGCCGTTCAGCGCGCGGAATGCCTCGTTGGCGCCGGGCCGGAACCGCAGCACGCCGCCCTGCACCCGGTCGGCGTCGAACACGTGCAGCGGGCGGCCTAAATCTATCGTAAAGAAGTTCGTGATATCCACGAGCGCGCTGATCGGCCGCAGCCCGACGCTCAGCAGCCGTCGCTGCAGCCACTCGGGGCTAGGACCGTTGCGCAGCCCGCGCACGGTTCGGCCCAATACCCAGGAACAGGCCTCCGGCATGTCAATCGCCCAGGATATCGCGCTTTCGCCCATCCCCGGCACCGCCGCCGGCGCCCAAGGCCGCAGCGTGCCCAGCCCGGCCGCCGCTAGATCACGCGCCACGCCCCGCACCGACAGCGCATCGCCGCGATTGGGCGTCACGCTGATCTCGATGACGGGATCATCGAGCCCGGCCCAGGCGGCATAGGCCACGCCCACAGGCGCGTCGTCCGGCAGCTCGACGATCCCCGCGTGGTCGTCGCCCAAGCCCATCTCGCGCGCGCTGAGCAGCATGCCGGCGCTCTCGACCCCGCGGATTTCCCCGACCTTCAGCACCGCGCCCGTCGCCGGGATGACGCTGCCCGGCGGCGCGAACACGCCGCACATCCCCGTCCGCGCATTCGGCGCCCCGCACACGACGGAGACGATCGCGCTCCCGGTATCCACCCGGCACATCCGCAGCCGGTCGGCGTTCGGATGCTGCACGGCCTCGATCACATGCGCGATCCGGAACGCGGCAAGCGCGGCGCCCGGGTCCTCCACCCCCTCCAGTTCCAGCCCAATCGCCGTCAGCCGGTCGGTGATGGCGTCCAGGTCCGCCTCGGTGTCCAGATGCGTGCGCAGCCAGCTCAATGAGAACTTCATGGCGCGATGCCCTCGTGCAGCGACACCGGTGCCAGCGGGCTCGACCCATAGTGCCGGAGCCAGCGCAGGTCGCTCTCGAAGAACGGCCGCAGGTCGGGGATGCCGTGCTTCAGCATCGTCACCCGCTCGACCCCCATGCCGAACGCGAACCCCTGCCAGTCCCGCGGGTCCAGCCCGCAATTCGCCAGCACCCGCGGATGCACCATGCCGCTGCCCAATATCTCTAGCCAGTCGCCCCCGCCGCCCAGCTCCCCGGTGCGCCGGTTCCAGCCGATGTCGACCTCCATGCTGGGCTCGGTGAACGGGAAGTAGCTGCTGCGGAACCGCACCGGCAGCGACGCGATGCCGAAGAACGCGCGCAGGAAGTCGATCAGGCAGCCCTTCAGATGGCCGAGCGTGATGTCGCGGTCGATGACGAGCCCCTCGCACTGGTGGAACATCGGGCTGTGCGTCGCGTCATGGTCGGCGCGGTAGGTGCGGCCCGGCGCGATCACCCGCAACGGCGGCGGCGTGTCCAGCATCGAGATGATCTGCACGTCGCTGGTCTGCGTCCGCAGCAGCAGCGGCCGGCCGTCCCGCTCGCCCGGCATATAGAAGGTGTCGTGCTCCGCCCGCGCCGGGTGGTGCGCCGGGATGTTCAGCGCGCTGAAGTTGAACCAGTCGGTCTGCACGTCCAGCCCCTCGCCGACGGTGAAGCCCATGGCGCCGAAGATCGCCGCCATCTCCTCCATCGTGCGGCTGATCGGATGGATCAGGCCGTGCGGCTGCGGCGGCGGGGCCAGCGACACGTCCATGCGCTCCCCAGCCAGCCGGGCATCCAGCGCCGCCGCATCCAGCGCCGCCCGCCGTGCCTCGATCAGCGCGGCAAGTTCGTCCTTCAATACGTTGAGCTGCGCGCCACGCTCCCGCCGCTGCTCCGGCGCGACCTTGCCGAGCTCTTTCAGCAGGCCAGTAAGCCGCCCCTGCTTGCCCAGCATGCCGACCCGTATCGCGTCCCATGCCCGCAGGTCAGGGGCTGCGGCCAGCGCGGCCTCGGTCTCGATGCGCAGGGTGTGAAGGTCGTCGGTCATGGCTGGATGTCCCAAGTGGTCGGGGCAGAAAAAAGGGCTGCCCAGTCAGGGGCAGCCCTTTGCATCGTGTCCTGTCGCCCGGTGCTATTCCGCGGCGGCCGGCGCCTCGGCGGCGGGTGCCACGGTCTGCGCAGCGGCTGCGATCACCGCCTGCACCTGCTTCACGACCTCGGAGAACGCGGCCGGGTCGTCGTAGGCGATGGCGGCCAGCACCTTGCGGTCCATCTCGATCCCCGACGCCTTCAGCCCGGCGATGAACCGGCTATAGGTGATGCCGTGCTCCCGCACCGCCGCGTTGATGCGCTGAATCCACAGGCCGCGGAAATCCCGCTTCTTCTGCCGGCGGTCGCGATAGGCGTATTGCAGCGACTTCTCGAGCCGCTGCAGCGCGATGCGGTAATTGGTTGAACTGCGGCCGACGAAGCCCTTGCTGGCCTTCAGGACCTTTTTGTGCCGGGCGTGGGTGGTGACGCCCCGTTTTACGCGTGCCATCTGCGCTCTCCCTTATGCGATGCCGTACGGGGCCCACTGCTTGACGGTGAGCCCGTCCGCGTGGGTGAGCGTCTGGCTGCCGCGGTTCGCGCGCTTGGCCTTCTGGCTGCGGGCCATAAGGTTGTGCCGCTTCTTGCCGGGGCCGGCGAGCACCTTGCCGGTGGCGGTGATCTTGAAGCGCTTCTTCACAGAACTCTTCGTCTTCATCTTGGGCATTTGGGTCTCCTGCGGCTGAACCTGCGGCGACCCGGTGGCCTCCGAACAGGCATCGCGGCCGGGCATGCCCATTCCAGGCCCGGCGCGCAAACGAAGCGCGGGGTTTAACCGGGCAGGGGCGGGGATGCAACAGCGGCGGCGGAACCGCAGGGCTAACGCATTTGGAAAAGATCGTGCCGCTAAAGCCCTCTCCCCCCGGGAGAGGGTTGGGTGAGGGCGGTCCAACAGACCAAATGTTCAGCGCTGGCCCAGCCCAGCGAAATCCTTAAGAGGATTTGCGCGACACCCCGACCCTTTCCGGGGGGAGAGGGGGCAGGCCGCGCTTTACGCCCGCCGACGGAAACCCATCTGCGCCGTATGGGACGGCAGCACCACGTCGGACGTCAGGCCGAGGCACACGACAAAGTAACCGACAACCCAATAAGCTGCGCCCTATGCGGCCGGCCCATTCCCACACAAGCCCGCTCCTCTCTTCACCACCTAATACCCGTTGGCGTAAAAGCTGACCCCTATCCTCGGCGTGGTGCGTAAACCAAATTGGGACGCGAACGCCGGCACGCTCAGGTCGAGACTTATGGCAACTGTTATAACGCCAAAGCTAAAAGGCGGCACCCACGGCGGAACCGTCCGGCTGCACCAGATCTGCCACTCGGCGATCCACGCCCGCTATACCGAGGCGGAGATCGCCCAGCGCCTCGCCGCCCCGGAAGCGCTGCGCGACGACCTGGAACTCGGGCGCTTTGTGGCCTGGGTGCGCACCAAGCCCAACGATTTTCATGCTCCGACGCGCAAGACCCGCAGGCGGACGCCGAAGTGGAAGTAGACCCGATCAACCTGTGATCTACGTCACAGACAGCCGCCGGCCGGTTGCCACATGCCTCGCGTCTCGGCCTGGGCTTCAAGCTGGTGCTGGGCCTGCTGCTGCTCGCCTTGCTCTACGTCGGCCTGCTGTCGCGGGGCGGCGAAGCGCGCAGGTCACGCTGTCCAAGGCGGCGATGGGACCGCAGATCGGCGGCGCGGTCGTCGCCATGCAGTATGGCCTTAACCCGGCGCTCATCACCCTCATGGCCGGCATCGGCATCGCGGGACCCATAGCCCGGCGCCGGCCGCTCGCCTATATGCCACGCCAGCATGACTCCCTTCACCAAAGCCCACGGCGCCGGCAACGATTTCGTGATCATCGACGAGCGCACCCGCCCGCTCGACCTTTCCGAGGCCACCGTCCGCGCCCTGTCTGACCGCCGCACCGGCATCGGCTGCGACCAATTCATCACGCTGCACCCGCCGCCGCCCGGCACCGACGCCGACCTGGTCATGCGCATACGCAACCCCGACGGCTCCGAGGCCGGGGCCTGCGGCAACGCCACACGCTGCGTCGCCGAACTGCTGTTTGAGGAGAACGGCCGGCCGTACCAGGTCATACGCACCGTCGCCGGCGACCTGCCGGCCGAGCGCCTGGCCGATGGGCGGCAACGTGTCGACATGGGGCGTCCCGGCCTCGAATGGTCCGACATCCCGCTCGCCCGGGCCATGGACACGCTGCATCTCCCACTGCCGGGCGATCCCGCCGCCTGCAGCATGGGCAACCCGCACGCTACCCTGTTCGTCCCCGACCTTGCGGCCGTGCCCATCGCCACGCTTGGCCCGGCGCTGGAACGCGACCCGCTGTTCCCCGACCGCGCCAACGTCGGCTTCGTTCAGGTGCTGGCGCCGGACCGCCTCCGCCTGCGGGTTTGGGAGCGCGGCGCTGGGCTTACCCTCGCCTGTGGGTCCGGCGCCTGCGCGGCGCTGGTCAACGCGCATCGCCGGGGCCTCGTGGATCGCCGGGCCACGGTGCTGGTGGATGGCGGCGCGCTCGAGATCGAATGGACATCGGCCGGCCGCGTGCTGATGGCCGGCCCGGTCGCCACCAGCTTCCACGGCATCGTCGCCCTATGACGGTCGAGGTCCTCACCTTCGGCTGCCGCCTCAACACCTATGAAAGCGCGGTGATCAAGGCTCTGGCTGCCGGGCAGTCCGACACCATCGTCGTCAACACCTGCGCCGTGACCGCCGAGGCCGAGCGCCAATGCCGCAAGGCCATCCGCCGCGTCCATCGCGACCGGCCCCATGCCCGCATCGTCGCCACCGGCTGCGCCGTGCAGCTCGACCCGGCTGCCTGGGCGGCGCTCCCCGACGTCGACCGCGTGCTGGGCAACGCCGAGAAGCTGCTGCCCGAAAGCTGGCAACCCGGCGCCGCGGCCCGTGTGTCCGACATCATGGCCGTGCGCCAGGACGCCCCGCATCTCGTCACCGGCTTCGATGGCCGCGCCCGCGCCTTCGTCGAAATCCAGCAGGGCTGCGACCACCGCTGCACCTTCTGCATCATCCCATTCGCCCGCGGCCCCAGCCGCAGCGTGCCCCTGGGCGGCATCGTGCAGCAGGTGCGCACCCTGGTCGCCAACGGCTACTGCGAAGTCGTGCTGACCGGCGTCGATATTTCTTCCTATGGCTCGGGCGGCGGCCCCAGCCTCGGCGCCATGGTGCGGCGCCTGCTTGCGCTGGTGCCCGAATTGCCGCGACTCCGCCTTTCGTCGCTCGATCCGGCCGTGATCGACCGCGACTTGTGGGACCTCATCGCCGACGAACCCCGACTGATGCCGCATCTGCACCTGTCGATCCAGGCCGGCTCCGATCTCATTCTGAAGCGGATGCGGCGGCGGCACGGGCGGGCAGGGGCGCTGGCCGTGATCGACCGCGCCCGCATGCTCCGCCCCGGCATCGCCATCGGCGCCGACCTCATCGCCGGCTTTCCCACCGAGACCGTGGCGATGTTCCAGGATACGCTCGCCTTCGTCGATGAGGCGGCGATCCCCTATTTGCACGTGTTCGCCTACAGCGAGCGGCACGGCACCCCCGCGGCCCGCATGCCCAGCGTCCCCGAACCGGACCGCCGCGACCGCGCCGCCCGGCTGCGCGCCGCCGCCGCCCCGCATGCGGCCGCCTTCCACACGGCGCTGCTGGATCGCGTCGTCCATGTCGTGGCAGAGCGCGGCGGCGGCGGACATACCGAGCACTTCGCCCCGGTCCGCCTCGCCACCGCGCACGCGCCGGGAACCCTGCTGCGGGCCCGCGTCACCGCCGCCGACGCGGCCGGGCTGCACGCCGCCGGATTGTAGCTCTCCGGCCTAATCCCCATACCCCGATCCCTGTACACAGCCGCATTCAAAGGATCGTCCCGATGGCGCTCGGCTTCCTCTCCCGCCTCAAGGAAGGCCTGACCCGCAGCACCCAGAAGCTGACCACCGGTATCACCACCGTGTTCACCCGGCGCAAGCTCGACGACGCGGCGCTGGAGGAGCTGGAGGAGCTGCTGATCGGCGCCGACCTCGGCCCCGCCGCCGCCCAGCATATCATCGCCGAGTTCCGCCGCAGCAAGTTCGGCAAGGACGTGACGGATGAGGAGGTGAAGCAGGCCCTCGCCGAGGAGATCGCCGCCATCCTCGCCCCGGTGGCCCAGCCATTGGAGATCGACCGGACGCTGCGCCCGCACGTCGTGCTGGTCGTCGGGGTGAACGGCACGGGCAAGACGACCACCATCGGCAAGCTCGCGTTGCAATACCAGCAGCAGGGCCTCCGCCCCATCCTGGTCGCCGGCGACACCTTCCGCGCCGCCGCGGTCGAGCAGCTGCAGGTCTGGGGCAGCCGCACCGGCGCCGTAGTGGTCAGCGGACCCCGCAACGCCGACGCCGCCGGGCTGGCCTTCGACGCCTTAACCCGCGCCCGCACCGAAGGCACCGACGTCCTGCTGATCGACACTGCCGGCCGCCTGCACAACAAGGCCGCGCTGATGGAGGAACTGGCGAAGATCATCCGCGTGCTGCGCAAGCAGGACCCCACCGCGCCGCACTCCGTGCTGCTGGTGCTGGACGCCACCACCGGGCAGAACGCCATCGAGCAGGTGCGCGTGTTCAGCGACATGGTGGCGGTGACGGGCCTGGTGGTAACCAAGCTGGACGGCAGCGCCCGCGGCGGCATCGTGGTGGCGCTCGCCCAGGCGTTCGGCCTGCCGGTGCATGCGGTCGGGGTAGGGGAGCAGGCGGGCGACCTGCGCCCATTCGAGGCGATGGACTTCGCCCGCGGCCTGGTCGGCGCGGGTTGACCGACGCCGAGCTGGCCGAACTCATCCAGGACTGCCCGACGCTTTATCACATGGCCGAGCGCGGCGGCTGGCCTTCGATCCGCCAGCACGGCCTGCTGAGCACCTCGGCGCTGCTGGACCTTTACGGCATGCACGGCCCCCAACGTGACGCGATTGAGGGCCAGCGCCGGCCCGAAGGCGTGCGGCTCGACCACCCGGCACTGGGCCATATCGTCATCCGCGACCAGAAGCCGATGGACGACGCCGGGCTGCGCAAGTGCCTGCTGGACGGCCTGTCGGCGGAGAACTGGTATCGGCTGCTGAACCGCAAGGTGTTCTTCTGGCTGTCGCGCGCGCGGCTGCTCCGCTTGCTGGACGCCAGGCCTTACCGGAACATCGAGCACGACGTTCTCGAACTCGATACGGCGACGCTGGTGGCGGCCTACCGACGGGTCATCACCCTGTCGCCGATCAACAGCGGCGCGACACGGCCTTTTCCGGTTCAAAGAGGCCTGACGACCTTCCTGCCTATCGCCGCCTATCCTTATTCCCACTGGCGATCGAGGCGTCCGAGGGGCGAACGGGTTGTCGAGCTAGCCATCGATCACGGCGCGCCCGACATCGCCCAATTTGTGCGAAAGGTGACCACGATGCGGAGCGCCGAGGACGGCAGCGTGCGGCCAAGCCTCACTGCCCACAAATAGTTTGGCGGGCGATCGGAAAGGGCTGGACTGGCAACACCTACCGCCTCATTATAGATCTGCAATAAAATGGATCTCACTCGATGGCACGATTGCTCTCAGGCAATGTCGCCTGGCCCGCGCTGCCCGTCGTCGTGGGATGCTTGGCATCGCTCGCGGTCGGGGTTGGCCCGGCGAGGGCCGATGCGTTCAAGGTCAGCTTCGAGGCTCCTGGCGTGCAGAACGCCAACACTGCTGCCCTCTGCGCGAATGCCGGCGCGGGCACCTGCACGATCGGGGTCGAGAACTTCAACACACGCGCCTCGAACGCCAGCTTCACAACCAATTTCGGCACTGGCAGCGTCATCACCGGTGCCTACTCCAGCGTACAAATCAACGCCGCGGATCAGTACGGTGGCGCTGGCGGCACTGGAAAATATCCGGCTGCTTTCTCGACCACGCCCTACAACGTTGGCCTTAGTACGACCCTCGCTACGGGTATCAACTACTTTGGCTTTTGGCTGTCGGCACTCGATTCAGGCAACCAGGTGGCGTTCTACAAGGCCAATGTTCTGGCCTATAGTTTCACTCCAAGTGCCCTCATCGCGGCTCTGGGCACCTGCAGCGCCGCGAACGCATACTGCGGCAATCCAAATTCTCAGTTCCCTAACAGATTAACCGCGCGCGCGGCGCGCACCATCATGGCGAGGAAATGGGGCGCCTCGTTGTCGGCTGGCGGGTGACGTTCTATCTCTGCTCCCGGTGGCCGTTCGGAGGCCGACTGATACTCGATG
>JAABUM010006241.1_pt1 | contig 11832 bp, 10 predicted proteins | sample 5559161 | NCBI WGS metagenome assembly JAABUM01 (sample SAMN10711868, study PRJNA513369) | rock metagenome | isolation source: Antarctica rocks | place: Antarctica: Victoria Land, Siegfried Peak nord | reverse complement strand
GTTGTTCGCGCACTGGCGCCTCGGCGCGCGTCCTGACGGCTGGGCGATGGGAGCCGGATGAGTCGAGAGATTCAAGTCCGGTTCTGCGAGAGCCGGGGGGTGAAATTCCCCCCGGCTACTCACCTCGGGCTGCTGGCAGAGGAGGTCGACCCGGTGACCGGCGAGCTGCTGGGCAACTTCCCGCAGGCGTTCAGCCACATCGGGTTGGTCAACGCGGCCTACGCCATCTCGGAGGCAGAGCGGGCCAGGAGGTAGCGCTGGCCACCGCGCGACCATGGCATCCGGACCTCAGTAGGCGACCGAGAACTGCTCACGGTGGTGTCGGGGCGCTTCTAATTCGTCAACCAGAGCCGTGGCGAAGTCAGCGCCGGAGATACCGGAGGGGCCTACGTCGTCGGTCCTGAGCACATCGCCGCCGAGCCGGAAGCGGCCAGTGGCCTGGCCGGGGGCGTACGCTCCGAAACCGGGGTCGGGGCTGAGGTAGAACCAGTCCAGGGCGGAGGGCTGTTCCGGAGCGCCTCGAGGATCGTGTGCATCGTCCGCCCCTCGGCGCGGAACTGCTCGGGAGTGTCCGGGCTCTGGTACAGCGCTGGGCCGCCGGGCGCAGCTTTGAGTGACCCAGCTGCTCCGACTACGCCGAGGCGCACCCGCGCCCGCCCAGCACGCTCGGCGACCTCGGCCGCGACCTTCTCGAGTCTCCCCTCGAGCTCGCCCCGCGGGGAGAGGGCGTGGACCACCACGTCGGCGCCGTCCACGACCTCGTCCAAGAAGCCGGTGTCGAGGACATCACCCTGCACGTAGGTCACCCCGTCGACCGGCTGGGTCGGTGCCGTGCGGCTGTACGCCGTCACCTGCTCTCCACGCCGAGCAGCCTCAGCAACGATGTTTCCGCCTGCGTACCCGGTTCCGCCGAGCACCTTGATGTGTGCCATGTCGTTCTCCTCCTCGATCGCCGTCGTGGTGCGCGGTCCGCTGTCAGCGGTGAGGTCAAGCACTCCAGTTCCCGACCTGCTCGATGTAGGTCCGGCCATCGACCTGCTCGCCTTGGTACGTGCCGGAAACGGTGGCGGCACCCTCGTAGGCGCTGGTGGGCCCAAGACCCGGAACCTCCTGCTCAAGCACGGTTGCGGTGACAGTGAGCGTGGCCTGCCGTGACGGGATAGCGACGGTCCACTGGGTCGGAAACACATAACTGCCTCTGAGGCTGTGCCAATGCCGACTGGCCCCTTCAGCAAGGGGCGTGACCGGGACCAGTTCGTGGGTGCCGTCAGGGTGCAGTACGGTGGCCCACGACTCCCTCGCCGTCGTGCCGTCAACGGACCCCGCGTCCCAAAGGGCGATCGCGTCCCCGTTGGACAGGGTCATGTTCATCCAGGTCCACCGGTTGGTGCGCAGGCCGGGCATAGCGCCCCACTGCCGGTCCAACCAGCTGTCACCGGTCACCTCCCACGCCCGTCCGTCCGCGGTCAGCGTGCCGGTCGTGCGCATCCGAGGCAGCGCGTATTGGAACTGCCGCGCGCCGAGCAGCGCGAAGGACCCAGTCCCGGCGTAGTAGAGGACCGGGCCCTGAGGCTCAAGGTCGAGGTCGAGCGCTCCCCAAGGGGTCGTGGCAGTGATCTTCTGGTGCTCGAGGTCTCCTGTCCAGCTCACCTGGGGCGTGTACAGCTGCAGAGACTGGTCGTCCCACTGCAGCTCGTCGGCGGCCAAGTTCGCCCCGTCGCTCTTGAACCAGCCCGAGGTCGAGTCGGTGACGGCTATCACCTGATGGCGCAGGTCGTCGTCGGGCTGTTGCAGCACGTGCACCTCGTAACCGAAGTCGTGGCCGGCCGCATGGAGCTGCCCGACGATGAAGATGGAGTCGAACCACGACGTTTTCAGCGCGGTGGTTTGCGAGGCCAGGTCCGGGCCCGGGTCGACCTCTGCAGGGAAACGGCCACTGGGTGGCGACGAAGTCAGCGTCAAGGAGGACGCCTGTGCTGCCGCCCCGGCGTGTGCCGGAGCGCTTTGCGCGATGCTCGGGATGCTCACTTCGGTTGTCATGAAGACTCCTAGTCAGAACTGAGGGCGGTGACTCGGCGAGCGAGTCCGCCAGGGTTGGGAGTCCGGACGAGGCCGGTTGGTAGACGATGGGAAACCGGCCTGGATCCGAGCGTCCGCTCAGAGCGGGGATGGGAGCGCGGACCTGAGGGCGTTCTGGATCCGCTCGAGTTCGGGGCCCCTGCGCCTGGCTCAGAGCCTGGTTGCGGCAGTTTGCCCGGGCGCTAGCTCCAGGCGCCGGTCAGTTCGATGTTGCCGTAGCCGTTCACCGGCCGTCCGTGCATGGTGCCGGTGACCCGCGCGGCAGCCTCGTAGTGCGCTCCGACGGGGGATCCGGCGGGCGATACGAACTCCTGGTCCAGGACGTCGGCCTGGATGGTGAGTTTGCTGTCGATCTCCGCCATCGCGACCTCCCACTTCGTCGGCCACACCTGGCCAGTCGCCGGGCTGGCCCACGGCTCGGAGCCAGTGGCTTCCAGGGTGACGACCTCGTGGGCGCCCCCGGCGTACACGATCGTGGCGAAGGAGTGCCGGCGGTCCTCCTCGATCAGGTCCCAGCAGCTGAGTCGGGTGCCGTCATCGAGGCAGATGCCGAGCCACAGCCACTTCCTGGAGCCCAGCGTGAAGCGTGGCGCGGTGCCCCACTGGCGATCGAGCCAGGAGTTGCCACTGACCTCGAGCGTTTCTCCGTCGAGGGTGACAGTTCCGGTCGTGGTCATCGTCGGCAGCGCGTAGTGGTACGTGTGGCCGCCGAACCATGGGTATAGTCCGGTGCCCGCGTTGGCCAGCATGGGTCCGGCCTGCGAGACGGTGACGTCGCAGGAGAACTCGGCCTGCGACCACGTGCCCGTGAAGCGCAGCGCCTGAGCGTCCCCACTGACCGAGGCGATGGGGGTGATCACCTCGCACTTGTCGATGGCGAACGAGCACTGGTCCCCGGGGATGTCCTCCTCCGCGGACCGATAACGTCCAACGCTGGAATCGAGCACACTGGCCATCACGGCCACGAAGCCCGGCCCCGCGGACGGTACTTCGTGAATGATGTGGATCAGCACGTCCAGCTGGCCACGGGAGGTGTTCAGCCGGCTGAGCAGGAACCACGAATCGGCGCTCGACCCGGGCTTGGCGACCAAGTCCTCAGTGGGTGAGACGAACCCGCTGCGCAGGTTGCCGTCTAGTGAGGCGACCTCTCCCTGATAGTCGGTCGAGGGCAGGTCGCCGATCGGAACGAGGGTGGCGTCCCTGGTGGTTCCTTCCCATGTGGTTGCTGCACCTGACTTCTGGCCAGTCAACGGTTGGTTCTTGCAGGATGGATCGAGGAAGGGTGATCGGGCGTCACGCGAAACGTGTGAACGTCGATCGGCGGCCCTGCGCCTCGTCGCGTGGCGCCTCGAAATCGCCCCCGGGAAGAGCGTCTCCAGCGCCTGTGCGACCGTCGGAGACAGCCTGAGTACGGTTCCACTGAAGGGCCTGATTGGCGTCGCGCAGCGCCAGCAACGGGGCCGGCCCGCAGGCGGCGTCCCCCGTCCATCACGCCTGGATCTCCTCCGGGAAGCGCCGGGCTGACCTCACCCAGTCGTCCGCCAGCGGCAGTCGGATGCGTCCCTCGACGGCCGCGAGGTCTGCGACGAACAGCTTCCCCATCAGCCCGAGGCCCCAGGTGATTGGCCGCGACGATCTGCGGGATCCTGGACAGTCGGGCGTACGTGGCGCTGCTGATCTTGCCCTTGAAGGCACTCGGGTTGTCGTACGCGATGTGCGAGCAGTCGGGCACGCCTCCCAGTTCAGCCAGTCGCTCCTTGCGCTCTCGTTCCAGGTGTCGACCCACTCGCCAGATGCGCGAAACGATCCCAACGGAGCTGACATCGATGTCGGGCCGTTCAAGAGGACCAGGCTTGCTCGACTCGATCGCTGCCATCGTCATCGATGGGTGGAGCGCCAACTGTCGAGCGCCTGACGGCCGAGCGTGCGTTCGCCATGGTTCCGCGCTCCTATCGACGGGCCCGACGTCGGCGGACCGCCCCCGTCGTGCGAGTGCACGCGATCTCAAATTTTCCGATACTGGACGGTTGCGTTTCGTTTCTTGACGTGGCACAGTCCGATACGGAACGACTCAGTACCGGAAGAAGGGATGAGCTGTGGCTGACGTCAAAACCCGCAACTCTCAAGCGCAACCAACGCTGAGCGCCGGGATGCGGACCGACCCCCGGCTCGCTCACGCACTACACAGCGGAATGCTGTCGGACAAGGTCAGCTTGACCGCGTCAGTGTTCGAGCGGGCAGTCGCCCGCGGCGAGCCGCTGCGCCCGGGCAGGAATCTCTCGTTTCACGAACTCGCCCCAGCGGTGATCTTCTACCGCCTTCTCGTCCTTGGTGAAAACACTGACGAGGCGTTCCTCACTCACCTGGTCGACGAGGTTCTCATGCCGGTACTGACAAGTCCGTCGGCGTGTCCTCTGCCCACGACTGGAACCCCTGGAAAGGCGTCGACATGACAAGCACCCTGCCTGAGCAACGTCCAGCGGACCTGCCGGACCAAGGCGGCACTGCAGCGCCGCACCCGCCCGACCGCCGGCGGTGGTGGGCGCTCGCTGTCCATCGCGACCGGGTTCGTCCTGCGCGAGCGCACATCACCTGGGCTGTGAGCTTGCATCAGTTCGGCAGTGAGATGAGCAGCTGGCATCGCCCGATCCCACCTGCGGCAGGGCAACCGACCGACCGTGCTTCCAAGGCGGCCCCGTCCCCGCCGCCCGCGCGGTGGCAGAAGTGGCTGCTGCCCGCGTGGATCATGCTCGCGGTCCTGCTCTTCCTGAACCCGCTCGGGACAGGGGCGTCTGCGCACACGTTCGCCTACTCCGACTTCGTCAACCAGGTGACCACCAACCAGGTGGCAACGGCGACGATCACCCCCACGGGCAAGGTCAGCGGCAAGCTCACCGCCGGCGCTTCGTACACCTCCCAGATCCCCACCGCGCTGAGCGATGGCGCCCTTCCGCCGCTCCTGGCGGCCCACAAGGTCCAGGTGACCGGCACCACTGCGAACAAGACAACGGTGCTGGGCGCGCTCGCCTCGCTGCTGCCTTTCCTCCTGCTCGGCGGGGTGTTCTTCTGGATCGCCCGCCGCGGCAGTAAGCAGCTCTCCGGCGGCCTGGGCGGGGTGATGGGGATCGGCAAGTCCAAGGCCAAGGTCTACGACGAGGACCGGCCCACCACGCGCTTTGCCGACATCGCCGGGTATGAAGGCTCCAAGGCCGAGGTGATGGAAGTCGTCGACTTCCTCACGCACCCCGAGCGGTACGCAGCCGCCGGGGCGGTCGGCCCCAAAGGGGTGCTGATGGTCGGCCCGCCCGGCACCGGCAAGACGTTGATGGCCCGGGCGGTCGCCGGTGAGGCCGGCGTGCCGTTCTTCGCCCTCAGCGGCTCGAGTTTTGTGGAGATGTTCGTCGGTGTCGGCGCCTCCCGGGTCCGGGACCTGTTCGCCGACGCCCGCAAACGCGCCCCGTCGATCATCTTCATCGACGAGATCGACGCCATCGGCGGGCGCCGCGGCCCCGGCGGCTTCGGGTCCAACGACGAACGTGAGCAGACCCTGAACCAACTGCTCTCGGACATGGACGGGTTCGAGCCAGGCGCAAGTGTCGTGGTCATGGCAGCGACCAACAGGGCCGAGATCCTCGACGACGCCCTGCTGCGGCCAGGGCGCTTCGATCGCACCGTGGAGATCCCGCTGCCCAACCAGGCCGAACGCACAGCGATCCTCGCCGTCCACGGCCAGGGCAAGAAACTCGCCCCCGACGTCGACCTCGTTGCCGTCTCTCGCGGCACCCCTGGGTTCTCCGGTGCCGACCTGGCGAACCTGCTCAACGAAGCGGCGATCAACGCCGTCCGGGCCGGCCGGGATGTCTGTCTGCGGCCGACTTCGGCGCGGCCCGTGACCGGCTGCTGATCGGGCGCCGGGATGCGTCCAACGCGCTGCTGCCCGCCGAGAAGCAGGCCGTCGCCGTCCACGAAGCTGGCCACGCGCTCGTCGCCGTCCTGTCTGAGCACGCCGACCCGGTCGCCAAGGTGACGATCCTGCCCCGCGGTGCCGCACTGGGTGTCACCGAACAACTCCCCGAGGCCGAGCGCCACCTGTATTCCGAGAGCTACCTGCTCGACACCCTCGCGATCCGGCTCGGTGGCCGGGCCGCGGAGATCGTCGTTGTTGGTGAGGCATCGACCGGGGCGTCCAACGACCTGTCGGGCGCCACGGACCTCGCCACCCGGATGGTGCGTGAATGGGGTCTGTCCGGCGAACTCGGCCCGGTCGGCTACGCCCCACAAGGACCCAGCCGCGACAACCCGTTCGCCGGCCGTCCATACGCCGAGCAGACGCAGCACTCGATCGACCAGGAGGTAGCCCGGATGCTGCGCGAGGCTGAGGCGAGGGCGACCCAGCTGCTGCGGCAGCATCGGGAATCGCTCAACCGGGTCATCGACCTGCTGCTCGAGCGCGAGACGATCGACGGGGCCGACTTGGCTGCTGCCGTCGGCAGCCCAGCACGCCATTCCCCACAGGAGCAGACCTGGGCACCACGCGCCGTGGCCGCCATGACAGCCGGACACGACAAGGACGTGCGATGAGCACCACCACCGCCGCCGCCACGCCGGCGGCAACCGGCGGCCGGCGACCGGCGTCCGACCCGGCAGCAGCCGGCCACTTCACTCACCGGCAGATCCTGGTGATCCTCAGCGGGTTGATGCTCGGGATGTTCCTGTCGGCCTTGGACCAGACGATCGTGAGCACGTCGATCCGCACGATCGCCGATGACCTGCATGGGTTGAGCGTGCAGGCGTGGGTGACCACTGCCTACCTGATCACCTCGACGATCTCCACGCCGCTCTACGGCAAGCTCTCGGACCAGTACGGTCGCCGGCCGCTGTTCCTAGCTGCGATCTCGATTTTCGTCCTCGGTTCGCTGGCGTGCAGCTTTGCCACCTCGATGTACGAGCTGGCCGGTTTCCGAGCCTTTCAGGGCCTGGGTGCCGGCGGTTTGATGTCGCTGGCACTGACGATCATCGGCGACATCGTGCCGGCCCGCGAGCGCGCCAAGTACCAGGGCTACTTTCTGGCGGTGTTCGGCAGCTCCAGCGTGCTCGGACCGTTGATCGGCGGCGCGCTGGCCGGTCAGGCCACCATCTTGTCGATCACCGGGTGGCGGTGGGTGTTCCTGGTCAACGTGCCGATCGGCGTCCTGGCACTGGTCGTCGTCGCAAGGGTGCTGAACCTGCCGCACGTGCCGACCAAGCATCACCTCGACGTCGCGGGTGCGCTCGCGATCACCGTCGGGCTCGTCCCGCTTCTGGTCATCGCCGAGCAGGGCCGCAGCTGGGGGTGGACGTCCGGCGGGGCGATGGCCTGCTACGGGGTCGGTGCAGCCGGGCTGGTCTGGTTGTGGCTGGCTGAGCGCCGCGCCGGAGACGACGCTCTGATCCCGCTGCGGCTGTTTCGCAACAGCGTGTTCTCGGTGACCAACGCCGCCGGTGCGATTGTCGGGGCTGGCATGCTCGGCGGAATCTCGGTCCTGCCGCAGTACCTGCAGATCGTCAAAGGCGCCTCCCCCACCAAGGCAGGGCTGCTCACCCTGCCCCTGATGCTGGGCCTGATGACCGCATCGGTGCTGTCGGGCACGCTGACCTCTCGTACCGGCAGGTACAAGTTCTTCCCGGTGGTGGGGTCGGCACTGATGGCCGTGGGCCTGCTGCTGTTCCACTTCCGGGTCGGTGCCGACACCGCCCTGTGGGAGACCAGCATCTACATGGCCGTGTTCGGCTTCGGCCTCGGCAACTGCATGCAGACTCTGACCCTCGCCGTACAGAACGCCGTCCCGGCCAAGGACATGGGCGCGGCGACCGCCTCGTCGACGTTCTTCCGCCAGATAGGCGGCACGGTGGGCGTCGCGGTCTTTCTGTCGATCCTGTTCTCCACCGTTGGCGGACGGATCGGCAGCGCCTTCCAGACGATCGTGCCGACACCGGCGTTTCAGGCGGCGCTGCGCGACCCGGCGGTGCTCGCCAATCCCGCGAACAAGCCGATCCTGGCCGCGCTGCACGGAGGTGGCGGCGGCATCGCCGGCGGTGTTCTGCAGGACTCCTCGTTCCTGCAGCACGCTGACCCCCGTCTGGCCCGGCCGTTCCTGGTGGGGTTCTCCAGCTCGATGGACACGGTCTTCCTCATCGCGGCCATCGTCGTCATCGCCGCCTTCGTGCTGATCCTGTTCATGAAAGAAGTGCCGCTGCGCACCCAGTCCGGGATCGAAGCCCGAGCCAGCGCCGACGCCAAGACAGCCGGAATCCCTGACGCGCCCGCTGCGGCTGGCCGAACTTACCGCCGCAGCCGCCTAGCTCGACGGGACGCCGAGCTCGAACTCCAGCAGCCGCGCTCGGCCGGCTAGCAGCAGTTCAGCGTGCCGCTTCTCCACGCTCGCGGTCGAGCGGACCGCAGGTGTGGCGATGCTGAGGCCGCCGACCAGGCCCTGGGCGGGATGGACCACAGCCACCCCCACCGAGCAGACACCCGACTCCATCTCCCCGCTGTTGCGGCTCCAGCCCCGCTTCCGAGTCCTGGCTAGCTCGGCGAGGAGCGCCGGTAGGTCGTTTACGGTTCGGTCCGTCGGTGTGTTCAGTGGCACGCCGCCGTACATGCGGCGGAGCGCGTCGTTGTCGCATGTCGAGAGCATCGCCTTACCCAGGCTGGTGGCGTGCGCTGGCGACATCCGGCCGACGCGACCAGCCACGCGTAGTGCCGCGCTGCTCTCGATGACATCGAGGTAGTGCACGTTGAGCCCGTTCATGACTCCGAGGTGAGCGGTTTCGCCGCTTTCCTCGGCCAGCCACTCCAGCACCGACCGGGCGCTTCGGCGGATACTGGACGCGCCGATCGCCAACCTGCCGACCTCAAAGAGTCTTGGTCCGGCTCGGTAGATCCGGGTGACCGGGTCCTGCTCGGCGAAGCCCCGGTACACCAGCATCGCCATCAATCGGTGGGCGGTTGACTGCCCGACGCCGAGGTGGTTCCGGATCTCGGCGAGCCTGCTCTCCGGTCGCTGGGCGAGCAGCTCGAGGGTCAGCAGCGTGCGGTCGACCGCGCCGATCGGGTACTGCGGGCTGGTGCTTTTCAGCCCCGCATCTGACGTGCCTTCGAGGTCCGACGCACCGAGAATCTCGGACGCGCCTTCGTCGTCAGCGGACATTGTCTGCCTCCTGGCGGCCCGGGAAGTGGTTGGCACCGGACAGCTCGTAGCCGATCCGCTCCGCGACCGTCATCAGTCGAGAGCTGAACTCGGGCAGCCGTTCGCGGTGGTACCGCGCGGTCGGCAGGGCGATGGACACCGCGGCCGCCGGCGGGCCGGCTTGCGGGCTGGGCACCTTGCAGCCAATGGCCATCAGCCCGTTCTCGGTGGCCTGATCGTTGACGGCGAAGCCCTGGCGCCGGATCCGGTGCAGGTCACGCAGAAGACGGGGGACGTCGGCCACTGGCGAATCCGGGACCGAATACAGAGCCTTGATCTCCTCGTCCGTTCGGGCTGCCAGCACCGCCCGGCCACCTGAGACAAGGTGAGCCGGCAGTACCCGTCCCTCTCGGTCCCCGACGCGCAGGTAGTGCGAGCACTCCACGGTCGCTACGAACCGCGCCTGATCGCCGGTCACGACCATCACGTGCGTCGTCTCATTGATCAGGCCCGTCAGCGCCTGCAGATGGGGGAGTGCCACACTGCGCAGTTCGGTGACCGGTTCGGGGCTCATGGGAAGTCGCAGAACGGGGCCGGCCCGGTACCGGCGGTCGGGCCCCTGCTCGGCGAAGTCCCGATAGACGAGCACTGCCAGCAGCCGATGCGCCGTCGAGCGCGCTACCCCGAGCCGTTCCGCCGCGTCGACCACCCGCAGTGGTCCCTCCTGCTGCAGCACGACGGCCAGGTGTAGGGCATGGTCCACCGAGTCCACACTGTAGATCGGCCGATTCTTCATGCCGGAACCCTACATCTGCTGGGCAGACCGCGATCAACTTGGTGGGGACGCCTAGAGCCAGTCGACGTAGGGCACGTGACCGGCTGAAACGAGCGCAGCAACTCGTTCCGCAGCCGGTGCGAAGTCCAGGTCCGCCCGGTCGTCCGTCTGCCCGTCTGCGGCCTCGGCCTGGGCACGCCAGCCTGGCTCCCGCAGCAGCGCCCCGACCTCGGAATTCCCGGTCTCGACCGCTCGGTCAGTATCGACCCGGACAGCCCGGGTGCCTCCCGTCCATCCACACCGAGCCACCGGAATCACGCTGCGCGCGAAAAGCGACGTTCTGTCGGGCGGAATGGAAGGGGTCTGCCACAGGATTGGTGCTCAACTGTTTGTCAGACGACCGTTGCATGACAGCAGGAGGTCCGTTGTGATGTCCGCAGGCGGGGGAACGCACTGCCCGGCGCGCGACGTGCGGAGGTCGCTGACCCGACCAGACAGGACGTGCTCATGACCGACATCAAGCGGGCTGCCGACAACGCGACGACGTCGTTCTCCTGGAACACGCTCACGCCGGACGAGGCGCGTGAGGTGTGTCGGCAGGCCCAGGCAACGGCCGGCCTGGTGCGCAGCGAGGCGGACGGCGGCTTCTACCTCGCCGCCCGGTACGAGGATGTGGTGGAGGTGATGAGGGATCCGGCCACGTTCTCCTCCGCCCCGACGGTGTTTCGGCCGATGGCGCCGGATGTGCCGTCCTTCCCGCTCCTGGAGTACGACCCGCCGCGACATGGGCCGTGGCGCGAGATCTTCCACGAACTGATCAACCCCAGGTCGATCAAGGGGCTGCGCGACCAGGTGCTTCGAGACATCGACGATCACATAGACAAGGTCATCGAGAGTGGCCGGTGCGACCTGGTCGCGGACCTGGCCGAGTACGTGCCGGCGGAGACCATCTGCCGCGCGGCTGGCATCGATGACATGGCTGTTGCCGGTGAGATCCGGCTCGCCGCGCTCGCCGCGCTCCTCGTCGGCGGCCGCGACCCCGAAGCCTTCGCGCTGCGCCTGGCCGAGTTCGACGCCCTCGTCATGCCGCTGCTCGAGCAGCGGCGGACGCAGCCGCGCGAGGACTTCCTGACCCGCCTGGTCTTGGGTCAACCCGACGGTCGCCCGCTGGACCAGCCCGAGCTGGTCGGCGCGGTCTTTGGACTGCTGGCCGCCGGCCATCACAGCACGACCTCGGCAATGGCGGTCCTGTTTCGCGAAGTGCTCTCCCGTCCCGAGATCCGTGCCCAGGTCCAGCAGGACCCCAAGGTCCTCAAGGCCGCAGTCGAGGAGTCGCTGCGGATCGACCCGCCTTTTTACGGGTTCTACCGCCGGGCTACGCAGCGGGTCGACATCGCCGGCACCAAGCTGAACGAGGACGACAGCGTCTGCCTCAGCTGGGTGGGAGCGAACCACGATCCGGCCCACTTCGACGACCCGGAGCAGTTTCGGCTCGACCGCCGCTCGAACCGGCATCTGGCCTTCGGCTTCGGCATCCACACCTGTGTCGGGGCGCCGCTCGCGCGCATGGAATTGCAGCTTGCGCTCGAACGGGTGCTCACCCGGATGCCGGACGTCGAACTCGAGACGGCCGCGCCGGTGAAGTACTTCGGGGGCGCCGGGGCCACGTACATAGAGTCGCTCCCCAATGCCGGTGAATTAGGGGCTTCGGGCGCCGGCCCCGATCTTGGGAACGATCTGCATGGTTCGGTCGACGGTGCCCGGGGTGCGGCGTTCGCCCCGGCGCAGGTGGTCGTACTTGTGCTGGGG
>JAABUM010006240.1_pt1 | contig 11833 bp, 20 predicted proteins | sample 5559161 | NCBI WGS metagenome assembly JAABUM01 (sample SAMN10711868, study PRJNA513369) | rock metagenome | isolation source: Antarctica rocks | place: Antarctica: Victoria Land, Siegfried Peak nord | reverse complement strand
TCCTCCTCCTCCCATTTCCCTGTTCCTGCATGTTTGTGGCGGGCATGCCGCAATCCGCCGGATGGCGAGAGCACACATCTGTGTGTGAGTGCACTGCCGATCAGAGTACCTGAGCACTGCATGGGGATCTCTCGCTCAGTCGCTGCTGGCACCTGCTGTCTGACTGAGCATCTGCACGGTGTCATGCGGCTGATGCGGGTCCGCACTTGATGCAGGTGCTTTTCGACTCCATGGCGGACCTGCAGCACCCATGTCTCGGGTAAAGGTTAGGGTTTAGGGTGTGTGTCCTGCTTCCCAGGTCGCAGCAGCTGCCTGATACTGCCTTGTATTCCGTTCCACACCCATTCAGCATTGTGCGCTGTTTCAGGCTCAACAAACTTTGTTTGAAACAAAGTGGGTGTGTCCGTTCCGCTGCAGGTGGAGCAAAGGCTACCCCTTCAGCATGGTGATTGCCGCGTACGCAGCCCTGGGCACCTTCGCACTTGGTGCGCCTGTCTGCATCTGACGCGAATCTCCAATTCAATCTGCATGACTGGTGATCGAGCCTGCCCGTGCAGCTTTGTTTCATTACAGCATGGTCATGGCAACCTAGTCCACCTACAGTTCAGGGTGATCCAGGACAGCACCGCTGTGCACTCTTTGCTGACGGGCATGCATTCTGCGCCCATGCACCTGTGCAGCTGCTTGACAGTGACAGCCAGTGCCTGCTCTGCCATAGCACTGCACTCATCAGGCATCGCGGTGGCCGAGGAATTCGCTGGAAGCAGAGGGGCGTGCCACCGTCGTCCGCTCCTGCCTTACACATCTCTGCGTCGAACGCAGAGATGGCGATCACGGCGTTCTTCAAGTCGAGGATGGGAACCCAGACACGCGGCTCCTGTCCCACGCCCTCCCAGGCACGATCGCTCGATCACATCCGAAACGCCGCATGCTACGCATCCTCCGCATGGCGTGCAGCATTCTTTCTCTGGACATGGGGCTCCCCAGACGCTGTGGAGACTCCAGACCGGGTGAATCGCGGCTTGCCAAGTGCGCCACACGACCACTAGACCGTCACCCAGGCCGAAGGCTGCGTGGTGCACTCGACACACGACAGGTGGCGCAAATGGATGCGGATGTGGAGCGGACCTCCATCAGCAGCGTGCCAAATAGCAGCGTGGGTAACGAGAAGGAGGAGAAGGAGGTGGCTTTCGACCTGCTGGAGGCCACCGTCATCTCCTATGTGCTGGTGAATTTGCTCATTGAAACCCAAATATGATCAGTTTAGGGACACAGTTATTGCTGGAGAACATCGCCATCTCCTATGTGCTGGCGCGTTTTGTTGCTTCTACAGGATTCGAGATTTGTGCATTGTCGTTGTGATTCTGAGCAATGGGAACATGACTTATGCACAGTAATGCAATCAGCCTGCCGCCGCCTTTGGTCTGGGCCTTCCTTCTATTACCACTTTGTCCAAGGTCGTGGCTGTCGATGCGACTCCGAGATCAACTGCAAGTAGCCTGTCGCCGTCCTCATTTTCAGGGATCCGTTATGTTCTAGGCGACCAGTCTCCTGCGGGCGCCGGACATGCAAGTGGACGACGGCGAACTTGCCATGCGCACTGGCGCTGAATTCATATGCCGTCAGGACGGCTCTGTAGGGCAAACCATGACTGTGCTGCAACCTCATCCCTTGCAGGAGGCTGGCATGCTGGTGCACTCGTTCACGATAGGTGCGTGCTCACCACTACTCTGCATGCCACAACACGGCGTAGCTTGCGCAGTGACGCTGTTGCTTGACTTGAGTGCCTGATTGAATGCATGTTGTCCGATGCAATTCTGCAATATTGCAAATTCTGCATGTTCCTGCAGACCGCTTGGATGACTGGTTTTCGCCAGGCGCCCGATGGCTACAATTTTGAGATACTTCTTTCCGCAGGCATCGCATTTGGCGCAAACACAGACGAGAAGACCATCGTGGCGCTGATTGTCGCCCTCTGCTTCCACGTGAGCACCTCAAAAACTGTTCGCGTCCAGCAAACGTAATGAGAGTGTTGTGGGCGTGCCCTCCCCTTGTGTCGTCAGCTCCAAGACGTGGGCACTGTTGCCTCGGCGGCTGCCAGTGCAGGGTGAAGCTGACTGCCCCCATGCAGGAGGTGACAAACCTGCATTCTCAGATAATCTGACGAGCCGGACTGAGTGTCCATAAACCCAATGCTTTGCTGTTGCAGCAAGGGCTGGACGGCGTGGCGCTGGGCGCGACTTTTGCCAAGGCGATGTACAGCACACGGAAGTACTTCTGGTTTGCCGCCGCCTTTGTGCTGGTGCGCCGCTGCCCACCATATCAATTCTTACCGTTGAAGCTTCCCTATGTGGCGGCCGCATTGTGATGTGTGATCGAGGTCGGCGTTCATGGATCTCTTGGCTGGCAGACGTGTGCCCATATTGTGGCACGAACGACCTTTTCTATATGGAGGATGTTCTCCTGCAGGTGACGCCGGCAGGGTGTGCGGTGGGGCTGGGGATTGGTTCGAGTTACAATGCTGCATCTCCCAAGGCGCGATTGCAAGTCCCTTTGACTGCAAGTCCCTTTCACTGCAAGTCCCTTTCACTGGCTGCTCCCTCTGTTCACTGGGACCCGCCCGGACAGCATATCCAGGCTGACTTGCAGCATGCTCAAAGATTCCCGCTGCACCACATCAGAATCCCCGCCGCACCCGTGTCTGCAGGTGCTGGCAACCCAGGGAATCCTCAATGCCATCTCCGCCGGCATCCTGGTGTACAACGGTGCGCACAAGACTCAACATTCTTGAGTTGCTCTCCTGCTTTTCCGCTCACGCTGTTGCGCACTGCTCGCATCCCGCGTCTGCCTGTCGAGGATCCTATGATCCACGTCTCGTGAATGCTCTCCTGCACCGCAGGGCTCGTCGACCTGTTGATTCCAGCCTTCAATGTGCGTTTGTTTCTCCACCGGCGCCCACCTCCAGCACTTTTGATGGCGTTTCAGTCGCCCTGCTGAAGTGCAGCTGCTGTGCCTCAACCATCCGTGCCCGCATGTTGCTGCACGTTGTGCTCGCCTCTGCAGCGCAACCAGCAGTGCGAGGCGCGTCTTGTGGGCTCAGTCAGCATGACCGCACCTGATCAATGTTACCCTAAATCCTAAACCCTGAATGTTAAACCCTAAATCTAAACCATAAACCCTGCCATCCAGGAGCGGCCGGGTGGCAAGGAGCGCAGCGTCGGCCTCAAGATCAGCGGGTACATCTCCCTGCTGCTGGGCTGCGGCGCCATGTGCATCGTGGCGAAGTGGGCATGAGGCCGACGCCGCCGTGATTCGGGCGCCGGCGGGCAAACGTTGGCTCTGGCAGCGGAGGCCAAATAGCAAAAATGTTTCAGCATTGAAGTTTCATCCAGCCAAGCAGAACAATGCTACTGTCTTCATCTTGTCTGGGCAGTATTGAAGTCAGCGAGCGAAGTGAGGATTGAAAGAGTTGGGTATACGTAGCAAATCGTGCACCAAAGGTGTAGCGCTGGCTTTGTATCGGACATCCTGCAGCTTCCGGCTCATGGAGCGAATTGAGCACCAGAGTCGTGGTGCTGTAGACCGTAATTAGTGTACCACACATCGTGCTTTGAGTCACGCTGTCACAGAGACATGTCAGCTGGTAATAAAATGCAAGCTTGCCGGAAACTTCACAGCAGGAACTGCCACCTTGCAGCAACCTTGAGCAGCAGCACCAAAATGCAGCAGCACCACAGCATTCCGGTCCTAGCTTTTGGCACAACGTTGTGCCAGAAGCTGTCGACACACGCTGGAAACAAACCCTAGAAATTTCGTGTGCGCGCTGGAGGCAGCAAGGCCTTCAAGCCCACTTGCCAATCAGGGCCTGCAGCCCGCAGCCGCAGAACATGCTGAAGAATCCCAACACGGTCAGCATGCCGCTGCGCCTCTGGCCTCCGTCCGCGTCATGACCGTGGCCGCCGTACCTGCAGGTCACATTCACATTTCTCCCGCTCATTCGGAACGATCATCATATGCAACGAAACCGAGAAGTTTCCTCATCGTCAGCCAGCAACGTAATATTCCTACAGAGGCTGGACAGCCGCGTGACTGCTCAGACTGTGAACGAGGCAGCTCACAGTGCCAGGCTACTCCTTGCAAAGATAGCAGGCACTCGGTGTCCCAAGTGCAGCTACAGCGCCTAAGCACACGCACCCGAAGGCTGGCAGCAGCAGGTCGACGATGCCGTTGTACACGAGGATGCCGGCGGAGATGGAGTTGAGTGATCCCTGCCAGAGAAAAACCGCAGTCGAGACAGGAGCAGCCTCGGTCACCATGCACAACACAACATCATCGGAGTATCGACTCAGGAGTGCCAAGAATTTCCTGGACGTGACGCACCTGCACGCCCAGCGCGGTCTTGGAGCCCTGGTGGTAGGAGTTACCGACGCCCAGGCCGATGGCTGCGCCAGGAAATTTTGACACATTGATTCCAGCAGCGTCTGGGAATGCAGGCAGTAGTCCGCGTGCACGGCGGCTTCGTGCACCTTGAACCCTGAGCCCTAAACCCTACCCATATATCATTGCCAGCATCTAGCACAGGATGCACGTCGCTCCTGAGTGGGAGATCCACTCAGGTTTCGAAACCAGCGGTTTTGGCTCAGCTAGGTTCGTGCCGAGCTCCGCTCTATATTGATTGTGGGTCAATATTGATTGTCGGTCCTGCCAGCAATGGCAGGACCGACATGCCGCGATGCTGCACAACGGCTGTGCCACACAGGAGGAGGAAGAGAAGGACACGACGAAGGAAATCTCGATGACCAGTCGAGTGTTGATGTATAAAAAAACCAACTACATGCCGCGCACCAATGCCGAGAGGGGTGATGAGGACGAAGACGAGGGAGAAGAGCGCGTACTTGACGCGGCCGTAGCCCGCGTCCAGGAAGGTGCACGCAAGCGAGATACCCTCGATGCCCTGGTGGCTGCGCGATATGAACAGGCGCGCACGTTGGATGATGAGGCACCACAAACAAGCTTGATCCAGCGAAGCACGCAGAACGCGGCGACGTATGGCTGCACAATGCACCAAGAAACCATATCCCCAATACACATACCTACTCAAATTAAACAAAACGACCTGATAAGTTAGGCAGAGATTGAAGAGCTCACAAGCCGAGCGCAATGGTAAGCGCCCGGATGACGCCGTAGTCCGTCTCGGCACCGAAGCTCAGCCCGATGAAAATCGAGTGTATGACGATGCCCGCCTCCTGCGCTGACGGCAGGGCAGGTGGGTACATGTGTGCCGGACAGCTGCAGAGCGGCGCTTCACAGCATCATTGACGGCACCTTCAGGAAGATCTGCAAAAGCTGCTAAGAGCCGACTCCGCAGTATGTCTCAGGGCGCCTCAGAGCCTCTGAGGCGCATTCGGAATGCGCACACAATCAAGGCCATAATATATATCTGCGATGCGCTTCTGCTGCCACGTGGTGTGCATCGGTAGCGCGCACTGTCAGTATGCGGACAAAACAGCTGCGCACCAGGGTGTAGGAGGCGATGGTGGCGTCCAGGCGCGTCAGGGCGACGGCCTTCTCTTCGGCAAGGGTCATCGCGGTCTCGGGGTCCTCGACACCCGCGCCAGCCTGCAGCCAGGCAGCCAGTGTTTTGTCAACCCAATTCGGAAGATTGCCCATGGCCAGTACAGTATCACGCAAAGTTCGGCTGGCCGCCGTGGCTCTGCACCGGCGCAGAATGATGGATAACTCATAGATTGACATGAACACACACCTGCATGGGCACCGCCAGTGTGCTGCTGGAGGATGGAGGCGACAGACCAGAGCCACCCAGACGGTTGCGGAAGATGTTGCCGAGGGCATACTCCATGCCAAAGGTCAGCAGCGTAGCAAAGGAGGCAATGGCATTAGCCCAGGGGTACTCTGCATTGTGCATAGATGGCGCAGTCTGAACGTTGCAGGGGTGCACTGTGGCAGTGTTGAAACTTTTGCTGCTGCCCTGACCATGCAACAGCAGCAGCACGACCCGGATTCAGACGTGCGCCGAGCAGGCACACATAGCAGGGAACGATTGTCACAGATTTCGATATCACTCGATGGCAATCTTTCCTCTCACCGGAAGACCAGCCCAAGCAGGGGTTGAATAGGTCAGCGGATGCATCAGCCAGCACCTGTAGTGTGACGTGGTCATCAATTCAGTCAGCCATTCCAATTGTTACAATTGTTTGCCCATGATGAGCGGCTCAATATCACGGTGATAGTTTTGGCTAGCCAGGCAGACATATGCAAGTGAGCAGCCTAAGGTGCGGCAGAGACGGACGTGGACGAAGGCTGCCAGCGAGGGAAGACACCACAGCGATGTCAGTTCAGGATAATATCATGTACATGTGCGGCAACAAAGTTGGCAGAGCGAGTTGTGGTGGAATTCGTATGCAGCACAAACATGGGAGCAATCCAGCATGTCTACCTGTGCATATGATGACGCCAGCCTGCGGAGCAGGATGGGACAGTCGGCCTCAAAAGGGCTCGAACAGAGCGGCGGCGGATCTCAAGTGACATCACACCGCAGCAGGTGCTACACACATCTGAGGACTCGCATGACCATGCAGGAAGCTGAAACATGCGCGTCCAAGTGACGAACGTCTCTCAATGGGCTTTTCTATAAGGGAGGGGTTGCTTGCAAGTGTCACTCACCCCGAAGGTGCGTGCCAAGAAGAAGGCGGACTTGAAGCGGCGCCCCAGCACCAGGGGGATGATGACGCCCAGGCTTGATACTGCAAAGAAGAATGCACGCACATGGCTCAACAATTTTCCCGAACATGTTGTCGCTGCGTGACAGAACGTGTGCATCTGTCATGTTGGCAGTCTGTCGGCAGAACGTGCAGCAGAACGTGCAACAGCATCCGCCTCCGAGACAGAGGTGCACTATAAAGACTATAAAAATTCGCTATGCTGCGCAGAAGATGATTGCCACACCTGCCAAGATGATGAACAGGCCGCCAATGCGGAGACTGCGGCCGCCGCTCTGTATCCAAATGACAACGACATCTCGTGAGGACGAGCGTCGAGTACATTACGCCATGTTTTCTCTATGCAGCATCAAAATCATTGAAGTCGAAGGCTGTTCAGGTAGTGGTGCTTCGTGACGGTGCACTGAAGTGCACATGCCTGCGTTCGGACCTACCACACAACGGCATGTGCACAACGGCATCAGCGAGCACGCGGCCCCACTGATAGAGACGAAGACAATGACACGGCGTTTCGATATGCATGTGGGAGGGGAGGCGCAGGTCTTCGTGCGTAAACAGTCTGCGTGCGCTGCCGGGATCGCAGACGGTGGCACGGAAACCTCACCTGATCATTCTGTGGCTCCGCACAGGCGTCTGCGACGGCGGTGGCATCCATGTTCTGATGCCAAAGCAGATGGATATCGGAGGCGTCGGGGCCTGCACACAGGCAGGCAGCACGTCAGGAGCGCAGCAGTCGAAAGGCGTGCAGCCGCTGTGTATGCGGCCGCACGGCATCGTCCAGGCTTTGGCTTCATCAAAGTTGCAGGAGAGATTGTTGCAGAAGGCAGCAACGTTCTCGTACCCAGGAGATGAAGACGGAAGCCGCAAACTGGAAAAAGCCAGTGCCGGGATTGATGATAATTCCCGGATCCCGAACGGACGGTCCCGGCGAATCGTGCCTCGGACAGCCGCCAGATCTGCCTGGATTTGGTGCTTCAGCCAGCATTTTTCTGCTTGCATACAACGCGGAGATCACTGCTCTCCTGCATCGTCCGGCTCCTGCCGCCCTCCGCTGTCTCAGAGCCACCGTCCCCAAGGTGGGTTCCCACTTTAAGAAATTCTTGGGTCCCGAGCGAGTCACACGGCCCCGCTGAAACTCATGCGTCGCGGTACTCGCGCAACAGATCATGCTTCCATCCGGCACAGCTGATTGGTGAAGAGTTTCTGCCTCCATCGCTGCGATGCCTTCGGTTTGCCCCTACTTCTCGCACGATCCTGTCGCAATACGTGCCGCTGACGCCACCAAACCTGACGCAAGGTACGCCTCCAAGGCGTTGAGTTATATGCACTATCGCTATCTGTGATGTCGGCAGCATGACATGCATCGCAAGTGCCGATCGGCACTCGCGAGCGCCATGCATGTGCGTGGTGAGTACACGACTTGATGAGGCGGCACTCTCGGCAGCTGTCAATGCAGAGCATGCGTGAGCCTGCTACAAATTTTGAGAGCCGGACCAACTTCTGAGAAGCGATGCTGCACAGCAACACAGCGCCTTGTTTGTCACAAAGTCGCCGCATCACCCACTGACATGTGCATAGACCACTTCTGCATTTGCGAGATGAGCACGATCATCTTCGGTTGGATCGTTGAAAAAAACTGAAGTTCCGTGTATCCAGCACGAGGGCAGCAGCTGCAGCATCGGCTACAAGCAGTGTCGTGCAGCGCTTATGATTGCGGTGACTAAATCTTGCTGTCTTTCAGGTCTCGCCGTGTCGACCTGCCACAATGGCACCGCCTTCGGCACAGCGAACCAAGAAGATCCCAGTCACCGTCATCACTGGTGCACTTGCACACATTCCCTACTGCCAGTGTGGCTGCGCAGCCTTCTGATGTGTCGCGACGGTGAACCAGCAGGCGTTGCACATGTGTAGTGATTGACAGTACAGCCTTTCGGCAAGCTCTTGGAACGTTCGTGTGGGTTTCCATTGTTTTCAAGCCGTGAGCGTGACGCGCTCAGCGGCTGTGACGCTGCCTCTGCGCAGGTTTCCTTGGGTCGGGAAAGACGACTCTCATCAACCGGATCCTGACCGAGCACCATGGGTAAGCGGTTTGACAACTGTGGGTCGAGGATAACCAATGCTCCGACGTGACTACTGAAGGCGTGCGCCGCACATGCTGCAGTCGCCGCACATGATCTGCGAAGGGGTATCTGCACGAGTTCAGAATCTCGACATCAGCGTCTCGCGATTCACATTGTTATCTGTGGTGTTGCCCCTGACACAGGAAGAAGTATGCGGTCATCGAAAACGAGTACGGTGCGTGACAGTGCTTTCCCATGGGTTGTGAGGCGCTCTCCAGCCGGCTGCAGCCACTTCCGCTTTTTTTTGCTGATGCTGCTGTCTATGGCACTGTGGTGAACAGCGCTGCACTCTGCAGACTATCACTGTGCAGAGTGGCCCAGGCGCTTCCTTTGCCTAGTTGCGCAGACATTGATCTGGCGTGTCAATGTGCAATGCAGGCGACGTTGGCATTGACGATGCGTTGATCAAGCTCCACAGCGAGACCCAGATCATCGAAATGCTTAATGGCTGCCTGTGCTGCACCGGTGCGCCTCAGTCCTGCGTGTTGCTGCCGCACATTCGCGCCCACCGTGCCTGCTGCACATTGGTGCAGGTGAGTAAATATCCTGCTGCAGATTCCGCACGCAAGCACGCGCAACAACAATGCGGAGGTTTGCCAGAAGGCAATAGAGCCGACGCCTGTCAGGGCTTCTTTCGAGGTGGAGGGCCGAACCTTCACCACACCGTGTGCGCTGGCGCAGTGCGCGGCGACCTGATGAAGGTGCTGACGGAGCTGCTGGAGCGCAAGGTGCACTTTGACGGCGTCATCATCGAGACCACCGGTACGGTTTTTAGTGGACGCCTCGAGACTGCTGGCGGAATGTGTAGTCTACGAACCTTCAGTGACCCAGCAGCTCCTGAAATTTTGCACACCCCTTTTTATTGTACATGCACGTGCCCTCACCTGCTTGGAGTTCGATGGAAAGTGTCGCGGGTTTTGAATTTCTAGCCTTCAATGCGTGCAGGGCTGGCGGACCCTGCACCTGTGGCGCAGACGTTTTTCATGGAGGAGAACCTGCGCAAGTGCGCCTCAAGTCCCCTGCATATCATCAGTGGTTGAATCTCCTCTCCTTGCCCTGACATTCACCCTGATGGATATACCAGCTGCACATTGCACGCAGCTGAGCTGGCGACCGCGCCTCTTGCTCTTCGGGTCACCGCCTGCCCGCTGCGCAGACGGCTGTACCAGGACGGAATCGGGGCGATGCGTCGGCATGTCTTAGATATCTCAGTGCATATTTGATGAATTGACATGCCCTCCGCAGGCGGCTGTACCTGGACGCGATCGTGACGGTGGTGGACGCCAAGCACGTCACGCAGCACCTGGACGACGAGAAGCCCGAGGGCTTCGAGAACGAGGCACGCCCATATGGGCGTGCATCAGACTGTTGTGCTCAATTCACATCTGCCTCTGGCGGAGGAACATTGAATGATGCATCCTAAGTTGCGTGTCCTGGCGCAAAATAATTGCGGCCTAGGCCTCCTGCGCAGCAGCAGCAGCAGCAGCAGCAGCCGCAGCCACACCCACGCCGAGAGTAAATGTGTGCTGCATGCTGTGGCCCACAAGGCCCTGGCTGAGCAGACTCTGAGACATTTGTGCGATGCCGCAGGCGGTGGAGCAGCTGGCTTTCGCCGACATCGTCCTGCTCAACAAGGCAAATATGACTCTATCATCGACTTCAATATGTTACCTGGTGTATCCGCGCCATGCCGTGTCTCCGCAGCCGAGCTCTTTGCATGTCCTGCATGTCCTGCATGCATATCCGCAAGAAGCTATCTGCAATGACATAACAGTTATTACATCGTGCATGATTCTGCAGGTTGACCTAGTGAACGACAGCGACAAGGCGGCCGTCATCAAGCGGATCAGGGTGCAGTGCCGCCTTGTCTTCTAAAGCAAAGCAATTTCATAAGAATATCAGTTGCCAATTGCCACCTGACCATACTGCGTTGTCGGCCTGATGTGCTTTGCCAGAATCGCAGACACCTCCAGCCATCAAGTAGTTGCGCAGTCCCAACCCTAGAGGTGATTTAGCAGTCAACCCATGCGCATGCTGCACCAGGGCATCAACAAGGCGGTGACCGTCATCGAGGCGCAGCACGCCAAGGTGGACGTCACCCAGCTGATCGGCGTCAAGGCGTTCAGCCTGGACCGCGTCCTTGACATGGAGCCTGGCTTCCTGGATGTGTGTTTTCATTGTCTTGTTCCTGTACTTGCACGCGGTCTAGCATTCCGAAGGAGGCGTGTCGAGCCCTCAGGCAGGGTCTGGGTCCGAGGTCTGTGTTCAGGTCAAGAGACTCCGGAGTCTCTTAACCTGAACACAGACCTCGTTGCCGGGATCCCTGATGCCATGCGGATGGCGGCATGTCTTCAGCTTGCCAATTTGCCTAAGCGGTGATGCCTTGTGCATCTGTCACAATTTGTAAATTATCAAGTCGTGACATCTGATTGGTCTTTACTCGAGCTGGCAAATGACACGGGTTCTGTGCGACTGCGTAGGCGAGATGAAGAGCCACCAGCACGACACCATAAAATACTAAGACAGAAAGAATAAAGCAACGACAAATTGTGTCTGTCATCTGTGCGGCAGGCAGGTTCGGAGGACCACCAGCACGACGACCGGGTTACGTCCGTCAGCATCGAGGTGGAGGGACGTCTGCACCCCTACGCCATCAACGACTGGCTGCAGGTGGCTGTCTTGCGCCACGCGCCCGTTCTTGTGACTGCGTCGATGTGCCAGCCGGCCCGGTAGGAAGCATCGCAGGGCCGTATCTTCCAAAAGTCTGCCACTAAGGGTGCAAGGCAGGCTGCAGATGGTTTACCAAAGGAGGAGGACGAATTCACAGTCGTCTGTCAGATGCGGATGCAGAGTGAATATTAACAGAGTTCATGTCCGAATGCAGGAGCTGATGACGGAGCGTGGCGCCGACATCTTTCGCTCCAAGGGCGTCCTGTCCATGGTCGGCACCGACGACAAGTGAGGCCCACTGCA
>JAABUM010006237.1_pt1 | contig 11838 bp, 14 predicted proteins | sample 5559161 | NCBI WGS metagenome assembly JAABUM01 (sample SAMN10711868, study PRJNA513369) | rock metagenome | isolation source: Antarctica rocks | place: Antarctica: Victoria Land, Siegfried Peak nord | reverse complement strand
CTTCGCCTTCAACATCCTCAAGGCCAACCAAACCGACACGCTCAGTCAGGACCGCTACCGCGCCGGTCTCGCAGGCATCAAGAAGCTGCTCAGAATGCTCGCTGTTTCATAGCGTTGAACAGCCCTGTGCCAGCACCGGCTCGAGCCCTTTTTCTTGCATCAGCGCCGCCGAAGCGCGTAGCGCCTGTAATACCTGCGCAGCCGCATCCGACGCCCTAACGAACAGGGCGGCGGTGAATACCGAGACTCCCTCAATCCCCGGTGGCAGCCGCCCCAGGATATCGAGCCCTGGAACCGCCATCAGCTCGCTGATTTGCTGGATTGCCAGCTCCGCCTCGCCACGCGCCACGAGTTCACCGGTGAAGCCGGACGGGATCACGATCGCCTTTCGGTAGACCGCCTCGGCGATGCCCAGCCGATCCAGCAACCCGGCCATGTAAAGCCCGCTTGCTCCCGCACGCGACAGCGCCACCGATCGTGCCCCCAGCAATGCGGCCACGAATGCCTCGGGAGTTGCTATGTCGGGGCGGGATGCGCCTTCGCGAACGGCAACGCCCACATGCGAGCGGGCCAGGTCCATCCGGCTCGCACGGTCCAGGATGCCGCCAGCGATCAACTCATCGACCGCAACGCCGGTTAGTATCGCAACGTCGCCGCGCTCGCCCGCGGCGATGCGCCCCACTAGCGTCTGGGTTGGCGCAAGCTGCAGGTCGAGTGGCGGCAAACTGCACGCAAGGTCTTGCAACACGCCCGCAAGGCCAAGGGTGGAGAGCACACGAAGCATAGCCATAGGCGCAACTCTATCGCACGAGCCACATCGCCGCCAATGTACGGCGAACTCCACTTTTGAGATCGTCTTGGCTCGCCATTATTCCCCGCGAGTTGGAGCAACGTGGCTTTATCCAGCTGTTCAGGAAGGTCCGGGCGCAGCGCAAGGGCGGATAAGGCTCGACGCCGCAAAGGGCGGCGCTTCTGCGCATCCTACGGCAATTGGAACCGGTACTGCCCGGGTATAGCGTATCGGACCTGGAGGAGGCGGTTATGCGCGTCGAGGATATCGCAAGGGAAGACATGACCGACGCACAGCGCCGTGTGGCCGACGAAGCTTCGTCCGGCAAGCGCGGCCGGATGCCAGGACCGCTGCGGGTGTGGCTGCACAGCCCGGAATTCGGTGCCCGCGCCCAGCGTCTGGGCGAGTTCGTGCGCTACGACACGATGCTCGGACCCCAGCTGTCGGAGCTCTCCATCCTCGTCACGGCCCGGTTCTGGACCTCGCACTACGAATGGTTCGCCCATAAGCGGGAAGCACTAAAGGCAGGCCTGGACCCGGCCATCATCAAGGCCATTTCGGCACGGCAAATGCCGCAGTTCGACGACACGAAAGCCCAGGCAGTGTACGACTACGCCGTCGCGCTCCACGAGACGCATCGCGTCCCGGAACCGGTCCATGCCGCAGCCCGGCGGGAACTGGGCGATCAGGGCGTTGTCGAGCTCGTCGGCCTGCTGGGATATTATACGCTTGTTGCCATGACATTGAACGCCTTTGAATTCGATCTGCCCGAAGGCGAAGCGATCGAGCTTGAGCCCTGAAGGGAGCGGAGCATGGCTGGCCGTCTGCAAGACAAGGTTGTCATCGTCACGGGCGCTGGCTGTGTTGGACCGGGATGGGGCAATGGCCGCGCCGCGTCCGTGATCTTCGCTCAGGAGGGCGCCAAGGTTTTCGCAGTTGACCTGGAGTCCGGGGCAATGGAGGAAACCGTCGAACGCGCACGCGCGGTGGGCGGCGACATCCAGACCTATACGTGCGACGTGACGGACAATGCCCAAGTGGCGGCAATGGTGGCGGCCTGCGTCACGGTGTTCGGACGCGTCGATGTGCTCATGAACAATGTTGGCGGTTCGGCCGCGGGCGGGCCCGTGGCGCTTTCTGAAGACGCATGTGACCGCCAGATGGATCACAATCTCAAAAGCGTGTTCCTGACCTGTAAGCACGTGATTCCCGCCATGGAGCAGGCCGGCGGCGGCGCCGTCGTCAATACGGCTTCGACCTCCGGCTTGCGGTGGAGTGGTGCGGCGCAGGTCGGCTACGCAGCGGCCAAGGCGGGCGTCATCCAGTTCTCACGGGTAGTCGCGGTCGAGTGCGCGCCCAAGCGCATCCGCGTCAACACAGTGGTCCCTGGGCAGCTGCACACGCCGATGATCGAGGCACGGCTTGCAGACCAGCGCGCGGGTGGTGACGTGTCGGCGCTGCTCGAGGCGCGGTTGGCGCGGATCCCGCTCGGCTTCATGGGCGACGGGCGCGACACCGCCTATGCGGCACTGTTCCTCGCATCGGACGAGGCGCGCTTCATTACCGGGACCGAGATCATCGTCGATGGCGGCATGGTCGCCCGATGTGACTGACGCCACTGCCGCCAGCTTGCTGCGATGCGCAGTGCCATATCTACGGGCCGTTCACCCGCTTTTCGCTGCTCGCCGAGCGCAGCTTCACGCCGGACGAGGCGCCAGAGACGGCGCTGCGGCACCTCCATGGCCGACTTGGCTTCGACCGTGCGGTGATCGTCCAGAGCCAGGGCCACGGCTTCGATCATCGCCCGGTGCTTGACGCGCTCGCAACCGGCGGCATCGCATTGGTGCGGCCGCATAGCTGGCACGTGGCGATCCACGTGGCCGGACAGGGGCTGATTGAGATCGAGGATTTCATCCGTTCGATCGAGGTGCCGGTCGTGATCGATCACATGGGACGGCCGGACATCGCCGAGGGCCTGGACGGCGCCACCATGACGGTGTTGCGGCGCCTGCTCGACACCAGCCGGGTCTGGGCGAAACTGAGTGGGGTAGACCGCCTCTCGAGGATCGGCGCACCCTATCGCGACGCTGTTCCGTTCGCGCAAAGCTTCGTGGCGCATGCTCCGGACCGGGTCCTGTGGGGCACTGAATGGCCGCACGTCAACCTACATGGCCCCATGCCGGACGATGCGGACCTTGTGGACCTGATCGCCGAGAGTGCCCTGACGGACGCCGCGCGGCACCGCTTTCTGGTGGAGAACCCGGCCCATTTCTTCGGCTTCAAATAGGGTGCATCACGACGGAGGCAGGCTCCTGACGAACGTCGCAATCGCGTCGGCCATCGCCGTCGGCTGCTCCGGCGCATAGGCGTGGCTCGCTTGAGGGATGACCACGATCGTCACACGGTCCCCGAGCGCCGATTCCAGCACGCCAGCGAAACGGCGCGAGGCGACGGGGGCGTCCTCGGCTTGCAGGTCGAGCACGGGGGAGCGGCCCGCGGCGAAGTACGTATCGACCGGGGTCGCGTCCCGGGCCGCTCCCTCCGCCGCCATGGCGGCAGGATACCAGCGCGCGGGTGGCAGGCGTGATTTGCGCGAGGGCTGGCGCGCCCAGGCCGACCCAGCACGTGGGCAGCAGCAGCGTTCGATGCATGGTCGCCTCCCCAATCAGGTCGCAGCCATGAACTCGGTGACCGCCGCCAGGAATGTATCCGGCTGGTCCAGGTTCGGGAGGTGCCCGGCCTCGGCGATCTCGTGGAACCGTGCATCGGGGATGTGGGACTGCATGTCGCACATGGCGCCGGGCACGGCGCCGTCATCGGCGCCGGCCAGCAATAGGACCGGAATGGCGATCCCCGGCAGGACGTCGGACATATCATAGCACTGCAAGGCACGGGCACAGGCGACGAAGCCGTCTAGGGGCGTCGCTGTGATCATGGATCGCACCGACGCCAGCACGGGCGGATCGGCCTCGATGAATGCGGGGCGGAACCATCGCTGCACCGTCGCCTCGGCCAGCGCCGCGATGCCGTCGGATCGCGCCAGGGCGATCCGCTCGTCCCAAGCCGCACGCGCGGACGGCGGCGCCTTTGCTTGGCCGTCCGCTACAACCGAGCGCGCCACGCGGCCGTTCCGGCGACCCGCCAGGCACAATGCGGTCGCAGCACCCATCGAAACACCGACGAACGTCGCCCGTTCAACATCGAAATGCTCGAGCAGTGCCGCTGCGTCCGCCGCGAGTTGCTCAATGCTGGCGGGCGCCGGCGGGACGTCCGTGCCGCCGTGTCCACGCTGGTCATAGCGCAGGATACGGTATGAGCCGCGGAGCGCGTCGACCTGCGCGTCCCACATCGTCAGGGCGGTCAGCAGGGAGTTGCTGAATACCAGCCACGGCGTACCCTCGCAGCCGTCCAATCGGCATTGGAAGGCGAGGCCATCATGTTGAACCGTCACATCCGGCATGAGCCTTAACCCCTCCAATAGGGCGTATACAGATTGAAGATCTCCGCCCCAGCGCCGCCCGCCTCGGCCAGCGCCGCCAGTCCGACCGGCCGGTCGAACGCGGCCAGCACCCACGCCGTCCAAGGCCCAGCGTCGAACACCCGAACCTGAAGCAAGCCGGCTATGCAGCGGAACGGCGCGGCGAGGCCGTCCGACACGGCGACCGGAAACCGGGCCACCAGCAAACGTGACACTCCGGCCGGCCCCGGCGTGAGGTCGCCGCCGGGGATCGCCTGCTCCGCCACGACCCGCAGCCGCCCGATCGTGCGCGGCAGCACACGCTTGCTCCACGGCGTTGAATTAGGTCCCGAGACCGCCCGGTAGGCGCTCGTTTCCAGTACCGCGGTCCCGGCCAGGTCATACAACGCAACATAGCGCGGCCAGCCGTCCAAGCACACCCAACGCGACGCCGTTTCAAAACCCGGCAAAGCAGCGCGTTGTGGAAAGTGCTCCGTGTCATACCAGTCGTTGAACTCGTCCTCCGCACTCGCCGCGGGCTCCATCGTCACCAGCAGCAGGCCCTTGTTCTGGTTCATGGTCAGCGTCCCGGCGCCGGCAATGGTGTGGAACCAGCCCTGGGCGTCGTCGCCTCCGGGTCTGCACGCTCGTATTGAGCGAGATAGGCGTCGAACTGGACGGGATCGAAGACGCCCTCCCATTTGGCGATCACCAGTGTGGCAACCACGTTGCCCACAACGTTGCTCATGGCGATTGCGGTCGCCAACAAGCGATCCACGCCGAACAGCAGCCCAAGGCCGCCCAACGGCAGCGCCTGCACCGTTTGCATCGTCGCCGCCAGCTTGACAAAGGCGCCCCCGGCCACGGTGGTCCCGCCCTTCGACGTCAGCAGCGTCACTGCCAGAACGGCCAGTTGCTGGCCCAGGGTGAACGGCGTTTCGGTCGCCTGCGCGATGAAGCCGACCGCGATGGCCATGTAGATTGATGTGCCGTCCAGGTTGAAGCTGTAGCCGGCCGGCAACACGAAGCCGACCACCGCCTCGTCCACCCCCGCCTGCTTCAGCTTGACCAGCAGTCGCGGCAGAGCAACCTCGCCGGACGCGGTGCCGAACACCAGCAGCAGCTCCTCTTTGATCAGCCGCAAGATCTTGAGAAGTGACAGACGCATGGCCGTGCAGATGCCACCCAAGACGACCACGACGAAAAACAGCACCGTTACGTAATAGAGCCCAACCAACCAGGCTAGATAAACTAACGTGCCGGCCCCATTGGTGCCGATCGCGGCGGCCAGCGCGCCGAAAGCGCCGATCGGCGCCAGGCGCATGATAAAACCCAAAATGCGGAACAGCAGCGTCTGTCCTTCCTGCACAAGTGAGACGATCCCGTCCACCCGGCCGCGGCACAAGATTAGTGCCGCCCCGGTCAGGATGGAAACGAACAGCACCTGCAGGATCTCGCCTCGGGCGAAGGCGTCGACCAGTGTGGTCGGGATGATGCTGAGGAAGAAGCTCGTCGCCGTGAAGCCGTGCGCTGCGGCAGAAGCGCGGTTCACGCCCTCACTGGCCACAAGATGCGTGGCGTGCAGCCCCACGCCGGGCTGGACGATGTTGACGGCCACGAACCCGACCAGCAGCCCGACCGTGCTGACCACCTCGAAATAGAGCAGCGACTTGGCACCCATTCGTCCCAGCTTGCCGACATCGCTGACGTGAGCCAGGCCGAGCACGACGGTGGTGAAAATGATCGGGGCCAGCATCATGCGCAGCAAGGCAATGAACGCGTCGCCCAACGGCTTCATGGCGGCAGCCGTTTCGGGCGATAGGAAGCCTAGCACCATGGCCAAGACAATGGCGATCAACACCTGCACCCAGAGCTGCCGAAAGTGTCTCATGTCGAGCGCGATCCTGTGTGGGTGGGTGTGTTGAGCGTCGGCTAGGTTGGCCGGGCCCATCGTAGGAGCGGGTTCGTGCGCTCGCAACGCGCAGCGAGAGTGTCCCCACGGTTGATCCGGCATGACGCTGCTGCAGGGATCAAAGAGCACGCACAATCGCGGCGCCACCGTTTCCACTGCGGCACATGCCGGATTCCAGGGCGATCAGGCCGCAGACGCTGTATGCCACGCCAGCAGTTCGGCCGCGCGGGCCAGGACAGTGGGCGGCGTGCCAGCCTGTGCCGCCACGGTCAGCCCGTAGGACCGTCCCGCCCTACCCTGCCCAACCTTGTAGGTGAACATCTCCTCATGGCGCCCTGCCAAGGCGTCCATGGCCATGCACATGGCATGCGCCATCCTTTCCGCCGCGTCCGCGAGTTCGTGGAAATGCGTCGCAAACAGCGTCCGGCAGCCCACGACGTCGTGCAGGTACTCCATGCACGCCTGGGCGATCGACAGCCCGTCATGCGTCGAGGTGCCCCGCCCCACCTTGTCCAGGATCACCAGCGAGCACGCGGTCGCCTGGTCCAGAATGGCCGAGGTTTCCAGCATCTCGACCATGAACGTCGACCGTCCGGCCGCGAGGTCGTCGGACGCGCCAATGCGGCTGAACATCTTGTCCACGATCCCCAGCCGCGCATGGATGGCCGGCACAAAGGACCCGACCTGGGCCATGAGCGCAATCAGGGCGACCTGCCGCAGGAACGTCGACTTGCCCGCCACGTTCGGGCCGGTCAGCAGCCACAACCGGTCCGTCTCGCCCATCCGGCAGTCGTTGGCGACAAAGGTGCGCCTTTCCGCTTCCAGCAGCGCCTCCGCCACGGGATGACGGCCGTCCTCGATGCTCAGGCCGGTGTCGTCGGCCAGTTCCGGCTCCGACCAATGTCCCTCGGCCGCTGCCTGCGCGAGGCCGCACACCAAGTCCAGCGCCGATGCGGCGTGCGCGACCCGGGTCCGCGTGTCGCGGGAGGACAGGACGGCGGTGCGGAGCTCGCCGAAAATCACCTGCTCGCCAGCCGCAGCCTGCTCCGATGCGGCCTCGAGCCCCGCGGCGAGCCGGTCCAGCTCGGGGGTGGTGAACCGGGTGGTGGAGGCCAGGCCCTGGCGCAGGGTGAAATCCGGGCCGAGCGCCTTGACGTTTGCCGCGGGCACCTCGACGTGGTGGCCCACGACCGCGTTGACACGGATCCGGAGCGCCTTGACGCCGGTCTCCTCACGTAGCGCGCCTGCAGGCCCTCGATGGCCGCCTTGGCTTTGCCGACCTCGGCCCGGCTCGCATCCAGCCGCTTGGCATAGCCCGTGGCGATGAAGCCCGGCTCCTTGGCCGATAGCGGCGGGTCGGGGACCAGCGCGCGCCGCAGGGCCTTGGCCAGGGTGCCGCAGTCCCCATCCGATGCGATCGCCAGCTCCCGCCCGGCGGTCACCAGCCCCGGCGGCAGATCCGGCAGCGCTTTCAGCCGGGCCGCCACGCTGGCCGCCCGGTCAAGTCCGCCGCGAGGTCGCGCGGGCCACCCTTGCCCAGCGACAAGCGGCCGCAGGCACGCAGCATGTCCGGCATGCCCGACAGGTCCTCGCGGCAGTTGGCCCGCACCGGGGGCTGGGCCACCAGGACGCGCACCATCGCCAGCCTCCGCCGGATGGTGCCGGGGTTGGTGAGCGGGGCGTAAAGCTGCCGAACCAGCAAACGGGCACCCGGGGCGGTGACGGTCCGGTCCAGCACGGACAGCAGCGACCCATTCCGGCCGGACGCGGAGCTGAGCACCTCCAAACCCCGCAGCGTCGGAGCGTCGATCTCCATCGTTTCGCCGATCAGCGCCCGCCGGGGCGGCACCAGGCCCTCCGGCCACTGCCCCACCACGGCATGGACATAGTCCAGCAGGGCCGCGAGCGCGCCCAGCTCCGGTGGCGAGAAGCCCCGCACCACGACGCGATCAGCCTCGTCGGCGGTCAGCTCCGGGCGCTGGAGGTCCGAGAACGCCACGCCGGAGCCACGCACGGGGGAGTGTCAAAAATCTGGGGCGTTACGCCGCGAGCTGGATTGGTTGGTGGCCAAAGCGTCCGTCCAGCAGCGCGGCTCTGACCTGAAGCACTCGATGGGCGCCTCGGGGCGACCAGCGCATCTGCCGTCGCTTGTTCATGCGGGCGTTGACCAGTTGGTTGACGGTGCCCTCGGCCCGTGAGGTCGAGATCGGCTTGCCGGCCCGGTAACGCTGGCCGTAGTCGATCAGTGCGTCCTTGTTGTTCTCGATGTAGCTGCGCAGCTCCGTGCAACGCGCGACCTGGCGCCTGGCCTTGGCTTCGAGGGCCGGGTTGTTCAGTATGATGGTGTCCTTGGCCCAGCTCACGATCCGGCCCAAGGCCTCGCACGCCTTCTCGTGGTGGCCGTTCCAGAGCAGGTGCCGCAGTCGTTCCACGTCGATCTGGGCCTGGTCGGGTGGGGTGGAAGGCGGCGGTTCCAGGGCACACAGGCCGCCCGTGACCTGCTCGACATGGTGCACGTGTATGGAGAGATGAAACCAGTCCAGGATAGGCTCCACCGGGCCGCCCTTGGCCGAGCGCACCAGGGCCGGCAGCGCGGGGTCGCCGTCGCTGATCACGGTGATCGCGTCGCCCTCCCGCCAGCCCTGGTCCTGCAGCGCCGCACGCAGCAATGCGTGGGGCTGCTCGGCCACGCTGCGCACCAAGGCAAAGCGCCGGGTAGGGTGACCGTCTCGCTCCACCTTGCCGCAGATCGCTTCGAAGTTGCGAACCTGGTGACCGGGTATGGCACGTATGTAGGCGCCATCGAGCATGACGACGGGCCGGCTCGCGTCCGCCGCAGCGGCCTTGTCCGGCGCGTCCCGGACAGCCGTGACCTTCGCTGCTGCTTGCCGGTCGGCCGCCTCGAGCTGCAGGGCAACGGCATGGGTGCGGGTGCGCACGCTCTCCTGGTTTGCAGGCAAGACCGGCAGCAGGGTGTCCAAGATGCGCGCTGCGTCCCGGAACGACGTGCGTGCGCCCAGCTCGGCCTGCACCCGCTCCAGCTCCGGCGTGCAGCGCGCCGTCAACAGCGCGCAGACCGGCGAGAACGTCCTCGCCTCCACCATGGGCGCAGATGGGCGGCAGCGGCACAGCTTGAACCGCGGCGCCTCGAACCTCGACCGTGCCGAACAGGGTCTGCAGCCGGCGCGTGCGCCGGTCCTTGAGCGGCTGCAGCATCCCGCATCGCGGGCAGATCCGGTGGTGGGCGGCATACTCCGCCACCTGACCGCACAGCACGCTCGCCTGCAGCCTGGCCAACAGCGTCTTGGTCTCGGCAAGCATGAGGCCGATCTCCGCGAGCGTGCTGACCATCACCGGCCGGCTGATCGTCACCAGCTCCGTCGTCTTTACCTCGCCCGCACTCGTCCTCGTCTCCAACCGCACCGTCCACTGCATCACGTCTGCCGCCCTCGTGGTCAGGCATCAGCCACGCCGATAAGCCCAAGACAGGCAAGCAGGCTGCCCCAGGTTTTTGACACTTCGGTCGGACAACGTCTCGGTCGGTGCCGTTGTGTCATTTGCAGTTACGTAATTCAGCCATTCACTCCAAACCGCTTTTGCAAAAAGAGCAAGGGATGCGTCTCGCCTTTCAACGTCACCGCTCGGTGCTCTGTGCCTGTTTCATCTATGCTGATTAAGCTGGGCTACACATACTGCGGGTCTAATGCATTCTTCCCAATGTTGCTCAGTGTCCAAAGCCATATCGCGCCTAAAATCACTTGAACCTGAATGGGGGCCGTAGAAGCAATTTGCTCACTGCTGCGGCTATCTCGACCAAGAAGTGCCGCCTACCAAAGGCTTAGTTATCCACAGGGGGTTTGCGCTAGAAAGTTAATAGAGACTCTAAGTTAAACAGTTACAGTCTCTCTTTCGCATTTAGAATCAAACCTCTACTCCCGATTCCTGTCCGCGCTGTTCCGAACTTATGTCCGCGTTGTTCCGAGCTTCCTAGTCCGCGTTGTTCCGAGCGCAGGTCCGCGATGTTCCGAACGGATTCACACCGTCTCGGCGGACGCTGGGGACGTCTGGGCATTTGGCGACTTCCTGCCGCGCGGAGAGTTACGACGCGTGCGAGTCTTCGGAACATCGTGGACATCGTACTTGGAAAATTCGGAACATCGCGGACGTGGCTCAATCACGACGACGGGTCGGGATCCGTCCGCAAGCGCCTCAAGGCTTAGGCAATAATCTGGAATTCGGTCCAGCGAAATCATTTTGAGAAGGTCGTGCTTAAACCGGCGAAGATCCCGCGTAGTACCGATCTTGCGGGACAGCTTCTCCAAGCTGATCTTCCATATAGTTTGGCCACCAAGGTGCTTGCGGGCCAACTCATACACTCGGCGCTCCAACCCACCTTCTAGATCGAAATAGGCTGGGTTGATCGTGAGCACCCGCCGTTCCTGGACTAGTGCCCGGAACATCCAGTCGTTCAGGGTTATTTCAATCGCGGCCATGATCTTCCGGCCCGTGACCGTCTTTCGTTCAACTACACGCCAAGTCTCAATCCAGCCGAAGCCACGCCGGTCCCGCAGGTCAGCGGATTCTATCGAGGTTACAATGTTCGTAGACCGAAGCCGGTATAAAGCATCCAAGAGGAGTTCGTAGCTACGCTTGCCCGTCCCACGGCCGGTCACCCGGAGCAGGTCATGCGCCGAGAAGCGAACGGTGTGCTCCACCTTTAAGCCCCGTTCTATGCGCTCATTCAACAAACTAACAACGTAAAGAAGAACATCTTTGTCCCAAATCGTCGCGAGGCCCTTAGGACCAGGCTCTATTTTAATCTGCGTTCGACCGTCGTCATAAACCAACGGATCCATACGAGGCTGCTTTTGCAGGCTGAAGAACGGAAACTCCATAAGAGCCCGGTCATCCTTCAAGGGGACACCGACCAAGCTGTCGAGGAAAAGATCAACCTGTTGATCGGCCATGAGTGTGTCCGCGATGTTCCGAGTCCTATCCATGATAGCGTCCGCGTTGTTCCGAATCAAAGGTTGATCTTGTCCGCGATGTTCCGAACAGGACGCGGGTTGAATTGCTCGTAAACAGTCTGATTGAATAAGAACGTAATGAACCTGAGACGGCGTTCTTTCTGGCTGAACGAGGTAGCCAGCTGCATGGATCAGCCTCCATTCCGGTGAAAGTGACATGCGTCAATGCGCGCCGGTGCGCATGTGCAAAGCAAAGCCGGATCAAGGATTTGCACGAGTGCGCATAGGACCCTCTTATTTAAGCCTTGAGGCCCGTCCTACATCAGCGTTTAATAAACAAATCGTCACATAACGCCTTAGAACCTGTTTGAGTGGCCTGTTTGCGCCTCGATCCTATTTCTACCTTCAGGAGATCACGAGTGTCTGCCTGGCTGGGCGGATGGGAGCAGAAATGTGGACCGAAGCGCATCGGGCACGCCACGAGGCTGGCCTGAAGGAGATGGTATCGACCTGTGCGGTCGAGGAGATGGCGCGGTGGCTGGAGCGAGTGGACCCGCCGCATAGTGGGGTGACGCCATAGAACGGGCCTCGACTTTGCCCATATCACGCGCCCGAGAGGTCAGGCTCGGATCCAGAATGCCGGCTCGGCGGCGATGAATGCGAGTGCGTCGTCTACTGACAGGACAGCGCCGAACGGCCCGGCCGGTCCCCA
>JAABUM010006236.1_pt1 | contig 11840 bp, 9 predicted proteins | sample 5559161 | NCBI WGS metagenome assembly JAABUM01 (sample SAMN10711868, study PRJNA513369) | rock metagenome | isolation source: Antarctica rocks | place: Antarctica: Victoria Land, Siegfried Peak nord | reverse complement strand
CGTGGCAGGCGCCGTCTTCTACACCGCGACCGCGTGGTGGCAGTTCGCCGTCGCCGCCGTCCTGACCGGCCTCTTCCGGGCGCTCGACTCCGGGCCTCTGGAGGCGTGGTTCGTCGACACCGTCCACCAGAGCGAGCCGGAGGCAGACGTCGACCGTCCACTCTCGGCACAGGGCACTCTGCTCGGGGTCGGCATGGCGGCCGGTGCCCTCGCCTCCGGCGGGCTGGTGTGGTGGCACCCCTTCGCCGGTCAGAGCGCTCTCCTGCTGCCCGGGCTGCTCTACGTCGCGCTGAGCGCCGTCCATGTCGGCGGCGTCCTGCTGCTGCTCAAGGAACCCCGGGCGCACGTCGACACAACCTCCGCCCGGCGGGCGCTGGCCTCCGTCAAGGAGGCACCGGCGATCGTCCGCGACGGTCTGGGCATGCTCCGGCACAACAGGGTGCTGGCCGGTCTCATGGCGGTGGAGCTGTTCTGGTCAGCCGCCATGGTCGTCTTCGAGACCTTCAACCCGATCCGATTGGCGCAGCTGCTTGGCAGCGAGGCCCAGGCCGGCGCCCTGATCGGTCCGGTCTCCTCTGCGGGATGGGGAGTCTTCGCCCTCGGAGCGGCGCTCTCCGGCCTGGTCAGCAGGCGGATCGGCGTCACCCGCACCGCTGTCCTGGCGCGCGTGCTCAACGGCCTCGGCGCGCTGGTCATGGGACTCGTCGCCGGGCCCGTCGCCCTCGTCGCCGCCTATCTGGTGACCTACATCCTCCACGGGTCAGCGGGGCCGATGCACGCCGCCTTGCTGCATCGCGAGGCGACTGCTCGCAACCGGTCCACCGTGCTGTCGATGAACTCGATGATCGCGTTCCTGTCCTTCAGCGTCACGGCAAGCCTCGGCGGCCTGCTCGCCGAACGCGCCTCGACGCAGGTGGCGATGGCGACCATCGGCGCGGTCAGTGTCCTGGGAGCCCTGTTCTACCTGCCCGCGTGGCGTCGTGAGGGCAGCGCTGGCCCGGCCGAGGTCACGGTGGCCACGGACTGACGCTCGGTCCGCCGCGCGGTCAACGGGCCAAGCACGTCATGTGTCGAGGGGAAGGTGTTGTCGCAGGGTTTCCAGGGTTGTGCAGGATGGGGTCATGGGTGAGCCTCGGGAAGTTGACGAGCAGCAGCGGATCCTGCTGTTTTGGTGGATGCTGGAGCTGTTCAGTCCTCAGCAGGTCCCGAAGCTGACCCCGCGGTCAACCCGTCCGGTGGATCGGCGGGTCATCGAGTGGTCACCGGAGCCGTCCGGTGCTCCGTTGCCGTGGGAGACTCTGGCGCCACCCAAGCCGCTGAACGGGACGCGTCGGGTGTGGCAGCACACGGTGTATCTCGGCGTCTATGAGATGGAAGCGACCTACGAGTCCTTGCATCGGGTGTTCGGCGACGATACGGACGCTTACGATGAACGACCCGGTGGTCTGAGTGCATGTGCTGGTTTGCTGGTCGATCAGGACGGCCGACTGGTAGCGAAATCAGCTGTGCTGTCCTCGGCATTGTGGGCGGTGGCGCGCATCCACGATCCGGGGCCCGAGAATCCGCACTGGGCGGAGGGGTTCGAACAGGCTCAAGACGAGTTCGCCGATGCGGCTGATGACTACGAGGGCGACCGCCGGGAGAAGAGCAGCGAGGAGCAAGCACCAGTCCTCGACACCGCCTCTCTTCGTGGGTTGTTGAAGGTTGCGCACGAATGTGCCGGTATTGAGGGTTTCGATGTCTTGGCCACGCATCGGCTGGTGATCCAGACTGTTGCGATTTCAGCACGTCGCGCCGTCGATTCGGCCGCGAACGACTTCTTGAACAGCTTCTATCTCGACGATCTGGCCGCCGTCCGCTCCCGCGTCGCTGCTCAGGCTGCCGGTCCAGCGCTTGCGGCGTATCTCACCGGGGACGCCTCGCTCAAGGTCGATGACCGCGTCGATGTCGTGACGGCGCCTCGAACAGTTGATGTGGCTGCCTCGATCGATCGTCTTCCGCTGGGACGCTGGCCGTCCAAGCCGCAGCATGCTTTGGCATTGAGCCAGCAGTTTGCGGTCAACCAGGCGCTGAACGATCTGGCGTTAACGCGCGGGCTGATGGGCGTGAACGGCCCGCCCGGAACAGGGAAGACGACGATGGTTCGCGACATCCTTGCCGGGAACGTCGTTGAGCGCGCACGACGACTCGCCGCACTCGCCAAACCGGAGGACGCCTTCACCACGACCACGCACCGTTGGACGGCCAACGACGGGCACCCGCGGCGTGTCCGACAGTTGCGACCCAATCTGACCGGCTTCGAGATGGTGGTCGCGTCAGCGAACAACGCCGCGGTTGAGAACGTCACCATCGAGATCCCCGCGCAGAAAGCGATCGAGGACCCCTGGCGAGGCACGGCCAACTATTTCGCTGACATCGCCAGTGAGGTCCTCCGGGCCGGGAATGGCGAGGGAGGACCAGGTGAGGTCGACCCGCCCGAGGCGTGGGGACTGGTCGCGGCCCGGCTGGGAAACAAGCGCAACCGTACGAGCTTTCGTGACGCGTTCTGGTTCGACAAGACGGATCCACGCACCAAGGAGTCGATCGACACGACCCTGCGGATGCAGACCAGGCTCAAACAGTGGGCAGCTGGCACCGTGTCGCACAACAGCTGGGCACGGGCGCGGGACGACTTCGCCCGAGCCGAGCAACGCGTCGTGACGCTGGCCGACGCTCGCCGTCAAGCACAGCGGCGCCTCCGACAACTGCCCGTGGTTACCGACCGGCGGGAGGAACTCACCGACCGCCTCGAGCAGCTTCGTCGAGACCGACAACAGGTCGCAGGCGATCTCGACGACCACCTTCCTGTCGAGCAGCAGGCGCAAGCGGATCAGGCGCGTGCGGCTGGGCAGTATGAGCGTCATCTGGCGGTCAAGCCCGATGTCCTCGAAACCGTCCTCACCTTCGGTCGAACCCTGCGCGAATGGCGGGCGCTGCTGGCTCCTCTCGTCGACGCGCTCGGGGCTGCCGAACAACACCAACGAGACGTGGACGCGCACGCACAAAGCCTTCTCGGCCGGGCGAGGCAGACTGAGATCGACCTTTCCCACACTCAGACGGACCTCTTGAGCGTGCAGGAAGAGGGTGCTCGGCTCCGCGTCGCCTGCGAACAAGACCGCCACCAGTACGGCGACGGCTACCCCGATGACAACTGGGTCGGTAAGCGGCGTGAACTCCACGCCCCCTGGCTCGACGCAGAGCTCGACACCGCCCGTTCCGAACTCTTCCTCGCCGCGCTACAGCTGCACCAAGACTTCCTGGCCAACACCGCCGAGGACATGCTCCCCGGGTTGCGCGCCGCAGGCGACGTCATCGCCGGTACCTGTCCTCACGGTCTGGAACCCGAGAAGCGGCGGGCAGCCTGGCAACTGTTCTTCCTCACGGTACCACTGGTCTCGACGACATTCGCCTCCATCGGGCGCATGTTCGGTGACATCGGGCCAGAAGCCATCGGATGGTTGCTGATCGACGAAGCCGGCCAAGCCTCACCCCAGTACGCCGTGGGCGCGATCTGGCGCGCGCAACGCGTCGTGGCCGTCGGAGACCCCCTCCAGCTCCAGCCAGTGGTGACGATCCCGAACAAGGCGCAACGCGACATCGCAGCTACCTACCATGTCTCGCCGACCTGGATCCCACCACGCGCGTCCGTTCAGACCCTTGCAGACCGGGTCTCGCCGTACGGCACGACGCTGCGCCAGGGCGAACAAGACGTGTGGGTCAGCGCGCCACTGCGCGTCCATCGCCGCTGCGACGACCCGATGTTCAGTCTGTGCAACGACATTGCATACAACGGCATCATGGTCAACGGCGTCCACCGAACCCTTGACGACCCGACCAAGCCGGACCGCTTCGACGCGCCTGAAGGCCCGGTGGTCGCGCCGAGCTACTGGGCTGACGAACCCGCGCACACCGCAGGAACCCACCTCCAAGAGAATCAGATCGCCCGGCTTGAACGGGCGCTCGCCTACCTCGCCAAACATGACATCCCGGCGTCAGACGTCATCGCCATCTCGCCCTTCCGTGCCGTCGCCGACCGCCTAGCCACACTCCAAGCCAGCTACCCCGGTCTGAAAGCCGGGACCATCCACACCGCCCAAGGCCGTGAGGCTCCTGTCGTGGTCCTGGTCCTCGGCGGCGACCCCAGCAGTCCGGGTGCGAAATCCTGGGCCGCCTCCAGCGTCAACCTGGTCAACGTCGCAGCCAGCCGAGCACAACGACGCCTCTACGTGATCGGCGACCGCGCCGCGTGGGCACAACACAACTACTTCCACCAACTGTCCAACGCGCTGCAGTAGCAATGATCAGCGGATGACCCTTAACCCGCAGGCGCATCACGGCGGGCACCGCGCGACGTGGGCGCCGAGCTCGGCGTGCCGGGATCAGCGCTCGTCGGCCGTGACCGCCAGGAGGGCAAACGAGACCAGCCAGTGGGTAGACATGAAGTCACCCTCGACGATCTCCCGCTCCACCTGCTCGACCTGCCGGCGGGTTGCCTCGACGACCCGCCGACGCGCCGCCGCGTCGAGGAAGGGCGCGGTCAGGCGCAGTTGCCAGGCGCGCGACAGCGCGAGCCCGAACAGGTGCACCGCCTTGCCGTCGGTGCGGTCGAGGACCTCGGGCACGTCGAGGAGCGGGTCACCGTCTGCCGCGAGGTGGGGCAGAAACGCTGCTAGCCACCCGGCATACTCATCCTCCGGGAGCACCCGTCGCATGAGGTCGGCCTCGCACAGGGCCGGGGACAGGAAGTCACTGCCACTCGGCTCCCACTGCGACGGGTACTCGCGGTCGCCGAGAAACCACCGTCGGGCGTTCTCCTCGATGACCGCAACGACGTCCTGACGACCGAGACCCTGGGCAGCCTCGAGGACCAGGGAGAGACCGAACGCGACGTTGGAGTGCTCACCGTGCCGGACGGGGTAGGCGAGCTTCGGCAGCCAGTCGACGACGAGGTCCGCGACGACGTCGAGGAGCGGCGCGGTTGCCTTCGCCCAGGTCGCCGCCTGGGGCAGCGGGCACTCGCGTGCGGCCAGGGCGAGCATGGCCGCCCATCCCCACCCGTACGGCCGCTCGAACCGCGGGTTGACCAGCAGGTAGTCCGCCTCGACCCGGCAGCTGCCCGTGGTGAGCCGCTCGTCGAGCACCTTGATGAGCCGGGACCTGACGTCGTCACCGAGCTCGTCCGGGACGATGGTGAGCAGGCGGATCGCCGACCACTGCATGTGCGCCGAGGAGTGCCAGTCAAGACACCCGTGGAAGGCGGGATGGAGCCGCCCAGGAGTGACGTCGACATCGTCGGGCCCGTGTGAGACGTGTTGTGCCGCATAGGGATAGGGCGTCGAGAGCACCGTGAGGATCGTCTCCCCCCACAACCGTGCGTATGCCGTGCGCCAGCTGGTCGATGTGGCTTCGGTCATCAGTCGTCACCTTTAGCGAGGGAAGCAGAAGAAGTACATGATGGCGACGTTGCACACCCACAGCGGGGCGGCGGTCGGGATCTGCGCCTTGATCGGACCGTACTGGTCCTTGAGCTCGAGCAGCGCTGCCGGGACGAGGTTGAAGTTCGCGGCCATCGGGGTCACCAGGGTGCCGCAGAACCCGGCGAGCATGCCGATGGCGAACACCGCCGGCGGGTTTCCGTGAAACTGCTGGACGAGGATGGGCCAACCGACGGCGGCGGTCATGACCGGGAACGCGGCGAACGCGTTGCCCATGATGATCGTGAAGAGCGCCATACCGAGGCAGTAGACGATGACGGCGAGTAGGAGAACGCCGCGCGGCAGGACGGAGTTCGTGACATTCCCGACCGCACGTCCGACCCCCGCCTGGTTGAAGAGGAGGCCCAGCGTGGCGAGGAACTGCGGCAGGATGGCCGCCCACCCGATGTGCCCGAGCAGCCGGTCGGCCTCGCGCATCGGGGTCACCGGGCTCTTGACCCCGAAGAGCAGCATCCCGACGACAAAGGCGATGATCGCCGCCACGCCGAGCCCGATGATCGTCGCCGAGCCCTTCTCGAGCAGGAGCTGGCCGCCGACCGTGACGTCCTTCAGGGCCGCGCCGAAGATCACCGCCACGAGCGGGATGAGCAGCGCGGGGATGAAGAGCTGGTTGCCGAAGCGGTCAGCCAGGCTGACCCGCTCCTGCGCGGAGGTGGTGTTCTCGCTCCCCTTCCCCGGGTAGCCGAGCCCGGCCAGGACGGCCAGAGCGAGGACCGCAAGGCCCTCGACGAGAGCGCTGCCCGTCTTGGCGACGACGAAGGTGCCGTAGACGAACGCGAACGCCAGGAGAGCCCAGAACGCCGCGCTGCCATACCGCTTGCGGTCACTGGGATCAGTCAGCCGGAGAACGGCGACGACGAGGAACATGGCGGCGCAGACCCAGTAGAACCACTCGACCTTGATCATCGCGTCCCCGCCTCCGTCGCCGCCCCGACGCGGGGCTCCTTCGCCCAGACCGCCAGCTGCCGGTCGAGCCGGAGCATCCGCCACCCGTGGATGACGAAGGCACAGATGGCCGTGGGGATGGCCCAGAGGGCGATCTGGAGGGCATCGAGCTTGAGGCCGTAGGTCGCGTCGACGAACCCGGTGATGAGCAGGATCGAGCCGATGGCGACGAAGATGTCCTCGCCGAAGAACAGGCCCACGGTGTCGGCCGAGGCGGAGTAGGAGCGGACCTTCTCGCGCATCTTGGTGGTCAGCGGCCCGTGGGCACGCTCGGCGGCGGCCTCGGACATCGGCGCGACGATCGGACGCACCGCCTGGGCCGGCCCCCCGATGGCGGTGAGCCCGAGGGCGGCGGACGCCTGACGGATGAAGAGGTAGGTGGCGAGGAGGCGCCCCGTCGTCATGCCGCGCAGCTTGCCGATGAGCTTGCGGGCCTGGTGCTGCAACCCGTAGCGCTCGATGAGGCCGATGACCGGCAGGACGACGATGAAGACGGTCACCGAGCGGCTACCGGCGAAGCCGGTGCCGAACGCCTCGATGATCTTGACGGGGTTGAGGCCGGCAATGAGCCCGGCCACGATGCCGGCGACCGTGACGACGAGCATCGAGTTGAGCTTGAGGGCGAAGCCGAGCACCACGACGGCTACCGCGAGCAGGACCCACATCTGTGTGCACCTCACTGGCTGGGGGGTCGGCGTGGACTCACGCCGGCTGGGAGAGACTGTAGACATCGTTCAACAATCGACGCAAGGGCTGTCCCAGCCGGAACCAGGTTGCCCGGGTGTGCCCTCAGTCGAAAAAGCGCTCCGCATAGCGGCCGACGAGGTGTTCCTCCGCCCGCAGGAGATAGTCCTCCAGGGCGATCGAGGCGCGGACCAGCTCGCCCGCCTCGACGAGGCCGGCCACGTGCAGGTTGTCGTCGAGGTACTGCTCGTGGACGTCCTGGGCGGCGGCCACGACGAGGAAGAGCAACCGCATCTCGGCGAGGAGGCTGCGCAACGTGCGGTCGATGACGTCGTTGTCGGCGAGAGTTGCCAGGGCCAGGTGGAACCGGCCGTTCGCCGTGCCGACCGCCTCCCAGTCGGCCTGCGCCTGGGCCCGCACGCCCTCGTCGACCGCTGCGCGGACCGCCGTCACCGCTCTGCCCCAGTCCTTGTCGAACGCCTCCCGCTCCGCCGGGCGCAACGACTGGACCGCGGCCAGGCGCTGCGCCGACTCACGCAAGGCCCCACACTCCAGGAGCCGCCGGGTCCGGTAGACGTCACGCGCCTCCTTGACCGTGAGCCGCCGCACGAACACTCCCCGGTTGGGCAGGTGCTCGACCAGGTGCTCGTGGGCCAGCACCCGGAAGCCCTCGCGCAGCGTGTTCCTGCTGATGTCGAGCCGGGCCACGAGGGTCGTCTCGTCGAGCCGGTCACCCGGCCGGAGGCGTCCGTCGAAGATCGCCGCACGCAGCGTGTCGACCACCGCGTCGGCGGCCAGCTTGGCCATCGACCTCCCCCCTCCCGGCATACCACTCTCAGTGGAAGTTCCTTGGGTATCTTGACAGCCGCCATCTTGTTCAACAACCTTGACACATGACGGGACGGCGACAGGTCGATCTCAATGCCGATATGGGCGAGTCGTTCGGCCGGTGGACGTTGGGTGACGACGCGGGCCTGCTCGACGTCGTCACCTCGGCGAACATCGCCTGCGGCTTCCACGCCGGCGACCCGGCCACCCTCGTCATGACCTGCCGGGGCGCCGTCGAGCACGGCGTCAGCATCGGGGCACAGGTGGGCTACGGCGACCTGGCCGGCTTCGGCCGCCGGTTCATCGACATCGAGCCGGAGGCGCTCTATGCCGATGTGCTCTACCAGATCGGGGCGCTGGACGGGATCGCCCGCGCCGTCGGGGGCGCCGTCGCCTACGTCAAGCCCCACGGCGCCCTCTATAACGCCGTCGTCCACCACGGCGAGCAGGCCGCCGCCGTGGTCGCCGCCGTGGCCGACCACGCGTCGAGTCTTCCCCTGCTGGGTCTGCCTGGTTCGGTCCTCCTCGCCACTGCCGAGCGGCACGGTGTGCCGGTGGTGGCCGAGGCCTTCGCCGACCGCGCATACACCCCGACGGGCACCCTCGTCTCGCGCCGCGAGCCCGGGGCCGTCCTGCACGACCCTGAGCAGGTGGCCGGACGGGTCGTCCGGTTGGTGACCGAAGGGGTCGTCACGGCCGTGGACGGCACCCAGGTCGAGCTGGAGGCTGCTTCCGTTTGCGTGCACGGTGACTCCCCGGGAGCCGTGGCCATGGCCACCGCCGTCCGTCGCGCACTTGAGGCTGCCGGCGTGGGCCTGACCGCCTTCGCCGGCCCATGAGGCTCCTGCCCTGCGGCGACCTGGCCATCCTCGTCGAGCTCGACGACGCGGCGCACCGTCGCCGCTTCGACACCGCCCTGCGGCGGGCGTCGCTCCAGGACGTCGTCGAGCACGTCCCTGCCGCGCGGACAGTGCTGGTCCGAGTCCGATCAACGAGCGCTCTCCCTGCGGTCGCCGGGCGCCTGCGGGCGCTGAGCCTGCCGGACGACGACGACTTCATGGCTGGGGACGATGAGCCGCTGCACCTAGGGGTCCGCTACGACGGGCCCGACCTCCCCGACGTCGCCAGGCACCTGGGGATCGAGCCGGACGAGGTGGTCACCCGGCATACGGGACAGCTCTGGACGGTCGAGTTCTCCGGCTTCGCACCGGGTTTCGGCTACCTCGTCGGCGACGTGGGGGGCCTCGACGTCCCGCGGCGCGACTCGCCACGGACCCGCATCCCGCCGGGTTCCGTGGGGTTGGCCGGCCCCTACACCGGCGTCTACCCACGCCCCTCACCCGGCGGGTGGCAGCTCATCGGCAGCACCGACCAGGTGATGTGGGACGCGACCCGAGAGCCGCCCGCCCTGCTCGTCCCCGGACGTCGGGTCGCCTTCTCGGCCGTGGCGACGTGAGCGCCCTCCTGGTCGAGGGGGTCGGCCCGCTCGCGCTCGTCGAGGACCTCGGCCGTCCCGGGCAGGCGGCTCTCGGCGTCACGACGAGCGGTGCCGCGGACCGCCCGGCCCTGCGCCTCGGCAACCGGCTCGTCGGCAACGGCGAGGGACACCCAGTCATCGAGGTCCTCCTCGGCGGGCTGGTGCTGCGCGCCGACGGACCGGTCACCGTCGCCGTGACCGGCGCTCCAGCTCCCCTGTCCCTCAACGGTATTGCCGCGCCACTCTGCTCCCCCCTCGATCTGCGCGACGGAGACGGGCTGACGCTCGGTCTGCCGGCCACCGGCCTGCGCAGCTACGTCGCGGTCCGCGGCGGTCTGACCGTCGAACGGCTCTTCGGGAGCGCCAGCACCGACCCGACGTCCGGTCTGGGACCCCCACGGCTCGTCGTGGGCAGCCGGCTCGAGGTGGGAGCCGCGCCGGACGCAGAGGTCAGGGGCGTCGATGTCGTCGGCCCGGCCGGGCCGCCGGTTGGCGACCTCGTGCTCCATGCCATGGCAGGCCCGCGAGACGACTGGTTCACGTCCGCGGCGCTCGCGGCCCTGACCGGGTCCGCGTGGGCCGTGACGAGTGAGAGCGACCGGGTGGGAATCCGCCTCTCCGGTCCGCACCTCGAGCGGGCCTGGGAGGGCGAGCTGCCGAGCGAGGGGGTGGTCCGGGGCGCGATCCAGGTGCCGGCATCCGGTCAGCCGCTGATCTTCTTCGCCGACCATCCGACCACCGGCGGGTACCCCGTGATCGCCGTGGTCCTCGATCAGGACACCGATGCGCTCGCCCAGTCTCGACCGGGTGACCGGGTCAGGTTCCAGGTGCGCCGCAGCGCCGGCTGGTGAGAGTGGGTGCAGAACACCGCGGTCCGGGCCAGCGCTCGTGACTAGCGGGTCAGCGCGAGGACGCTCATGCGGTCGTCCTCGAGCCACCAGGGCCCAGCACCAGCGGGCGTCACGACGCGGTCGCCGAGCATGCGGCGACGGCCCCGGTCGAAGCCGGTCAGCAGGGCGCCGTCCGCGCCCACCGCGACGAGATCGTCCCCGAGCCGCAGCAGCACCGGGCCATGCGGATCGGTGCTGATGGAGGTCCGTCCCGCGCGGACGGCGCCGAGGACGTCGTCTCCTGCGCAGAGCAGCCAGGTCGTGGGAGACCCCGGCAGCGCGTCGTTGCCGGCCCGGTGGAAATCGCTGCCACCCAACGGGACGGTCTGCTCGCCCCAGGACAGCCACCAGGCGAGCGGGCCGCCCCAGGTCCGCAACGCGGGCATCAGCCAGGACGAGTGCCAGATCTCGGCCACGCCCGTGGGCTCGTCGAGCGACATCCGCCACGAGCAGTCTCCCGCCAGGGGGTGGTTGACCGACAGCAGGCCGCCACGCCCGGCCACCTCCCGCCGCCAGCGCTCGCCCGGCTGCCGGAAGTCGACGAACCCGATGTCGCCGAACGCGTTGGCGTGCCCGCGGTCGGACGTCACCTCCTGGCCCGGCACGAGCTGGATGCCATAGCGCTCCCCCACTGCAGGCAGGTGAGCCTGGTGGCTCGTCGTGTTGTGGTCGGTCACGGCGAGCACGTCGAGGCCCTGCGAGACGGCGAGGGCGGCGAGCTCCTCGATGCTCAGTGCCCCGTCGGAGTGGAGAGAGTGAGCGTGGAAGTCCGCTGCGCGCCAGCGCATCCCGTCGACTGCGGGTAGCACACGGGCTGGGACCCGCTCGGGCACCGGCGGGGACTCCGGCTGGCTGTGGCGCTCCGCCAGCACCTCGGCGCGGCTCGCGCCCGTGACGGTGACGCGGTAGGCGACGCCGGGAGCGGGGACACGGTGCAGGCCAAGGACGACGTGCCACTCCCCCGGTGTCGCCGGTGTCGGGAGGTAACCGGGCGTCGACCACTCCTCGCTGATGACGTAGTGCGAGCGCGCCCCACCGGACCACCCCACCCAGCCGTCGGGACGCGCAGAGCCGTCGGGACGCGCAGGGCCGTCGGGACGCGCAGAGCCGAGGTCGATCACCCCACCACCAGACCGGTCGTAGTCGAGCTCCACCCGCAGGCCGTCCACCCCTGGCGGGACCTCGACCGCCAAGGCACGAATCTGGCTCTCCGCCCGGTCCTCAGGACTCCACGTGCCACTCTGCTCGAACAGGCTCATCGGTCCTGCAGCTGCACCGGCGAGGTGGGCTGCAGGACGCCGTCCTCCGCGCCGTAGTGCAGCACTCGGCGGTCCTCCGGGCTGACGACCACCTCGGTGCCGACCGCAGGCTCCTCCCCCTCGGCGACGAGGGCCTGCACCGACTGCGCGCCGCACTGCACCGACACGAGCATCGTCGCCCCGAGGTTCTCGACGATGGTGACCTTGCCGGGGAGCGCATACT
>JAABUM010006233.1_pt1 | contig 11843 bp, 22 predicted proteins | sample 5559161 | NCBI WGS metagenome assembly JAABUM01 (sample SAMN10711868, study PRJNA513369) | rock metagenome | isolation source: Antarctica rocks | place: Antarctica: Victoria Land, Siegfried Peak nord | reverse complement strand
GACGCCGCGTACCTGCGCCTCTTCGTCAACCCCACGAGCGCGCGCTTCCAGATCGAGCGGGCGCGCGCATCCTCAATGTCGAGGAGGAAATGATGGCCACGACGCGTGTCACCTTGACCCCCACCGGCACGCCGACCGACCGGCCCGCGCGCTACTTCATGGCGCGCAGCATCGCCAGCGCCGCCGCGCTGCTCGTCTACGGGTGCCCGTACCGGGGGATCGCCCCGGCGGGCGGGCGGCTCGGCTTCCGCTTCGCCGACCCGGACGACGCCCTGCCCGCGCTCGAAGCGGCCTTGCGTGCGCGTACCGCCCCCCCGGTCCAGCCGCGTACCCTGATGACCGCCTACTTCACCCTGCGCACCGACCTGGCCCACGCCCGGGCCGCGCGGGAGGGCCGGCAAGGCGCGGCCACGTGCGGAGCACACCACGATGGGTAAGGCGGCGACGGCACGCGCGCTCCGCAGGAGCCAGGACCCCGACCGCCACCTCCCCGACGTGACCGGGCCGATCGCGCCGGGCACGCTGGACCGGCCCACCCTGCGCGCCGCGATCCCCCGGGTCGCCGACTTCTGGCACGAGCTGCCGGGCCGTCGCGTCGCGTGCGACCTCTGCTATCGCCGCTGCGATCTCGCGTCCGGCGAGGCGGGGTGGTGCGACCTCCGGCGCAACGACGGGGGGCGGCTGCGGCTGGCGGAGCACGGCGTAATCGGCAACCTCCAGCCGCACGTTACCCATTACTTCTACTGGCGGCAGCACGCCCGGATGGTGTGGGTGTCGGGGGTGGGCTGCACCGCCGATTGCGTCTTCTGCACCTCGACCGATCTGGCGCGCGCCCCCGAACGCCTGACCTGGGGGCCGAGCGGCGAGCGCGCCGTCGGCCAGCACTCCGACGCCGGCGGCTGGGCCTATCACCGCGCCATGCTGCACCCGCAGATGATCCCGGCACTGGCCGAGCAATGGGGCTGCCGCGACGTCTACTTCGGGGCGAATGAGCCGACGCTCACCTACGAGTGGACGCTCGACGCCGCGCGGCTGGCGAAGGGGGCGGGCCTCGGCACGGTGGTCGACACCAACGGCTTCACCGCCCCGGACGCGATCGCGGCGCTCGCCCCGTTCATGGACATGGCCTACGCCGGCGTGAAGGGGAGCGCCGACCCCGCCTTCTACGCGAAGCGCATGCGGGCCGAGGGCGCGGTGCCGCATGTCCTGGCCGCGCTGGAGGCATGGCACGCGAGCCCGACGATGCTCGGTGTCTCCGATACCATCTGCCCGCCCCACTGGTGCGACGAGGCCACGGCGATCGAGGCGATGACGCGCTTCTACTCGTGGATCGCCGAGACGCTGGGGCCGCTCACGCCGCTCCAGGTGCGCGGCATGGTCCGCCCGGCGCGCGAGTACGGCGAGTGGTTCGACCCGCTCCTCCCCCATGCGGGCGGCGACGGGGCGGTGGTGGCGTTCATGGAGCGCCTGCGCCTGGCCGAGGCGATCGCGTGGTCCTGCGGCCTCCGTTACGTCTACAGCGACGAGCACCGCGAGGTGCGCTGCCACCACTGCGGCGGCGTCCTGGTCGGCAAGATCGGGCACGTCGCGTTCGACCTGCACGTCGGGCCGGACGGGATCTGCGCCCATTGCGGCGGGCAGACGCCGATCGTGGGTATCAGCCGCGCGGAGTACGAGGCGATCCAACGCGAGGAGACCGACCGATGAGCCGCACCGGCCCGGTAATAGGCACAGCCGACCCCACACACGGGGCGGGCAGGCGCTCCCAGGGGGGGTAGCACACGGAGGATTGCACAAAATGATACAAAATGTTACCGAAAAGCGCGCCCGCCAACGCGAAGAGGCGGCGCAACACGTGGCGGGGGACTACCTGACGGACGCGCGGATTGCGGCGCGGGTGGGGATCTGTCGGCGCACGCTGGGCTACTGGAAGCGGCAGCCCGACTTCGCGGCGCGGGTGGGCGCGGTGCGCGCGGCGTACCACGCCCAGATCACGGCCGAGTTCGCGGCCCGCGCGCCGGGTTTTGCCCAAAATGACCCAAAACTGCACGTGAAATGATCGCGCGCGCGAGGGGGCCTGCGGCGGTGCCGGGCGACGTGCCGATCGCGGCGTTCGGGCGGGGACGCGGGGCTGGTGAGACGGTGGTGCGCGCCGCTGCTATGCGGTGGGGCTCAGGCAAGGACGGAGGGAGCGCCCACGCGGGGTTGTGGGGGCTTGGCCCAGGGCGTAGGATGAGCGGTGGGCAGGCCAGGCAAGCACACGCCTCCGCCACAGGAGCGAAAGGGCCGCCATGCAATCGTTCGATGCGACGCTCATCGAAGCCGCGATCGGGGCGGTCCTCGGCCTGCTGATCCTGATCGCCCTGATCACGTTCTTCCATAAGCGCCCCCCCGACGGCCAACCCTGAGGGCCGCGCGGGGACGCACCACGGTGGCGCGCCTGCTATGCTGGCCGCGCCGGTCGAGTCGTGGTCGGACTACGCACTCCTGGCCAGGCCCCGACGCCGCTCGCGCTGCATCCGGCGCGGGCGGCGTCGGGGCTTTATGTCGAACCGGCGACCGCGATCGCAGGACATGAGACGAGCGCCGACGCAGCATCAGGGATTGGCCGGGGCGTTCTTCCCGTTCGTCTTCACCCAGCTCTCGCAATCGCCCTGGTTCTTGAAGGTGCCGTCGGGGGTGACGAAGTATTGCCAGCCCCCATCCTTGCACTGGCTCGCGTCGGTCGGCACGCGGTAGGGCGAGATGGTGGGCATGACCGTGGGGAAGGCCGGGGAAGTGAGGGCCTGCTGCTGCCGGGCGAACAACGTCCCCATCGCGTCCCGGGTGAACATCATGGCCGGGATGGTGACCAGCGCGACCACGGCGATGATCCAGATGTACTCGACCAGCGCCTGGCCGGGCGGCGCGGACGGGCGACGACGGGCGGGCACGGGCGACCTCCTGCGGTTCTTGCCCGACCGATGCCGACCGGGGCCTTACCACCCCAGCATACCGGGGTGGCAAGCGCACCACCATGCCCCGTATCGTCCGTGCCCGCCCACCCATTCGTTGCCACGCGCAAGACCAACGTCCCGCGCGTGGCCGACCAAATAGACCGTTATGTCGCACCGACGACCGCGATAGCGGAATAGTGGGCCGATTTCACCCCACTTTCGCCTCACCCCCGTAGCACCCCAGCAACGACGCCATTCTCAGGGCACGCCCATGCTCATTGGTGTAGGTTGAGGGTGATGCGGGCAGGGCGGAGGAGCGCATCGCCCAGGGACACAAAGGGGCACGGCGCTCTGGCCGTGCCCACTCGGGTGCTCGCTTACTGTGGTTGTCGCCGCGCCGTTAGACCTTGGCGCGATTCCCGGTGACGGCCCGCAGGATGGCGATCAGGATACACGCCCCCACGATCGCTAAGGCCATACATCTGGCGGCGACGAGACGATCGCGCTGGTACCGCATCAGCACTCCCTGTTCAACTCACCATGTGCTGTGACGACAACAGCCACTTATAGCCCGCGCTCGTACAGCACGATCACCTTACCGGCATCATCAATCTGTTCCTGACCCTCATGCCGAAAGCCACGGCCTTCGTAGAGTCTCCGCGCACGCCCGTTATCGGCGCTTGTCCAAAGGTGGGCCTCGGTATAACCACGTATGCGTGCTTCAGCGAGCACACCGTCAACGATCTTCGTGCCCACCCCCTGCCCCCAACGATCGGGTGCAACATAGATCAGCGGGATGAAACAGCGTCCTGGTATCGGCGTCCTGGCCGTATCATCCGCGCGACTGGGCACGGCTAGGCCCATCCCCACCACCTGAGCAGCCCCCTCGGCGACGACGAGGAAGGCACCTGGCTGCCGCAGCGCCACCCGCACACCGGACTCTGCTTCTGCCGATGCAGGTCGGCCCCCACGCCGCGCCAGCGCCGCCAATCGCCACACCGCTATCGCCGGTTCGATATCCGCGGGGTGCCCCCCCCGCACACATATTTCAGCCATGATTACCCCACCAACGCCGCGCACGCCCCCACATACCTGGATGATCTTCTTGTACCGCAATAGGTACTTCCAGGGCGCTCAGAGGCGCTGACGCCGCCTGCACCGATGTCAGGCGATCCCGCTCAGCCTCGGCGATCTCGGCCCGGCGGCGCAACTCGCTGATCGTCTCGTCCCTGGCGTCCCGCTCCGCCTTCACCCGTCCCAACTCCTCGCGCACTGTGCCCAGTTCGGCGATGAACGGGGCTAACAACCGCTGCACAATGGCATCGGCCTGGGCCTGCTGATCGGTACCCACGAGCGCAGTGGGTTGTGCGGGGTTGTCGGCGTTGTGACGCACAACGCCTGTGCGGGGTTGTGCGGCCCCGTTGGTAGGGCTTGGCAGGGGTAAGCCCAACGAATCGCGGCGTAGGGCATAGGTTTCGCCTTGGGGGGTTACCAACTTGTGCGCCTTGTAACGCCCTGCCTTGACCCGGTTCCGCACCGTGTTGCGGTGCACCCCTAACAAGGTGGCGGCCTCGGCGATGGTCACATACTCGGCGCGCTCATCCACCCTACCAACCCCTTACAAGCCCTGCTAAGGCGCGCAGCATAGCACAAGGGGCCGGGGCACCGTCCTGCGACGGCATACCGACTGCGCCAGTGCTGTCGGCAGTCACGTGGGTAGCGTGACACGTCTGCCAGAAGAGTGAGGGAGCAGGGCCGATGCCGATGACCGAGGCGCAACGCGCGCAACTCCGACCGCTCCTGGCCGACCTCCGCGCGCGCTGCGAGGCTCGGGCGCTGCCCGAGCGCGCGCTGCTGATTCGCCGGACCCTGGAGAGCGCGAGCGTGAGCATGACGTGGGAAGAGTGGGACGCCTTCGTGCGCGAGGAGTTCGGCACCATCCCGGCGGCGCTCGCGCGGCCTGACGCGACGACCTGACACGGCAGCAGGGGGCACCGCCACGGCGGTGCCCCCTGCTCGCTGTCGGACCTTTCTCCGATCAGTCGGCGTACTCCGGCGGCACCGGCATCCGGCCATAGGTCGAGCCGCCGTTCGCATAGCCCGTGTACACCAGCGGTGCCCACATCCGCCAGAGACGGGCGAACGTGCGTTCCTCGTCGGTGTCCGGGGCGAAGATGGCGAGGGCGGCGACGAGGAACGCCGCACCCAGCGCCTCGATCTGCGGCACGGGATACTCGTAGTCGTAGTGCGCGGTAGCCTTCTGGCAGGCGACGGGGCGACCTTGACGATCTTCACGACGCCACCTCCCAGAGCGCGCGGATGCCCTCAAGGGTGTAGGCCTGCGCCTCCTTACTCCCAAGCAGGCCGGGCGCGGCACCGGCCAGCGCGCACGCCTCGAACAAACAGGCGAACGTGTCGAGCAGGTGGGCCTGGATGGCGGCGCTATCGTGGCCCTTGCTCGCTTCGGAGCGGTCGTTCGCGGACTCGCGGCAGGCAACGGCCAGGGTGAAGCAGTCGTCGGGCATGAGCTCCACGATCAGCCCGCAACCGCGCTGCACTTCCTTGATCCTCATCGGTGCGGCCCTCCTGTGATCGCCCCTCTGCGGGGCGGGTGTTGCAACCTCCAGGGGCGGGCACGGCATTGTGGCGGGGTGGCCCACGACGCTGTGGGCGGGCGCTGGGGACGGCTAGCGGCGCGTCGGGTGCGGGCAGCGCGCCATGATCTCGGTGATCGTCAGGTCGCCGCGCGGGAGGAGCGCCAATTCCGGGAACTGCGCCGCGTGGTCGGCGTAGGAGCCGCGCCGGACCGGCGCGAGCGGCACCGGCGCGAGGTCGAGCGGCGCGTCGAGCACGGCGGCCACGTCGGCGGGGAGTGACTCGCCCGCCAGCCTGGCGAAATCCGCCCAGAGCGTTGCGAACGTGAACGGCGTGGACAGCACGTCGGGGATCTCCTCGGCCAGTTCGGCGTAGAGCGCCAGCATGAGCGTATTGACAGGCATGACAAATTCTCCTCGGTATAGGGCCGCTCGTGGGGCCACCTGTGGATAGTCGGTGGACGGCGTGTTGACAACGTGGCAGCGGCTGGGGATAACCGGGCCGCCGGAATGGCCCGGGCGATCAAGCGGCGCGGGGCGCGGTGCGGGGCCGCGTCTGGCCTACTCGTCGAACCCGTAGTCGTAGAGCAGCTCGGCGAGCCTGAGGATACCCGCGCCGTCCCAGTTGCGGACGGCGTAGGAGAGGTAGCGGCGTCTGATGGACTCGTCGCACACCGCGCGGACGATCGTGCGGACCACGATCCCGAAAGGCTGGCCGGTCTGCGCGCTCAGGGCGACGAGTCGCTCGCGGCCTAGGATGGCAAGCACGTCGGCATTGGTGCACATCGTCGTCATGGTTCTCTCGCTTTCAGGGGGGGTGTCCACCGTGGACAGGGGGGGGGTGTCCCCGCGTTGTCACAGGGTCGTACCACAGTCTCCCTTGCGGTTCTGGCGCGACAGGGGTGGGGGGGTGTCCAGGGTGGACACCCCCCCCGGGTTAGGCGCCGCAGAGTTCCTCGTTCGCGCGGCGTGTCGCCTCGGACTGTGTGCGACGGGTGCCGGGCTGGGGGAAGGGGATGAGCGGCGCGGGGGAGGGGGGGGTGTCCACGGTGGACACCCCCGGTGCGGTGCGGTCGAGCGGGGCGACCTGGCCGAAGACCCAGCCCTCGCGCTCGCTGCGGCGCTGGACGGCGGCGACGTGCTTGCACATGCCGGTGAAGCGATAGCCGTCGCACTCGCAGCCCCAGCCGAGGCGGCTGCGCTCGATGCGATAGGTCATGCCGGGCTGCGACCGGCTGACGCTGACATAGCTGCGGGCCGCGGAGACGACCGCGACGCGGACACCCTGCGCCTTGGCGCGGCTGCGGGCCTCGACCTGACGCGCTTCGAGCGGCTTGGAGAACTGGCGTGTAACCGTCTGAGCAACCATGTCGTACACTACCTCCGAGCCTTCCGGCTCCCTTGTGGCCTCACCGTTTGCTTACCAGGGCTAGGCGGTGAGGCCCTTTTGCGTCCCTGAGGTCCTTACCTCATGTATCATAGTATATCATTACAATACTTGATAAGTCAAGAGTCTTTGATACTTGTAATATATATTTGATATGCTATGATAGATATAAGAATAAGGAGGTATGTCGTGATCGATGAACGATGGTTGACCGTGAGCGATGTCGCCGCTCGGTTGCAAGTGGACGAGCAGACCGTACGACGTTGGATTCGTGCCGGTAAGTTGGCTGCCCGTAACTTAGGTGGGAAAGCGGGTTATCGGATTCGGCCAGGCGATCTGGCGGCCTATATGGACGCGTTACCTGGAGCTGAGGAAGGGGTGTCCGAGGAAGTAAAAATCGCCGCCTAGCGTGAACTAGGCGGCGCAGGCGCGCCGGGCTCTGACACACCGGCGCGCGGGAGGAGTGTAGCAGCATGGTCGAGGGAGTAGATCTCGGTGAACGGGTACGGCGTGCCGAGGAGGCCTTGCGCGAGGCGGAGGCGCTCCTCCTGCGGCGGCAGACCGAACTCGGCGGCGCGAGCGCTACGGCGTTCGAAGATCGACTCCTCCAGGGGGTCCGCGAACTGGCGGCGGCGGTGCGCGAGTTGTCCGCATATGGGGGCCATATCGGGCAAGTATCCGCGAGCCACGCGGGCGAGCTCGAAGCACGGGCCGCCGAGCTGGATGACAGCACAACGTCGCGATCCGACGCGGACAAGCCGCGGTGAGGTTATGGACGAGTTACACGCCGTGATCATCGACTATCTGCGGGGGCAACGGCGGCCCGTACCGCCCGCCCCGCCGCGCTTCTGTCGCTCGTGCGGACGACCGATCGTCACGGGCGCTGGCCGCTTCGCGCCGGGACTGTTGTACGACGCGCGCCGCTGCGCCGACTGCTACGCGCGCGTGCACCCGGAGCAGGCCTGAGATGGATGAGTTGCACGATCGCATCGCCGCCTACCTGCGCGGCCAGCGCCGGACGGCCGAGGTACGCCGCCCGGTGGCCGACACCGAGCGGCACAGCACCGCGCTGGAGCGCGACGCGCAGATCCTGGCTATCTGGCGCGAGCGCCGTGTGGCGCCGCACTGCGTGGTCTGTGGCCGTCCGGTCGATGATGACGGCGGGTGTTTCAACCTGGCCGACATGCAGCTGCGCCGCCAGTGCGAGCAGCATTATTGCCCGTTCTGATGAGTGAGCAAGACGCCACCGTCGATGGGGCTGCGGCGATACTTGCCGACCGCGATCTCCTCTTTCGCTTCGTCCTCCTTCCGCAGGAACAGACCGAGGAATTTCGGGTAGCAGCGTGCCACCTTTGCGCGACGGTCGACGATGCGCGACAGCGTGATGAAGGCTGCCGAATGTTGCGTTGTGGACTGCGTGATGCGTCGGCGTTTGCGGAGGAGCAAGCGTGGTTTGTCCTTACGCTTAGCGCTATATGGCCCCCATCTGAAGTGACAGATGAGGCGCTTGTCCGCGTCAATGAGCACCTGATGCGCTATGGCGCGCTTGTGCCGGGCTTCGTCCGTGATCATAACGGACATATAAGACAAGGCGTTACCGCGCCGACCCTGCGCGGAGAACTACATCGGGCCTTAGTTGCCAGTCTCGTGTTGTTCACTGGGGATATCATTCGTATTCACGCCGACGATACGATGACCCTCGCGGAGTTGGGGAAGTTTGTGAAAGCGCGCCGCACGGTACGGAAGCGCTGGCTCGCCGGCATGCTTCGGGATGATGTCCGCGCCACGAGCCAGCGCTCGCAAGCAGGGGCTCGGAATGTCCCCCGCAGCACAATACAGTCGCGCCTGAAGGCATTGGAAGCACGGAAGACGCGCCCGGGTGGCTAGTGCCCGGGTGGCCGAGAAAACGAGGTTTTTCGGCAGTCTTGCGCGGTTCGTGGTGATCAATATACTGAATGTAGCAAGGTGGTCGTACACGTATCAGCGAGTGAGCACAGGGGGGCAACGATGGCAGAGGCACTCATGAACGACCGTCGCCTCGTCTCGATCGGGGTTGCCGCCACGCTGATCGGGTGCGGTGCTCAGACCCTGCGTGATGCCGAGAGCCGTGGCGAGATTCCGCCCGCCATGCGCATCGAGGGGCTGGGACGTCGTCTGTATACGATGGCCGATGTGGAGCGGATTCGCCAGGTGCGCGCGGCCCGCAAGGCCGGAAGCGCGCCGCCGGTGGCGGTATAGACAAAGAGAAACCGACGACCGGTGTTAGCGGGGGTGCAACCCACTAACGGTGTCGTCGGCATCTCAAGCCCGCGTGCGAGGCCCACATTCACAGGGCAAACCTCGCCGCACGATTCAGCTAGGCCAATGGTAGCACAATCTGCCTCGACGCAAAGAGGGCAGGGCTATCGGAGGCCAAGGAGGCGCACATGCAGCCCGTGACCAACCGTACCGCACGGCGGCCCCTGGCCTTCCTCAATCCACCCGCCCCGCTGACCCCCGAGCAACTCGACGCCCTCTTCTTGCCGCTCAGGCGCGATTACACCGCCACCGTGGCCGCCACCGCCACCCTGCCGATCAAGGAGCGCGCCCCGCTGATCCAGGCGCGCCTGGAGGCGTATAGCCAGGCGTTGAGTGGAGCGCTCGGCGCGGCGCTGGACGACGCGACGGCGCAAACCCTCGGCGCGTGGGCGCGGGGCGGGCAGCGATGAACGACACCGAGCGCGACGCGCCACCCTTCCGGAAGCTGCGGAACAACGAGAAGTGCGAGGGCTGCGGACACGCTGGCTGGTGCATGGTATCGGAGACGACGATCTGGTGCATGCGGAATGCTGTCGGGGCTTATCACACCAAGCCCGATACCAACGGCCAGCCCGTCTACCTACACCACCGCACCGGCGTGGCGCGCGCGGAACCGACGCCGATCCGGCGCATCGACGACCGCCCGGACTGGGAACAACCCGAGCCCATCGTCTGCGACCTCATCTACACCACCCTCGCGGCGCGCTGCGCCGACAACCCGACGCCCGACGTGGCACACGCCGCCGACGCGCGGCGATTCGGCGAGCATGCCGCGGGCGTCCGCGCCGTCTCCGACCATTTCTACATCCGGCACCCCGAGAACGTGATCGCCTGGCTCGACCGTGAGGGCCGCATTCAGCAGGCGAAGAACGCCGGCGTCCTGACCAAACGGGGCCAGCTTTCGCCGGCGCTCCTCGACCGCAAAATCTTCGTCTACCGCGACGAACACGGCCGCGCCAAAGACCTGCGCGGGCGGGCCTGCGACAGCAGCACCCCGAAGGTGCGCAGCCTCGCAGGAGGCCGCGAGGAGCGCGGCGCGGCGGGCATCTGGTATCAGCACCGGCACATCGCCGCCGCCGCACAGGGCGGGCACCTCCGCCTCGCGGGCGGGCACGAGAAGGCCGACGCGCTGAACTACGCGGTCGGGCTGACGATCGGCGCGAACGAGGGGCAGGCCTCGGACAGCATGATCGCCGCGCTGGTTGACGCCGGGATTGTCGTCGCGACGATCCACGCCGACAGCGAAGACCCCAAGGACGGGAAAACGATCAGCGAGGGCCAGCGCCTCGCCGTCGCACTCGGCGAACGCCTGGAGGAAGCCGGCATCGCTGTGCGTATCGCCGAGCCGCTGCGCAGTCCGGGCGAGCCGAAACTCGACGCCGACACGATCCTGCGCGACCACGGCCCCGCAGCCCTGCGCGACATCGACCGCCGCGCGCTGCCCTTGTCCGTCTACCGCCAGCGCCTCGGCGACCTTCAACCGCAAGATGCGGCGCAAGTCTCCCAACTCTCGGAGCACGTCGCCCGCTTGCAAGAGGCGGTGCGCACGGCGCGCGAAGAGCGCGACCAGGCGCGAGAATTGAACCGCCTCACCCTCGCCACGCTGCGCGCCGGTCACGGCGCGAACCCCAAGATGAAGACGGTCGGCCGCTCCGGCCTCGGCCTGGTCATCGAATGGGACGCGCGCCGCGCGCAGGGCCGTGCCGAGGTGGACCCCGAAACCGGCGAGCGCTGGGTCGAGATCGATCTCGGCGCGGCCGGCGAGAATGTCGGCCAGTCCGACGACGCCACCGGCGCCGCCCTGACGTTCTTGTGCAACGAGGGGATCGCGCGCAAGCGGATCAAGTGGCTGACGCTCGACAACCCCGCCCCCGACCAATACCCGCGCCGCAAGCAGCTCCTCGTCCACTTCCCTCAAGGGACGAGGGAGGCGGCGCTCGCCGCGATCGCCGACCTCCGCCCCGTCGAAAGCGAGAAGGTGAAGCCCTACGGTGGCAGTCGCCCGCGCTGCGACAAGCACCCGGACGCCGGCACGAAGACCACGATCACCCGCGAGACGAGCTGCGCGGAATGTGGCGAGGTGCTCGAACGCAGCATACGCCAAGAGCGGCACGACGCGGATGGGCAACGGGCCGACCTTCAACCGCAAGATGCGGGATATAAGACGTACTCGGAGGAGACTCTAGGCACCCCCGAGCAGCCCGCTAACCTTCAACCGCAAGATGCGGTTGAACCCCTGCCCTTCCCTGAGCAACTCCCCCGCTGTCTGGCGCGCGGCTGTACGCAGCGGGTCGAGCGGCGCGGCGACCGCTACTGCCACGCCTGCGCCAATTCCGGCGAGGGCTACGAGAACGAACCGGAGGTGCGCTATGCCGTCGGCGACTAGGACACGGCGCACCGGCCCCGACCTGGGTCGCGTCTCCGGAAACCTGTGCGAGGCGCTGGCGTGGCTCAACAGCCCGGCCGCCATCGCGGGCGAGATCAGCGCCCTGGAGCGCGCACAGGCTGGCGGGGACGCGTCGCAGGCCACGCGGGTACTGCTACGCGACTGGCGGGCCATCCAGCGGACTCAGGCAACGCTCGTGCAGCTGGACGCGGAAAGCGAGGCGGCGTGATGGATGAGTTGCC
>JAABUM010006232.1_pt1 | contig 11845 bp, 9 predicted proteins | sample 5559161 | NCBI WGS metagenome assembly JAABUM01 (sample SAMN10711868, study PRJNA513369) | rock metagenome | isolation source: Antarctica rocks | place: Antarctica: Victoria Land, Siegfried Peak nord | reverse complement strand
CGAATCGAGGAGCGCTCTTCCAGGCCGGTGCTCTCGTACAGCTGTCCGCCGTTGATCTCCAGCCCCTCGGTGAACGCGGCGGGATCATGCGCCCGGGTGCCAAGCACCTGCACGACCAGTTTCTCCGGCGCGGGACCGGTCGGCTGGGCGGGACTGCTGCAGGCAGCCGCGAGCAGCAGCGAACCCGTCGCCACGACCGCTGCCCATCGACCCATGGTCACCAGCATGCCGTAGCGGACACGCCGAACAGCCGTTATGGCACCGAGCGGATGCGGTACACCATGGCGGCGCCGAGCACGGTGGTCACGCCCGCCACGCCGAACAGGACGCCGTATCCGCCGAGCGAGCCGATGACCAGGCTGGCGCCCAAGGGGGCCAACGCCTGCGGCCCGGCGGAGCCGGCATTCATGATGCCCAGGTCCTTGGCGCGGGAGAGCGCACTGGGCAGCACCGCGGTCACCAGGGCCTGGTCCACCGACATGAAGGCGCCGTAGCCGGCCGAGCAGGCCGGCACTGACCATGGCCGTTGCGAAGCTGGGGAAGAAGGCGAGCACGAAGCAGGCGATGGCCTGCAGCCCCGAGGCCATCGCCACGTACCTCCGTCGTTTACCGCTGCGGTCGGAGGCGAACCCGGCGAGGTAGGTCGCGACGAGGGTGAACACCAGGTAGATCAGCGTCAGCGTGACAAGGGAGCCTTCGGGGTCGGCGACCTGCAGGCTGTCCTGCAGGAAGAAGAACAAGTACGTCGTCCCGAAGGCATTGCCCAGGTTCACCAGCGTGCGCCCACCGAACGCCCAGGCGAAGTCGGGGTGGCGCCGCGGGCTGATCCACATGCCCTCCGCCAGCCCACGCAGCGACAGCGGCAGCGACTCGGACCCGGGCGGCACGTCGCGATAGCGCAGCACGAACGGAACTGCGCAGGCGATGAGCACCCCGGCGAGGATGGCGTAGCTCAGCGCCGCGGAGCTGGTGATGGCGGTGATGACCACGAGGCCGACCACGATGCTCACCGCCTGCGGCCCGTAGACGGCGCCGGAGATCACCCCGCGCTGGCTCTCCGGAACCGCGTCGGCGATGGTGGCGGTGAGCCCGGCGGTGGCCATGCTCGCACCGAGGGTCGCCACCAGCCAGGCGAGACCGACCCCCTGCCAGCTGGATTGCGCCCCGGTGAGCAGCAGCCCGACGGCGTACAGGGCCACGCCGCCGGCCATCCAGACGCGGCGCTGCCCGTAGCGCGAGCGGGTGCGGTCGCAGAGTGCGCCGAACAGCGGCAGGGCGAGGACGGCGACGACTCCGGTCAGGCCACTGACCACGCCGAAGTCGCGCACCTTGTGTGCGGGGTCGAGCGTGTCGAGCTGGCTGGGCAGCAACAGTTGCACCGGAACCAGGTTGGCCATCCAGTAGCCGAACCAGACCAGGCTGAACCGGGCAATCCAGCGACGGGGCACCGCCGTAATCGGCTCACCGGCCGGGAGCGTGCCCACGACGGTGCCGTCGTCGGAGGTCGGGGGACCGCTCGTCAGATCTGCCACAGCGAACTCCTGCCGTTCTGCGTGCTGAGGAGCATGGAGCGCGAACCCAACATAGTCAAGCGTCCAACTTCTCTGGAGCCCCGCCGGGCTCGGTGGTGCGACAGGCTTTCGCCGCATGCGGCACAATCGGGGGGGTGAGCAGCACCGAAACCATCGCCAAGGCACCCGTCGCCGAGCAGAGCCCCGTACGTGCCGTCCTCGCCAGAGCGGAAGGGTTGGCGCGCGCGGCCGCGGACGAGCTGGGTCAGGGCGAGGTCGGCGCGCACCTGGGGGTACACGCCGAGCCCGACAGCGCCGGCGTCGCGGCCACGCACCGCTTCGCCGCCGAGCTCAGGGGTTACCGGGGTTGGGAATGGGCCGTGGTGGTGGCCGCCGCGCCGGACACTGACCGTGTCACGGTCAGTGAGACCGTGCTCCTGCCCGGCCCGGATGCGCTGATCTCACCCAGCTGGGTGCCCTGGGAGGAGCGGGTACGGGCCGGCGACCTCGGTGCCGGCGACCTGCTGCCCCCGCCCGAGAACGACCCCCGGCTGGCGCCGGGCTACCTGGCCAGCGACGACCCGGCCATCGAAGAGGCGGCGCTGGATATCGGTCTCGGCCGCCGCCAGGTGCTGAGTCGCGAGGGCCGACTGGACGCCGCACAACGGTGGTACGACGGTGAGCACGGCCCTGCCGCCGCCGCCACGCTGCATTGCGGCACCTGTGGCTACTACCTGCCCCTGGCGGGTGCGTTGCGCGCGGCCTTCGGCGCGTGCGGCAACGAGATGTCCGCGGACGGTCAGGTGGTGCACACCGAGTACGGCTGCGGCGCGCACTCCGACACGGTGGTGGCCGAGGTGGCGGCCACGCCGGTCTCCGAGATGGCCTACGACGACACGCAGCTGGAGCTGGTGCAGCTGCCGGCACAGCCCACCGAGGTCACTCCGCCGTCGCCGGAGAACCCCGTGGCCGAGCCGCCGCAGGGAGCGTGACCGGGCACCTCGCCGATCCCTTCGGCACTGCGGAGCTGCGCAGCGCCACGCTGCAGAGCTGGCACCGCTCGCCCACCAGGTTGCGGGAGGACACCGCGACCGAGGCCGACCTGGTGCGCGGCGGCTACCGCGACCGGGTGCTCACCGAACTCGCGCAGAATGCTGCCGACGCCGCCGCCCGAGCCGGGGTGCCCGGCGAGCTGACGATCCGTCTGGCGGACGGCGCGCTCCGCGTGGCGAACACCGGGGCACCGCTGGACACCGCGGGAGTGCAGTCACTGGCCGCGCTGCGCGCCTCGAGCAAGACCGCAGGCGTCGGCCGCTACGGGGTGGGCTTCACCGCGGTGCTCGCGGTGAGCGAAGAGCCCCGGGTGCTGTCGACCTCGGGTTCCGTGGCGTTCTCGGCGGCGCGCACCCGCCATGAGCTGGACATGCACGTGGTGCCGGTGCTCCGATTGGTCTGGCCGGTCGCTGAACGGCCGTGCGCGGAAGCGAGCACCGAGGTGGTCCTTCCGCTGCGGACGGGTGTCGACGGAGCCGAGCTGCTGCGGGCGTTCGCCGCCGATGCGCCGGAGCTGTTACTCGCTTTGCCTAAGCTGCAGAGCATTTCGGTGGACGGCCGTCGCGTGGAGCGCACCGAGCGAGTCCTGGACTCTGGTCTGGTGGAGTTGAGCGTCGGCGCGCAGCGGTGGTGGTGCAGCGGTGCCGCGGAGGTGCGGTGGCTGGCCCGCGTCGACGGCGAGGGCGAAGTGCAGCCACTGGAGCACGACGTGCTGCGGGCCCCCACCCGTACCGACGAGGAGTTGTCCCTGCCGGCGCTGCTCATCGCCGACGTGCCCCTGCAACCCGACCGTCGCCGGGTGCTGCCGGGGGCCTCGCTGGCCGATGCCGCGTCGAGGTACCCGGCGTTGGTGTCGGCGTTGCCCGCAGCGCAACGCACCCGGCTGGTGCCGCTGCCGGGCTTCCCGCGCAGCGCGGTGGATTCCCAGCTGCGCGAAGCCATCCTGACCGGACTGCGGGACACCCCGTGGCTACCGGGTGCGGCGGGTACGGACCTCGCCCCGCGCGCCGCCGAGGCACTCGACGTCGCCACCCCTGAGCTGGTGGAGCTGCTGGCCGAGGTGATCCCGGGCCTGCTGGCCGCGGAGCTGACCGATGCGGCACACTCCGCGGCGCTGGTCGCCCTCGGTGTTCCGCGGATGGGGCTGTCCGCGGTGGCCGACGCCCTGTCCGGCCTGCGGCGCGAGCCCGGCTGGTGGCGGCGGCTGTACACGGCCCTGGATCCGGTGGTCGTCGACCGCCGGGCGGCCGATGAGCTTGCCGCACTGCCGGTTCCGTTGACCGACGGCCGCACGGTGCTCGGCCCGCGCAGCGCCGTGCTCGCCGAGGTGGCGCTCGCGGTACCGGGCGTTCGGGTGGTGCACCCCGAGGCCGCTCATCCCCTGCTGCTGCGACTGGGCGCGGTCACCGCCGGGGCAGATGAGCTGCTGCACGACGAGCTGCTGCACGAGGCTGTGCGGGAGGCCGATCCCGAGGACCGGCCGGCGGCCGCCGAGCTGGCGGCCGGCGTGCTGGCCCTGGTCGACGCAGCCGGAGTGCGCCCGGGGGAGCACCGCTGGCTGGGCGAGCTGCTGCTACCCGACACCGAGGATGAGCTCAGCCCGGCCGACGAGCTGTTGCTGCCCGATGCGCCGCTGCGGGCAGTGCTGGCGCAGGACGCTCCCTTCGGCACCGTCGCGCCGCATCTCGTCGGCACCCACGGGGCCCAGCTGCTGCAGGCGGTGGGCGTGGGCAGCGGATTCACCGTCTTGACCGACGAGGACGCCACGGGACCCGATCATCACCTGGACGCCGAGGACGACTGGTGGGAACAGGCAAACCCCGAACCCAGCCGGGTGCTGGCGGTGCGCGATCTCGATCTCGTCGATCCCGGGCACTGGCCCCAGGCGCTGCGGCTGTTGTGCAGCGAGCCGGACACCCTGGCGGCCCTGCGGGAACGGGGCGGCTACACCGCCTGGTGGCTGCGCAGGCACGCGGAGCTGGACGGGGTGGTGCTTGGCCATTGGCGCCACGCCGCCGACCGGGCGTTCGACGGACTGCTGGACGCCGCGCCGATCGCCCAGCTGCCGCCCGAGGTGCTAGCTGGCTCCACGGTGGACTCCGTTGAGCTTGCGGTGCTGCTGCTGGAGCGCCTCGCCGATCCGCACCGCAACCCGAGTGTCGCCGTGGTGGCCCGGGCGCACGCCGCCCTCGCTGCCGCGGTGGCTTCGGAGCAGCTGAACCTGGACGAGCTCGATCCACCCGAACGGGTCCGCGCGTTGAGCGGCCGGGTCGTCGCCGCGTCGCAGGCCGTAGTGCTCGACCGGCCCTGGCTGGCCCAGGTTCTGCCGGCCGATGAGCTGGTGCTCGGTGCGCTGGGCGAGGGAGCGTCGAGCTTGGCCGACGTGCTCGACCTGCCGGTGGCCGGCGAGCACTACCCCGCGGCGCCGTCGGGCATGGCCGGGCAGGCCACGGAGTGGGCCGAGCTGCCCGAGGCGGTGCTCAGCTGCATCCGGCAGGGGGTCGAGGTGCCCGAGGGCTCCGTACTGGTGCACGAGTCCCTCTCGGTGCACCTCGCGGGGCACGACCGTGCGGTGGACTGGTGGGTGGACGAGGCGGGTGCCGTGCACGCCAGCCGCAGCGGGCTGGGGCAGGCCGTGCTGCACGCGATCGGGCCATGAGGCGGTCGCTCGCGCTGCTCGTCCTGCTGGCGTGCTGCGCTGTGCTGGTGGTCAGCGTCCTGACCCGCAGCGGGCTCACCGTGATCGACCAACCGGTGTTGCACTTCATGCTCACCCACCGCACCGCAGAGCTGACCGAGTTCTTCCGTGCGGCAACCCACCTGGGCGGCACCGTGGCCGCGAGCATCGTGATCACCGGGGTCGCAGTGTGCTCGCTGCTGCGGCGGTGGTGGGTGCGGGCCGCGCAGGTGGCCGTGGCTGGGCTCGGTGCCTGGGTGCTGGTCGTGGTGGGCAAGGCGGTGACCGGCAGGCGGCGCCCGCCCGTGGCCGATCAGGTTGGCGTGCTGGAGAACCTGTCCTTTCCCTCCGGGCATGCGCTGGGCTCGACGGTGGCGGCCTACCTCGTGGTGGTCCTGGCGTTCGCGCTCACCGCGTCGCGGGCGTGGCGGGCCGGCGTGGTGTCGCTGGCAGCGGTGTACGTCATCGTCATCGGGCTCTCGCGGCTGTACCTGGGGGTGCACTGGGCCACGGACGTGCTGGGGGGCTGGGCCATCGGCGCCGCCTGGGCGACGGTGTGCGTGTGCTTCCTGCCGCTGTCAGCTGAGCCCGCGCTGGCCGCCGCGGCCGCCTCGCCGCACCGCCCGGCGCTGCCAGAAGAAGATGCCGTAACCGAGCCCGCCGAGCGCGGTGCCGACCGCGCAGGTGGCGATGGCCGTGGAACCGGCATCGCCGCCGACGAGCAGGACCAGTAGCGCCACGGCCCAGGCGATCGTGCCCAGCGCCATCACCGGGCGCGGGTCGGCCAGCGTCTTCGGCAGCGGCGGGGGGCTCGGGCGTTGCTGGGGCACCCACTCACGGTAGCCGGAGGACCGCCGGACCGGACAGTCGTGCCTGGTCAGAGCTCAGCGTGTGCGCAGGTCCACCGCTACCCTGTCCCCATGAGTGAGCATGATCGGCAACTTGCGAGCGACCTTCGACTTGCCGTGCTCCGGCTCAACCGACGCCTTCGGGCGCAACGGACCGACGCTCGGGTCAGCCTCACCCATATCTCGGCGTTGGCCACCCTGCGGGCTTGCGGGCCGATGACGCCCGGTGCGCTGGCCGCCAAGGAGCGCGTGCAACCGCCGTCGATGACGCGCATCATCGCCGTGCTCGAGAAGTTGCAGTTCATCGGACGCACCCCGCATCCGACCGACGGGCGCCAGGTGATCGTCAGTGTGCTGCAGCCCGGGATCGACTACCTGCAGGCGGAGATCAACGCCCGCGAGGCCTGGTTGGACAGTCGGCTCTCCAGTTTGTCCCTCGCGCAGCGGCATACGCTGCGCGAGGCCTCGGACATCATCGAACAGATGGTAGGCAGCACGGAGTAGCGACAGCGCAGGGAACGCTGGGCAACCCGCCGTCGCTACCGAATGATGGTGCGGACATCGCCACCCGAGGGAGATCAGCAATGATGCGTCGGTCCGTTCTGCTCGCTGTGCTGGCGGCTGCTGCCGCGCTGCCTGCTGCCGTCGTGGTTCCCGTGGCGGGCGCGGCAGCCGATTCGCCGCCGGTGGCGCACCAGAAACTCAGCCGTTCGTGTGGTGATCCGGCGCCGGGACTCGTGGCCTGCAGGGCGGTGCTCAACTCCGCGGTGACCGCGAGCGGGCAGGTCGTCCGGCAGGCGAGCACGGCGCTCACGCCAGACGGCTACGGCCCCGCCGATCTGCAGTCGGCGTACCGGCTGCCATCGAGTACCGGGGGAGCCGGTCAAACAGTGGCCGTCATCGCCGCCTACGACAACCCCAGGGCGGAGGCCGACCTCGCGGTGTATCGCGCGCAGTACGGTCTGCCCCCGTGCACCAGCGCCAACGGATGCTTTCGCAAGGTCGGTGAGTTCGGTACCGGTGTGCTCCCGACCCCGGACAGCGGATGGGCGCAGGAGGTCTCCCTCGACCTCGATGTCGTCTCCTCGGTGTGCCCGAACTGCAAGATCCTCCTGGTCGAGGCCAACGACCCCGGCATCATCAACGTCGGTATCGCGGTGAACACCGCGGTGTCGTTGGGCGCGACGGTGCTCTCCAACAGCTATGCGTCCACCTCGGGCATCTTCGACTTCCTGCTGGACTTCTTCTTCTACAACCATCCGGGGATCCCCTCCACCGCCGCGTCGGGAGACGACGGCTACGGGGTGGCCTATCCGGCGGTGTCCCAGTTCGTCACTGCCGTGGGGGGAACCTCCTTGCAGCGTGCCGCGAACGGACGCGGGTGGGCAGAGGCGGCGTGGCCGGGGAGCGGATCGGGCTGCGCGGTCTTCGACGCCAAGCCACCGTGGCAAAGCGATCCCGGCTGCGGGATGCGCACCACCGCGGACGTCTCCGCGGTCGCCGATCCGCGCACCGGAGTGGCCGTCTACGACAGTTTTGCCCACAACGGTGCGCAGGGCTGGTTGGTCTTCGGCGGCACCAGTGTCTCCACTCCGCTGATTGCGGGGGTGTACGCACTGGCGGGCAACGGGCGCGCGCGCAACGGCGCCGGGTATGCCTACGCCCATCGGGAGGCCTTGTTCGACGTGGTGACCGGGAGCAACGGCTCCTGCGGCAACTACCTGTGCACGGCGGGCCCGGGCTACGATGGCCCGACGGGGCTGGGCACCCCCAACGGAACGGGGGCGTTCTAGAGGGGCCAGGCGTGCACCGGCTCGTCGGCGTGCATGCCCTCTGTGTAGTCACGCAGCATCTGCGCCAACGCAGCCGGACGGTCCATCCCGCCTCGCTCCAATGTGGCCACCCGCTGGCGCTGCCACACCGAACCGGTGCGCCCGTTCTGACAGCGCCCCTCGATCACCCCGAGGTAGCGGTCGGCGGCGCGCTGGGAAACCCCGTAGGAGACCAGCCCCGCGTGCGCCATGGGCAACAGCCTGCGCAACACGAGCTCGTCGGCCCGCACCCAGCCCAGCTCCGGCCAGTACAGCTGCGCGTGCAGGCCTTCCCTGGCGCCGTTGTGCAGGTTCTCGGCGGCGGCGTTGAACGTCATCTGAGTCCACAGCGGACGTTCATCGGAGGCCAGCGCGCGCAGCAGACCGTAGTAGAAGGCGGCGTCGGCCATGGTGTCCAGCACGCTCGGCCCCGCAGGCAGCACGCGGTTCTCGATCCGCAGGTGCGGCGTGTCGTTGACGGTGTCGTAGACCGGCCGGTTCCAGCGGTACACCGTGCCGTTGTGCAGCTTCAGCTCCTGCAGGCCCGGCGTGCGTCCGGCGTCCAGCTCGGCTAGGGGATCCTCGTCCGCGCACACCGGGAGCAGGGCGGGAAAGTACCGGGAGTTCTCCTCGAAGAGGTCGAAGATCGAGGTGATCCACCGTTCGCCGAACCACACCCTGGGCCGCACCCCCTGGTTGCGAAGCTCGGGCGAGCGGGTATCGGTGGCCTGCTCGAAGAGCGGAATTCGGCTCTCGTGCCACAGCGCCGCCTCGGCGAGGAACGGCGAGTTCGCCGCCAGCGCCACCTGTACCCCTGCCATGCACTGGGCGGCGTTCCAGTGCGCCGCGAAGTCGTCCGGTTCCACCTGCAGGTGCAGTTGCACGGAGGTGCACGCCGCTTCCGGCACGATCGAGTCGGTGGTGACGTGTAGGTGCTCGCCGTGCTGGCGCCCCGGCATCGGCACGCCCTCGATATCCAGCTCGATGTCCTCCCCGCGCAGCGCGAAGATCTGCTGGTTCAGCAACTCGTAGCGAGGGTTCTGGGACAACCACTGGCTGCGGAAATGCTCCTGGCGCAGCGTGGGCAACATGCCGACCATGACCAGGCGGGCGCCACGCGAGCGGGCCTTGGCGTCGGCGGCGTTGAGGGAGGCCCGCAACTTGCGCTCCAGCGCCAGGGTCTCGTCGCCACGGAACGACTGCGGCGCCACGTTGATCTCGATGTTGAACTGGCCGAGCTCGGTCTGGAAGTCCGGGTCCGCGATCGCGGCGAGTACCTCGGCGTTCGCCATCGCCGGCTGCATCTCGTCGTCGACGAGGTTGAGCTCCACCTCCATCCCCAGCAGCGGCTCGCCTGCTTCGAAGGCACCCTCGGCCAGCATGCGGGTCAGCGCGTCCATGCAGCGCTGGGACTTGGTGCGGAACCGGGCGCGATCGGCACGGGTGAACTCACGTTGAGTGACGTCCTCGCCCATCTGTCCTCCCGGTGCACGTGGCTGTGCGGCCAACGCTGCCATGTCGGGGCAGCGCGGGGCGCGGCAGGGTCGCACGCCATGATGAAGTGGTGGTGACGATCATCGAGACGGACGACCCGAACGATGCTGTGTTCGACGATTTTCGGGAGCTCAACTCCTCGGACCGCCGCCCCGATCTGCCCGACGGCAAGGGCCTGGTGATCGGCGAGGGGGTGCTGGTTGCCCAGCGATTGTTGGGCTCCCGCTTTCGTCCGCGGGCCCTGTTGGGGGTGCAACGGCGCCTGGCCGAGCTCGAGGCGGACCTGGACGGGGTGGACGTGCCGTTCGTGCTCACCACGGCCGAGGTCATGGCGGAGGTCGTCGGGTTCCATCTCAATCGGGGCGTGTTGATCTCGGCCGATCGTCCTGCGGCACTGCAACTGGCGGATGTCCTCGACGGCGCCCGCACGGTGGCGGTGCTCGAAGGGGTGAACGACCACGAGAATCTTGGGGCGATGTTCCGCAACGCCGCGGGCCTCGGGGTGGACGCGGTGCTGTTCGGTGACCGCTGCGCCGACCCGCTCTACCGCCGTGCCGTCCGAGTGTCGATGGGCCACATCCTGCGGGTTCCCTTTGCGCGGGTACCGGACTGGCCGCGGGGGTTGGCGGGCTTGCGGGACAGGGGCTTTCGGCTCGTCTCGCTCACCCCGGATGCCTCGGCGGTGCCGTTGTCGACGGCGATGACCGGCGAGCGGATAGCGGTGCTGCTCGGCGCGGAGGGACCCGGGTTGAGCGAGCACGCGATGCGGGCCACCGATGTGCGGGCGAGGATCCCGATGGCGCCGGGCACCGACTCGCTCAACGTGGCGACGGCGGCAGCGCTGGCCTTCTACGAGCGTGTCCGGTGACGGTGGTCCTGCGGGTCGGCGGTGGTGTGGAGGGCCTGGACGAGCTGACGCCGGAGCTGCGGGAATGGGCGACGGTCAGCCAGGCCTTGGGTTCGCGGACGGCCGAAGCCCGGACCATCGTGCGTTTGCGCGGCGAGCAGCTGGCGGCCAGGTACGCGGCCGCACTGCGGACGGAGGTCGTGGTGGTCGACGGTGCCCAGGTGCGCGTGTTCGGTGCGGCCGAGCCGACGCCGTGGGCGACCGGGCTGGTGGTGGCCGGCTTCAGCGCCCCGGTGGTGTTGGTGGCGCTGGTGGTGCTCGGCGAGAACCTGGCCCGGGTCCATCCGTTGCTGGCGGTCGTCGCGAACCTGGTAGTCGTCGGCGGTTTGGCGCCGTCGGTGTGGCTGTGCCGTGCATTGCCGGTGTGGCGCTGGGTGGCACTCGGCGTCGTCGTCGGCGTGGTACTCGCGTGGACGTGGCTGCTGTTTGCCTAGCCCCGCCCTCCCTTTGCGCCAAGTTGTGCAACTTGGCGGTTCTGGGGGGCCGTTTTCTCGCCAAGTTGCACAACTTGGCGAGAAGAAAGGGGGGTGAGGGTTAGGTGGCGCGGCCGGGGTCGGGGTTTTCGAGGTGCTCGACCAGAGCCCGTTCGACCTTGGCGAGCAGCCGCGCCAGTTCCTGCTGTTCGCGGGCGCTCAAACTCTCGAGCAGGTCCTGTTCCATTTCCAGGTGTGCCTCGATCGCCTGGTCGATCAGCGCGCGCCCCTCGTCGGTCAGCTCGGCGTAGACCACACGCCGGTCCTCGGGGTCGCGCACGCGGCGGATCAGCCCAGCAGCTTCCAGTCCGTCCATCCGGAAGGTGATGCCGCCGGTGCTGATCATGGACGACTCGGCAAGGCTGGTCGCCGTCTTGCGATGCGGGGCACCGGAGCGCCGGAGGTTGGCGAGCATGTCGAAGCCGGCATGGGTGAGGCCTTGCGGCTGATGCACCGCGGCCTGCGCGCGACGTTGAAAGGCGAAGACCCGCGCGATGCGTCCGAAGATGGCCATCGGGGAGGGGTCGAGGTCCGGGCGTTCAGCACGCCACTGCTCGGTCGCCTGCCGGATGGGATCGGCACCGTTCGCCTGGGCGGTTGCGGGCTGGGCGACCTCCGCGGCTGACGTCTGCCGCCCCCGCGCATGAGTCAGAGCCAATGCGGACCTCCCGTGGACATGCCGCTGTTCGACGTAGCGGTTAGCTGCCACCTTAACCTCTTAGGGATGAGTTATTCGGCCCGTTCGGTCGACGGGCGGGAGGAAATCTTCCAAGACCTCTTGACTCTTGACGTCTTAGCCCTAAACTTTCTTCCAACCGAGGTGTGGCGCAGGGCACACCAACGAACGTGGTGCAGGAGAGGTGATATCCGTGGTTCAACCCCCCGGGTCAACCGCGGCGTCCGCGAGAAGCACAGCCGCGGACCGGACGAGAGCCGCGGACGCAATCGTCATCGATCGGGTGAGCAAGATCTTCCAACAGCCCAAGAAGGAAGCCGTCGCCGCCATCGAGGACATCTCGCTGTCGATCAAGGAAGGCGAAATCGTCTCGTTGATCGGCCCCAGCGGCTGCG
>JAABUM010006231.1_pt1 | contig 11845 bp, 13 predicted proteins | sample 5559161 | NCBI WGS metagenome assembly JAABUM01 (sample SAMN10711868, study PRJNA513369) | rock metagenome | isolation source: Antarctica rocks | place: Antarctica: Victoria Land, Siegfried Peak nord | reverse complement strand
CCACGGCCGGCACGCTACCGACCCCTGGTTGGATGACCGGTGTGGACGACCCGATCTGCTCGTCGAAGGGCTGCCGCGCGCCGGCGACCTCGGTGCTCGTCTGGAACAACCCGAGCCTGCACACCGCTGACCGCGAGAAGACCTGGGTCGCCTGCGACGAGCACCGGCAGCACCTGAGCGCCTTCCTAGACCTGCGCGGCTTTCTCAAGCGGGTCGACGCGTGCTAGCCCTCGCCGGGCAGCAGGTCGTCGCCGAGGGTCTGACCGGCGTTCCGGCGCTCGTCATGAACGTGCACATCACCGGCCTGGCCGTCACGCGATCGCTGGCCCGCGCCGGGGTGCCGGTCCTCGGGCTCGACAAGGAGCGCGGCGGTCTCGGGCAGCACTCCCGCCACCTCGCCGGCCTCGGTCTGGTCCCGGGCCCGGAGGACGACGAGGCGCTGCGCGACCACCTGCTGGCGCTGGGGCCGTCATTCGCGGAGCGGCCGGTGCTGTTCGCCTGCAACGACGACTGGGTGCTGGCGCTGGCCCGCCACCGGCCGGCCCTCGAGCCCTTCTACCGGTTTCCCTTCTCGCCGTACGACGTGGTGCAACGGGCCCTCGCGAAGAGCTCGCTCTACCGGGCGTGCGAGGCACGTGGCATCGCCATCCCCCGCACCTGGTATCTCGACGAGTCGCGGCCGGAGGACGTGGCGTACCCGTGCGTGCTCAAGCCGGACGACAGCCGCGCCTTTTACGACGCCTTCGGAATGAAGGTGTTCGTGGTGCGCTCCCCCGACGAGCTGCGCGCCCGGGTGGCCGAGGCCGCGCCGCTGGCGCTGGTCGCGCAGGAGTGGGTTGAGCAGCGGCCCGGGGCGTTCTGGTCGGTCTGCTCCTACCTGTCGCCGGACGGCACGCCCCGGGGAGTCTTCACCGGCCGCAAGCTCGAGCAGTGGCCAGCTGACTTCGGCACCTCCTGCCTCGCCGACGCGCAGTGGGAGCCCGAGGTCGCCAAGGCCGGTGTCAGCGTGTTGCAGGAGCTCGGCTACAGCGGCATCAGCGAAGTCGAGTTCGTCCAGGACGCCGACGGCCGGCACCTGCTGCTCGACGTCAACACCCGGCCCTGGAAGTGGATCGGGCTCCCGGTCGCCGCCGGCGTCGACCTGCCGCTGCTCGCCTACCGCGACGCCGTCGGGCAGCCGTTCGACGCGCCGCCCCAGTCTGAGGGCACCCGGTGGGTGTTCCTGCGCGACTACCTGCCGCTGGTGCGGGCCCGGGCAGCCACCGTCCCGGAGGCGGCGGTGACAAAGGAGGAGTGGACCGCGCTGCTGGCCGGCCGACCCAGCGACCTCGTCGACGCCGTGCACGACCCGGACGACCCCGAGCCGGCGTACGACGTGCTGTGGGCCGAGCTGGCCGGTGGACAGGGCTACTCCTGTGCCTGCTGACGGGTTCTCGCTGCGTCTCGACACCGGAGGCAGCTGGCCACGGGTGGCGGTCAAGGACCTGGTCGACATGGCCGGGATCCCCACGACGGCCGGGTCAGCGTCGGTGCGCCCGGTCCCCGCGACGGCTGACGCCGCGTGCCTGGCCGGTGTGCGCGCCAGTGCCCGCATCGTCGGGCGCACCGTCATGCATGAGCTGGCCTACGGCATCACGGGGGTCAACGCCTGGCAGGGCACGCCGGTCAACCCGGTCGACGCCTCCCTGGTGCCGGGCGGGTCCTCCAGCGGGGCGGCGGTGGTGGTGGCGAACGGCGACGCTGACGTCGCCCTGGGATCCGACACCGGCGGGTCGGTGCGGATCCCGGCCGCCTGCTGCGGGGTCGCCGGCCTGAAGACGACGTGGGGCCGGGTGTCCCTGACCGGCGTCTGGCCGCTCGCACCCTCGCTCGACACCATCGGGCCGCTCGCGCGTGACGTCGCCGGGCTGGTGCTGGGCATGCAGCTGCTGGAGCCCGGCTTCATGCCGGCCCTGCGGGACGTGACGATCGGACGGCTCCCGGTGCCGGCGCAGGACGGCATCTGGCAGGCCGTCGACGCCGCCCTGACGGGCTTCCCGGTCATCGACGTGCCAGAGCTGCTCGCCGGCTGGCACCGCGCCTCGCCGGCCGGCGGCCTGCTGCTCGGCGTCGAGGCATGGGCGGCGCATGGTCGGCTGGTCGCCGACCGCGGCCACCTCATGAGCGAGGAGCTGCGCGGCAAGCTGCTGCTGGGCCGCGACACCAGCGCCGCCGACGTCGCCTGGGCAACCGGCGTGCGGGTGGACTGGCAGACCCAGCTCGCCGAAGCCTTCACCCGAGTCGACCTGCTGGCGCTGCCGGTGCTGGCGCAGGGTCCAGCCGTCCTGCGCGACCCGGCGAGCATGTACGCCAGCCGGCTCACCCTGCCGGTCAACCTGGCCGGGCTGCCGGCATTGGCCCTGCCGGTCCTACGCCGCGACGGGCCTCCCGCCGCGCTGCAGCTGATCGGACCGGCCGGGTCGGAGGAGCTGCTGCTGGCGATCGGCGCCCTGGTCGAGGCCTCGTGACACCGCACGCCGATCCACGAGCCGGGGCTCACTCCCTGAAGCCGCCCAGGAAACGCCGGAACACGCCGCCCGGACGGGGCAGCGGGGCGGCCGGAGCCGGCGCCACGGCCCGCCGGGTGGCCACCGGCTGGTCGTAGTCCGTCGCCGCGATGGCCAGCACCGTCTGGTCCTCGTCGAAGTCCTCAGAGCCCTCGATCTGCGGCACGAACCCGACCAGCATCCCGTTCGCCATCACCTGGGCTTCCAGCCCGAGCGTGCCGTCGGTGTCCCACACCGCGTCGCGCCCTCCCTGCAAGGCGATCCGCACCCCGAACTGGTAGGTGCTCGACCGTTCGACATGGGCATCGACGCCCCGTGACCGAAGCGCGTCGACCACGCGCACTGCCCGCTTCTCGTCCATGTCGTGCCCAACGCCGAAGGCGACCCTGATGTGCCTCTCGCCTAGTCTGCCGGTCATGCGCTTCGGCTACTGGATGCCCATCTTCGGCGGTTGGCTCCGCAACGTCCGGGACGAGGGGATGTCCATCGACTGGGCCTACATCCGGGCCCTGGCGGTGGACAGCGAGCGGGCCGGTTTCGACCTGTCGCTCATCGCCGAGCTGAACCTCAACGACATCAAGGGCCACCGCGCCCCGTCGCTGGACGCCTGGACGCTCGCCCCTGCCGTCGCCGCCGTCACCGAACGGCTCGAGCTGATGCTGGCCGTCCGACCCAACTACCACTCACCCGCACTGACGGCCAAGGCCATCAGCACGCTCGAGACCATCGCGCCCGGCCGCACCAGCCTCAACGTCGTGTCGTCCTGGTGGAAGGACGAGGCGACGCAGTACGGCGCGCCGTTCGACGTCCACGACGCCCGTTACACCCGCACCGACGAGTGGCTCGAGGTGTTCAGCCGGCTGCTCACCGAGGACACCGTCACCCACCACGGCGAGCTGTACGACCTCGAGGGCTGCATCCTGGAGCCCAAGCCTGCGACGGTGCCGACTGTCTACATGGGCGGCGAGTCGCCCATGGCCAAGAGCGTCATCAGCCGCCGCGGCACCGCCTACGTGATGCACGGCGACCCGCCGGACGTCATCGCCGCAAAGGTGCAGGACATGGAGGCCAAGCGCATCGGGGCCGGCCGGCCTGAGCCGTTCCGCTACGGCGTGTCCGGCTACGTCATCGTCCGCGACACCGAAGCAGAGGCGCAGGCCGAGCGGGACCGCATCCTGGACGTCCAAGCCAGCCCGGCGGCGTACGCGTCGTACCAGGACTTCGTGGCCGGTTCGCAGCTGGAGTCGCAGGTGTCGCTGGAGGAGTACTCCGTCAGCAACCGCGGGTTGCGCGCGGGCCTGGTCGGCACCCCTGAGCAGGTGGCCGAGCGGATCCGGGCCTACGAGGCCGCCGGGGTCGACCTGGTGCTGCTTCAGTTCAGCCCCCAGCGCGAGGAGATGGCGCGCTTCGGGGAGCAGGTCATCACCCCGTTCTTCCGCGGTGCGTGAGCCGCAGCCGGTCGCCCTCGCCCGCGGCCGGGTGCACCTCGAGCCGTGGGGGCCGCAGCACGACAGCGACCTGCTGGCCGCCGCGCGAGACGACGAGGTGTGGCGCTGGCTGCCGACTCACCGTCCCAGCACGCCGGCGGACTTCGCCGAGCTCCGGCAGACCCACCCCGGTCTGCCGTTCGCGGTCGTCGTGGACGGCCGGGCTCAGGGCAGCACGAGCTACCTCGACGTGGACGTCGAGCTCGGTGGGCTGGAGGTCGGCTGGACGTGGTACGCCCGGTCCCTGTGGTCGACCGAGGTCAACCCGACGTGCAAGCTGCTGCTGCTCGGACACGCCTTCGACGACCTCGGTGCCGAGCGCGTGACCCTCAAGACCGACGGCGCCAACACCCGCTCGCAGGCCGCGATCGGCAAGCTCGGGGCGAGGTACGACGGGACGCTGCGCCACCAACGCCGGCGGCCCGACGGGACCGTGCGCGACACCGCCTTTTTCTCGATCCTGGCCGAGGAGTGGCCGGGGGTCCGTGAAGGGCTGCTCGCCCGGCTAGGCGAGCGGTAGCAGCGTGGCCTGGCGGCGTCGCGCCTCGACCAGCAGCCGGGCCGTGACGACCGCAGCAGTGGCGTAGCCGATCCTGCCGAGCAGCACCTGGTCACCGTCCAGCACGGCGGCGAAGTACAGCGGGTAGGCGGCCAGGGTGACGGGCAAGGCCCACCACGCGCCGGCGGCAGCCGCACAGCCCAGCAGCAGCAGGCCGTACCACGGCTGCACCGGTGTGACCAGGAGCAGCAGCACGACCAGCAGCCGGGTCGCCGACTCCGGCAGCGGCAGGTGGGCCCGCACGAGCAGCAGCAGGGCGCCGGCCAGCAGCAGCAGGGCGGCGACCGTGGCCGGCTTGCCGGACAGCCCGAGCAGGCCGAGCAGCAGGTAGCGGCTGCCCTCTCCGTAGTGCTCCTCGTGCAGGTAGCCCGGCAGGTAGCCGATCACGGAGCTGCCGACCGCCAGCACATGCGGCAGGTATGCCACCGCGCACAGGCCGACGAACAGCAGCACCTTGCGGATCCGGCCGCGCGGGTCCACCAGCAGCAGCGGCAGCAGCACCGCCGGGTACAGCTTGATGAGCGTTGCCGCGGCGAGCACCCCGACGGCGAGCAAGGGACGCCGTCTTGCCGCCAGCAGGGCCAGCAGGACCAGCAGGACACCAAGTGCGTCGACGTGGGCGTTGGCCACCGCCTCGACCGCCGGCAGCGGTGAGAGCACCCACAGCGCAGCCCACCGCCGGTCGTCGAGCAGCGCGAGCAGGACGGCCAGCACCGCCAACGCGAGCAGCAGCCCGACCAGCTCGTAGCCAAGGTCGGACAGCGGCAGGACCAGATGCTCGACGGTGAACCAGCCCTCAGCGACGGGTGGGTAGATGGTCCGGACATCCGGCCGGTTGATCTTCGGGAAGTCGTGGGCCGGGAACAGCCAGGGATCGCGCAGCTGCCGCAGCTCGGGCGCGATCGGCGGGTACCGGTACGGATCGGTGCCGTGAACCTGGACGATGCCGTCCCAGGCGTAGCGGTAGAGGTCGTCCGACAGCGGGGCCTTGGCCGACAGCGCCGCGACCGGCACGAGCAGGCCGATCACCAGCAGCACCGGCAGCACGGTCCGGACGGGCAGCCGCAGGGCGCAGGCCGCACCCGCGAGACCGAGCAGCCCCCAGGCGAGCAGCTCGGCGAGCAGGGCGTACCGGTGCGCCAGAATCCCGCCCCGGGCCGCGGTGGCCCTGGCCAGCACGACCTGCGCCACCCCGACCAGGACCACCCCGGCCACCAGCAGCCGGGTGCGGGTCACGGGTCCAGGATCTGCAGCTGGCTGCCGCTCTCACCGGCCACGACGACGCGGCCCGTCGCGGGCACCACTGTCACGCTGTAGGCGTCGCGCACAGTCGGGAAAGCTGCCACGCGTTGCAGCCGGGTGCCGTCCCAGCGGTACTCGACCAGCAGGTTGTCCTGGGTCGCCGTGATGAAGACCCGGCTGCGGACGGCGTCGTACGCCGTGCCGTAGGGCCGGCCCGGCAGCGGCTCGGAGCCGATCTGGTGCGGGGCACCGGACACGTCGTACAGCAGCAGGGCGCCGCCGCTGGTGTCGGTGACCAGGACGGTGCCGGTCGTCAGGGCGAGGGCGTGCGTCGGGCCGGCTCCCGCTGGCAGCGCAGCGATCTCGCGGTCGCCGCGCAGCACGTGCAGCAACCGGGCCCGAACATCGACGACCGTGCCGGTGTCGCCGGTGCCGGCCGCGCCACCGGGCTGCACCAGGCCGGGCAGGGTGGTCACGACCCGGCCGCCCCGTACGACCGAGATGGCGCTGCCGAACTCATCCGCGGTGTATGAGGTGCCATTGACGGCGACGGCGACGTCATGCGGCTGCCTGCGCACCCGGACGGACGTGCCGATCCGGCCGCTGGGGAGGGCAACTGTGGTGAGCAGGTCGGTGTCCTCACCGGGCACGAGCACCGCGCCGCCGCCGGTGACCAGCTCAAGGTGACGAGCGCTGCCGGGCACCCGAACGGTGTGCACCACCCGGCCGGCGGCCGGATCGACGAGCAGCAGTCGGTTCGGACCGCGCACGGCCACGACCACCAATCCGCTGACCGGGTCAGTGGTGATCCCCTCCGGGCGGCCGCCACCGATCTCGAGAACGCGGCCCTGGGGCGGCGTCGCAGGCGGGACGGCGCGGGCGGGCTCGGGGGCGCAGCACAGGACCGCAGGTCCGGTCGCGCGCGGCGGCGGCGCGCCGCTGCAGGCGGTCAGGAGCAGGGCAGCGGCTAGGTAGCTCGCAGCGAAGCGAACCACCTGGGACCTCCCTCGTCGTCCGGCGCTGACCATGTCTCGTCGACGTCCAGTCCCGCCTCGGCCGCGACCGACCGAACAGCGTCGACCCCAAGCACCGCCCAGTCGAACCAGCTGCCGACACGTCCGGCGTGGTCCTCGAGCCGCACCCGCTGGGCCTGCACACCCGTGCCCGGAGGCGCCAGCTCGACGAGGACACAGCCGCCGGGGCGGACGAGCTCGGCCGTGCGTTGCAGCAGCCGCACCGGGTCGCCACCGATGCCGATGTTGCCGTCGGCCAGGACGACGACCGCCCACTCCCCTGTGTCAGGCACCGCGTCGAACACAGAGGCCAACAGGGCCGGGCCACCGGCGCGCCGCGTCAGTCCCACAGCCGCGGGCATGATGTCGATCCCCAGCGCCGGCACACCGGCGCGGGTCAGCGCCGCGACCAGACGACCAGGCCCGCAGCCGACATCGAGCGTCGGCCCGGCCGCCCGCTGCAGCAACGCCGCGTCCGCACCCCGCGCCCGCCCCAACCATCGGTGCAGCGCGAGCGGCGTGCAGTCGCCGCCGTCGTACCGCACTCGTAGTGGCAAAGATGTCCGGAAGCCTTCGTCGAGCAGACCGGCGCTCATGGCAGCCGGACAGGGCGAACGGTCATGGAGTGAGTCATCCCCCCCTATTCGCCAGGCGCAGCCGCTGGGTTCAGCCGGCCCACTGCTCCGACGGCGCAACGTGTTCACCGTCACCGCAGCCATCCGTATCGCAAGGTGCCCCGAATACCACCCGACACACCCGAGGCGGTATCGCACCGGGAACCCCGCGGAAGGAAATACCGACATGCGCAAGACCCTCACTGCGCTCGCCCTTGGCGGCACGCTCGCTCTGACGCTCACGGCCTGCGGTGGCAGCAACAGCACCGGCAACAGCGGCAGCGGCAGCAGCGGCAGCAGCAGCGCCCCCAAGGCCGAGGCGACTCCGGCCGCCGCCCTGACCAACCTCACCGGCAAGATGACCCAGGTCACTGTCGACCCGTCCTTCCTGGCTGGTGCCAAGAGCCTCGGCCTGACCGTCGGCCTGGTCGGCAAGGCCACGCTCACCAGTGGCGTGCTGTCGTTCCCGATCACCGGTGGCGACGCCACCTACTACGCCCCCGGCTCGCGCGATCCCTACGTGGAGAGCAGCATCAAGCACGAGGGCTCCGGCATCAGCCTCACCGGCGGCGGCACCAAGGTCGAGCTGACCAACTTCACCGTCGACGCCGGCAAGTCGATGCTCTACGCGGACGTCTCCGCCAACGGCAAGTCGGCCGCGAAGCAGGCGCCGGTCTTCTTCCTCGACGGCAGCACCCTCAAGCCGCTCGACACCACGAGCGAGCCCGGCTTCGGCATTCTCGCGGGCACCAAGGTTTCGCTGACCAAGACGGCCGCAGACCTGCTGAACATGACCTACAAGGTGACCGCCCTCAAGGAGTTCTTCCCGGTCGGCGTCGCAAAGATCACGCTGGCCCTCCCGGCCAAGTAGTCGCCCGTCTGGCAGAGTCCGATGGCGGGAGCGGATCGTCGCTCCCGCCATCGGCTTACCCGGCCACCGGAGGCAACCGTGCTCGCAGCCCAGATCGTCGTGCTGGCAAAGCAACCACGGGCCGGCCAGGTCAAGACGCGACTGACACCAGCCCTCAGCCCCCAGCAGGCGGCGGGCGTCGCGGCAGCGTGCCTGCAGGACACCATGGACGCCGTGCGATCAACTGCGGTGGCCCAACGGGTGCTCGTGCTCGAGGGCTCCGCCGTCGACCTCGACGTCGCTGGGTTTGTGGTGCAGCCACAGGCGTCGGGCGGACTAGATGTCCGTCTGGCCCAGGCGTTTCGCAGCGCGTACGACGCTAGCCCCCTGCCGGTGCTGCTCATCGGCATGGACACCCCGCAGGTCACCCCGGCGCTGCTGACGGCCGCTGTGGAGCAGCTGCTGGCAGGTCCCGGCGCGGTGCTCGGTCTGGCTGAGGACGGCGGCTGGTGGGCGATGGGGCTGCACCAACCGCAGGATGACCTGCTGGTCGGAGTCCCGATGTCCAGCCCGGACACCGGGGTCCGTCAGCGCGAGCGGCTGGCCACCGCCGGTCTGGCGGTCGAGGAGCTGCCTGTCCTGCGGGATGTCGACCGAATCGCCGACCTCATGGCGGTAGCCGGGCTGGCGCCGTCCGGTCGCGTGGCGGCCCTCGTCGCCGGCCTGGCCGCGGCGGCGTGAAGCAGGACGGTGAGGTCCGGGGCGACGACGCGCCGGAGGTCGGTTCCCCGACGGCACTGTTCAGCCGGCTGGCAGCACTGCCGCCGCCCGCGCCGTTCTTCCGCAGCCGGGTCTGGCGCAGTCTGCTGCGCGGACCGTGGCTCACCTCGGTCTTCGGGCTGGTGCTGCTGATCGGCCTGCCGATCGTCATCCTGACCGGCCTGCTGTCCTACATCGCCTACCAGCCGCAGTACGCACAGGCCTTCCCGGTCGACGTGCACGGCCTGCGGCTGCCGCTGTTCGCCTGGCCGACGCATCCCGCCTGGCTCTACCGCCTCAACCAGGGCCTGCATGTCGCCCTCGGCCTGGCGCTGATCCCCGTGGTGCTGGCCAAGCTCTGGTCGGTGATCCCCAAGCTGTTTGCGTGGCCGCCCGCCCGGTCCGTCGCCCAACTGCTGGAGCGTGCCAGCCTTGCGCTGCTGGTCGGCAGCATCCTGTTCGAGCTGATCACCGGCGTGCTGAACAGCGCCTATGACTACGTCTTCCGCTTCGACTTCTACACCGCGCACTACTACGGAGCTTGGGTCTTCATCGGCAGCTTCGTGCTGCACGTAGGCATGAAGTTCCCCACCATGCGGCGATCGCTGAAGAGCCGACGGCTGCGCGATGAGCTGCGAACGCCCGTGTCGGAGACGGTTCCCGAGCCGCTCGACGTGCATGGACTGGTCGCCACCGACCCGGCGCCGGCCACCATGTCCCGGCGCGGACTGCTCGGCGTGGTGGGTGGCGCCTCACTGGCCGTCACGACGGTGACCCTCGGGCAGACGGTGGGTTGGCGGCCGACCGCCCTGCTCGCGGCCCGCGGCCGGTCGTACGGCGACGGTCCGACCGACTTCCAGGTGAACCGCACGGCCAAGACCGCAGGCATCACCACCGAGGCCGCCGGCGACGGGTGGCGGCTCTCTGTCGTCGGAGCCTCGACGCTCACCCTGTCCCGCGCGGATCTCCTGGCCATGCCACAGACGACTGCGCGGCTGCCGATCGCCTGTGTCGAGGGCTGGTCGACCGTCCAGACCTGGAGCGGCGTTCGGCTCACGGACCTGTTGCAGATGGCCGGCACGCGCCACCCGGCGTCCGGTGTCGTGAGCTCGCTCGAGCGCTCCGGTGCTTTCTCGCGGGCGGTGCTGAACCGCAGCCAGCTCACCGATGACCGGTCACTGCTGGCCCTGAAGGTGAACGGCGCCGACCTGTCTCTGGACCACGGCTACCCGGCCCGGATCATCGTGCCGGCGCTGCCCGGCGTCCACAACACCAAGTGGGTCAGCCGTATCGAGCTTCGGAGCGGGGCGTGACCTGGTTCCGGGAGCGTTACGGCTCGAACCCCCTGCACCTGCTGTCGGTCCTGGCCTGCTTCGCGCTGGCCGCGTACGCCGCTCTGCAGGCCTCGAAGGGGCCGCTGCCACTGCGGATGCTGGTGTGGTTCCTGGCCGCGCTCCTCGTCCACGACCTCGTGCTGTTTCCGGCCTACGCGTTCCTGGACCGGGTGCTGGGTCGGCTCCGGCGGCGCCCGGCCGCCGGACCGGACGGCTCGGTCAACTGGGTGCGGGTGCCGGCGCTGCTGTCGGGGATCCTGCTGCTGATCAGCCTGCCGTTGGTGCTGCGTCAGGGCGAGCAGTCCTACCGGGCCGCCAGCGGGCTCGGCGAGTCGCCGTACCTCGGCCGGTGGCTGGTGCTGACCGCGGTGCTGTTCGGTGCCTCCGCCCTGCTGTATGTGGTTCGTTCGGTCCTGCGTCGGCGGTGACGGGGTGCTGGTGTCACGGTGCCGCCGGTGACCCTCACGGTAAGCAGATCTCGCCGGGCTACGCCGTACGACGCAGCGCTCTGACACGGCACCGACGAACACTGGCCCACTCGACCTGCCCCTGCGGCCGAGTCGGCTCAGCAGAGTGCGGTCACGTTGGCGAACGCGGTACGGCCTGCACGGCGAGGGCCGTCAACCGGGCGGCCGCCTCGGCCGGGTCGGCGCCCGCACCGACAGCCAGTCCGAGCAGGTAGGTCGTCAGGGGTGCGGCGGGTCGGGCGATCCCGTGGGCCACGTCGCGTGCCAGATCCAGCACCAGGTCACGATCGACGCCGCCGACCCCCAGCTCGGCGCCCACCGCGTCCAGCCAGTCATCCAGCGTGCTCACGCGTTCCCTTTCACCCCAGGCCCGCATACCCACGCGTGCCCCCTCGCCCGACTCAGGTCCCCCGGCGTATCACAGTCGGTCCACGGTGCGGCTCTGCCCTCGATGGTCGGCACCGACACCCGAGCGGCACTCAGGGGGGCAAGCACGCTGCGCAGCGCCCCGCCGGCCAGCCGCTGCCCGGCCACGGCGCTCCGGAGCGCGGTGGTCCGCCACGCCGAGCACAGCAGCTGGTCGCGGCCTCCGTCGTCGACCAGCAAAGCTCCGTCCCCCTTCACAGAAGCCAGCAGCAGAGCCACGCTGTCCACGGTGATGAACGGCAGGTCCGCCGCGAGCAGCACCACCGTGGCTTCGGTCACACCCGCCAGCCCCGCTCCCAGCGCCGCCGCCGGGCCGCCGCCGGTCGGCTCCTCACGCGCCCACTGCACGGGTCGGCTCGTGGGCCGTTCCGGGCCGACGACGACCGTCCGTGACGCCGCGGCGCAGGCAAGCAGCACCGTTTCCAGCAGCGACCGCTCACCGACCACCAGCGCGGGCTTGTCCACCCCTCCCAACCGTCGGCCACCGCCGCCGGCCAGGACGACGGCATCGAAGGCCACGGCGGCCGTCGACGCCGCCGGCTCACCCA
>JAABUM010006228.1_pt1 | contig 11853 bp, 21 predicted proteins | sample 5559161 | NCBI WGS metagenome assembly JAABUM01 (sample SAMN10711868, study PRJNA513369) | rock metagenome | isolation source: Antarctica rocks | place: Antarctica: Victoria Land, Siegfried Peak nord | reverse complement strand
TTCGGCTGCCACAATCAAGCGAGGGGCGCACCAGCCTGGTAGCTAGGTACCTAATTAAACCACACCCAGTGAGTTGATTAGCACTGATGGGCTCCGGGCAGGCGGGCAGGAAACCAGGTTGTAGCACTGCTGCAAGCGTGCGATGGTCCTCAGATAGGCCTGTGAGCTTTCGAATGGCCGGTTGTGGTACTTTTCTGCAAAAGTATGGCTGTCGGAGGCAAAGACTTCAGTAGCGGCGGCAGCGGCGGTGGAGGTTTCGCGTGATTGCGAAACCTCCAAGCCGTAGGCGAAACCTGCGAATTCGTATGCGAAACCTACTACGGCGAAACCCTGAGGTTTAAGCACGAACCCTGGTCAGCTCGAAAGGGGTCTGAAAGGATCGTCATTGACGGCGTCGCTCGACAGCAGATACACTGCGACCGTCAACTGCATGCTCTGCTGCATCCACATCTCGAGGAATGACACGAAGCGCTCCCTGAATGCGGGGCGTTGGAGGAGCGCATTGGGAAGGACCATACTGATGCTCCCTGCTGCTGCAAAGCTTCAAGGGACTTACAGCGCCCTGACGTGCTGTGTTATGAGGCTTGCAGGTTGTTGAACAGGCGGAGGGCGGTCCTGAGGTTTAGCGCTCCGATCTGCCTGAAGCGAACCTCAGGTGTGAATAGGCCTTCCGGAGCTCCAAGCAAGCGCTAGCAGCGCATTGCAGCGCGCAAGTGGTTGACAAAATAGTTCAGTAGATGTAGCCCATCGCGATGTAGTGGCTGCAACATGAACGCCAAGCAGGACAGCGCCTTTGGCCACATGATCGTCCTCGCATGCGGCACCCGCGGTGAGCGCCCGGCTTGCAGCATGCTGCGCAAGTTTTATAACTCGCTGCGAACCTACACCTACAGCATCTGAATGCAGTCCCAACAACGGACTCACCGGTGTGCTCCAGGAGATGCGCAGCCGCTGTACCTTCTGGCGGCGCGGCTCCACCAGGCGCAGCCGCAGCTGCGGATTGACTTTGCGACACATGCAGCGCACCAGGTAGATCCGAACATGATGATATCCGTAGTAAAGATACACCAGTCAGTAGTTCCTGATCGGAATGACGAGGCAGTGCTGAATTATGCCGAATGCGTCTGCCGAGTGCGTGTGCGTCACTTGCAGGAATGGCTGCCGCGGAGCAGCCCGCTGCACCACCACTGGCTGCCGCAGCCGCCGGCGCGCGTGTGGGGCGATGCAGCAAGCGGCGGCCGCAACGCCGACGTGCGCCAGGCGCTGCTGGAGAGCTGCATCGCGGCAGTTCAAAGCTCAGGCAGCACTCAGCACCACCCCCGGCTGATACTCTGCAACTGCTTCAGCCTTGAAGGTGCTCGCTGGCGGTATGTATGGATGGTCGATATGCCACCTAAAATCCGCGACATTCTCCACCTGCTGCGTGTGTGCCCCATGCCCAGCATTAGCAATCACTCTCTGCATTCATCATTGTTTCTCAATATGCCGTTCCGCCCCCGCAGGCTTCCACATCGCAGAGGCGCTGGGCTGCCCGTGCATCGTGGCATCACCATGCCTGGTGCCGTATGCGGCGCCCATGTCCTTCGAGCGCCGCTTCAGAGCCGCCTTCCCGGCGCTGTATGAGCGACTGCAGGATGCCGGAGCAGGTGCAGCTGTCGCCGGCAGCAGCATTTTTGCAACGATGTGCACGGGCGGCACTGAGCAGCAATATGCAGCAGTGTGAATCAGCAGCGCTGCTGACTTTGCCATATTCCAGGCACTCCGGCTGCAGCTGGCCAAGCTTGTCCATGGCAATAGTGCTCGACAGCCGAAGCGCAAAATGTGCGTCCACAGCCAGAGGAGGTCAGCTGGCGGGAGGTGGAGCTCTGTATGTAGCTGTCAACACGTCTCCGTCGCAATGGGGCCCCGACAGCTGAAGCGCGCTCAACAGTACTCCACTATGTGCCTTTACGCAGGGGAGGTGGGCTGGCGGGAGGTGGAACACTGGATGTGGCCGCTGTTCACAGAGTCCTGGCAGCGCTGGCGGGTCGAGGCGCTGGGCATGCCGCCAGTGCCCTTTGCGGCGGCGGCCGCCGCTGCCGGCGCCGCGCTGCCGCCTCCGCCGCCGCTGCTGTATGGGCTGTCGGAGGCAGTCGTGCCGCGGCCGGCCTACTGGCCCGCCTCCGTCCACATGTGCGGCTTCTGGCTGGACAGCGAGGTGATCGATGTGTGGTATGAATTGAGTACTTGTCCTCGGCAACATCGTATGGGTATATATATATGGCTGGTCTGCTGGATGGAGACCAGGCGTAATGGCTGCCCGAATCCCGCACAATTGCATTGTCCGTGAGGCAGACTGCGGCTTTGCCACATCCGCCCATGTTGTGCGCAGACGCCCGATGGGGATGCGCTGCCTGCCAGCAGAGATTTGCAAGGCGTATACGTCAGGACAGCCACACAACCCTTCACTCTATTTACGCCACGCAGGTCGGCAGTCAGCTCAGCGCCCACCTTGGCGCGAAGGCGGCAATCTTCGTGCAGTGCGCCTCCAGAGACAGCCATGAAGACCCCCCTGGAGACTCCTCTGAAGACTCCAGCAGAGACTCCGGGCTGGTGGCTGTCGACCTGGGCAGCATGCCGCGCATGGGCTTCCTCCCGGATGCGGGCAGCTTTGTGGCGGCGCTGCGGGGCGCGCTGCGCGCCGCCGGCCTGCGCGGGCTGCTGCTCACAGGCAGGTGACTCGAATTGGATTTGGAACTGGCCGCGCACGAGTGCCACGAGTTGTCCAGGGCTGCCTGCTGAGGCGGCACCCAGAGGACTCGCAGCTTGGGTGATGAGGGTGCTCAGTGGCGGCTCGCAGCCACGGAGCACTCTGCCGCACCTTTGCGCAGGAGCAGATGAACTGTTGCTCGATGGCTTGTCAGCGACATCGTGTCATCAAAGACCACGGAAAGGGCTGAAACATGCAATGCCTGCGGTGCAGGGTCGTGCCAGCCACTGCAGGCGGCGTGCCAGCCGGAAGGAGGCACGGACGGCGCCTCGGACGGCGCAGCAGATGGCGATGTGTTGCGAACGGCGGCCTCGGCGCCGCACGCGCTGCTGCTGCCGCTCTGCTGCGCAGTCGTCCACCACGGCGGCGCCGGCACCACGGCGGCGGCGCTGGCCGCCGGCACCCCGCAGCTGGTCTGCCCCGTGCACTTTGACCAATTCGCATGGGTGAGTGCGTCGCCACTGCCACCCGGAGTTGACCTTATATCCGAGTTGAAATTCTGCACGACCGTTCTGTGGCACTTTAGGGCACAGAGCAGTGTCTCAGGTGTCTCATCTTGAGATTGCTAGCCGAGAAGTCTCCGAAGCGTCACCTAGGAGTCTGCATGACGCATCACTGTGCAGGCTGAGCCTGATCCGCCGCCGAGGAGTCTGCTTGTTTACCTGCTGTGTAGGCGGAGCCTGAACCGCCACCCAGAAGTCTGCGCTGTCGTGCGTTCTCATGCAAGATCATGCGGTGCAGGCTGAGCGTGTGGAGGACCTGGGTCTGGGCGTGCGGCTGCCGGGCGCTGAGCAGCTGCTCAGGGGCAGCACCAGCGAGGAATGTTCTGCGGCGCTGCAGCAGCAGCTGGCCGCCCTGCTGCGGCGGCTGCGGCAGCCGCACTTCCGGCAGCGGTGCGCCGAGACCGCCGCCGCCCTGTGGCAAGAGCAAGATGGGCTGGCTGTCGCGGCTCAACACATTATGGATGTGCTGACGACTGCAACGCAGCGGGATTCAGCACGGCCGGCGGTCGTCAGCCCGGCAGTGGCGGCCCTTCTGGCGGCTCACAGCGAGACGGCCTGCGGCTCACCAGAGGCCAATCAAACTCCAGCGGGCAATGCTCCAGCTGGCGCGGACCTGCTGCAGCTGGCGCTGGGATTCAGCGTGTACACCACATGCCCAGGTGAGTCTAAGGTCAGCAGGAACCGCCAGCTGACTCTCGAGTCACTTTGGTGATGTGGAACATGACGAGAGAGACTTGCACCTCAGTCATGAAACCTTTCGAGCAAGCCTCCTGTCTGCGCAACTTCATGTCCATTCTCATCATCCTTCTCACTGCTGTCCAGACGAGGCGCGCTTCATCTACAGCGAGATCTTCGAGCAGCGCTGCTACTTACGGCACGGCATCTCGGTCGGCGCCAGTGACGTCATCGTCGACTGTGGCGCCAACGTCGGGCTGTTCTCGCTGTCGCTGCTGCTCGCCGCGCCGCCACCGGCGAGCATCACGGCGATAGAGCCCCTGCCGCCCAACTGCGAGCTGCTGCGGCGAAACCTGGCGCTGCATGGCGGCGGCGGCGGCAGCGACGGCGGCAGCAGCGGCAGCAATGGCACCCCTGCCGGCGGCGGCGGTGGCGGCGGCAGTAATGGAGGCGGCTGCGCTGTGACGGTGCTGCCGGTGGCTCTGGGGGCGGAGGCGGCGCCCTCGCGGCGCTTCACATACTACCCGCACATGCCGGGCAACAGCACAACGCAGCCGGCAGAAAAGGCGCGGCTGCAGGCGGGGGCGATGCCGGCGGTCAGGTTTGCGGACCAGCACACCTTCGAGTGCCGCGTCCTCACGGTCAGCGACGTCATCACACAACACGGCATGCGGCGTATCGATCTGCTGAAAGTCGATGTTGAGGGGTCGGAGCTGGACGTGCTGATGGGTGTGCGGCCGGAGCACTGGCCATTAATTCGGCAGGTGGTGGCGGAGGTGCATGATGTAGACGATGCACGGGGCGGCCGGGTGGCGGCGGTGCAGCGTCTGCTTCAGGCACACGGCTTCAGCGTCACGTGCTGCCGCGCTGAGCGGCCTGCACACAATTTCCTGATGTATGCCAGGCGGTGCTGAAGTCTGTTGCAGCATTTGTTGTTAAGTTAGACTGCTCGTGGTTTCGTCTGCAGACAACTCAAACTTGACTATCCGTAAGATTGATCAAGTTTCAGCGCCACCAAATACCAATGTTCTCTGAGGGTCTCGAATGAAACAGCGATCACCGATCAAATCTAAGCGTTGCGCATGAATCCCCAATTGCAGCAAACTGCAAGTCTCAACGCTGTTCGTGAATAGAGCCTGCTCACGCGCAACAGGTGTTGCATGTCAACTTCAGGCCGGCAAAACCACAGCAAATCAAGAAAGGTATTTGATCACGATCGCGCCAAGTGCCGTTTCAGGGTGTTGTTGACTGGACTAAGTTTTTTATTACTTAGAATGAGACTGATCAGCTCAGGCGACCATGTCCGTCAGCCACTGCGGCTGCGCGGCCTTGCGCGGCGAGCGGCGCGTGACAGGGCTGGGAGCCGGCTTGAACTTTGCCGCACTGCGGGCGGCCAAACCCTGCACCCGCCGCTCCTGCGTCGCCGACGACTGCTGCTCGTGGCTGTCCGACGCCTGCTGCTGGCCGGCCAGCTCCACGAAGGAGTCTACGTAGCCCGCATTGGAGAAGACCTGGTGCGCCTGCTTGGTGAGTGTGGCGGCGTCGGCGCCTGCGGCCGCGACCATCCGTACCGCCGCCAGGTGCTGCGCTGAGCCAACCTGCATGCAAGGGTGATGACTGGACGACTGATCGAATAGTGATGTGTGACACCCCCAGGCCAAGACAGGGCCAAAGTACGCCTGGAAGGTCTCTGGCAATGGGTGAGTCGTGTACCAGCGGTACCTCGCTCATCACGAGGGGGCACGGAGCATCGACTCGCCTCGCAGCATAAAAGACAAGGACGCAGGCGCCGTCGCTCGCTGCATCAGGAAGGCACATGGAACCCCTACCACATCGTACAAGCGCACCTGCATGCAGCGCACGTCGCAGACGTCGACGATGCCCGACAGGCCGGCGACCTGCTTCAGGCAGGCGTCGATCGCAGGTGCCGCCGGCGGCGCAGCGGCGGGGTACTCCAGCAGCATGCCCGCCGACTGCTGCACCAGCGGCCACACGGCCGCGACGATCAGCCCCGCGATCGCCACCGACGCCAGCGGGTCCGCCCAGTGCCAGTGCAGGTGCTGCACCTGTGGAAACACAATGAAGATGGTCGGGACAAAAGCTTTGGCACGGCTGCGAGATGCAGCCCACTATCTACAGCCGCAATCGCGACCGACGCCAGCGGATCCGACCAGTGCCAGTGCAGGTGCTGCACCTGCACTGCAATTTTAGGACTGCGGTCGGAATCACTGATTGCCGACCATGCATCATATGGACAGCTTGTGCGTGGCTGTGCATCGTAAAGCAGACGCCAGCGTGTCCGCTCAGTGCCAGTGCAGGCGCTGCACCTGTGTGATGGTTAAAGGCCATGAGACGGATAGGGAACAAAGTATGACAGGGGACGAGCAATGAGGCTTGGCACGGTCCGAAGACGGAGCTCCACCCTTCCGCTGGACACCTAGTCAGTGAGCAGCCTGAAAACCATCCTGCAGAATTTGGGCGCCAGACACCAACGCGGCTGGGTTGGTGGTGCTGGGGTGATGCAGCGATGTGGACACATCATCGCACATTGCTGCATGCGCTCATCGACGTCTCCATCATCGTGCTATCTCGTGCACGCGAGCGGCATGGACGCACCGCGAGGGTGGACATGATGACGGCGACACTGCCGAGCGTGTCCGCCATCACGTGCAGGAAGATGGCGCGCATGTTTGGGTCGGCTCCGTCCCCGCACCCGCAGCCGCCGCACCCCTGGCCTGCTCGGTGCACACATTCCAAGGCGTCATAAGCCATGTTCAGAACAACAGATGCGCCGAAGTGAGGAAGTGCAATACACTCCTGCATCCAAACTCCCCCCGCAGGATGCAGTGCACCACAGCATAATGGCTCTGCAGTTGCAGTTTGACAGCTGTTTGCGCAGGGCGGATGCTGGGGTGATTAGGGTTTAGGACCTACTGTGAGAGTGCTCGTGGCTGCTGTTTGGGACGTGGTGGTGGTGGGCCTCATGCACGAACAGCAGCCCCAGCAGGTTCACTGCCAGGCCCATTATGGAGACCGGCAGCAGCCGGTGCGTCGTCACGTCGTGACCGCCGCCCATGATGTGCACGCCCGCCTCCAGCACGATGTTGAGCGCCACGAACATGAGGATGACGGCGTTGGCAAAGCCCGCCAGCACGCGCACCCTGCGGAACCGGCAGTCAGCACGGTGTTGGATGCATCAGCAGTCAGCACAATGTTGCTGAGCGCCACGACCATCAGGATGACCGCATTGGCAAAGCCCGCCAGCACGCACACCCTGCGGAACCGGCAATCGGCGCCCCTTCAGGGCTTTGTGCTGGCGCCAATGAGTTGGACTCATCGGACCTTTCGCTTGTGTCGCCAGCAGCATCAGCCCATCACGCGGTCGCCTGATTGTTTGGGGCTGGTATTGCTGGACAGCCGGTCAAGCCTGCTGACACAAGCGCCAGGAAAGGCTGAGGAGACAGGAAAGGCAGACATTCATGTCGCGTCAGCACGCCGCGCACCTGGCGGGGTCGCTGCGGGAGCCGGCGCGGCTGCACTTGCCGGCATGGTGCTCCGCCGCCAGGCCAATGACCACCGCCGCATTGTCCAGCAGCATGTGCGCCGCGTCCGACAACATGCCCAGCGAGTTGTTCATGTAGCCGTGCACAAACTCCACTACCATGAAGCTGACGTTGACGACCAGAAACAAGATGAGGCGGTGCTGGCGGCTGACGGCGGACAGCGACGCCGCGCCGGGCAGCTTGTGCAGCAGCGCCGCGGCTCCCGCCAGCCAGCCCTGTGCGCCAGAACAGATTTCGTCGCACCACACGAGAACAGATTTCGTCGCACCACACGAAATCTTGACCGAAGCGTCGCCTGAGTGCATGTCGTTGGGCGGCTGCAGCGGTGGTGTTTGTTGTACGCCTCTGGTATTTGAGGCTTTACCTGCACTGCTGCGGCGTGTCTCCCCAAGCGGTCTAGGGAGCGCCGCCGCACGGATGCTCTGGCGCGCTGCCTGTTCCCATGTGATGCTGCCATGGAAGATTGCGAGGAGAATCGACAATCGACAACTGTCGTCAAGGTGGTGCCTGGTCTCGGTGCTTGAGCTCCTGTGCTGAACAACACACGGTCAAAGGCTGACGACTTTTACTCAGCGGGCCGGTTGCAGCCGCAGTGCGCGGTGCAAACGGGTAGCGGCGCACCGGATGGATGCTTTAACAGTACTATTTGCCTTGCAGACCAGCTCGTATGAGAAAACTGCGACTACTGCACCCGCAAAACGTGCTTGGTCAGTACGAGCCTACGACAGCACACGGGGGAACTTACGATTGCCCCTGGTGCTTCCTCTGCATCGTCTGCTGCCTGGCCTGCACATGCATGCAAAATGAGCGCGCTGGCGTAAAGCAGGCTGCTTTCCACTTCAAGCTGTGGATGCTTCGCTTGAATCTCGCATCAGCTGCAGCCGCAGCCAGATCGCGCCCTTCGACGATCTGACTGGACCCATCCAGTTCCAAAGCTGTCCCCGCTGCATTTGTCCACTATCAGCCAACGTAAGAAAGCACAGCAACTGACAGCGTCTTACCCTGTTGAATATCAGGATCCGATCATTCGAGGCTGCATCAAAGAGGTCACTGCCGAAGCAGCATGCCAAAGCGGCGGTGGCCAGAGTCAGCGGCACCAGAGCCGATGCAAGGGGACGAGTCAGAGGAGGAAGTGGAGCAGCAGAGCGGCTCCGAGAGTGGAACGTCGTCAGACAGCGCCGTGACTGACGGGTCTGAAGGCCCTGGCAGCGGCGATGACGGCGACGCGACCTCCATGTCAGAAGAGGTGCTTTCTGACAATTAAATGGTGATGTTATATACAATGCAGTCACATCTGGCATGGATCTGTGATGATAGTGACGAGCTGCCGTGCAGCGACCATGCTCACACTCTGAGAATGCAAGGCACAGACATGCTTGCATTGCACATGATTAATGCCGCTGACAGCGTTTCCATGTCCTCTCTGGCCAGGTGGAGGTGGACATCGAGTTCTTCGACGCCAAGGAGGGCGATTTCCACGGCATCAAAACCCTGCTGCAGGACCTGCTGGGCGGCACGGAGTTCAACACCTCCGAGCTCGCAGATGCCATCATCGCCCAGGTGCACAGATCTTGGGGTTTTATGCACCGCCAGAGATCGTCCTGACGAGCGGCGTCCAGCCTGCGCATTGTTCTCCTGCGCGTCGTTCTCTGCAAGCTCCGCTGATGCTCTTACCATGCCGTCCGTTTCATATGTGGACTGCGACCGTGCACCGCGTCATGCACTACAGAGCTCGGTGGGCACAGTGGTATAGTTTAGAGAGGACGAGCAATCGGTCAGAACAATCAGGAAAAACAACCCTTTCTGAACGCTTGAACGCATAATACCTCACTTCCGAGTGCATGGTACGTGACACAGAGCTCGGTGGGCACGGTGGTGAAGTAGGGGGAGGACGAGGGGCCCACCGATTTGGTGTCGCCGCTGAACCTGCGGCGCTTGAACTCCGCTTTCTGACACCCGTTCGAACCCGAATGCCTTTCTCCTGACTTCAAGTGTATGTTGCGCCACACAGAGCTCAGTGGGAACGGTGGTCAAATCGGGGGAGGACGAGGAGCCCATCGGCGTTGTGTCGCCACTGAACCTGCGGCGGTATGCGCAGCTGGAGGCGCTGCAGCAGGTCAAGGCGCACCTCGTGCGGCACTGCGACAGCGCACGCGCCAAGGAGCAGCTGCCCGTGGTAGGGCTCAATCTGACCAAATGGGGTTTTCTAACTGTGCAAGACCCCGCAATCTGCACAAGGCGCACCTCGTACGGCACTGCGACAGCACACACACGGAGGAGCAGCTCCCCATGGTAGGATTTTGTGTTTCACAAACCGACACCCCACGCTCTGCACATCGCGTGCCTGGGCATGCCCACAGCGCCCTGTGGTAGAGCTTTTCGTCGTCAACGCTCCCGCACCCTGCACCGAGCTTGCTTGAGCATGCCCAAATCTGCACATGCCCGCACGGCGAAGCGGTTTAGCGTCGCGTATGTGGGTGTGCATCGAGCCCGCTGGTGCTAGGGGCACGCGGGCGCCGGCGGTGCACATCACTGCGTGTGCTCGTGGCACACCTTCGAGTGCTGGATGCGCTGCTTGTGATTGCGCCTTTTCTCCAGTCAGGTGCTGGAAGACGCCGGCACGGGGCTGATCCTCAACGAGCGCGTGGTCAACTCGCCGCCGCAGATTGCGCCACCGCTCATGCAGGCGCTATTTGACGAGATCGGCTGGGCTGTGGAGGACCAGCCGACCAAGGTGGAAACGGCCAGCCCCAATGCTCATTGCATACCATCGCGCGATGCTGACGTGGCTGCGCGCTGCACTGTATGAAACAGTGCAGCACACTGTGTTCCCTGCTGTTGCCTGCTGCTGTCGTGGCCAGCTACGGAAGGAATTTGCACCTGGGCATTCTGTGATCCGGACAAGCGTGATCCGGACTTTTGACGAGCGGGACTGTGGGCCTGCAGGAGCTGCAGGACAGCTTCAGGTTCACGCAGTACCTGCTGATAGCGTCCGCCTACCGAGACCCGCAGACCAGCGCCGCTGAGCCCGAACAGAAGCCCGCAAAGCCGTCAAAGAAGAAGCCGAAGGTCAGAACCTGCTTTAGTGAACTCCACCGCATCAGAACGAGCCTGCCATGCATGCAGAGTCGTCGAGGCATGCTGCGTGCTGTCCATTGCCCAAATGTAACATGCACCAATTGTAACATGAACCTTTCATATCATGTTCATATCTCCGCACACGTGTTTTAAACGCAGGCGGAGGCGCCGCTGGTGTACACAAAGCCGGAGGACGAGTTCTTCCATAAGCACTGCTCCTGGTCCTACACCTTCTCTACGCCAAAGGTGAGCAAGTTGCCCGACTGTCACCATTGCTTTGGTTGCCAAAAGCTGAGGCCGCTGTGGCACACAGTTTGTTGTGGCACTCGGAGGACGGCAGCCAGTCATTCGTGTGGTCGGCTGCCTCGATGGCCCTAACATCCCGGAATGCTCAGGGGTACAGAAATCTGACCTCAACTCGCCACGTAACAGGAGGGCGCGTCAGCGGACGACCTACAGCCGATCCGGTTGGTGATGCTGGTCACTCCAGACCAGGTCACGGCTGCTCGCAAGGAGCTGGACGAGGTCATCGGCAACGTCGCCGCCGAAGCCGACGCCGACGAGCAGGAGTCTTAACGCGGCGGCAGGCACATCTTCAGGCAATTCCTGGCTGGTGCCGCGATCGGAATCAAGGTGCCGCAATGTCTGCGAGCACCTTCGGCGCATCGCCTTCGTGACTGCCCGTCGTTGCCGGGCCTGATAGCGGCTGCTCAGCGCGCCGCAGGATGTTGCTGCAAGGGGTGCAGGGCTGTTGGGATACCGCAAGCAGTCGATACAACAGATGATTTTCTGGTGGACCTCAATGCGCCGCGTTGTACGAAAGCGCTGTGTGTGGATGAGACCATTGCCATCAGCGCTTTCGGTAATGCTGCATATACCATGTGCCTCACCTTGGATGCTTTGTTGTCAATTCAGCTCTCAGTCACGGAGGCCGAGCCATCATATCGAGGCACACTGCTGTTTGCATCGGCCCGTTTTGCCGCCAGACATTTGCGTGAGGGGCACTCCACGCCACTCACTTCGAGTGCGCACGATGACTGATCGTAATTCCAAGATGCGCCTGCTGCATCTCATGCGGTCTGATGATCATGCATCTTAGTGCCATTTCGTGTCGCAACGCCTGGGGTCTGATTCTTCGAAGACGTGTTGACACTGGCGCCAGTGTGGGCAGTGTAATTAATTCGTTAATAACAAAGGTTGTTAATAACGTGTTATTAACAGGTTTTGAACACGGGCCATGTTCGGAATTAGTTGTTATAAACACCCTGCATGTTATTAATGCACA
>JAABUM010006227.1_pt1 | contig 11854 bp, 8 predicted proteins | sample 5559161 | NCBI WGS metagenome assembly JAABUM01 (sample SAMN10711868, study PRJNA513369) | rock metagenome | isolation source: Antarctica rocks | place: Antarctica: Victoria Land, Siegfried Peak nord | reverse complement strand
CGAAGCCGAGCGGGTCGCCGCGTTCCCCGTGTTCCTGCACACCTACAATCACCACCGCGGCCACACCGCACTCAAGGGCGCCTCGCCAGCCGAGCGCGTACCCAACCTCTGTGGGCTCAACACCTAGACGACTAGCCGGATATCCTGCCGGCGCCGCTTGAGGTGAGTGGTAGGCCGTCCCATAAGCCGAAGGGCTTGCGGGACAAACCGCTCACATGGTCCCTGGGATGGCAGTTCGTTGGGCGTCGTCGGGCGCAAGCCCGTACAGGGTCGACGTCCAGGCGTGCAGCAGTGTGTCGACGAGAAGTCCCTGGTCGTTGAAGGGGTGCACTCCGGCGGCCGCGAGGTAGTACAGGCGCTCCCCGAGCCAGGTCAGCGAAGCGGCCACGGCACGCACGTCGGCGTTCGCCAGGCGGCGCACGGCCGCGGGATCGGCCTGGATGACGGCGACGGCTGCGTCGGTGAAGGTACCCATCTGCTCCAGCCAGAGCTGGCGCAAATCTTCGTCGGACCCCCAGCTCTCTACGATGGCCCGCAGCACCCCGGCGTTGCTCTGCCACAGAGCGGCGCCGCTGGCGATCCCGGACCGCAGCGCCTCGATGCGGTCGTCCTGCTGGGCGGTCCACGGCCGGGCAGCATCGTGACCTTGGGTGACCGCCCGGCGTACCAGTTCGCCGAGCAGTGCCTGCCTGCTCGGGAAGTAGAAGTAGAAGCTGGCCCGCGACACGCGGGCCACCCGTAGCACGTCCGCGACGCTGATCGCGGCGAAGCGCTGGTTCTGCAGCAGCTCCCTCATCGCGTCGAGCAGCCGGTCTCGCAGTTCCGCAGGCGGCGGCGACGTGGTGGAGCGTCGACCGGTGCTTGGCGAGCGGGAAGAACCCACGCAGGCAGGGTATCTGTCACCAGCAGACAGGCCGACCAGACAGTGTGTATGGTCGTGGCATGACAGGTCTTGCATTGCATCTCGTCGTGGACGACCCGGACAGCGCCGCAGCCTGGTACTGCCGCGCTCTCGGCGCACAGGAGACCAACCGGCTGACTCTTCCCGACGGTCGCACGCTGACCGTGGAACTGCGTCTGGCGGACAGTGACCTCGCGGTTGCCGGTGCGGTACCGCAGCGCGAGATGCGCACACCCGCCGCGATGGGCGGGACCCCCACCGCGTTCCACCTGTCCGTGCCAGACGCCGGCGCTGCCTTCGACCGAGCAGTGGCCGCCGGAGCAACCGTCTTCGAGCCCGTTCACGATGCGTTCTGGGGGGACCGGACCGGCCAGGTGCTCGACCCCTCTGGCCATCGCTGGGCGTTCGACCAGCATGTGCGGGACGTTTCCCCCGACGAAGTCGCGCAGCAGGCCGCGCAGCTGTTCGCTGGTCCCGCGGCCTCATGAGGTACCGCACCTTTGGGGCCAGCGGGCTACGGGTCAGCGAAGTGGTCCTGGGCGCGATGACCTTCGGCGAACAGGGCGGTGTCGGCGCTCCGATCGAGGAGTGTCGCCGGATGCTCGACGCGTACGCCGACGCCGGCGGCAACACCCTGGACACCGCCATCAACTACCGCGACGGCGCCAGCGAACAGATCCTCGGCGAACTGCTCGTCGGTCGGCGTGAGTCGTTTGTGCTCGGCACGAAGTACACCGTCTCGCGTGACCGCGCCGACCCGAACGCCGCCGGCAACGCCCGCAAGAACCTGCGCGTGTCCCTGGAGACCAGCCTTCGCCGGTTGCGCACCGACTACCTCGACCTCTACTGGGTGCACATGTGGGACCGCGGCACCCCGCTCGAGGAGACGATGCGCGCGCTGGATGACGCAGTCCGCGCCGGCAAGGTGCTGTACGTCGGCATCTCCGACGCTCCAGCCTGGGTGGTCGCTCGCGCCAACACGCTCGCCGACTGGCGCGGCTGGAGCCCTTTTGTCGGCCTGCAGGTGCCCTACAGCCTGCTGCAGCGCGACATCGAACGGGAGCTGCTGCCCATGGCCCATAGTCTGGGTCTCGGCGTCACCACCTGGAGCCCGCTGGCAGGCGGCGCGCTGTCAGGCAAGTACAGCCGCCCACAGGGACCCGGCGCCGGCACCCGCCTGACAGCGGACTCCCTGTCGCCGCACGACCTCGCCGTCGCGCGCGTCGTCCAGGACGTCGCCGACAGCCTCGGCGTCAGCCCCTCTCAGGTCGCCATCGCCTGGACCATCAGCCGGTCCCGGTCGATCCACCCGATCCTCGGCGCCCGCCGACTCGATCAGCTGGTCGACAACCTCGCGGCAACGGACCTCGCCCTACCGTCCGAGGCGCTCCAGCGCCTCGACGACGCCACCGGATTCGTCGCTGGCTTCCCGACCGACTTCATCACCCAGACATCACCATGGGTCTTCGGCGCCGCCATGACGGACGCGGAGACTTCCCGGTAGCCAAACCCTCACCGGCACACCAACAGACGAATCCGGACCGAACCGGTCCCAAGTTGCGCTAACCCCCGGGGGTGTCCCGTAAGACTGGTTCGGTGAAGATTCCCGCTCAGGGCCCCCTCTACGGGACGTTCGACGAAGTCGTCTACGCCCCAAGACTGACGCTCCACTACGTCGCCTCTCGCCTCCTCGACGGATGAACGCAACCCATCGTCTGACGACTGGCTCGGTGAGTAGTCATCCGCGCTCATGCATGGGTAGCCAATCGGGCAACGTCCGCTCTTCGACATGACAGGACGTCTCCGGCTGAGGATTTGGACACGTTGTTGAGACGCGAGTCGAGACAACTCGGCGAGAACCACCGGGTCACCGCCCCCCGCGATGACAACCTCAGTGAGTTTCAACAGGTCCTTGGTGGCCCGATGGAGCGTGCCTGACCCCGCGCGGCGTCGCCGTCTCCGCGGCTAAGGCTTGGGTCGCAGCGCCTCGTCGTCGCCGTGGTCGAGCGGGTGGCGGCGGGCGTCGCCCTCCAGCGTCGAGCTCGTCGAGGTTCTCGTCGTCGTCGTTGTCGGCGATGTCGTTGTCCGCGGCTCCGAGCGGGTGGGAGGCCACGAACGCCGCGGTGTCTCGGTAGGCCTGTTCTAGGTAGGACTCCAGGTCCTCGGTTCCGATCCGCCACTGCCCGCGGCCGCCGATCTTGATTGCTCGCATGGAGCCCGATCGGACCAGGGCGTACACCTGCGCGTTCGAGGTGTTGAGGATTTCCCCGACTTGACCCATCGTCAGGAAGCGCGGGCCAGCCGTGCCGGCGGCGGACGTGGATCTCATGAACCCATCCTTCCCCCGCGGGGCTGTGTTGCCGGCACCTGAGACGCGACGCTGTGGGTCTACGGCCGGTTAACGTCCCGGGGATGATTCTCGGTCAGGTCCGTGCAGGTCCGGCGCGGCCGGCGCAGGGCGCCGTGGCTGCTGGTGGGGGGCGTCGGGATTGAGGCGAGGGTCTTGCCGGGTGTAGTGCCACTGGACGGGTTCGGGCTCAAGGCCGGCCAGCAGCCGGGACTGGAGGTCGAGGCTTGGGTTGTCCGGGTCAAGGGGTCCGCGCGCCAGCACGTCCTGCAGGAGGGTGGGTAGGTCGTGCCCGCCTCGAGCGGCTTCGGCGAACGCGTCAGCCAGCGGCGGCCAGGTGGCGGCCCGGACAAGGCCCGGGTCGACCTGCCGGGCCAGCGGCGCCCACCGTTCGGTGTCCGGCAGCTGCTCCTGCGCGGCGACCTGGTTCCTCAGCCTACGCACGTTTTGGACCTGGTCCTGGGCGGTGCCGTGCCGGTCGCTGTCCCAGCGGGCGGCGTGGCCGACCAGCTCGGTCAGGGCGACGTCGACGGGCAGGTGCAGGCGACGGGCGACGGCGGTGGTGCGGGTCCGCCAGTCGGCGGGGTGCCCGGCGGCGATGACGGCGGCGGCTGCGGGTAGCGCCTGATCCGGGGGCAGGTGGTTGAGCCGCTCGTCGACGAGGATCTGCGCCAGGGGCCGGGTCGCGGTGGTGAGCCGGCTGGCGAGGGCCTGTGGGCCGTCCTGGCGCAGCTGGCTGGCTGGGTCGTGCCCGGCGGGGAAGGCGACGTGGCGGGGGTCGGCGCCGCGGGTGGTGAGGATCCAGTAGTCCCGTTCGGCGGCGGCCTGGCCGGCCTGGTCGGCGTCGGTGGCCACGATCGGGGTGGTGCCCGCGCCGTGACTGCCGAGTTGTAGGTATGGCGTCAGGGAGTCGGCCTGGGTGTCGGTCAGGGCGGTGCCGAGCGGGGCGACGCCGACGTGCCCCCCGTGGCCCAGGTGGCCCGGGCTGGCCAGGGATACGGCGATCGCGTCCAGCGGCCCTTCGACGATGACGGGGGTGGCGCCGGCGGTGAGCCGGTCGGCATGCTCGGCGAGGCCGTACAGCTGGTCGCCCTTGGCGAACAGGACGGTCTCGCCGGTGTTCAGGTACTTCGGGCCGGCCTTAGGTGCGGCGTCGGTGCCCGGCTGGAGTGCGTCGTGGTCGGGGTGGCGGCGGCCGACGAACCCGGCCACCACGGCGCCCTCGGTCTTGGGGTTGCCGGGGGTGGTGGCGTGGATGGGCAGCATGAGCCGGTCGCGGAAGGTGTCGATGAGCCGGCCGGTGGAGGCCTGCCTGGCCAGGCCGGCGGCCAGCAGCTCCTCGTCGGTGGCGCCGCGCCGGCGCAGGTGATCGGTCAGGGCCGTCCAGGTGTGCGGTGCGTAACCGGGCCGGGTGTGCGGGTCGCCGGTCAGGTCGTGGCCACCGAGCCGGTCGGTGAGGTAGGTCCGGGCCCAGGAACCGCGGTACGCGGCCTGGTAGAAGAGCGTGGCCTGTTCGTTGAGCGCGGCGACCCGTTCCGGGCTGACGGGGGCGAACTCGGCGTCGGCGATCCGGGCCAGCGCACGTTCGCGTTGCTGGTCGCTGGGTTCCCACCCGAACCCGGCGCGGCGGGTGGCGGCGTGGAACAGCTCTTCCTCGATCTCGGCCTCAGTCAGGGCGACCAGGTCGGCGGGGACGGTCTCCTCGTCCAGCGGCGGCAGCGGGGCGGTGCGCCAGTCGTTGGGGTCGGAGTAGTCCAGCGGCGGTTCGGCGAGGTTGTCTGGGACGACGTCGCCGCCGGTCTCGTCGTAGGCGTGGAGGGTGGTGGCCATGTGCAGGTCCTCCGGTGGTGCCATGTCGGCGTCGTAGGGGTCTTCCGGGTACGGCTGGTCGCGGCCGTCGGTGCCGGCCCCGAAGTCGGGGTGGCCGCTGCTGGGGTCGTAGGGCTCGGTGGGGTCGTAGGGGGCTGGGTCGGTCAGGACGGTGGCCCGGTAGATCACGGCGTCGGCCAGGGCGTGCCTGGGGACGGGTTCACCGTCCGGGCCGGCCGGGTAGCGGAACAGGTCGGCGTAGCCGATGCCGTGCTCGCTGGCCCGGGTGATCGCGGTGATCACGGCCGGCCAGCGCGGGTCCTGCATCAGCGCGGCGGTGGTGCCGGCCTGGTCGGCATTGTTGGAGGGGGTGTCGAGGGCCGTGGTCAGCTGCGCCAGCCACGCCGGGCGTAGCGGGTCCGGGGGGCCGTCGGAGGGGTCGGGGGTCAGGACGGCGGGGGAGACGTGCCGGGCTATCCGCCACCACAGTGCCGCGGCCTGGTACTCGTCCGGCAGTTGCGCCTCGGCCGCGGCCCGCCGCAGCAGGGTGGGGGCGTCGGCGCCGGCGCGGGACAAGGCGGTGAGGTTCTCGGCCAGCACCGGCCAGTGCGGGTCGGCGCCGGGGGTGAGGCCGACCTGCTCGGCGATCGGGGTCCAGCCGGTGCGGTAGCTGGTGTCGATCGCGGCGTTGACGCGCTCGTTGAGGTCGATCTGGGCGCGCCGGTCGGTGGCGGCCGGCTGCCGCGGTCCGGTCGGGCGGGTGTCCTCGTCGACGACGCCGTGCGCGGCCCGGAACACCATCAGGTCAGCCAGCAGGTCGGCGTGACGGCCGGCCCGCGGATCAGCGTGTGGATCGGCGTGCGGATGGGCATGGTGCGGGTCGAGCAGCTGCCGCGCCCAGCCCGGCGCGGTCGCCGGCGTCAGCTCGGACGCCCGCTGTCGGACCTGGGCGGTGGCCTGGTCGACCAGCTCCTGGCGGGCGGCGAGGTGCCCGCCCCAGCCGGGGTCGACGCGCAGCCGGGCGGGGATGCCGGGCAGCCACGGCGCCGGACCGGCGACGGTGGAACGGGTGTGGGTGGGGTCGAGGCGCCAGTCCAGGACGGCGGCGGCGTCGGCGGCGGTGTTGATCTCCCGTTCTTGCAGTGCCGCGGTGAACGCGGCGGCGGGGTTGTCCCCGTCGGCGGCGATGAGGGCCAGGTGCCCGCGCAGGGTGGGCCAGGCGGGGCTGTCGAGGATGCCGGGGACCAGCTTCTCGGCGTGGGCTTCCAGGGCCTGCATCTGCTCGGTGCCGAGGACGTCGCTGGCGGCCGTATACAGGCTGTCCAGGTAGCGGGCGGCCGCCTGGGTCAACGCGGTGCCCGGGTCCTCGGCGCGGCGGGCGGTGGAGGTGGCCGACAGTTCGGCCTCGTCCCGGGCCAGGATCTGCTCGAGGATGTTCAGCGCGGTCTGTGGGTGGGTGGCGGCTGGGGTGATGACGGAGTGCTCGTCGCCGTCCATGGCCGCGTTGAGGTACAGGTGGTTGGCTTCGCGGCCGCGGGTCAGGGCGACGTACAGCTGCTGGCGGGACTCGGCTCCTTCGGTGACGGTGTGGGAGGTGTCGGCGGTGACGCCCTGGGCGCCGTGGACGGTGGTGGCGTAGCCCAGCTGCACGTTCTTGTCGACGTAGTCGGCCGGCAGTCTCATGTGCTTGCCGGTGTGGTTGTGCACCACGTCCAGGGCGCCGGCGTCCTGGCCTTGGGTGTGGGCGGTGGTGACGGTCCACCGGTCACCGTTCTTGACGAAGTCGGTGCCGGTGGTGCGCAGGCTGCGCTCGTTGCGGCGGGTGATGACCGTGTCGCCTAGGGATGCGGCCGATCCGTTGGCGAGCTGGACCTCGCGGGTGTCCGGGCGCCCGTCGCGGCGCCGCAGGAGTCCGGGCCGGGCCTGGTCTTGGGACCGGTCTTGGTCAAGGGCGGCGAGCCGGTCGGTGCGGGCGCGGATGTTGAGCTCGGTGGCCAGGTCGCGGGTGGGGGCCAGCATGATCGAGTCCAGCCCGGCGGCCCGGTCGGCGGTCCAGGCCTGGTATGCGTTGTTGGTGACGGTGGTCAGGTCGCCGACGTGGACGCGGTCGTTGTCGATGTAGAACCCGAACCCGGTGGTGTCGCCGGTGCGGATGGCCAGGCCGGCGGCGGCTTCGGCCTGGTCGCGGAACCGGACGAGCTCGGTGAGGGTGACGGCGCCGACGGAGGCTTGGATGTCGCGCAGCACGCCGCCGCCGGCGATGGCGGCCAGCTGCCGGTCGTCGCCGACCAGGCGGACGCTGGCGCCGCGCTCGAGCGCGAACCGGGTCACCGCGGCGAGGTCGCCGGTGGCGGCCATGCCGGCCTCGTCGACCACGATGAGGGTCTTCTCGTCGACGGTCTCCGCCCACGCCGGCATCGGCCCGAGGGCCCGGTGTTGTAGGTGCCAGACGAGTTTGGCCAGGGTGTCGGCGTGGGTGCCGGTCTCCTCCCGCAGCACCCCGGCGGCGACCGCGGACGGTGCCAGCCCCAGGACGGTACCGCCGCTATGGGTCCAGGCAGCGGTGAGCGCGGACATCGCGGTGGTCTTGCCTGATCCTGCCGGCGCCATGGCCAGCTGGACGCGGGCGCCGGAGGTGGCCATCTGGCGCACCAGGTGCGCCTGCGCGGTGTTCAGGTTGAGGCCGTTGGCCACTGACTCCAGTAGCGCCAGGTCGACGTCGCTGTGACCGACGGCGCGGCCGTCGAGGCGGCGTGCGGCGTCGACGAGGAACCTCTCGTCGGCTAGCACCGTGGCGGAGGTATAGGTCTGAAAGCCGGCGAGGTCGTACACACTCTCGCCGTTCCGTCGGCGCAGCGGTGCTGGTGAACCGATGGTTGCGTGGACCCGGTCGGGCCGGGTCAGCGGGACCGACTGGGACGGGTGCAGCACCTGCGCCACGATCTGGTCGACCAGGGCATCGACGTTTCCGGCGGCCAACAGACTGACTGGAGCGTGCGTGCGTACCTGCCGTTCGGCCTCGGAGCGCACGTGCCACACCTGCCACGTCGACCGGTTCGCCTCGATCACCCGCCGGGTATCGGCGACCAGGCCGTCCAGGACCGTGGCGGGAATGCCGCTGACTCCTGCGCCGGTCGCGTCCTTACCCACCGTCTCGGGTGCGGCCAGGACGGACTGCACAAGCCGGTCGACTCGGTCGGTGGAGCCGAGAAGGTCGGTGGCTTCGGCGCGCCAGGTGGCCCGCTGTTGGGCTTCGGAGCGTGGTTCGTGCTTGGCGTCCCGGGTTTCCAGGGTGGCCTGCTGGGCCAGCTTGACCGCCTCCACCGGGGTCGGTGGGCGGCCGTGTTCGGCCTGGAACGTGGCCGCTAGGGCGGCCCGGCGCACGTCGATCAGGGCGCGCCGCTTGGACCACACCGCCAGCAGCTCCTCGGGGACTCCGACGACCTCGCGGATCATCCGCTTGCCGGCGGCGGCCGCGGCGTCAGCGTCGGAGCGGGGCTGGAAGTTCAAGCCGAGCCGGCGGTGAAGCTCGACCTCGACCCGGGTGTTGTACCGCTCGGATGCGGTGACGGTGGCCTTGAACAGCACCCGGGCGTCTAGGGCCAGCCACCGGCCGGGGGTGCCGTCCGCGCCGACGGCGCGGACCTTGGAGGACACCGCGACGTGGGTGTGTAGGTCCGGGTCGCCGGCACGGGAGTCGCGGTGGTCGAAGGCCGCGGCCATCAGGCCTGTGGTGTCCAGCTGTTGAACCCCGGCCTTGCCGCCCCTGGTGTAGGTGGCTTCCCGCTCCAGCCAGCTCAGCACGTCGTCGACGGCGGCGTGATGGGCGGCGGTGATCTGCTCGGCGACCTCCCGCGGCGCGATCGCCCACAGCGCCGACACCGACTTCACCGGGGTGAACGTCAGGTCGAAACCGGCGATCGCGCTGTTGGTTGAGCGAGAGTTGCGGGCGATGAACGAGGACAGCTCCCGCGGGTCCTTCGGGCCGCGGCCGTAGGCCTCGGTGAACATCTGCCGGCCCACGTCGGTGCGGATCCGGGCCCGCTCCGCCGCCCCCAGGATCGTGTCACCACGCGCGCCGTTGGCCACGTTCACCTCCTGGGCACGGCGCGCGACCGCGATCTGGAACGCCGGTGTCTCCTCCGGGCGAGGGAACGGCTTGCCCAGCTCGACCGCGGCGGTCTTCTCCTTGTTGGAGGCGCCGGTCTTCGCCAGGTCGGCGGTGATCTGGTCGGCATTGGGGTGCCGGCCCTCGGCGAACAGGGCCGCCATCTGGTCAGCGGTGACCTCTTGGCCCGCAGCCATGTCGACGTCGGCCAGTGCGGACCCGATCCATCGGCCCGGCACCTCGCCCCGCTGGCTGTAGTAGTCGGCCAGCCCGGTGTGCTGCTTATCGGTTGCATCCAGCGCGGCAACTTGCCGGGTCAGGTACGCATACCCGTCCCCGGCCGTCAGCTTGTGGATCGACATCACACCCCCTAAGCACCGCCCCCCCCAAAAGTGGACATGGTTTTTCGATCTTTTTTTCTTGAATTTTTGTTCGAACAGCATCCGGATGGGGGGGTAACGTTGCACGTTCGAAGAACCCGCTCAATGGAATTCGGGGGGTAACGGGCCGAGGGTGCAAAAGGTGTGCGGGTTATGGCGCTCGGCTGGGCGAGTCACAGGAAGGTCACGGGGTCGGCGGTGGCGTCGGGTCGGGGTCGGCGGTGGCGTCGGGTCGGGGTCGGCGGTGGCGTCGGGTCGGGGTCGGCGGTGGCGTCGGGTCGGGGTCGGCGGTGGCGTCGGGTCGGGGTCGGCGGTGGCGTCGGGTCGGGGTTGGCGGTGGTGATGTGCGCGTGGGCTGTCGGTGACGGTGGCGAGGATTGCTCTCGGGTTGGCTCGGGTGATCCGGTGGCGATCGGCTGCCGTTGTGGGTTGGGGCACGACTGGCGGAAAGTCGTCACGAAAACGATGTCCACTTTTTGGGGGGGTCGGTGCTTAGGGGGTCAGCGGCGCGCCGACGCCGGGACAGGCCGGGCGCCGGCCGACAAGGGAGACACCGATGGGAAGCAGGACCAACAGGGCGCACGACGCAAAGGCGCGGGCGCGTGAAGCGCGGGCGGCGAGGTTGCAGGACCGCGAGGCACAGGACCAGCGGATTGAGGACGCCATAGCGGCCGCGCTGCTGGCGATGGAGGACCGGGCGACCGCGCTGGCCCAGGCGGAGCAGGAGGAGCTGACCCTGGCGTTGGCGTTGCAACGGCTGAATCAGGAGAGCGTCGTCGTCCGCGACATCATGGTCATGACCGGGTTGGGGGAGAAGTACGTGACGCGGCTGCTGCGGACGAAGTTGGACACCGACGTCGACGTCGTCGACGACGTCGAGGCGAGGGTCGGGGTGGTCGGTCGTGCCGCTGGCTGACGGACCAAGGCGGGTGCTCGAGGCGGCGCTGCGTGACCCCGCCGTTGTCGCCCGATACCGGGCGAAGGTGCTCGAGGTACCCGGCTCGGACTGCCTGTGGTGGCAGGGGGCAGTGTCCGGCCGGGGCCACGGGCGCTTCTACGTCGGCACGGTGCATGCGGAGCCTGCCGACACCAACGGGGTCGGCAGGCTCCGCGACCTGTGCGCGATCGCGCACCGGTTCGGCTACGCCCTGGTCTACGGGGCGGCGGCGCTGAACGCGGTCCCGGTGCTGGGTCACGGGTGCGACAACCCGTTGGTGCGCCGTGAGGCGCTTGTTGATCGAGTGGAGGTGAGAGACCTTCACCGCCGTCCTGTCGCAGCAGGGCGGTTGAAGCTGGGGGCAGCCTGACCCGGGAGGTGCCGGGGAGGGTGGCAAGCGGCCCTGACAAAGCCGGGACGTACCAGTACTGCCAGATGGTGCGGGTCCGGCGAGTGAGACGGAAAGGTATACGTGAGGAACCGGCGTCTAAAGCCTCTCAATGTCGCACCGGCCCTGAACCTGGTGGATGTGGGCCGGAGGCGGTGCGTCCCTGTCTCCGTTGGAGATTGGGAACTTCGTCGGCTGCTAAGTGGGCGGTCGGGGGAGGCCACGGTGAAGTGCTGCGGGGTAGTCGTGGCGATGCCGCAGGGGCAAAGTCGGGTGCCTAGTCCGTCGATCGATCGCAAGTGAACACGGGAACCATCTCGGTCCCGCCCTAACCTCGCGCGGCCAGCGCGGGAAGGGGCTGGGCTCATCGTCGGTCGATCGGGCCGAGGTGGGGCGGAGCCGCCGTAGTAGTCCGAGGCCGGGAGAGCCGGTCACATGGCGAAGGGCGGCAGCAAGGAGTGCGAAGAATGGATGCTGTTGTGGCGACAGATGCGCCGGTGAATGTCGGCGCTCCAGCGGACCTGGTCAGCCAGGGCCGGTGGGTATCGCAGGTTCAGACCAAACTTCACTGTTGGGCGGCGGCCGATCCTGACCGCCGGTTTGACGATCTGTTCAACCTCGTGCACCATCCGGCGACCCTGGCTGATGCCTGGGCGCGGGTGGCGCGTAACCGGGGTGCCCGCTCGGCTGGGTCCGACGGTGTGACCGTCGCGTGGATCGAGTCCGAGGTGGGCGTCTCGGTGTTCCTGGACGACGTGCGCCAGCGGTTGCGGGATGGTTCGTTCCATCCCGAGCCGGTGCGCGAGCGGAAGATCCCCAAGCCTGGTGGCAGCGGCAAGGTCCGCCGGCTGGGGATCCCGACGGTCGCGGCATAGTGCGACCGGTCCCAGTGCGTCGCCAGATTCTCTGCTGATCATCCATCCGTTCCACGTGTTGTCCGGCTGCCGGGTGACGGTGTTGTTCTGTAAGCGGCGGGCCGGCCGG
>JAABUM010006226.1_pt1 | contig 11855 bp, 14 predicted proteins | sample 5559161 | NCBI WGS metagenome assembly JAABUM01 (sample SAMN10711868, study PRJNA513369) | rock metagenome | isolation source: Antarctica rocks | place: Antarctica: Victoria Land, Siegfried Peak nord | reverse complement strand
CTACCGAGCAGAAGGGGGCTCCACGTCAAGGACGGCCATCACGAGGAGCCGTGTAACGCGAAAGGGTTACGCACGGTTCTGCAGGGAGGCGGAGGCCGGCGACGACCTCCGCCCACCCAGTCAATGCGCCGAGTTGGGCAGCCGGATCTGTCATGGTCACCTGGCCAAAGAGCGCTTCCTCCTGCAGCTGCAGCGGCGTCTGTGGCGGGGGGATGTGGACGCGGCCTGCGCCTTTCTGGAGGCGTACCGGCCACAGGCCAGGAACACCGAGAAGCTCGAGGAGTTGCTCGCCTACCTGCGCGCCCGGCAAGAATTTCTCCCCGACTACCGGCAGCGCTACATCACCCGCCGCTACATCGGCAGCGGGCACACGGAGAAGCTCAACGATCTCCTGGTGGCTCGCCGGCAGAAGGGAGCGGGGCGCCACGGGAGCTAGGAGACGAGTGATGCCCTGGCCGCGTTGTGCATGCTGCTGCTCAACGGCGGCTGGGCGCGGTACTGGCAGTACCGTCAGGTCCTTCCCTTACGCGCCAGTTGACCCGGAGCTTACGCGCGCTAACGGGCAAGGTGAGGCCGCATCAAGCACGGTCACCGTGCTGCGTGTGCGCGGGTCCGGCCCGGCGGATGCACGGTTGACCACGAAGGCGTGGCCGGCGCGCTCATCGACGGCAAGCAAGCTAGGGTAGAGGCCCACCGGGATGGTACAGAGCAACACGCCACTACGCGTGTCCAGGACGCCCACCGTGTTGCCCCCCGGCCTGCCCACGCTGCCCACGAAGGCGCGGCTGGTCTGCGCATCGATGGCGATCCCCAGCGGCCCCTTCCCCACGAGTCGCGTGGTGTGCAGCAGCGCGCCTGTCGCTGCGTCGATCATCGTGGTATCGTAGGCATTGGCAAGGAGGGTGAAGATATGGTTGGTCCGCTCATCCACAGCAGCCAGCCGCGTGAAATAACCCGTGCCAGAAAGGGTGGCGAGCACAGCACCAGTGGTGGCATCGAGTGCTCGCGTGTGTTGCCCAGAGCCCTCCTCGACATAGACACGCCCCGCCCGCGCGGCCACGGCCTCCACGTCTTGGGATCCCTGCACGACGCGCAGCACAGCGCCGCTATGGGCGTCCAAAACCGTCACAGCTCCATGGGGCAGACACGAAGCCGCGCTGGGTGCCGGGGACAACCGCGAGGCTGAGCGGCGCTCCTGTGATGGGAACCGTGCGCAGGAGATCGCCGGTCGCGCTATTTAGCACTGTCACACTGCCCTTGGGCAGATCCGCGTCCGCGCCATTGGCCACGAAGACCCGGCCCACCGCCTCGTCCACGGCTAGCGCATCAGCATGCGGCCCTACAGGAATAGTGCGCAGCACGGTGCCTGTGACGGCGTCGAGCATCGTGACGACACCATTTGGGCCCGCGACGACGAAGACATGCCCGGCCCGCGAATCAACGGCGATGGCCCCGGGGCAGGTGTGCAGGGGCACGGTGCGCAGCAGCGCGCCTGTGCCACTGTTCAGCACAGCGACACTCCCCTGCGTCATGGGTGCGTACCGGCCGCACCCACCCACTGGCACACCCTGCATCGCGATGAAGACGCGCTGGGCCTGCTCATCGACGGCGAGAGCCGCCGCGTTGATCCCCAGCGGTAGAGTGCGGAGCACACCCGCGACGTGCGCCGTCGGTGTCGGCGCGGGAGACTGGTCCCCGACGGCTCTAGACGGCTGACCTGGCAGGTGCTGCTCCGGTGATTGGGCGCGGGCGGGCGCCGAGGCCGGATGATTCCCCTGCCCCGCGCCCAGCGTCCCTACCATAAACACCAGCGCGAGCCACAGCAGCACGCGCTGCCCTGTCGCTGCTGGCTTCTCCTGCCCCGCGACACGAAGCAATCTGCTCATGGTCGTCTCTCCCAGATCTCATTGTAGACAGCGGCTGCCATCATCCTGACAGTCGAAAGAGCGGACTGCCGCGGTCCGGCGGCAGTCCGCTCCTGATCAGCTCAGACCCTGCTCATCAATAGCAGTGATCGACCCGCAGATAGTAGAAGTCATTCGACATATTGTGAGCCACGCCCTGGCCGACCTGCGTTTTGTTGCAGTGCGTCATGGTCACCGATTTCTCCTCTGTGCTTGCGCCACCAGTCCCGCCTTTGTAGATACCAAGAAAGAAGGGGTTCCCGTTGGTGCCAGTGCCGGCGTCGGCCCCTTGATACCAGATGGCGCGCCTTACTGTTCACAACGTCCGCGTAGCTGTTGGTGCGGAAGCGTCAGGTTTGAGTATGCGGGGAGCGGAGGCGGCAGCTGCTCGGGTATCCTGACACTATACCATGATGGTTGGAGAAGGAGAAAGACCGTGCCATGCCCCTACTGCGCCGCCCCCACCACGACTGAGATGGCCTGCCGGACGACGCTCTCGCTACCGGATGTTCCAGTGCCGCGCCTGCCGGCGAACCTGCAACGAGCGCACGGGCACACCCTTCAACCATCTGCAGGTACCCACTGATGTGGCCGTGCTGGTCGTGCTATGACGCTTGCGAGACAAGCTCAGCCTGCGCAACGTGGCCAAGATGTTTCTCACCCGCGGCTTCACCTTCACCCACGAGACGGTGCGGGACTGGGAGGAGCGTTTCGCTCCGCTGCTCACCGCACGGTTGAAGGCCAGGCGGCGGGGCAAAGCGGGCCGGACGTGGCACGTGGACGAGACGTACGTGAAGGTGGCGGGATGCTGGTGCTACCTCTACCGGGCCATCGATTCTGAGGGCAACCTGGTGGAGACCATGCTCAGCAAGACACGGGACACGGTGGGGCAGGCACCGGAGAAGGTGACCACCGATGGCCACGACTCCTACCCTCGGGCGGTGCGCGAGACCCTCGGCCCCAACGTGTGCCAGCGCACCAGCAGGTCCATGAACAATCGGATCGAACAGGACCACCGGGGCATCAAGCAGCGTTACTATCCCATGCGGGGTTTCGGCTCTTTTGACTCCGCCGCCCGGTTCTCTACGGCCCATGACGACCTCCGTGACCACTTCCGCCCGCGCACCCGCTTCAACGAAGCCGTCTCTCTGGCCACACAACGCCGCCTGTTCGGGGGAGCGCTGGGGCGCGGTGTGCGCGCTACTCCAGGCTGCCTAACCACCCCGGCCCCTGGTCTCCCTCAGCCCACCGCCGCCTGACGCCCCCCTGCGGTCTGAGACCTGACGCTTCCGGAGATAGAGCTGAGGGGGATGAGCGGTGCTATACTGTGTACCAGAAGCGGTCGCCCCGCAAAGGGCCGCGACCGAGCGGGGAGCAGCATGCTATGACTATTGAGACGTACGTGGAAGAGCGCGACGGTCGCGCCTATCTTCGCGGCTCACGTGTCCCTCTCACGGCGCTGGCTGCCTTGTGGAGCGACGGCGCCAGCCCTGAGGCGATCGTGGAAAACTACCCGACAGTCACGCTGGCCCAGGTGTTTGGCGGGTTGGCCTTCTATCTAGAGCACCGCGAGCAGATTGACCGCCATTGGCGCGAGGATCAGGCCGCGTTCGCCGCGGCAAACGCGGCCCAGCGGGTCGCGGAGCCGGACCGCTCTGCTGACCTCCAACGGCGGTTTGAGGCAGCGCGAGCACGTGAACACGTCTCCCCACGGTGACGCCCGTCCCGCTCCGGTTCCTGGCAGATGAGAACTTTCGCTGCCCAATCGTGCAAGGTGTCCGGCGCCGCTACCCCCAGATCGACATCATGACCGCCGTCGAGGCGCGGATCCGTGGGCTGTCCGATACCGACCTGCTGGCGTTCGCCGCCCTGCACGATCGTATCCTGCTCAGCCATGATGCGCATACCCTGCCGGGGCACTTGGCCGCGTTTCTCGCGACCGGGCAGCACAGCCCCGGCGTCCTTCTCTATCCGCACGATGGCTCAATTGGGGATGCCATCATCGAGAGCATCGCGCTGATCTGGCTGGCTACCGAGTGGGGCGACTGGAGTGATCGCGCGGACTACCTTCCCTAAAGCGTGGCTTCGTGGCCGAGATGATCCTCACCCGGGGCTTCACGTTCACGCATGAGACGGCGCCGGCGAAGGTCCGTCTCTTCAGCGTCGGGCCGGGTCACTACCCTCGCCCATTCCATCACGACCTGCTCACACGTGCCCAGAAGCTCATCAGGATAATCCGCTGCTAGCCTCAAAACGAGAGGATACATCTGATCTACACCGACCTTAGGCACGAGGTGTGCTGGATGATGTGCTAGACTGGCAGGATAGATGGGCGCACGCCTGAACGGGGGTGTACACGTGGCGGTTTATGACGGAGTGATCCACACCAAGCATAGTGTACGGGACGGTGAGCCGCGCCTGGCCGAAGGCACATGCGTCGAGGCAGGCGCGCCGATGACGGACGCGGTCACGGGCGCGACCGCGGCGGACGTCATCCGCCTGCTACGCGCCGAGGGTCTGGAGTGAAGAGCCGCCCACCGCCTCTGATGGCGCGCAGGATGAGCAGTTCGAGCTTATCGTCGTGCCGGGGGAGCCCCTGTCCGACCGGATCATCCGTGAGCGCCGCTAATGGCGTCCTACTACCTGCCCTACTGACTACATCGGCCAGCCGCGTTGCTCGAAGGGCTTGGCGCTGGCGCCGCCGCTGGGCCGCGGGGTACCCTATGATGGGGGTAGGCGCGCCGTCGCCCGCCGTTGGACGGGGACCCACCCTGACCACCCCCGTTGAGCAGCAAGGAGCATGTGTGTATGGTCACGCCACCCAGCTTACTCGTGTTTGGGGCGCACCCCGACGACTGCGAACTGACCGCCGGGGGGCTGGCCGCCCTCTACGCGGCGCGGGGCGGCCGCGTGCGCTTTGTCTCCCTGACCAACGGCGACGCCGGCCACCACAGCCTGGCCGGGGCCGTGCTGGCCCGCCGCCGCCGCCAGGAGGCCCACGACGCGGCAGCCGTGCTGGGCGTGGAGTCGCAGGTGCTGGATAACCACGACGGTGAGCTGCTGCCCACCCTAGATCGGCGGCGCGAGGTGATCGGGATCATCCGCGAGTTTGGCCCCGATCTGGTGCTGACGCCCCGGCCCAACGACTATCACCCCGACCACCGCTATACCTCGACCCTGGTGCAGGACGCCGCGTACATGGTCACCGTGCCCAATGTGCGCGCCCACGTGGAGCATCTGCGCCGCGACCCCGTAATCATGTATGTGACCGACCGTTTTCAGAAGCCCTACCCCTTCTCGCCCGACGTGGTGGTGGATATTGACGCCGTAATCGAGCCCAAGATCGCCGCGATGGCCCAGCATGTCTCGCAGTTCTTTGAGTGGCTGCCCTACAACGGCGACTACGCCGCTCAGGTGCCCCAGGAGCAGGCGGCCCGCCTGGCCTGGTTTACCGAGCATGGCCAGCCCAGGCTGCGCGCCGACGCCGACCGCTTCCGCGCCCTGCTGATCGCCCGCTATGGCCCGCAACGCGGCGCCGCCGTGGTCCACGCCGAGGCCTTTGAGGCTTGCGAGTACGGCGCCCCGCTCTCCGATGAGGCCAGGGACCGCCTGTTCCCCGCCGGCCTGTAGCGGCCACGCCGATGGTGATCACCTTTCTGGGCACCGCCGCCGAGGGCTACCCCTCGCCCTGGTGCGACTGCCCTAACTGCGCCGGGGCGCGGGCACGCGGCGGGCGCGACCTGCGTGGCCGTAGCGCCGCGCTGATCAGCGACGACCTGCTGATTGACCTGGGGCCGGACCTGGTGGGCGGGGCCGCGCGGGCCGGCCGCTCGCTGGCCGCCGTGCGGCACATCCTGATCACCCATAGCCATAGCGACCACCTGTACCTCCCGAACCTGGAGATCCGCGACGCTGACTACCGGCCCGCGCCGCTGGCCCGCGCCGAGTTGTGCGCTGCCGAAGACGTTCTCGAGCTGATCCAGGCGGGCTACCCCCAGGGCCTGGACCGCCTGGACCTGCATGTGCGGGCTATCGCGCCGGGCCAGGGCGTCCGCCTGGGGCGCTACACTGTGCTGGCCGTGCCGGCGGCCCACGGCGACGCCACGATGCGCCCGCTGCTCTACGCCATCGGCGACGGCGCCCAGGCCGTCTTCTACGGCACGGATACCGGGCCACTGGCCGAGGAGACCTGGGCGCTGCTGCGCGGCTGGCGCTTCGGGGCGCTCGTCCTGGACGAGACGATGGGCTTTACTGAGCCGGAGAGCGGCCATATGGCCGTGGCCTCATTCGAGGCGTGCGTCGCCCGCTTCCAGGCCGAGGGGCTGCTGGCCCCCGGCGCGCTGGTGATCGCGCACCACTTCTCCCACTGGTACAACCCCGGCCACGCCGACCTGGAGGCCTACTTCGGCCCACGCGGCGTAACCGTGGCCTACGACGGCCTGCGCCTGACCCTCTGACGCCTGGCCCGCCTGGGCTACACTGTGTTATCACGTGTTATGTCACACCGTGCTCATCTGGTTTTAGTTCTTCCTTGATTGGATGCGCAGCTACAGTGTAGTATCACGTGTTATGTCACACCGGGGGTGTCCCCGAGGAGAGGAGCTGAATGAATCAGACGCGTGTCCATCTGCTCGCCACGCGCCTGCGGCGCGCGCTCGATGGCCAGCTAGCGCCGGATGTGGCGGGCAGCACGGCGCTGGCCCTGGCCCTGCTGGCCGTGCAGGCTGAGGGCGAGCATGGGACCCTGGATGCCGGCAGGGATGCGCTGCTGGACGACGCGGAGCTGCTGCCCGCGTTCATTGAGGGGGAGCGGGACCGCGGCAGCACGGACGACCTGGCTACCCTGGCGCGTCGCTTCGTCCGGGGCGCCCGCCCACCTACACAACCGGCGCCGCCCGACCCCATCTCCGACCCCGCCCGACGACGGGCGCGCCTGCGCGCCCTACAGCGTGAGGGGGTGGACCTCTCGCTGATCGAGGCCACACTGGCCCAGAGTCCCCTCCAGCGCATCCTCAACATGGAGCGCCAGCTGGAGTTCGCGCGGCAACTCCAGCAGGCCAAACGCCAGCAAGAGGCCGGCCAATGAACGAACCACGCCTCGACACCACCCGCCTCCTGCGCTGCTTCCAGGAAGCGCGCGTCCGTGTGGTATTGATCGGTGGCATGGCGGCCGTGGCCCTGGGCATCCCCTATATGACGCAGGACATAGACGTCTGCTATGACAGTGCGCCCGAGAATCGGCTCCGCCTGATCGAAGCGCTTGCGCGTGGAAGGGTTGCCAGACGATGATGCTCGCGCGCTGCCATGGCGGTGGGACGAGCGCACGCTGCGCGATACGCCGAATCTGACGCTGCAAACGGATGCCGGTCCTCTCGATCTACTAAGCCAGGTAGCGGGCTTGGGCGGCTATCCTGTGGTGCTGCAAGCAGCGGTGACAATCCAGGTCGCGGGGCTTCAGATTGAGGTGCTTGATCTGCCCGGCCCAATGCAAGCAAAGCGAGCCGCGGGTCGGGCCAAGGATGTGGCTATATTGCCGCTGCTAGAATCCACCCTCCTCCTGCGTGCGCGGGAAGGGGGTACGTTGAGCCAGGAACCTCCAGAAAGCACGGATGGATACCGCGGATGACGCGCCCGTCGCCTGATGCATACGTGAGGCCAGCGCCGAACGCGCGCACGTGCGGTCATCTGGTCGTCACCCTCGTCAACCCGGCACATCAGCAGGCGCACGTGGCTCATTCTCATCTCCTTCTCGCTAGGACAGATCAGCAGCATACCAACAGCGTAGCCCGTTCCCGGGAGCTCGGCTACAGGGATGCCGCGTCTACGTCATCCCAGCGCCTGCGCGCGCTTAGCAGCGCCACCCGATCATGTCCGCTCCCTGGATGGCATCGTGACTGGCTGAACGTATGGGCACGATCCTTGCACAAGGGCTCAGCCTACCCACGTTGCGTCGGCACAGGTGAGTAGAGGTCGAAAAGGAAGGCGTCGGTATGCAGGAAACGCGTGACAGCATCGCGGATGTGTGGGGTCCCCGCACACCATACACCGGGGAATGGCCGGTTCGTGTGGATGAGCGGACGCTTGAGGAGCCTGACCACTGGGTCCAGTCAGCCTGCGTCCTGTGCTCGAACGGCTGTGGCCTCGACATCGGGGTGAAACATGGCCGCATCGTCGGCGTGCGTGGACGAGAGGTCGAGACGGTCAACAAAGGCCGGCTCGGACCAAAAGGGCTCCACGGCTGGGAGGCGAATAACAGCCCTGATCGCCTCACCTATCCCATGATCAGGCGCCAGGGGACACTCCAGCGCGCCTCATGGGACGAGGCGATGGACCTGATTACGCGGCGTTCGCGGGAGATCCGGGCCGCCCATACCGGCAGCGCGATCGGTTTCTACACCAGCGGCCAGCTCTTCCACGAGGAGTACTACACGCTGGGCATCATCGGCAAAGCAGGGCTCGGCACGCCGCACATGGACGGCAATACACGCCTGTGTACGGCGACCGCCGGCGCTGCCCTGAAGGAGTCATTTGGCGCCGATGGGCAGGCCGGCTCCTACCACGATATAGATACGACCGACGCGATCATGCATGTGGGACACAACATCGCCTCACAGCAGACCGTGCTGTGGATGCGTGTTCTCGACCGCCTTGCCGGCGCGAACCGCCCCAGGCTCATCGTGATCGACCCGCGCGTCACCTCGACGGCACAGCGGGCTGATGTTCACCTGCGGCCTCGGGTGGGCACGAACGTGGCCCTGCTCAACGGCCTTCTGCATCTCATCATCGCATCCAACCGCGTGGACTCCCTCTTCCTCACCGCTCATACGCTCGGGTATGCGTCGCTTGAACGGACGGTCGCCTCGTACACGCCGGAGCGCGTCGCGGGCATCACGGGCGTCCCGCCGCGTGATCTCGCGGCCGCCGCCGAGATTCTGAGCGCGACCCCCACCCTCGTCTCGACGGTCTTGCAGGGTGTCTACCAGTCCAATCAGGCGACGGCGGCGGCAGTGCAAGTGAACAATATCCATCTCATCCGCGGATTGATCGCGCGGCCCGGCTGCGGTATCCTCCAGATGAACGGTCAGCCCACGGCGCAAAATACGCGGGAGAGTGGCGCTGATGGCGACATGCCTGGCTTCCGCAACTGGGGCAATAAGGACCACATTGCCGAACTCGCTCGCCTGTGGAACGTCGACATCAACGTCATCCCGCACTAGGCCCCGCCCACGCACGCCATGCAGATTTTCCGCTATGCCGAGCAGGGGAGCATCAAGATGCTCTGGATTCAGGCCACCAACCCGGCTGTCTCCATGCCGGACCTGCCCCGCATCCGGCGCATTCTGCAAAAGGACGACCTTTTCGTGGTCGCCCAGGACGCCTTCCCGACTGAGACGACGCAGTACGCCGACGTGGTGCTGCCCGCGGCGATCTGGGGCGAGAAGACGGGCTGTATGACCAACGCCGGACGCACCGTGCATCTGTCGCACAAAGCAGTCGAGCCGCCCGGCGAGGCGCGCGCGGACCTGGACATCTTCCTTGATTATGCCCGCCGCATGGATTTTCGGGACAAGGATGGTCGGCCGCTGATCCCCTGGAGCGACGCTGAAGGCGCCTTCGAGGGATGGAAGGCATGCTCGCGGGGTCGGCCCTGCGACTATAGCGGCATGACCTACGCCAAACTGACCGGCGGCTCGGGCATCCAGTGGCCGTGCAACGAGGCGTATCCTGAGGGGACACCCCACCTGTATACCAACGGCATCTTCAGCACGAGCGCCGATTACTGTGAGACGTTCGGGCAGGATTTTGATACCGGCGCATCGGTCCCGGAAGAGGAGTACCGCGCCCATGATCCGCAGGGACGAGCATTGATCAAGCCCGCGGAGTACCGCCCGCCCGCCGAGGAGCCCGATGCGGCCTATCCCCTGTGGCTCACCACCGGTCGCGTCGTCTATCACTTCCATACCCGCACCAAAACTGGACGGTCACGACGGCTGAGCGACGCGGCCCCAGCCGCCTTCGTGCAGATGGCCCCAGAGGATGCGCTGCTCTATGGCGTCGAGGAGGGCGACATGGTGCAGGTGGAATCACGCCGCGGCATGATGCAGGCGCCGGCGCGTATCGGCGCTATCGAGCCTGGTCTCGTCTTTGTGCCCTTCCACTATGGCTACTGGGACAGCGCCGACCGTCCGCGGGCGGCGAACGAGCTGACTCTGCCCACGTGGGATCCGGTGAGTAAGCAGCCGCACTTCAAGTTCGCGGCCGTTCGCCTCAGCAAAGTCGCCACAAAGAGTGCTCCCGGTGTCCCTGCCGAGCAGGCGGCCGACGGGGTGAGCGATCACGTCCTGGGCACGATCTCAGATGACGCGCGCGGCGCCAGAATCACAGGGCAGGTGTAGGAGATGCATATCGGGAACTACCTTGGCCTCGTGCAGTCCAGCGAGGATCAACTGGCCAGTGCTCTGACAGCCGTTGCCGACCACCATGGTGACGAGCCTGATATCCACGAGACCTGCCTGCTCCTTGCCTCCTGGTCCCGACACCATAGCGCCATGCTTGTCCCGCTGGTCACGCGCTATGCGCGCCACAAGAACACCGAACCCGAGCGGCTAACCAGGACGCTCTTCGATCAGCCACGTGAGGGCAGTCTGGCTCTCGTGCGCGACCTTCATGACCTGTGGCTGCTCGCCAGCGAGGTCAGCCTCTGCTGGGTCGTGCTCACCCAGGCGGGGCAGGCCCTGCGGGATGAGGAACTGCTTCAGGCCATTGAGGCCATGGGCGCGCAGACCAAGCGGCAGCTCGCGTGGCTTCGCTCGCGTATCTCGCAAGCGGCGCCGCAGGCGCTCGTCGTGGCTCAATGACGGGGAGGACCACACGACGGCAGCGGATACGCGCTCTTCAGCAGGAGATCTGGGCGCCGATCACAGCGGGTCTGCTAATGCTCCTCGTTGGCCTTATCGGCCTGGCCACCGCGCAGCCGCTCCTCTTCCCAAGCCTGGGACCAACCGCGTTTTTGCAGACGGAAGCGCCCGATCAACCCGCGTCTCGCTTTTACAACGTGATCATCGGTCACGCGGTGGGCCTGGCCGCGGGCTACGCCGCCGTGCTCCTGTTCCGCGCGGACGCAGCGCCAGCCCTCTTTGCCGCACATCAACTCGTCGCGGTACGTGTGTGGGCCAGTGTTCTCGCTATCGTTCTCACCATGTTCGGTAGCGCGCTTCTGAAAGCCTCGCATCCACCAGCCGCCGCGACGACCCTCCTGATTGCGCTAGGCGGCTTCCGTCCAACCATGCATGACGTTTTCACCATCGTGGTCGGCGTCCTGATTGTCGCCGTGGCCGGGGAAGGGTTGCGCCGCCTGCGGTACGAGCAGACCGTAGAGCAAAGAACCTAGCCTGCCGCTGAGAGGGTGCGACGGCTGGCGCCTCGCCACGTGTGTGGGCCAGCGCCTGCTCAAGACTGGCGATCAGGGCCTCCTCGAAGCTGGTCTCCTGTGCTACCATCGTTATCCTTCCTTCAACGCCGCCACAAGGCGCCGGAGTCGCTGCTTTGTCGCCCCGGATAGGGTGGCCTGTATGTTCCTGGCCTCCTTTGTCCGCACATCGCCGCCCGCCCCAGCGCCTCCTGAGGAGGAGCCTGTGTCCCTGGCCACGGACAAACACGGCCCCGGACACGTATACTCTCTCCTGACACGCTGGTCAGCGCGCCGCATCAGACCACGCGGCGCGCTGACTGCCAGGGCGACCGCCGGGAGTAGGGCATTGTTCCGTGTTCCCCTGCCCATGCGTCCGTGGCGTCGTTGTAAGCATATCCTTATTGTGTCGCCAGCTAGTATTACAGCGAGACATCATGGGAGATAGAGCAAGGCTTCAAGCTGGCGCAGCCGCCGTTTGCGGTGGGAGCGGTAGGCCGTGGCTTTGCGGCGCTGCTGATAGGCCAGCAAGGCCAGGGCAG
>JAABUM010006224.1_pt1 | contig 11861 bp, 12 predicted proteins | sample 5559161 | NCBI WGS metagenome assembly JAABUM01 (sample SAMN10711868, study PRJNA513369) | rock metagenome | isolation source: Antarctica rocks | place: Antarctica: Victoria Land, Siegfried Peak nord | reverse complement strand
GTCGGGACATCATCGGCCAAGCCAAAGGCATCGTGATGGAACGCTTCCACATCGACGCCGACCACGCCTTCGCCCTCATCACCCGACTCTCCCAAGAACAGAACATCAAACTCCACACCATCGCCACGCAACTCATCACCGACGCAACCAAACCCACCGCACCCCGCCCGCACAAAGCACACCTCGGTCGCCTGACCCAGCTCGTCGCGCACCCGGCGTTCGTGGTCACGGAAGGCAGTCCAGTAGCCGTCGTCAAATTCCTCCACCACCTGAAAAGTCCACCGTCCAGCTAAGACGTTGCGTCCGATGAGCTCGGTGGCGAGGCGGTCGGCCTGCTCGGGGTGCCCGGCCTCGCGCAATTCCTGCACCGCCGCCCCCAAGGTGAGATCAGCACCACCCATCAGCTGATGAAACGAGTACAGGGGCCCCCGAGCCCGCTCAAGGAACTCCAACGCCTCCGACACCTTGCCCACCGCCGACACCGTTTCCACTGATACGCCGTGGGGGCGGCGGTGCTCGGCGTCGAGACCATCCGGAAGCCTCGGCCACACTTTCACGATGGAACTCACCGTGTCGGCTGCCGGCTCTCTCACACCGCAGGCAGTGTGGGATCGGTACGTCCACCCCGCCCGTTGGTCGCAGTGGTCCCCGCAGATTCCCCGGGTGGACTGTGCAGACGAGACTCTCCGCCCGGGCAGCCGCGGTCGGGTGCACGGTCCACCCGGGCTTGCCGTCGACTTCATCGTCGAGGTACTCGACCCCGCCGAACAGCGCTGGTCCTGGCGGGCGCGGGTGCTGCTGGTGGGAGTGCGACTGCATCTGGAGCATGGGGTGCACGACGACAGGATCGGAGTACGCACATGGTTACGCATCCGCGGCCCGGCGTGGGTGGTCCTGGCGTACGCACCCGTGGCCCAGTGGTCGTTGACTCGGCTGGTAGACCCAGAGAGACGGAGGTCATCGCCGACCTCGTCAGCGTATTCGGCGACCACGTCAGTCGCTGTCCAATCGCTACCCGCCGGACACCAGGGCGCCAGCGCGCGCATTCCGCCACCACCAGACCGAACGCAGCCGTAACGGGGGAAAGCTTGGGCCAGCATCCGCGCGCCGAGGCCGGCAAGCCAGATCGAGATGAGCAGGACACGTCCGCGCTCACCGAGCCCGATGACGCTATTGGTGAGCAAGGACGACGGGTTGCGGTGGGAGTGCGGGTCAGCACCCGCCGAACGTGGGGCTCGAGGCTGGTGGGCGATCCAGGGCTGCGCGCGTCGGGGGTCATCATCGAAGATCACAGCGACGTCGTTGCCGGCGCCGGTGCGTTCGGGCGTGACTGGGCTCTTCCGCGTCGCTGGGCGATTGCCCTCGATGACGGATCTCTGGTCTTCCGCAACGATGACGAACTCGAGGTCGACTGACCCGCTGAGCGTAACTTTCCAGGCCGCGCACCATCTCATTCCTACCGGTGTTCCCGGCTACCACGGTGTTCTTGCCGTGCCTTGTTCAGCGTGGCGTACATCGCTGAGCGGGACAGACCGCTGATGTCCATCAGCTGCGCGGCGCTGTACTCCCCCGATTCGTAGTCCGCGAGGAGTCGCCTCCGTTGCAGTACCGACAGTTTTGAGGGCTTGCCCAAGAGTCGTCCCCGCTTGGCGGCCTCCCGCATGCCCTCGACGGTGCGCAAGCGGATCAGGTCCGACTCGAACTCGGCCATCAGGGCGAGCATCCCGAAAAACATTTTGCCGATCGGGTCCCCCGGGTCGTGAATGCTCCCACCGATGCTGAGCTTGACCCCCTTGCCGGCGAGCTCGGCGGCGATGTCGTGCAGGTCCCGTGCCGAGCGACCGAGCCGGTCCAACTTGGTCACCACCAGGACGTCCCCGTCCCGGACCGCACCCAGCGCCGCGGTGAGCCCCGGCCGCTCCCGGTTGCGTCCGGTCCTGCCCCGATCGGTGTGCAGACGCTCGTCGGTGACCCCGAGCTGTTCCAGGGCTGAGAGCTGCGCACGCACAACTTGGCTCGTTGTGGAGCATCGGGCGTACCCGACGAGGATTTCGGCCACCAGCGAAGCCTAGTCCTGGTTAAGCCAGCCCTTACCGGATTCACTACCAAGACGATCAACCAGGACGGTCCATGCTGGCCGTTCTCGGCCCCCGAAGTGGGTGCGGAACCGTCCTGTAGAGCGAACGTCATACAGGACAGGGTCGCGAAGCGCGCCGCCCACACATCAGCCATCCCCGATCCTCACCGTCGGTGCAGAGGAGTACGGAACACGACGGCGGCTAGCGCAATCCCACCACGACGGTCTCGGCCTCATCGCCCGCGCAGCTCGAGTGCGACCGCGCCGAGCACTAAGGCCCCTCCGACAAATGCGCCGGCCCAGAGCGACTCGTCAAGCACGGTCGCGCCGATCACGGCGCCGACAAGCGGCGTGACGTAGGCGTAGGTACTGACCAGCGGCGCCGGCGCGCTCTCCAATAGGCGCGTGTAGAGCAGGAAGCCGACGAGCGAGTCGAAGACGAGCAGAAACACCGCCGCCCCGGCCGACGTCGCGCTGACGTCCGACCACCGAGTCGGATCGAGCTCACCGAGCGACAGCGCGACCAGCAGCAACACGGTCCCACCGGCAAGCAACTGAACCGCGCTGGCGACCACTCGGTCGACCGGCCGGTCGACGTTCGCCGCCAGCAGGCTCCCCGTGGCCCACAGGATCGGCGCGACGCAGAATGCCGCGACCGCCCACGGTGCCCCGCCGATCGCGCTGGCCGGTGCCGTCAGTACAACGATCACGATGCCGCCGAACCCCGCCACGAGGCGTACCCACGACGCGACCGATACACGGATTCCGATCAACCCGCTCAGGAGTACCACCCACAGCGGGATCGCCGCAGCGAGGATCGCCCCGAAACTGGCGGTCACCGCGATCAGCGCTACCGTGGCGAGCCCTTGCCCACCCACCAGGAGCAGCACGCCGGCGCCCGCCAGGTCTCGCAGTTGCCCGCGCGTGGGCCGGGGACGCCCACGCGCGGCACCAGCGAGCACGACCCCGGCGAGCAAAAAGATCAGCGCCGCTCCGCCGAGCGGCGGAACCGTGTCGACCATCAGCTTCATCGCCGGAATCGCCGAGCCCCAGCACGCATAGAGCGCGAGCAGCAGGAGCACAGTGCGATCAGGGGGCGCCACGGCCGTCCGCCCACCGACCCGGCGCCTCGCCATTCTGCCGATGAAGTCGGGATCCGGCTCGCCGCCGTGCCGATGATCATCGCCGAGGTCGGCTCCCTCCATCGGACCCGAGGGCGGGGCGCCCGCCCGGTCGGTGCCAGCTCTGCGTGGACTCATGGGTCGAGGGTGCCCCTCCGCCGACCCAAGCGAAAGCGAATTCTTGTGATCCTGTGGTTTAGCCTGGCTGAATGCCCCTGGACCCGCACCGGCTCCTCGTACTGCGCGCGGTCCGCCGGGCCGGCGGCGTCCTGCCGGCGGCCCGGGCGCTCCACCTGACGCCGTCCGGGGTCTCCCAGCACCTCAGCAAGCTCGAGGCCGAGGCCGGGGTGCCGCTGGTTGACCGGACCCGCCGGAGCGGTGGCCGGACCCTGACCCTGACGCCGGCCGGCAGGGCGCTCGCCGACCAGGCCGAGCACCTGGCCACAGCGATGTCCAGCGCCGAGCGGGAGCTCGACCGCTTCAAGGAGCATCGCGGCGGCACGGTCCGCGTCGGCGGCTTCGCCGCCGCGTTGGACCGCCTCGCCGCGCCGGCGATCCTCTCGCTCTCCCTGACCGACCCCGGCATCGACCCACGGACCTTCGAGCTCGCGGAGAAGGACGGCCTCGACCTCCTGGCCACGGGCGAGCTCGACCTCCTGCTCAGCGAACGGCCGGGCCCTATCGACCTGGCCCGGCCCTCGGGTGTCCGCGAGAGCGACCTGATGCACGACCCCTTCCGGATCGTGGTGCCCCAGGCCTGGCCGGCCGAGGACCCCGCAGGACTGCTGGCCAGACCCTGGATCGTCGGCAACCAGCACCCCACCCGAAGAGCGCTCGAAGGCCTCGCCGTCGCGCACGGCATCACCCTCGACGTCCGGCACATCGGATACAACTCGACCACGATGCTCGCCCTGGTCTCCGCGGGTCTCGGTGCCGCGATCATCCCCGCGCTGACCCTCGCTCCCCAGCTGCCCGGATCCGTCCGCGTGCACACCGGGCCACCCGACGTCGGCTCGCGCACCCTCACCCTCCTGCACGCGGCCGAGACCGACCCCCCCCTCCGTCGAGCGGTTCGCGCAAGAGCTGCGGACCCAGGCCTTCGCCGTCGAGCAGGCGCCGCACATCGAGTGAGCCTGGATTCACCGACCCGAGAGAGCCTCGGTGGTCGGGAGGTGGCCGTTCCGACAGTGGTTGAGCCTCCCGTCGACTTCGTCGTATCCCGATCGGCCTGTGGGACGAGGATGTCGGGGTCGGGCTCAGGCCACCGGCGGTTGTGTGGGTGGGTGGAACGGTGTGGTGTTGCGGCGGTTGATCCGCCATCCGGTGGGGGTCGGCATGAACTGCTGTGTGGTGTCAAGGACGCGGTCGGTGATGTAGTGACCCGCCTCGCTGCGGACAAGGAGCACGAGGACCGCGGCAAGGGTGAGGGCTCCATCGCTGCTGGCCTGCACCGTCTCGTTGGCGATGATGTGGGCGGTCTGCCGCTCGGTGTCGGCCTCGCGCTGGGCGAGGAATCTGCTGATCGCGTCGAGGCCGTGCAGCTGCTGGCCGCGGGCGGTGAAGGAGGCGTCCTCGGTGAACAGGTCCAGCGCGGTGCTGGCGTGTCCGTGGTCGATGGCGGCGAGGAACTCGACCAGCACGGCGTGACAGGCCGTGGCCGCGTCCGCGCGGTCCGGCGTGGTGGGTCGCGTCATGGGCGGGGTCCTTCGGGGTCGCCGAGGACGGGCATCGGCTCGCCACCGGGGTTCCAGGTCTGCAGGAAAGCAGGCTGGGCTGCGATGTCGACGATCTCGATGCGGGCGCCGATGCTGTCCATGCGGTGGTAGGAGAAGCTGCGGCCGTACGGGCAGCCGTCGAAGGTCTGCGGCAACTCGGCGTCGGCCAGTTGCCGGGCGCTGTCGGACAGGGAGTGGGTCCACCAGCCGAGGTGGTGGAAGTGGGCACCGCCGGTGGTGTCCCACGGGCTGCCGGGCGGGCCCTGGATCAGTTCGATGTGCGGTGCGGTGCGGGAGAACACGATCCGGTAGGGCCAGTCGCCGAGGGTGTCCGCCTGGGGCGGGCTCCATTCGATCCCGGCGGCGGTGGCGAGGTCGTCCATGGCGGCGTTGAGGTCGGGCACGGCGAAGCACACGTGGTAGAAGTCGGTCACCGGGTCAGCCTCCTGCCCGAGTCGGCGTCGCGTCGAGGACGTCGCCAGTGTCGCGACGGGTGGGCGGCGGGAATGCGTGGCGTCGGGCGCCGCTCGCCACGACCAGGGCGGCGGCGAAGATGACGACGCCGACCCACGGGAGCGCACGGACGTCGAGGCTGCTCAGCGCGATGCCGCCGGTCAGGCTGCCGGCGGCCATCCCGGCGTTCAGGACGGTCACCAGCATCGACTGGGCCACGTCTACGGAGCCACCGGCAGCACCGGCCGAGGCGGTCTGGAAGATCGTCGGCGCTCCGCCGAGGGTGAAGCCCCACACCGCGGTGGCGATCACGACGATCACCGGCACCGTCCCGACCAGCGCGAGGGCCGCCATGACGACAGCGAACAGGGTCAGGCTGCCGATCGCGAGTGCGCGCGGATGCCGGTCGATGAGCAGTCCGGTGACCCACAGGCCGGTCATCGCCGAGATCCCGAACACCAGCAGCACCGCGCCGACCTGGTGGCCGAGACCGGCCCGGCTCAGGACCGGCGCCACGTAGGTGAACACGCTCATGTGGCCCAGTTCGAACGCGAACGCGGCCAGCAGGACCGCCACCAGCCCCGGACGACGCAGCACACCGCGCAGCGGTACCCGGTCCCGGGCGGGTTCCCCGGGCACCTCGGGCACGGCGACGAGAACCCATCCGGCCGCGGCGACCGACAGCACGGCCACCACGGCGAAGATCGTGCGCCAGCCGAGCAGGCCGGCCAACAGGGTGCCCAGCGGCACCCCGAACGCCAGCGCCAGCGGAATTCCCGCCATCGAGATCGCCAACGCCCGGCCCTTCACTTGCTCATCAACGAGGCGCATGGCGTAGCCGGCGATCATCGCCCATTGGATGCCGGCGGCCATCCCGGCCAGCAGCCGCCCGGCCATGGTCAGCGCGAACACCGGGGAGGTCGCGGTCAGCAGGTTCACCGCCGCCACGGTCACGACCGTGATCAGCAGCAGCCGCCGCCGGGACACACCGCGGGTCATCGCGGTGAGCGGGATCGCGGCCACCACCGAGCCGGCCGCGTAGATGCTGAGTAGCTGACCGGCGCGGGCCGGCGATACGGCCAGGCCGGCGCCGATCTGCGGCAGCAGCCCGGCCGGGATCGTCTCGGTCAGCATCGTCAAGAACCCGGTCGCGGCCAACGCCAGCAGCCCCGACAGCGGGAAACGCCCGCGCACCGAGGCCTGGGGCGTGTCAGTTGCTTGTGCGCTCGTGGTCTGGGTCATGTCTTCGATGCTCACCCGCCCAGCCTGATAAGTCCAAGACCTGTTTGCACTGACGTTCATACCTGGTCATGCTGAATGGGTGGAGCTGCGGCAGCTGGTCTACTTCGACGCCGTCGTCCGCCACGGCGGGTTCACCCGCGCCGCCGAACACCTGCACGTCGCCCAGCCCGGCGTCTCCGCGCAGATCCGCCAGCTGGAGTCCGAGCTCAGGGTCACGCTGCTGGCCCGCACCACCCGGCAGGTGCGGCTCACCGACGCCGGGGAACGGTTCCTGACCCGGACCCGGCGCATCCTCGACGAACTCGACGCCGGCCGCGCCGACATGGCTCAGCTGACCGGGGTCCTGACCGGGCGGGTCCGTATCGGCACCGTCGAAGCCCTCGACCCGCTTGACCTGCCCGGTGCCCTGGCCGCCTTCCACGACCGGCATCCCGGTGTCGAGGTCATCCTGCGGCCCAGCCCGGTCGGGCAGCAGCTCCTCGACGACCTCGACGCCTACCAGATCGACCTGGCTCTCGGACCTACTCCAACTGGGCTACCGGACCGGTTCGCCACGCTGCCCATGTTCAGCGAGGAACTCGTCATCATCACCGGACCCCACCACCAGCTCGCCCGCCACGAGGGCGTCTCCTTCGCCGCGCTGCGGGACGAGCGGTTCGTCAGCTTCCCACCCGGCACCGGACTGCGCCGCATCCTCGACACCGCCGCCACCCCGGCCGACTTCGTTCCGCACGTGCCGTACGAGAGCACCAGCCTCACCCAGATCCGCGACCTCGTCAGCCACGGCCTCGGCATCGCCCTCGCCCCCGCCTCCGTCGCCACCGCACCCGGCCGACCCGTCACCACCCACTCGCTGCAGCCCGACCCGATCCAGCGCGCCATCGCCCTCACCCACCGGCGAGACCCGCCGCTGCCCGCTGCCGCCCAAGCCTGCCAAAACCTCCTACAGCGCTGGCCGACGGCCACAGCGAAGCGTCGCCGATAGACGGGCCTACGGCACGTTGGTTCTCCTTGGAGCCTGTGTCGCCGCAGGACCGGTGCACAGGCAACGGCGGGAATACCGAACCGAAGATGGACATCGAAGGATGGACATCACTGGGTAGGGAACTCGGCGGCCGGGACGCTTGCTCGGATCGGTGCGGCACCGGAGTCGCTGGTCTGCCCGCTGACGTGGTAGCACTGGATGACGACGACCTCGACCGTGCGAGAAGGTAGACGTGAACACACTGCAGGCGTGGACGGCGGCCGTCGTCAGCGAATTGGGGCTGGCCGAGATACCCGACCGCGACGTGGTGCTGGATCTGGCCCGCGACGTCGCGCACGGCGTCGCCCGTCCGGCAGCACCGCTCACGACGTACCTCGCGGGGCTGGCCGTGGGGGCCGGGCAGGACGCCGGTGATGTGGCTGCCCGCATCACCCGTCTTGCGCAGGGGTGGGTTCCTCCGGAATGACCGGAAGGTTAGCCGGCGGCGGGGCGGCACTGACCTTGAACCGCTGATCGATCCTCACCGGAACGCGGCGGCCGCCCGTAGGCCGGCGGTACGAACCGATGAAAGAGAACGCGAGTTGTGCGCGTCCGCATTGCTGATCGCGCCGTCGCGGCCGACGACGTCGGCCCAGGGCACCGCAAAGTCCCTTTGTGCAACACCACGTCAACACGCTGGGCCGGTACTCCTTCCATCTCCTCGTGGCTCGGACTGGTGAAAAGCCGCACCGGCCGTACCGGTTGATGTCGGATGCCGCCACGCGGGGTCAAGAGGTCCGGGCGTGGTGGTCCAGCAAGCGGGTGAGCAACTGCACGAACTGGTCGCGTTCGGCCGGACTCAGCGGCGCGAGCAGTGCAGGGGTCGATGCGTTCGGGGCTGACTGGGCCCACCGGTCAGGGTGCTGAGCTTGACGGTGTCATCGACGCGGGAGTTGTCGGGCGGGTCGTCCCAGTACCGGTCAATGAGCAGGCCCTCGCCGCCGCCGAGGTCGAACATGTGCAGGTGGGCGCGGTCCCAGCGGGCGAAGGCGTCATCGATCGCGGTCGCGAGTTGGGCGAAACTGTGGGACCGGGCGGCGGCAAAGACTCGTCCCGGCCGGGGCCACAGCGTCCGGCCCCCACCATCGACGAGATCGACCGAATCGACAGCCACGTTCGCGCCACCGGGTGATCCTCGCAGATCGCCGTGGCCACACCCGGTACCGGAGTAGGGCGGTAGGCGAACCATCGCACGCCCGGCAACGGATGGGTTATCGATAGCCGGGGAACTGGCCGGGGCTGGGCTTGGCGAAGTCGAGGGGAGCCCACCGGCATCCCGCTCGCTTCCCGGTGACAGAGCGCTGCCCGCTCCGGCATGTCGTGCACCGACCCGGATCCCCGACATGCCACGATCACCGCAAGCACGCCCATGACCGCATGGAGGAACTGATGAACCGTGCACAGGTGATCGACGCCGCCGCCACGACCGGCCTGCCTCGCGCGCAGGTCGAGGCCACCCTCAGTGCCACCCTGACCCAGGTGCGGGGTGCTGTGGCCTCCGGGGACAAGGTTCAGCTCCCCGGCTTCGGCACCTTTGAGCCGCGGGAGCGCGGCGCGCGCACAGCCCGCCACCCCTCGACCGGGGCGCCGCTGCAGCTGGCCGCCACCCGGGCCGTCGGGTTCAAGGTCGGCGCCACGTTCAAGCAGGAGGTCGCCGACAGCGTCACCGCCAAGACGCCGAAGAAGGCGGCGGCTAAAAAGACCCCGGCTAAGGCCACCACGTCGAAGACCACGGCAGCGAAGAAGACCGCGAAGAAGTAGCCACGCACGGTCTTGCGGTAGTGCGCCACGGCCAGGTTGGGATCGGCGGCCTGGGCGAAGGTGAGGCCGTCCCAGTCTGGGGTCGCGGCCCGTAGCGCGATGTGCTGCGACCGTCCGCCACGGGGACCGGTTGCCAGGCGCGGTGGGTGACTTCGGCGGCTGTGCGGAGGTCGATGACGGTGTGGATGTTGAGCGTGGCGAGCCCGGCGTGGCCGGCGGCGGCGAGGCGGTGCAACGCATCCGCGCGGTAGATCCGGCCGCGGCGCACTGCACGTCCGTCCGCGGTGGGGTACCCCCGAGGTCGCGGACGTTGAAGCACCCGTCCAACTCCACGAACCGGGCCGCGACGTCGGCACTGCTCACCTCGCGCCCGGCCGCCATCGAACCAGGCTAACCGGCCGGTGTCCCCCGGATGCGGCGGTGCCGCCGGCACCTCGCCCGTCTTTCCCCGGCCAGGGCCATCGAGCCCACCCAGCGGTGACTGGGTACGGTGGGGAACGCCAGAACGCGGGAGCTCGGTGAGACCGGGCTGAGAGGGTGGCTGTGAGCCGCCGACCGCTTGAACCTGAGCCGGGTAATGCCGGCGTAGGAAGTGGGGCCGATGTCGATCCGTGTTCGTGTCCGTCCGTCCGTTGGTCACTCCGTCCGTGCCGAGGTTCCGCGCACCCTGGCCGAGCCCGCACCACGGGCACTGGGGGTGCTCGACCAGTTCGGCTTGTGGGGGAACCTGGGAGTGAGCCTGCTCGGGTTCACCGGTGCGCTGGTCGTACTGCAACCCGGCGGCCCGGGCAGCCCCCGCCTGTCGCTGGCCGCGGCGCTGTTGGCGATCGTGGTCGGCACCGTGCTGGGTGCGGCCGCAGTGGCGGTGTCGGCGCTGCCCGGGGCGCAGACCGGTGCCCCGGCGATGGTGTTGCTGCGCGGCTTGTTCGGCGCCCGGCCCTCCTACGTGCCGACGGTGCTCAACATCGTCCAGATGCTCGGCTGGGGCACCTTCGAGCTGGTCACCATCGCCACCGCCGCCGGGGCGGTACTGCCCGGAATACCGCGGTGGGGCTACGTCCTGACCGGCGGGGTGATCACCACCGTGCTGGCGGTGTACCCGCTGGGCGCGGTGCGGGTGCTGCGCCGCTACGTCACCGCCGCGGTGGTGATCGCCTTGGCCTACCTGTTCGTGCAGCTGCTGCGGCACCCGCTGCCCCCACTGACCGCGGGCACGTGGTCCGGTTTCAGTGTCGGGGTGGACACCACCGTGGCGGTCGCGGTGTCCTGGGTGCCGATGGCCGCGGACTACGCTCGCCATTCCCGCACCCCCAGGGCGGCGTTCACCGGCACGTTCCTCGGCTACGGCCTGACCCAGATGGCCTGCTACGGGCTGGGCCTGCTCGCCCTGGTCACCGTGGCCGGCGACGCCGACCACGTCTTCGCGGCGTTCATCGCCGTGCCGCTCGGGGGGCTGGCGTTCCTGGTGCTCGCCGTCCGCGAGGTGGACCAGTCCTTCGCCAACGTCTACTCCACCACCGTGTCCACCCAGAACCTGAGACCCCGCTGGGATCGTCGGCTGATCTCGGTGGTGATCGGCGTGGCGATCACCGTGCTGGCGCTGGCGGTGAACATCTACGGCTACGCCAGCTTCCTGTCCCTGATCGGGTCACTGTTCGTGCCGATGTTCGCCGTCCTCGTCGTGGACTACTTCGCCTTCTCCGGCCGCCGCGGATGGGACCTGAGCCCGACGGTCCGGCCACGCTGGGCGATGCTGGCCCCGTGGGCGGCCGGGTTCGTCACCTACCAGCTGATCTACCCCGGCCAGGTCTCCTGGTGGGCCACCGCCTGGGGCCAGCTGGGGCAGGCGATCGGCTTCACCGCGCAACCATGGATGAGCGCTTCCCTGCTCTCCTTCGCCGTCGCTGCCGCCGTCACCGCGCTGGTTTGTGGCGCGATCCGACTGGTCGGGAATCGACGGTGAGCCGGGCGGGAACGTTTGGATCAACGTGCGGGCTGCCCGGCACACCGCGAAACTCGACAAGTCGGCGTATCGCCGCAACCAGCCCCTGCGCGTCAGGCGCGAAGTCCTCCTCATGCGGCACCCGACCAGCCTGCCCTACCCGAACCCGAGCGACCAGATGGGAAGGCCGGCCCCGCGAACAGCAGACACCGATAAACGCGACCGCTGAACCATCCCCGACTGGGGCACGCTGTGTCGATAGTGCCGAACCGGAGCTTCATGACAGACTCGGTCGCGTGACAGATTTCCTGGGGATGCTGGGGGCCAGGCAATCGGCTTCGGGATCGGCTCGACTGGTGGCACTGGCGGCTGGACGGTGAACCGCGCGAGCAGTTCCGGGCTGGGCGCGTGACCACCGAGACCAGCGAAGTCGCCGACGGCGTGTACCGAATCTCGACCTTCGTCGAGCCGGCCGACCTGGTGTTCAACCAGTTCTTGGTCATGGCCGACCAGCCACTGCTCTGGC
>JAABUM010006223.1_pt1 | contig 11862 bp, 13 predicted proteins | sample 5559161 | NCBI WGS metagenome assembly JAABUM01 (sample SAMN10711868, study PRJNA513369) | rock metagenome | isolation source: Antarctica rocks | place: Antarctica: Victoria Land, Siegfried Peak nord | reverse complement strand
CCCGCTCGCGCAGGTCCAGCGACAGGGCTCGGGCCATGGTGCTCCTCCGTGATCCGGCGACCATGGAATCACAGCGCGGGCCTAGGCGCTACCCCGGCCGACTCAGCCCGAAGGGCAACGGCTCTAGCGCAAGCTACACCGATGGATCCTGCAACTCCCTAATCACCCGCCGGCTGTTCCTGTACGGCGGTCGTTTCACCTCGAGGTCGATGATACACGTGCGATATCGAGTTCAGGACAGCGGACACCATCCTGGCCAAGCTGGGGATGGGGAAGACTGCGCCCCAACGTCCCCGGGCAGGGATTTCGTTCGCCCTGCAAACAGCCCCCGACGAGGGCTACTGCGGTCAACCAATCTTAGCCGCTTGGCAGCTAAAAGGGCCTTGCGGAGTTAATCCTAAGTAGGGTCGGCCCGCTGCCGAACCCGTCGGCGCTGACTTGGCGCGTGAGCTTTTTGGAGATCTTTGTATGCAACTTCCCAGGGGAGCGACGGTCGCCGTTGCGGATGGAGAAAAGGTGAACTTGTTTCACAACACGGGCGACGAAGGCAGTCCGAAGTTGGCGGCGCTGCCGGGACCGGATGTCGACAGCGACAACAAGGGATCCGGCGGGCGACATCATAGCAGCTCCGCCAACCCGGATGCCAGCCAAGTCGCCGAGGATAGTTTTTCGGTTGGGGTCGCTGAGTTTCTCAATCGGCAGGTACTGGAAGGCAAGATTGCTCACCTTGTTGTCATCGCCGCGCCGCGAACGCTTGGGGAGTTGCGCAAGCACTACCACAAAAGTTTGTCCGCCACGCTTGTGGGTGAGATTGCCAAAGATCTGACGGGCCATTCAGTCCATGATATCGAAAAGGCCATTGCCGCGAACTGAGTGCACGTGAGGAGCGACTACCACGCCCGTCCCGGATGCCTCCGGTGTGAGATGGGCAATAAGCTGGGGCAGCATGACACTGGGGCGCTTGCCTTCGCTCCACCGCAGCCTGAGCAGCCCAAACAGCTGCGGCGATAGCATCGCGTTGCCGTCCTCGCGGCCTTTCCCCGGTCGACCCGCATCAGCACGCGGGTGCTGTCGATGTCGCCCACCTTGAGGGCGGCCACCTCCGAGACGCGCAGTCCGGCGCCATAGGCGCTTCCGAGCGGAGCCTTGTATTTTGGACCCGGTGCAGCCTCGAGCAGCCGCCCGACCTCCTCGACCTCGACGCTCAACACGCTCGGACGCTTGCGAGGATGACGGACCAGAACGAGCCGCCCCGACAGCTACGGTCGATCCAGTGTCACGGTGAACAAGAAGCGCAGCGCCGACATCGAGCAGTTGACGGTGGGCGGCTGCACGCCGCTCTCGGCCTGGTGTACCTGGAAACGGCAGATGTCCTCAGCCACCGCCGTATCTGGCGACCGCCCGAGAAAGGCCGCGAAGCTCCGGACGAAGCCGATATGGTCGCGCTGCGTCTCCTCCCGCGGGCCGCGCATGGCCATGTCCGAGCGCCCCTCCCGCGAGCGGGTTCGTCCATGGGCGCAATCTGGACGAAGACGCCTTGGCACCACAGTGGCAGAGCCCCCCTAGCTCGGTCATTGCACGCCATCGTCCGCCAACCTGCGACGACCTTCGCCTGGCCGTTGCGTCGCTCTCAAGGAGTGATCTCAGTCCAGACCCCTCCACCGCGAACTGGTTATTATGTCCGTCACCCGTATCCTCTGGGGCCAGGTTCTCACCGTCTGTTCGATCGCGCTCGCCTTTATCTGGGCTGCCACTCAGTGGACGGCGGCGCAGCTCGGCTACCAGGCCCAGCTCGGGCATCCCTGGTTCATGGCCGGGCACTACCCCGTCTATCACCCGCCCGCCTTCTTCTGGTGGTGGTTCGCCTACGACGCCTACGCGCCGCACGTCTTCGAGCATGGCGCTTACATCGCCGCCGCGGGCGGATTCGCCTCCGTGGTTGTGGCGATCGCCATGTCGGTGTGGCGGGCGCGAGAAGCCAAGCACGCCGACACATATGGCTCGGCGCGTTGGGCGACCGAGACAGAGGTGCGCACCGCCGGGTTGCTCGGGCCCGACGGCACCGTACTGGGGCAGCTCGGGAAGAGCTACGTCCGCCACGACGGCCCCGAGCACGTGCTGTGCTTCGCTCCGACCAGGAGCGGCAAGGGCGTCGGCCTGGTCGTGCCGACGCTGCTTACCTGGGCCGGCTCGGTCATCGTTCACGACATCAAGGGCGAGAACCACAGCCTGACGGCCGGGTGGCGCGCCAGGTTTAGCCGGGTCGTCCTGTTCGATCCCACCAACCCGGAAAGCGACGCCTACAACCCGTTGCTGGAAGTGCGCCGCGGGCCGAACGAAGTGCGCGACGTCCAGAATGTGGCCGACATCCTCGTCGACCCCGAAGGCGCCCTGGAGAAGCGCAACCATTGGGAGAAGACCAGCCACGCGCTGCTGGTCGGCGCCATTCTGCACGTGCTCTACGCCGAAACCGACAAGACGCTCGCCGGCGTCGCCAACTTCCTCTCCGATCCCAAGCGCCCGATCGAGACGACGCTCCGCGCCATGATGACGACCCCACACCTCGGCGGGGCAGGTCACCACCCGGTGATCGCCAGTGCGGCGCGCGAACTCCTGAACAAGTCCGAGAACGAGCGCTCGGGCGTGCTCTCGACCGCCATGTCGTTCCTGGGCCTCTACCGAGACCCGGTGGTGGCGCAGGTCACGCGCCGTTGCGACTGGCGCATCCGCGACCTCGTCGACGGCGCGCAGCCCGTCAGCCTCTACCTGGTCGTGCCGCCGTCCGACATCTCGCGCACGAAGCCGCTCGTGCGCCTGATCCTGAATCAGGTCGGGCGGCGGCTGACCGAGGAGCTGGACGACAATCGCAAGCGCAACAAGCTCCTCCTGATGCTGGACGAGTTTCCGGCGCTCGGCCGCCTCGACTTCTTCGAATCGGCGCTGGCCTTCATGGCCGGCTACGGCATCCGCTCCTTCCTGATCGCGCAGTCGCTGAACCAGATCGAGAAGGCCTACGGCGTCAACAATGCCATCCTCGACAATTGCCACGTCCGGGTCTCGTTCGCGGCCAACGATGAGCGGACCGCCAAGCGGGTCAGCGACGCCCTCGGGACCGCGACCGAGATCCGCGACGCCAGGAACTATGCCGGCCACCGGCTCTCGCCCTGGCTCGGGCACTTGATGGTGTCGCGACAGGAAACAGCGCGGCCGCTGCTCACCCCCGGCGAGATCATGCAGCTGCCGCCAACCGACGAACTGGTGCTTGTGTCGGGGCTCGCACCGATCCGGGCCAAGAAGGCTCGCTACTATGCCGACAGGCAACTCGCAACACGCGTGCTGCCGCCTCCGGACCGCAGATCGGCAAGGAGGATGGTTCCCGCACCCGGCGACGACTGGAGCGGGCTGAAGCCGCTCGCGGCTCCTGCGCCCGTGCTGGTCCCAGCACCAGCCGCCAAATCCGCTGATAAGCAGGCCGAGACGGAGGACCCGTCCAACGCCGGCATCCGCCGCGAGCCCGAGCTGCCCGAGCACGAGGCGATCGCGCCGGAGTCGTTCCCGCCGCGTCCGGTGCGCGAGTTCGAGGATCTGGATGACGCGCCCGATGTCGAGGCGGAAACGGTCAAGGCGCGCGTGCTGCAGGCGCGGGCGTCGCGCAGCCTCGCGCGGCAGGTCTCGCTGGATCCCGGCGACGGCATGGCGCTCTGAGCCATGGCGGCGCGCGGCAAGTACACCTTCAGGCTCTCGACCGACCTCGCGGCGCAGCTCGCCGATTACTCCGCCCGGCGACGCGTGCCGCAGGCACAAGTTGTGGAGGCGGCGCTCGCCTCGCATTTGTCGCCCGACGGAGCCGACCGGCTCGAAGCCGCGCTGGCCCGCCGCCTCGACCGGATAACGCGGGCGATCGAACGACTGGAGCGTCACAGCACGATCGGCAACGAGGCGCTGGCGCTGTTCGTCCGGTTCTGGCTGACGAGCGTGCCGCCGCTGCCCGACAGCGCGCAGGCCGCCGCCCAGGCCAAGGGCCGCGAGCGCTACGAAGGCTTCGTCGAAGCGCTCGGGCGCCGGCTCGCCAAAGGGAAGACCCTCGCCGACGAGGTCTCGCGCGACATGACCCCCGAAGGTTCCGCGCCCGAATCCTGAGCGCACCCGCCCGCGCGTTTCTCTTTCTACGCCAGAACGCGACACGCCCAACACGCTTGTTGAGCCGTCAGGCTCGGGGCGCTTTCTATCCATCCCGTCAGTGATCCGCGCCACGGCGCGCACGAGCGGGGTAGAGTTCCTTGACCACCATCGCGTTCCGGCCCGAAGCCCACGCCCGCGGCGCCCGCATGCTGCGCACGGCGCTCGGCTCTGCCATCGCCGGCTGGCTCGACGACGCATCCGTCGGCGAGGTCATGCTCAACCCGGACGGCCGGCTCTGGATCGACCGTCTTGCAGGCGGGCTCGAGGACACGGGCGAGCGGCTCTCGGCCGCAGACGGCGAGCGCATCATCCGGCTCGTTGCGCATCATGTGGGGGCCGAGGTCCACCCCGGCAGCCCCCGTGTCTCGGCGGAACTGCCCGGGACGGGGGAACGCTTCGAGGGGTTGCTGCCGCCGGTGGTAGCCGGTCCGGCCTTTGCGATCCGGCGGCCGGCTGTCGCGGTGTTCACTCTTCGGCACTACGTTGAGGCTGGGATCATGGCCGAGGATCAGGCCGAGATCCTGAGCAAGGCCGTCGCGACCCGCGCCAACATCCTGGTCGCGGGTGGCACCTCGACCGGCAAGACCACGCTGGTGAACGCGTTGCTGGCCGAGGTCGCCCACACCTCGGACCGGGTCGTGCTGATCGAGGACACGCGCGAACTGCAGTGCGCGGCGCCCAACCTGGTGGCGCTGCGCACCAAGGACGGCGCGGCAACGCTCACCGACCTCGTGCGCTCGGCGCTGCGCCTTCGCCCCGACCGCATCCCCATCGGCGAGGTGCGCGGCGGCGAGGCGCTCGACCTGATCAAGGCGTGGGGCACCGGCCATCCCGGCGGGATCGGCACGCTTCACGCGGGCTCTGCCATCGGCGCGCTGCGCCGGCTCGAACAGCTCGTGCAGGAGGCGGTGGTCACCGTACCGCGCGCGCTCATCGCCGAAACCATCGACGTCATCGCGGTGCTGGCCGGCCGCGGCACCAGTCGCCGGCTCGCCGAGCTCGCCCGCGTCCAAGACGGCCTCGGTCCGGACGGCGACTACCGCCTTACCCCCTCAGGAGACCATCCATGATCCGTTCCCTTCGCCGCGGCATCGGCGGCGCCACCGTGTTTGCAACTGCGGCGCTGCTGACCGCGCCCGCCTACGCGGCCGGCTCCAACATGCCGTGGGAGCAGCCGCTGCAGCAGATCCTGGACTCCATCCAGGGCCCGGTCGCCAAGATCCTGTCGGTCATCGTCATTGTGATGACCGGCCTGACGCTCGCCTTCGGCGACACCTCGGGCGGTTTCCGGCGACTGATCCAGATCGTCTTCGGCCTGTCGATCGCCTTTGCGGCCAGCTCCTTCTTCCTGAGCTTCTTCTCCTTCTCGGGCGGAGCGCTCGTCTGATGAACGAGACCGAAGACCCCGCGGTCGGATTCTACGCACCGGTGCGGCGGAGCCTGACCGAACCGATCCTCGTGGCCGGCGCGCCGCGGGCCGTCGCCATCATCAACGGCACGCTCGCAGCGGCCGTGGGTCTCGGCCTGCGGCTGTGGATCGTCGGCGCCGTGCTCTGGGCCATCGGCCACATGGCCGCGGTCTGGGCCGCGCGCCGCGACCCGGCCTTTGTCGACGTGGTCCGCCGCCACCTCCGCTATCCCGCCCATCTTGGCTGCTGAGGCACATCGATGCTGAACCTCGCTGAATACCGGAAGAAGCCGCAGGGCCTCGCCGACTTCCTGCCCTGGGCCGCGCTAGTCGCTCCCGGCGTGGTCGCCAACAAGGACGGCAGCCTCCAGCGCACGGCGCGGTTTCGCGGGCCGGACCTCGACTCGGCGACACCGTCCGAACTCGTCTCCACCACGGCGCGCCTGAACAGTGCCCTGCGTCGGCTCGGCTCGGGATGGGCGGTGTTCATCGAGGCGCAACGCGTGCCCGCCAACCGCTACCCGCGCAGCACCTTCCCCGATCCCGCCTCGGCGCTGGTCGAACTCGAGCGACGCGCCCAGTTCGAGGAGGCCGGCGCGCACTTCGAGTCCGCCTATTTCCTGACTCTGTGCTGGCTGGCGCCCGTCGATGCTGCCGACCGCGCCGAAGGCTGGCTCTATGAAGGTGCCGGCAAGGAGGTGGGCGCCGATGGGCGCGCGGCGCTCTCCGGCTTTATCGACCGGACCGACCGCGTGCTGGCCCTGCTCGACGGCTTCATGCCCGAAGTAGCCTGGCTCGACGACGAGGAGACGCTCACCTACCTGCACTCCACCGTCTCGACTCGCCGCCACAGCGTGCGGGTGCCCGAAACGCCCATGCACCTCGACGCCATCCTGGTCGACGAGCCGCTGTCCAGCGGGTTGGAGCCGCGCCTCGGCAACGCGCACCTGCGCACGCTGACCGTGCTCGGCTTCCCGTCCCGAACCTGGCCGGGGCTGCTCGACGACCTGAACCGGCTCGCCTTTCCGTACCGCTGGTGCGTGCGGGCAGTCGCCATGGACAAGACCGACGCCACCAAGGTGCTGACCCGCATCCGGCGGCAATGGTTCGCCAAGCGCAAGTCCATTGCCGCCATCGTCAAGGAGGTGATGACCAACGAATCCTCCGTGTTGATGGACTCCGACGCCGCCAACAAGGCCGCCGACGCCGACATGGCGCTCCAGGAGCTCGGCTCGGACCTCATCGGCGAGACCTACGTCACCGCGACCGTCACGGTGTGGGACGAGGACACCCGAACCGTGGACGAGCGGCTGCGGTTCGTCGAGAAGACGATCCAGGGTCGCGATTTCACCTGCATCCGCGAGAGCGTGAACGCGGTCGAAGCCTGGCTCGGGAGCTTGCCCGGCCAGCTCTACGCCAACGTCCGCCAGCCGCCGATCTCCACGCTCAACCTCGCCCACATGATGCCGTTCTCGGCCGTGTGGGCGGGACCCGCGCGCGACGAGCACTTCGACGCGCCGCCGCTGTTCGTGGCCAAGACAGAGGGCTCGACCCCGTTCCGCTTCTCACTCCACGTCGGCGACGTCGGTCACACCCTGGTGGTCGGGCCCACGGGCGCCGGCAAGAGCGTGCTGCTCGCCGTCATGGCGATGCAGTTCCGGCGCTATGTCGGCAGCCAAATCTTCGCCTTCGATTTCGGCGGCTCGATCCGGGCGGCGGCGCTCGCCATGGGCGGCGACTGGCACGACCTCGGCGGCAGCCTCGCCGAGGATGTGACCGAGCCCGTCGCGCTGCAGCCGCTGGCGCGCATCCACCTTGCCGAGGAGCGCGGCTGGGCGGCCGAGTGGATCGCATCCATCCTCGCCCGCGAGAAGGTCGCGGTCACCCCGGAGGTGAAGGAGCACCTGTGGTCGGCGCTGGGCTCGCTCGCCTCCGCGCCCGTGCACGAGCGAACACTGACCGGCCTGACGGTGCTGCTGCAGAGCCAGGCTTTGAAGCGCGCGCTGCAGCCTTACTGCCTCAACGGGCCATGGGGCCGGCTGCTCGACGCCGATGCCGAGCGGCTCGGCGAAGCCGACGTACAGGCCATCGAAACCGAGGGGCTGATCGGCACCGGCGCGGCAGCGGCCGTGCTGGCCTACCTGTTTCACCGCATCGGGGATCGGCTCGACGGCCGGCCGACGCTGCTCATCGTCGACGAGGGCTGGCTCGCGCTCGATGACGAGGGTTTTTCCGGCCAGCTCCGGGAGTGGCTGAAGACGCTGCGGAAGAAGAACGCCAGCGTCGTGTTCTCCACCCAATCGTTGGCCGACATCGACAACAGCCCGATCGCGCCCGCCATCATCGAGAGCTGCCCGACACGCGTGTTCCTGGCCAACGAGCGCGCGCTCGAGCCGCAGATCGCCCAGACCTATCGCCGCTTCGGCCTCTCCGACCGGCAGATCGAGATCCTGAGCCGGGCGACGCCGAAGCGCGACTACTACTGCCAGAGCCGGCGCGGCAACCGCCTGTTCGAGCTGGGCCTCGGCGACGTCGCGCTCGCCTTCGCGGCCGCCTCGTCCAAGACCGAACAGGCGCTCATCGGCGAACTGTTCGCCAAGTACGGCCGCGCAGGCTTTGCCCGCGCCTGGCTGCAGGCCCGCGGCGTCGGCTGGGCCGCCGACCTCCTTGCCACCTTCGCCCTGGAGCCTCGCCTATGACGGCTCGCCATCATCGCGGCCGCGCCTTCGCCGGCGCCGTCATGGCCTTCACCCTGACCGGCGCGCCTGCCCACGCGCAATGGGTCGTGTTTGACCCGACCAACTACGCCCAAAACGTGATGACGGCGACGCGCGAGTTGCAGCAGGTCAACAACGAGATCACCTCGCTGCAGAACGAAGCGCAGATGCTGCTGAACCAGGCCCGCAACCTGACGAGCCTGCCTTATACGGCGCTGGCGCCGATCCAGCAGGACATCGCCCGCACCCAGCAGCTGATCAGCACGGCGCAGGGGATCGCCTACAACGTCCAGAACATCGACCGCGCGTTCCGCACCAGCTACGCCCCGGCGGCCGCCTCCATGTCGGACCAGGTGTTGATCCAGGGTGCCCAGCAGCGCTGGCAGCAGTCGGTGCAGTCGTTCCAGGACGCCATGCGCGCCCAGGCCACCGTGCTAGGCAACCAGCCGACCAACAGCGCGCAGATGTCGGCGCTGGTGACGTCGAGCCAGTCCGCGACGGGCGCGCTCCAGGCGACTCAGGCCGGCAATCAGCTCCTGGCGCTGCAGTCGCAGCAGATCGCCGACCTCACGGCCGCGGTAGCGGCGCAGGCGCGCGCGCAGGACCTCGACATGGCGCAGCGCGCCGCCGCCCAGAGCCAGGGGCAGGAACAGCTCCGCCGTTTCCTGACGCCCGGAGCAGGCTACCAGCCCACCGATGTGACGATGTTCCATTGATGAGCGCGACCGATCCCCGACGCTCGCGCGCCTACGCGGCCTTGCACACGAAGGCGATCCGCCGCGCCGTCGTGCTGGCCGGCATTGGCTCCGCGCTGATCGCGGTCGCCCTCGTGCTGGCCGACACGGACGAGGACGGGTTGCGCGTGCGCTCAACCATGCTGGCGGCGGCGCCGGTCATGGACCCGCTCGCGGCGGAGTTCCCGCGCTGCAACGGCCTCGGCACTGCGGCGGCCGACGATCCTGCCTGCCGCGCCGCCTGGGCCGAGAACCGACGTCGCTTTTTCGGCGGCCGCGCTCGCCCCTGGCCATATCCGGTGTCTGCCCCGAAAGCCGTCCAACCCCTTTCCTCCCGGCCTCAGACCAGCCCAGCCGAGGTTAACTGAGCCATGGGTGGCACGGGCGTCATCGATCGCTTCCTCGGGATCTTCACCCAGTACATCGACTCGGGCTTCGGCCTGCTCCAAGGCGAGGTGAAGTGGTTGGCCGGCGTGCTGATCGCCATCGACCTCGTCCTCGCGGCCTTGTTCTGGGCCATGGCGCCCGACGAGGACGTGATCGCCCGGCTCGTCAAGAAGACGCTGTTCATCGGCGTCTTCGCCTACATCATCGGCAACTGGTCCAATCTCGCCCGCATCCTCTTCGAGAGTTTTGCCGGTCTGGGTCTTAAGGCGTCGGGCACCGGCATGTCGGAAGCCGACTTCCTGCGCCCGGGCCGCGTCGCCCAGGTCGGGCTCGATGCGGGCAAGCCCATCCTCGACTCCATCTCCGGCCTCATGGGCTACGTGTCGTTCTTCGAGAACTTCATTCAGATCGCGGTCCTGCTGTTCGCCTGGATGATCGTTCTGCTCGCCTTCTTCATCATGGCGATCCAGCTCTTCGTCAGCCTGATCGAGTTCAAGCTGACCACCCTCGCCGGCTTCGTACTCATTCCGTTCGGCCTGTTCAACAAGACCGCCTTCGCGGCGGAGCGCGTGCTCGGCAACGTCATGAGCTCCGGCATCAAGGTGCTGGTCCTGGCGGTCGTGGTCGGCATCGGCTCGACGTTGTTCTCGCAGTTCACCAGCGGCATCACCGGCCAGCCCACGATCGAGGACGCCATGGGCCTCGTGCTCGCGGCTCTGTCGCTGCTGGGCCTCAGCATCTTCGGACCGGGCATTGCCAACGGCATCGTCTCCGGAGGACCGCAGCTAGGCGCCGGCGCCGCAGTCGGCTCCGGGCTCGCTGCGGGCGGCATCGTTGCAGCCGGTGCTGGCCTTGCCACGGGCGGCGTCGGAGCACTTGGCGCCGCCGGCTCCGCGGCGGCCGGCGCGACGCGCGGTGGCGCCAGCATCGCGGGCGCCGCCACCACGGCCTACCGCACTGCCTCTGCCGGGGAGAGCGGCGCGGCCTCGGTCGCGGCCGGCTTGAGCGGCGTGACGCGCGCGGGTGGCTCGGCCGCCACGCAGGCCGTCACCAGCCCGCTCCGCCGCGCCGCCGCCAGCATGGGCGAGAGCTACAGCTCCGGCGCGCGCCAAGCATTCACCGCCACCGGCGGCGCGTCCACCGGCGGGGCTGCCGACGCGACCGCGGGTGCGCCGGGCGCCGAGGAATCTTCTGCAGGCGATGGCGCCTCCGGCGAGCCCGGCTGGGCGCGCGCCATGCGGCGCCGGCAGGCTGCCCATCGAGGGGTCTCCACCGCCGCCCACGCCGTGCGCTCGGGCGATGGCGGCGGCTCCGGATCGTCCGTCAACCTGTCCGAGGCCGAGTGATGCTGTTCAAGCGGCAAGACGTGCGCTACGGGCGCACCCCCGAACCCGAGACACCTTACCAGCGGGCCGCCCAGGCCTGGGACGAGCGGATCGGCTCCGCCCGGGTCCAGGCCAAAAACTGGCGGCTGATGGCGTTCGGGTCGCTGGTCCTGTCCGCCGGGCTCGCCTCGGCGCTCGTCTGGCAGTCCGCCACCGGCCGGATTGTCCCCTGGGTCGTGCAGGTCGATCGGCTCGGCCAGGCGCAGGCCGTGGCGCAGGCCGACGCCGCCTATGAGGCCACCGATCCGCAGATCGCCTGGCACCTGGCCCGCTTCATCGAAGAGGTCCGCTCGATTCCGGCCGATCCGATCATCCTACGCCAGAACTGGCTGAGAGCCTACGACTACACGGCGACCTCGGGCGCCACGGCGCTCAACGACTACGCCCGCAGCAATGACCCCTTCGCCAAGCTGGGCAAGAGCCAAGTGGCAGTCGAGATGGCCAGCGTCATCCGGGCCTCGCCGTCGAGCTTCCGCGTCGCCTGGACCGAGCGCCGCTACACCGACGGCGCCCTCGCCACGACCGAGCGCTGGACCGCCATCCTGACGATCGCGATCCAGGCCCCGCGCGACGCCGAGACGCTGAAGAAGAACCCGCTCGGGATCTACGTCACCGCCCTCAACTGGTCCAAGGAGCTCGGCTGATGCGCCGTACCATCACCCTCGCCGCGCTGCTCGGATCGGCGTCGCTCGGCGGCTGCGCCCATTACACGCCGCCCGAGATCAACTACGACGACACGCCGAAACCGGCCGTGCTCGCCTCAGATCCGCCCAAGCCCCTGCAGATCGTGACGTTGCCGAAGCTGTTGCCTTTGCCCGGCCAGCTCAAGCCGCTGCCGGGCGGGCGAATGGCGGTGCCCGAACCCGCCGACCCGCGCACCCGCGTCGAGCTCGCCAACCGCGCCGCTCGCATGCAGCCGACCCGCTCCGGCTACCTCAACGCCGTTCAGGTCTATCCCTTCTCGGACGGCGCCCTCTACCAGCTTTACGCAGCACCCGGCCAGGTCACCGACATCGCCCTCGAGGCAGGTGAGCAGCTGGTCGGCTCCG
>JAABUM010006222.1_pt1 | contig 11862 bp, 12 predicted proteins | sample 5559161 | NCBI WGS metagenome assembly JAABUM01 (sample SAMN10711868, study PRJNA513369) | rock metagenome | isolation source: Antarctica rocks | place: Antarctica: Victoria Land, Siegfried Peak nord | reverse complement strand
CTCTACGCCGTGCCCTACCCTGACGATGCGGCCACCCCGCTCGACCTCCATGTGCTGGCGCCGTGCGCCGACGCCCCGCACCCGCTTGCCGCCTGAGCAGGCCCTTTACTCAAATGAAACGCACCCACATCATTTGTCTCGCAGATCACCAGTGATCATGGCAGCTAACGACTTCCGACTTCCGACTTCCGACTTCCGACTAAAAAGGAGCATACCTATGACCGCAGACTCAACGTTACGCATCCCCGGCATCCACCACATCACCGTTGTCGCGGGTGACCCGCAGCGCAACCTGGACTTCTATGGCGGTGTGTTGGGCCTGCGCCTGGTCAAGACGACCATCAACTTCGACGCCCCTGACGTCTACCATTTCTACTACGGCGACGAGGTTGGCCACCCCGGCACGATCCTGACCTTCTTTCCCTTCCCCAACGCGGCCAAAGGACGGCGGGGGACGGGGACGGTCGACGCCATCGCTTTCTCCATACCCACCGGTTCACTCGACTACTGGACGGCGCGCCTCAAAGACCATGGCCTTGCCATCGGCGCTCCGACAATGCGCTTCGGCGAAATCGTCCTCTCGTTCACCGATCCTGACGGCCTGCGACTCGAGCTCATCGCGCACGACGACGATACGCGTGGCGGCTGGGCCGGTGGCCCCGTGCCGACGGAGCACGCCATCCGTGGCTTCCACGGCGCCACGCTGCTCGTGCGCGACACGGAGCCAACGGCGCGCCTCCTGACCGAGACCATGGGCTTCACGGTGGCGGGCGAAGAAGGGGACCGCACGCGCTACGCCATGGGCGACGGCGCGCCGGGCGCTCAGGTCGACCTCGTCGGCGCGCCCGACCTAGCGCCCGGCGGCGTCGCGGCCGGCATCACGCACCATATCGCCTGGCGTACGCCCGATGAGGAGAGCGAGTTGCGCTGGCGGCGCGAACTCAGCGCGCTCGGTTTAGATGTTACGGGGGTGCGCGACCGCGAGTACTTCCGCTCCATCTATTTCCACGAGCCGGGCGGCATCCTGTTCGAGATTGCGACCGATCCGCCGGGCTTCACCGTCGATGAAAGCGTAGCCGACCTGGGCTCCAGCTTGAAGCTGCCCGCCTGGTACGAGCCACGCCGCGTCCAGATCGAGCGCGCCCTCACACCGCTGCGCCGCCCTGCCCTCAACAACGCGTGAGAGGAGTAGCCACGATCGTCCCCATGGTAAATGTGGCCTCGAACGCGGCCGCTGCAATAGTCCGCGCCGTATGATATACTCCAAGTATCGAGTGTGCACATTGGGTGACGGTTGCGGGAGTTTCATGTCCCGGCCGGTGTCACCACAAAGTCCGGCATGTTTGGTTGACATGCCGGACTATTTTTATGTCGTGCGGCTTGATGAGGAGGTATCTAATGGCAAATGGCAGCATCAAAACAATTACAGATCGTGGGTTCGGGTTTATCGCCCCTGAGAACGGGAGCGAGGACGTATTCTTCCATCGCTCGGCGCTCGCGGGCGGCGCGGACTTCGACCGGTTGCAGCAAGGCGACCGTGTGTCGTTCGAGGCCGAGAACGATCCCCGTGGCAAGGGTATGCGCGCGTCCAACGTGCAGCTCGTCAATGCCTAAAGCGGAGACGCGACGCCGCGCTAGCTAGCGCGGGAGCCCCGACCGAACAACAGAGAAGCCGCCGTGCGATGTATATCACACGGCGGCTTCTCTTTATGTAAAATATCGTTCCGCGATACATTGGCACGACTTTTGCGGATATGCGGATAGTGGAGTAAAGGCGTGCCGGGATGCGGACTGTGAGCGGCACGGGGAGGGGAAACGAGGAGAAACGATGAAAGCAGCCTTCTATGAGGCGCCACATAAGGTTGACGTGCACGAGGCGCCGCGGCCGGAGCCGGGAAAGGATGAGGTCGTGGTCCGCGTGGAGGCGTGCGGCCTCTGTGGTACCGACCAACATATCTACCGGGGCGGCTTCCTGCCCCATTACCCCCTCATCGGGGGACACGAGATGGCCGGCGAGGTCGCCGCGATCGGCGAGGGCGTTGACAACATCGCGGAGGGCCAGCGCGTCGCCGTCGACCCCAGCGTCTTCTGCGGCTACTGTTTCTTTTGCCAGCGGGCGCAGGGCAACCACTGCCTGCACTGGAACGGCATCGGCGTGACGCGCAACGGCGGCTTCGCCGAGTACGTGCTGGCTCCCAAGGCCAACATATATCCCATCGGGGATATGCCGTACGAGGCGGCCGCCTTCATCGAGCCCATCTCCTGTGTCGTCTATGGCCTGAAGCGGCTACAGATCCCGGTTGGCGCTAACGCCCTGATCTATGGGGCGGGGACGATCGGCCTGCTGATGCTACAGTTGGCGCGCCATGGCGGCGCCGGCCAGGTCGTTAGTGTAGATACGAAGCCGGAGAAGCTGGCGTTGGCTCGCAAGCTTGGCGCGACGGCGACCGTACAAGCCGGGGATACGGCCGACGACGAGTTACGACAGTTGTCGGAGTTGGGCTACGACGTGGTGATCGACTGCACGGGTGTGCCTGCCGTTGTGGAGCACACATTCATCCATGTGCGCGATGAAGGCAAGCTGCTGTTTTTCGGCGTCAATCCAGTCGAGGCGGCCATCAAGGTCAGCCCCTACGATGTCTACAAGAAAGACTTGACGATCTTGGGCTCGTTCGCGCTGCGCTACACCTTCCATCAGGCGATTGACCTGCTGGAAAACGGGTCCGTGGACGTGAAGCCGTTGCTGTCCGAGCAGCTGCCGCTGGAACGCTTCCCCGACGCGCTCAAGCTAGCCGGCGAAGGTGACGCGCTCAAAGTACAGATTCAGCCGCAGAGGTAACAGCAATGAATTGGTATCCGCTCAAGCTTACCGCGCATGTGCGCGCGTACGACTTCGGCGACCGGCTGATCCCCAACCTGCTCGGCAAGACCGATGTGCCGGAGGGTAAGGTCTCCGAGACCTGGGAGATCAGCGACTACCGCGACACGACGGGCGTCGTCACCAATGGCGAACTCGCCGGGCAGTCGCTCCACGATCTCACGATGCGGTACCCCGATGAACTCGTGGGTCAGGGCTGGCGCGGACCCGCCTTCCCGCTCCTGGAGAAGTTCATCGACGCCTCCTTCATGCTGCCGGTCCACCTGCACCCCGACGACGAGCAGGCGCGTCGCCTCTATGATGAGCCCAACGGCAAGACGGAAGCCTGGCACATCCTCTGGGCCGCGCCCAATGCGAGCGTCCTGGTTGGCGTCAAGCCGGCCCTCTCGCGCGACAGCCTCTTCGCGGCGTTCAAGGACCAGAACTACGACGCGGTGATGTACCGCTATCCGATCCAGACCGGCGACACGGTCTACGTCCCTGGCGGCGCGCTGCACTCGTTCGGCCCCGACACGCTGATCCACGAAGTCGAGCAGACGTCCGACCTCACACAGACGGCGATGCCAACGGACCTCTACGGGAACCGGCTCGAAGTGACGACGTGGGTCGCCAACATCGAGACCACGCTGGACCTGCTGCGCGCGCAGTATCACCCACGGCCCAACCCCGGTTTGGAGCGGCGCGGCGGCGAGAACCGCTATATCGTTGGCTGCGCGGGTCCATACTTCGCGTTGGAACGCTGGATGCTCGTCGAGGCGCACACAGAGCAGATCCCCGCGCGGCGCTGCCTCACGTTGTCGAGCATAGGTGATCCGGTCCACCTGGAGTACGCTGGAGGAACCGAGGTCCTGGGCCGTGGCGAGTCGTGCATCCTGCCCGCCGCCATCGGCGACGTCAAGATCGTCCCGCAGGGCTCCGCGGCCCTCATCGTCTGCTACGTACCCGACATAGCGCGGGATATTGTAGAGCCCTTGCGCGCCGCGGGGTATACGGACGAGCAGATCGGCGCGTTAGGCGATGTCACGGCCCTCACCCCCAACCCCTCTCCCTGACGCGGGAGAGGGGAGCCGCCCGTCGAGTCACGGGGTCAACCCCTCGCCCTTGAGGGAGAGGGGTTGGGGGTGAGGGGAAATAAGATTAATAATAAGGAGCAAGGAAGACACATATGAGCGCTACACAGAAACCAGAAGTCGTCGTTATCACGGGCGCCGCGGCCGGCGTCGGACGCGCGACCGTACAGGCTTTCGCCAAGCGCGGCGCGCACATTGGATTGATCGCGCGCGGCGGACCCGGCATGGACGGCCTGGAAGGCGCGAAGCGGGACGTCGAGTCGGCCGGGGGCAAGGCCCTGATGCTGCCCTGCGACGTGGCCGACGCGGCGCAGGTGGAGGCGGCGGCGGCCAAGATGGAAGAGGAGTTCGGCCCGATCGACATCTGGGTCAACGTTGCGATGGTCTCGGTCTTCTCGCCGTTCAAAGAGATGACGGCCGAGGAGTTCAAGCGCACGACTGAGGTGACGTACCTGGGGCAGGTCTATGGGACCATGTCCGCGCTCAAGCGCATGATCCCGCGCGACCGCGGCTCTATCGTGTTAGTGGGCTCGGCGCTAGCCTACCGCAGCATCCCCTTGCAGTCGGCCTACTGCGGCGCCAAGAGCGGCATCAGGGGCTTCATCGACTCGGTGCGCTGCGAGATGATCCACGACAAGAGTAACATCCGCATCTGCATGGTGCAGATGCCCGCGCTCAACACGCCGCAGTTCAGTTGGGTCAAGAGCCGCCTGCCCAACAACCCCCAGCCGGTCCCGCCGATCTTTGACCCTGAAGTGGCCGCCGAGGCCATCTACTTCGCGGCGCACCACAAGCGGCGCGAGATGTATGTGGGGTTCCCCACCATCAAGGCCGTGGTCGGCAATATGGTCATCCCCGGCCTGCTCGATGTCTACCTCGCCAAGACCGGCTACAAAGCGCAGCAGACCGACCAGCCGAAGAGCCCCGACCGCGAGAACAACCTGTGGGAGGCCCTACCGGGCGATCACGGCGCGGACGGAACGTTTGGCAGCCGCTCGCGCATGAGCAGCCCCGCGTTGTGGCTGGTGATGAATCAGCACAAGATCGCGCTCGCGGGGGCGGCCGCCCTCGCCGTGGGCGCCATCGCGGCCGTGAGGAAAGCGTGATGACGCCTGCGGAATTAGGCCTGAGCTTGCGGCATGAGTCCGGGGCCGATATGGCGCGTCGCCGCGCCATGATCGGCGCGTCGCTTGCCGCGCTGGGGTCGTTGGGCGTGATCGCGCTCTACCAGTTGGGCGTGATAGGAAGCCTGCCCGATCCCCCGCTGCCGGGCTTCGACGCCGACAAGGTGCATGGGTCGGCGGAAGCCTACGCCATATTGTCCACGCCGGACGCCATGCTCGGGCTGGGCAGCTATGCCGCCACGGCGGCGCTGGCGGCGATGGGGGCGCCAAACCGGGCGATAACGCGGCCCTGGATACCCCTGGCGCTGGCGGCGAAAGTCGCGTTCGACCTGGCGCAGGCCGGCCGGCTAACGTTGAATGAGGTAACGGAGCAGCGCGCGCTCTCCGCCTGGAGCATGATCACTACGGGGGCGACGCTCGCGACCGCAGCGCTCGTCGTCCCGGAAGCGCGCGCGGCCGCCCGGCGCCTTATCCAGTACGGAAAGGGGATCTGAATCACCGATCGGCTAAGGGGGCGCGTGTCGGATATGCTTGTTTGAGGTAATGCTAATCGCCAGGGCAAGGACAATTACAGCGCCCACCACAATCGTGGCCCGTGGGCCGATGGATTGTAGCGCCAGACCCGTCAGCGCGGAGCCCGCGACCGCCGTGACGGATGGTAGAAGGTCCCAGAGCGTTGTCACCCGCCCTCGCAATCCATCGGGGATGAGAGGGAGGCAGTAGCTGACGTACGCCACGTTCCTGATGGGGTTGAGGAAGTAAATCGCGGCCGTAATGCTGCCCAGGACCACGGCGTTGGGCGCGACGGCATAGAGCGGCCACAGCGCGACCAAGGCCCAACGCGCCCCAATCAAAGTCTGCCCGAAGCTGAATCGCTTTTGCGTGTACGCCCCCGGCGACTGAGCCGAGGACGCCGCCGATCCCAGCGACTGCAAAAATAGCCCCGATAGTGGTGGGGGTGGCGTGATGTTGCTGCGCTAGCACGATCACCACCAGGCCGATGTTAGACACGACCAGGGTGTCGGCCGCGTCCAACATGGATACGGCACGGATGATTGGCTGGCGCCACAGCCAGACCAGGCCCTCCAGCATATCCGCGCCGAGATGGCGCGGGCGCGCGCCACCGTCCGTGTCCTGCCGCAAGTCCGTCTTGATGAGGAGCAAGGACAACACCGAGACTAGATAGGATAGCGCATCCGCGAGGAAGGGCAGCGCGCGCGCTATCTGATACAGCACACCGCCCACGGCTGGCCCCAAGAGCGAGGCGGCGTAATAAGCGCCTTCATCCTGAGCCGAGGCGGCGCCGAGTTGTTCTTGCCGGACAAGGCGCGGCAGGGCGGAGAGGTTGGCGGTGTTGTAGAAGAGGAGCAAGGTTCCTTCGATCGTTGTAGCGGCGTAGAGTTGTGCCAGGGAAAGGCGACCCGCCCACCAAGCAAGGGGTATGCTGCCAAGGATGAGCGCGCGAGAGGTATCGCAAAGGAGCATCACGCGCTTACGGTCCCAGCGATCCACGAGGGCGCCCGCCGGGAGGCTGAGAAGCACATAAGGGGCAGCGCGTAGCGCGCCGGCGAGACCGGCTAGGGCTGGGGACCGAGTGAGGGCCAGGATCAGGAGCGGGAAGGCAATGCCCGACGTGCTTGTGCCGAGCGCGGAGATCGTACGCCCGCTCCAAAACAACATGTAGTCGCGGTTGCGCCACAACAAAGTTGGCTGCCTGCTTATCCTTTCACCCCGCTCAGAGTCACGCCCTGGATGATCTGCTTGGAGGCGAAGAAGTACAGCAGCAGGATGGGTGTCATCGTGACGAGGGCCATGGCCATGAATTCGGCCCAGTTCCCCGCGCCAGCGTAGCGTGTGAAGTAGCCGAGCAGCGCGATCTCGATGGTCCAGTTCTGGGGATCCTGTAGGTAGATCAGGGGCGCGAGCAGATCGTTCCAGGTACCGATGAACTGCAGCACCACCACGGCGATGAGCGCCGGCCGCACCGCCGGGAAGATAATCGTCCACAGGATACGCAGGGGGCCCGCGCCGTCCATCTTGGCCGCCTCGTCGAGGTCGTAGGGGATGCCACGGATGAACTGCCGCAGCAGGAAGATGTAGACCGGCGCGCCGAAGAAGGCCGGTACGATGATGGGCAGGAACTGCAACACGTTGGCGCGTCCGAACAGATTGCCGCCCTGGCCCCAGTGGAACACGTTGATGAACTCAGCGTACTGCGGGATCATCATCACAGCGTAGGGGATCATCGTGGTGCTGATGACGAGGGCGAACAGGAGGTTGCGGCCGGGGAAGCGGAAACGCGCGAAGCCATAGGCCACCAGCAGGGACGAAACCGCCACGCCAACCATCACCAGGAACGAGAGCACGAAGCTGTTAATGATGAAGGTCTGGAACGGGTACGCCAGCGCGTTCCAGGCCGTCGCATAGTTGTCCCAGTGGAACGCTTCGGGCCATAAGGTGACGCCGCTGTTGATATCGGCGTCTTTGCGCACTGAGTTGACGAGCATCCAGTACAGCGGGAACAGGGAGATAAACGATACGATGACCACGGCGATATAGGCGCCGATGGAGCCGCCAAATGAGGGACGGTCGGCCTTCGCGACCGTCCGCGTCCCCGCGGCGAGCGGCGCGTCAGGGACCGTACTTTGGGTAGACATGGCTTAACTCCGTTCCTCGGTGTAGAAAACCCAGCGCCGCTGTCCGGCGAAGTTGGCCAGCGTGAAGATCAAAATCAGCGCGAAGAGGCCGAAAGCCATCGCCGTGGCGTAACCAAAGAAGTGGTACCGGAAGGCGTCGAGCCAGACGTAGAGCAGGGTGGTGAGGATCGCGTCGCCCGGGCCGCCGCCGCTGAGGTTATCGCCGCCGGCCAGCACGATGATCTTGGCGAACTCCTGGAACGCGCCGATCAGGCCGATGATCAGATTGAAGAAAATGGTGGGGGAAAGCAGCGGCAGCGTGATGTTGCGGAACGTATACCAGGCGCTAGCGCCGTCGACCGACGCCGCCTCGTAGTAGGATTGGTCGACGCCCTGTAACCCGGCCAGGTAGATCAGCATGGGCTGGCCGACGAACCACGCCGACATCAGGATGGCGGCCGGCATGAGCAGGTGCGGGTCGTCGAACCAGTTGAAGATCTGCGTGCAGGCGACCGTGGTCGGGTCGCACTGGATGTGCAACGTCGTCAGCACCCAACTCAAGGCGCCCGTGCCGGGGTTGAAGATGAGGCGCAACACGAGCGTGGCCGCGACCACGGGCAGGATCGAGGGCAGGTAGAAGACCGTGCGGAAGAAGGGCAGGCCGCGGATCTTCTGGTTGAGCAGCAGGGCCAGCGGCAGCGCTACGACGTTAGCGATCGCCACTGAGCCGAGGGCATAGGCGATAGAGTTACCGATAGAGTGCCAGAAGCGTCCATCGTGAAATAGCATCTGGCCGTAGTTGTCCAGCCCGATGAAGTGAGCTTGCCAGAAGGGGCCGGCGACGGGGTCCCAACTCGTCAAACTGATGAATATGGCCGAGGCCAGCGGGACCACGCCGAAGAGCAGGAAGCCGATGAGCCAGATCGAGACCAGCCCATAGCCCCACATAACCTCCTGGCGTCGTGATCGTGACACGCCGCGCCGGGCGCGCGTCGGGGCGCGCGGTGTCGCTACTGCGCTCATAAGACATCCTCCTCTAGCGGACGCGCCATGATGACGAACCGTCTCCCCCCTCTCCCGCGTCGCGAACGTGTCGAGGGACTCCCCTCTCCCGCGTCAGGGAGAGGGGGTTGGGGGGTGAGGGCCGATCTGCTACTACGGCAGCAACGACTTCACGTTGTTACACGCCGTGGAAGCGGCGCTGTCGATCGAGGTCTGGCCGGTCCAGTACGTCTTGAACGCCGTGGTCACGGCGTCGTTGAACTTATCGTACTGGGGGATGAGGCGTGGGGTGCGGCCGTCCTTGATGCCCTGTAACCACGTCTGTGTGTACGGGGCGTACTCGTCGGTGAAGGCCGACGTCGTGGATGCCGCCACGTTGCCGGGGATACCGATGCCGTAGTGTGCCAGCAGTTTGGTGCTCGTCCCTGTCGTCACATACTTCATCACTTGATAGGCCGCGTCGGGGTTCTTGGTATGAGCCGACATGACCTCCTCACCCGTGGAGACGAGGGCGGCGCGGCTAACCGGGCCGTATGGGTTGGCGGCGACGCCCCACTTGAACTTCACCGCGTTGCCGGACAGATAGGCGCTGGGCTTGACCAGATAATTGAGCGCCCAGGGCCCGACGAAAGCCATGGCGTAGCGTTGCGTCTGGAAGCCGGACACGGGGTCGCCGACGACCTTCTGCTGCAGCCCCGTGGGCGCGCCATGGTATTTGAAGGCTAGATCGTGCCACCACTGCAGGCCGGCCTTGGACTGCGTGCTTGTAATGGTGCACGACTTCAAGTTCGGGCTGAGCCAGTCGCCGCCCCAGTCCCACATGTACTGCTGCATGCGGTAGTCATCGGTCTGGATGCCGATGCCGAAGCGCAGCTTGGCGCTCGAGTCAGTCGGCAGGCTGTAGTTGCCGGAGATCTTGGCCGTCGCGTTTTGCAGGTCCTTGTAGGTCCAACTGCTGGTGGGGTAGGAGACGTGGCGGGCGTCGAACATGTCCTTGTTGTAGATGAGCATGCCCTGGTTGCCGCAGTCGCGCTCCATGCCGTAGGTCTTGCCCTGGTACTGTGTCTCGGGCAGGCAGGCGGCCCAGAAGGTGCTCTTCAGGTTGAGCCCGTCTTTCTTGATGTAAGGGGTGATGTCCTTGAGCGCGCCCTGGCTGACGTACTCAGGCAGGCGCTTGGAGCCGTCGAGCTGGAAGACATCGGGGGCGTTGCCTGAGCCGATCTTAGTCGCCAGGTCGGCGTCGTAGCTGCCCTGATCCCATATCGCGTTGACGTGCAGGCCGGGGCAGGCCGCCTCGGCCTGTTTGATCACGGCCGTCTGCTCGATGTCTTCGCCCTTGTCACCCCAGAACATGTACGAGACCGTGCCCTTAGCGGTACAGCCGGAACTGGCGGAGTGTTGTTGAGCCGGACCGGCCGCGCGTACGGCCGGCGCCCACGCCGATAGACAGAGACCCAGGGCCGCGCCCGTGTATAGAACTCGCCGCATGATTAGGTCCTCCCGATTAAGCGCCATCGCATAAAAATAGGTCGTAGATGATTGCCATACTACGATGCCACCGTGCGCGATCGCTCGATGCTGGAGCGATGCACGGAGTGGGGGTGGACGTCAATGCCGGACTACAATCTGGGCTCACTGCATAAGCATCCCCCCTTCGGGTCCATGAGATGGGTGGATACGCGCGCGATGGATAGCGGGACGTGGGTGTATTGTAGCACTACCCCGACCCCGGCGTAAAGGAAGTTTCGCGCGTCTTGTTTCGCGCGTCTGCTAGTTGGTGTCGATAAGGGACGCGACGACGCAAGACATGTGACTGTTCGCGACCGCGCAGGGCGTTTCCATGATCAGGCGTACGCGGTAGGTCGCGGGCTGGGCCGGCGAGAGTTGTCGCGGCGCCGGCACGACCCCACGGAGCAGCGGTATTAGGCGCAGGAATGACCGTAGCGGGTTGTCCCCAACCTGCAGCGGCAGCGCTTGGCTGAGGACCGCCGCCCGTGGCATCTCGATGATGGGGATACCATCGACTAGTCCAACGCGCGGGATGCCAGGTGGGAGCGCGACGCAGCCTTCGACGAGACGACAGCGTATGACCAGCCCGCGCACGAGGATTGTCCGCCCGACCCACGCCTGCGGATTGCGCGCCAGTCCCGCGCGCACCCGCGCGACCGTATAGACCGTGCCCGCTGAAGTGGGCTGGTGTCCCATAACCATGATGATAGCTACGGCAAGCGTGAGAGCGGCCAGCACTAGCGCGATACGCCGCTTCATGACTCACTCCTACATGTACGACTGTTAACGAGGTGATACACGATACATAGTCATAATTTTACATGTCATGTCAAGCTACCTTTCGGCGCTCGACGCGCCTCGCGGCTAACCCCGACCTAGCGCGCGTGCTCGATGAGACCGACGAGGCGCGCGACCACGCTGTCCGGCGTATCGTCGCGGACTACCTAGACGAACTCGACCGGCTCACGGCGCGATTCGTCAGCAGGGAGGACGGCGACCGTTACGATGGCGACGGCTACAGTGTACGCCGGCTGTCGCCAGACGAGGCGCGCCGCCTCGGCCTCGATGCGGACGAGTCCCTCACCGGGACCATCTATGACAGCGACGAGGAATTTGAAGCCGCGTTGCGCGCTCATGCTCGCGCCGCCGACCATGCCGACGTTTGATGCGCTCGTGCGCTTCCTGCGCGAGTACGACAAGCTCACCGATGCTGAGCGCGATGCCTTACATTATTTGGTTGCGCATCGGTACGCACGACATCTTCGATCAATAGTAGCCCACGCTACTCCTCTCAAGGGGCGCGTGACTACTCAGCGTTGACGCGGGACGCCACGACGCAGCCCTCGTCCAGGATGTGACGCAAAGCTAATCACGCGCCACGACGTCCCGCGTCTCACGCAACGCGCGCACCAGCGCCCCAAGGTCCTGGCGCGCGCGTTTAGCCGAGGCCTGGACTCGCGCCAGCGCCGTATCATCGGCGAATGTTTCCGTTTCCCCGGCCGCCGCCTCCGCGCGCATCTAGATGTCTTGAACAGGGACATATCGTGCGATTGCGTCAAGTTTAGGCGGCAAGTTTGGCCTGGTCGATCCAGCGGTCAAGGGCTCCCTCCAATCTGTTGAAATAGGGCTGCAGCGCCGTATCG
>JAABUM010006221.1_pt1 | contig 11863 bp, 13 predicted proteins | sample 5559161 | NCBI WGS metagenome assembly JAABUM01 (sample SAMN10711868, study PRJNA513369) | rock metagenome | isolation source: Antarctica rocks | place: Antarctica: Victoria Land, Siegfried Peak nord | reverse complement strand
GCAGTGAAGCAGGCGGCGGCGCCGCTGGCCGACAGGGCAGCAGCCAAGCGCAGGGCAACAGCTCTGATGAAGGAGGCCATGGCGGCAGCAGCTGCCCTGGAGGCCATGGACTGAGCAGCCAAGGTGATAGTTGAGTGGCTTCCACCATTTGTGGAGGGGGTGCGACAGCACATTCGGGTGGGCGTGCAAGGATACTGTGCGACGCAACACAGATATGGCTTATCGCCATCATATGTTTTGTTTGCTTCCTATCGCACCTGTAACGCTGTAATAGACCTCGGTGCCGTCCTCACGAGCAGGGTTCGGCACGCCGAAACATCCCCATGAGCCTGTTTCGGCACGCCGAATCACTCCCACGATCACGGTTCGGCACGCCGAAACATCCCCATGAGCCTGTTTCGGCACGCCGAAGCACTCCCACGATCACGGTTCGGCACGCCGAAACATCCCCATGAGCCTGTTTCGGTGAGGGTGCGGCGTGCCGAACGCCGCGCCGAACCGTGCGTTCGGCGCGCCGAAGCAACACAGTCTGCCGAAACATCTTTTACCGCTGTTTCGGCGTGCACCACCGAAACAGCTTTTCGGCGCCGAACCAGCGCCGAAATATGTCACGGCGCGCCGAATTCGCGCCGAACAGGCGATTCGGCGCCGAAACGGCACCCTTGAGCGCCGAAAAACAGCGTGTTTCAGCGCCGAAACAGCCAGAATGCCCCGTTTCAGCGCGACGAAAATCTGCCTCAAACCACTAGTGGAATGCCGCCCGTCGTTGTCTAGACCTCCTCCGACATCTCGGAGGAGGTCGACCAAAGATCTCGCTGTTATGGCAAAAGCGTGCGGTGTATAATCGCAAGAAGGTAATGATTACTTGGTAAACTACATCCTTGCAGATGACAGTCCGTAAACACCTGCCGAGTCATCCGCGCTGCCGTGCGCCCAGCGGCGACATGTGGCAACACTGGGTCGTGCGGACCCGCAGCAAGGGTTTGTCATCGAATACATTGCAGAAAATCACCACGTTCTAGCCTAGCCCAACACACGCTTCCTCAGCAAGATGCAGCTGGACATGCCGGCAGTTGCCGCTACTTTCCTGAGCAGACAGATTCGCAGGCATGCAGCGACAGCGCTCAAAATCTTCCTATGCGGCACCTGCCGGTCAGTGGGCCGGCAGGCCGAGCTCTAACAGGAGAAATCCCCCGCTATCATATGGAATGCACTCGAACCCAATACGTAGCCACGCCTGCACCCTCTGAAAGTACATGCATGACTTAGAGTCCCGTTCTGGTGCACACCAAGTCAAGAAGGCTCTGCAGGTAACAAGGGGCCCGCCACATGCAGTGGGCCACTGCATCATGCTACTCACTCAACGGATTGACGACATCCGCCAAAAATATTAATATTCTTGATTAATATCTTGATAAATATAAATATATTTGTTATCAGCTGCGCCAGACGTGTCAGCTGATGCGCAGCCTGCGGTCAGGATCGAGCAGCCATAAATTTCTGGAGGCATGCGCACACGAGCTGGGTGCTGCAATCAACTTTGAAGAGGTTCGGCAAGTCGTCGTGAATGGTAGTGAAGCAAGCAGAAACCCATCAGCCTGATTGCGGATGCGCATGCCACATGACCTGCTGCGACCTGCAAAAGCTTGGACGACCTTCAGAAGGACGAACCTCGCCAGTTGTTCCGGGCACCACCAGGTCAGCCTTGTCGTCCGCAGGAGCAGCGCTGGGCGGCGGGGCATGCGGCGTGGCACGGCTTCAACCAGCTCTGACCCCATAAACGCCACAATTGGAGTTGCGAAATCATTCCCAAAAACTGCAGAGTGGCTGATATGCGTATGACCTGCACTACGACACCACAGCGGCCCCTGATTCAAGCGCTTTGGGTTTTTAACAACTGTCATGCCTACGGTTCAGGGGCAGGAGCAGCAGCAGGCTGCTGTTGGCGATGGATGCAGCCGAATCAGCCCGTGCCCGGTCTCGCTGCTCCGGCGGTGGCAGCGCATGTCGTGTATCTGTCGAAGCGACTCATCACAGTCTGCATAGCGTGAAAATTGTATCACATGCTCAGACCGGACCTTCGCTTTCGGTGGCTTCTGCACTTCGTGAAGCTGTGGTGCACTGGAGGAGGCACGCAGGTTCTCGAGCGCAGCGCATTCTGGCGCGGCATGCAGTCTGACGCGATATTGTTGCAGCGGCTGTGGGCAGCGCGCGGCATCGCCTGCACTGCCGCGCTGCCGCACCGCCAGCCGGGCAATCACTTCACTGCAGTGTCCCCGCCGAGCCAGCTTCGTCTCTTCGAACATGCATGGTGCACCCTGCAGAATGGGCTCATCAATAAGAATCTCGCCTGTGGATATCCATCGATGGGGAGTGGAACATGGTTCCCTGGTGATCAGCACTCATGAGCGCGCAGCCGCCTGGCCGGCCGCTTCCGATCTGCTGTTGCTTTGCCGCCACTGCTGTAAATAATGGCGGTATCGTGATGCAATCGAGAGGGTCACCAGACTGAAATGGCGATTGAAAGGTGGGCTCAGCAGTTCGTTTCGCGCAGCGGATGCTGCTTTGCTGCACTAGCAGGTTGATGCAGCTGCCGCCTTCAATTCGAAAAGCGGTCTGGCCGGCGTGGTGTCCGGTGGGCCACAGGTTCGACATAGAGCTCATGAGTGCGAGTTGTGTGCGAGATTACGACAAAACAGCTGTCCAGGCAAGCCGGTTGGACTGCAGCTCAGAGATGCAGGTCTTTTAACCTGGGACGGAGAACTACAGTCGGGCTAGGCGTGTCTGAGGTCAGACCGCTCGCCATTGACTCATCGGCAGGATTCAGCCGCCAGCAGATCACCAAATACACAGCCGCCGAGCGACCCTTTCTTCGACTGCTACTGACTGCAGGCAGACACTTTGCAGACCCCTTTGCCGAGAATAGTGGCGATACCCCATCAGAGCAACCTGACCCGATCACACTGCAGTTTTGTGCTCGCAGCGTCCGTCGTGCTTCGCAGCAGCAACAAGCCGGCCCGAAGCGGCAAATCCAAGGCTGCTGCGCGCTGCTGCACCTGCCAAACCGGCAGCAGCGATCTGGCGGGAGACGTTCGTCATCTTTTCCGTAACGTGCCAGCTTGCCCCTCTCGCTGCTGCAGAGCTCCTGCGATGGGTTTCGGGCAGCATTTGCCTGCGATCGCAGCGCTCGCAGGGCCGGCGGCCCTCCTGGCCATTGTGCTGGCCAGTTTCGGAGCCAGCGGCGACTGGGCCGGCGAACTGATCGGCGGAGGCTCGGCAGGCGCCAGTTTCAGCGGAGACGTGCGCTTTACTGTCGATATGCATCCTGGCTGGGAGGCGTCGGTCCTCCTGCCCGATTCGCAGTTTCGTCTTCCAACCTGAGGCTGCCTTGACCGACATCGTGTCCACACCTCGTTTCGTTGTACTCCCCCGGCTTGGGGTTACGTCAGGGCCATTTCATGTGTGGGTGCAGCATCAGTGTTGCATGGGTTGAAATCCGCCAGCCGCAAACGTTGCTGCATATTGTTTTGCGCTGCCCGCCGAGATTTTTATCCACGGCACAAAGTTTCACCCCAGTGCCTGCACAAAAGCATCCGGCGTCAGTCACAGAAGGTTTGCGTTCGATCCCATCCATTTCGCTGGTCCGATATCATGCCTGAGGGATGCGTGCACGGCGTTTGCTTGCGATGTGACGTGCAGCTGGCAGTCAATCTGGACTTGATTTAGCTTGCACCTACAATGGCGGGCGTGGACATGTGGAGGAGGACCTGGCGTTCGCCATCTTGCCTGCTGCAGGCACCTTCTGCTGGTTTGAAAGCGTATCCCAGCAATTCATGGCAATGATGCAGGGCACCTTCTACTGCCAGACGTCGAACGACGATGCCGCCTCCTGCGGCTTCGGTTCCCAGTTCGCCAACTCAATTGGTGCGAAGCTCCCTCTCATGTGCTTCTATACATATCCGTTCACTGCGGCGCTGCCTTGTCCAAAATATCAAATTATTTCTCACCTGGCGTGTTCCCAATTCCATGGCCTGTCTTTACAGCGCAGCACTGCTGCCCATGAGCACTACAGCTGCAGCTGTATCCTGCATCGCGGCGCAACAGTATCACGGGCTGTTTGCATGTTCATGCAGACCTGCCCTGGAGCAACGGCGTGGTCACCCGCGTCGCACTCAACGAGCAGCAGTACAACGGCAGCGTCGGCTGCGGCCTCTGCCTGATGTTCAGTGCGCGCCTCTACCGCTTTCAGCTTCCCGTTGTAGAACGTATTTCTCACAGCGTCGCGCTCATATCATCAAGCGACAATACATCAGCAGCGTTGGATGCGGTCTCTGCCTCACATTCCGTGCGTGCTGCCTCTCTACGGCATCTTTGATGATTTTTCCTGCATATCAGCCGTGATTCTGCATGCCATCTGGAGCACTGTTGGTGTCGATGCCGATGTCATCCCAGCAGCAGCCAAGCATCATGATCTTCGATCCTGAAGTCAGCATTATGTGGCACAGACAAAGGCGATGCATGAAAACAACGACATGCAAAGTTCACATCAGCAGCTCAACTAGAGGCCTCACAACCGCTGCTGCTGCTGCTGCTGCTGCTGCTGCTGCTGCTGCTGCTGCTGCTGGCTTCGGCCTGGGACCTCTCTCTCCTCTTTGTGCGCTCATCGTGGGCAGGGCAGCAGCTCAGTTCTCCACCATTGTCGTGACTGCTGCTGCAGGGGGGACCGGCTCCGGGCTGGGCACAACCCCCCTCTCTGGCAACTGGACAATGGGCATGGTCACCAACAGGTAATGATATGTTCATAGAAAACCTACCGCAGTTTGTGCCTGCAGTGCCTGCCCGCTGCCGCCAGCACAGCTTGTGGCACCCTTCTCTTCTCGCACCATGCTTTCGTTGTTTCCTGCGCGAGCTGCCGCTGCAAGAAGCATGTAGCTTGCGGGTCCGTTGCAACCCGCTCTCTGCCCGCAAAGCTGTACCTGATTTGCTCGATGTGCCGCATTGCTTCCACTTGTCAGCTGAGTTGCCGCAGACGCGGGGAGTGCCAGCAATGCACCATCGACCTGCGCGCAGGGCGACAGCCGCTTGGGCACACCCAATTCCCTAATTTCCTGCAACTTTACTGCACCTCTAATCATTACACGTCCTCCTGTGTTCCAGTCACCATTATTCTATATTATAAGCTGTATATTATATCTGGCGCAGGTGCCCGGAGTGCCAGTACGGCGCCATCGACCTGTGCGCGCAGGGTGATGGCCGCTGGGGCATCGAGTGGTACCCGGTCCCCTGCAATGTGGGCGCCTCCAACTTCCGCTTCGATATGTTTGCGCAGCCCAACCCCTACTGGTGCGATTACTCATCATTATCTGTCCATGACGATAATTGTGAGTGCTGTCGGCGCGGGTCTTTGTATATGCAGATTTGACTATCATACGCCATGTTCTGAGCACTTTATTCTTGTCAGCATTCTTCATCATCTCAACAGTCACCTCTGTGCACATTGCGACTTGCACTGCCAGTGCCGCCTGTGCACAGTGTGCACAGGCGGCACGACTGCGCATTCTGGAGAATGCTCATCCCAGCCTTAGCGCACATTGACCCCACTGATAAAGCATCCGCTCTCTGCTGCCCTGCAGGTTCAGCTTCACTGTCAGCAACACTAGGTGCGCCGCCCAAGTATAACTACCATCATGTGCAGAACAGCCTCAAGGCAGAGTCACCTTGTTCGTTGCCACCTGCTTGCCACGAGGCGCCTTGCGCCTGGTTCGTTTTCTTGACCAGCAGCAAGTCAGCTGTCATCTGTACTACATGATTTGTCAATGAAGGCTGGCTGTGCGGGGTGCCTTCAAGATAGATGTCATCTTAAGATGCAGAGCAAGCTTTGAATTTCATGGTGGCTTGATATTCAAGGGTTGTTGCACGGTTGTGCAGGGTGCCGGTGGCGATGGTCGAGATGCAGGACCAGAGTGACCCCTCGCAGTGGTGGCCGATGCGCCGCGGCAACCCCGACAACCACTGGTGCACTGCTCTCAGCACTTCACTTGTGGCGAAAATTATTCAGCTATGGTCAGATTAGATGCTGGCCGTTGAGGCGAGCTGTGCCATTGCCGGCTGTGTCGTCAGGACTGCCTGAGGGCAGTGTGCGAGCAGCGGTCATGCGCCTTGTGCCGAAACGACAGGCCGTTGGTGCGCTGAGCGCCTCGCTGCTTTCTGATGTGCCATCCTGCTGCCCCACAGGAATGCAAATGGCGGTCCGTACAATGTGCGTCGCTTGCTGTCTGTTGTGATATCTCCTGCCGGCGTGGGCTGCTGGCGTACGACAAAATGGACTGTCTTTGCAGCATATCGACTGTTACATGGTTGAGACTGGACAGCTGCCTGCTCAAACTCACCTGTGCTGACGATTCACGTTGTTATGGACTCGATGCGCAGATGCCAGTGCAGCTGCGGCTGACGTCCGTCATTGGGGACACGGTTACCGACACGCTGCCCAGCTGGTCCGGCGGTCAGGTGCGGCAAACGCCATCATGCCATTGATTTGAAGCTGCTGAGCTCAATCAACTCACTACGACTGTCCTACTGGTCCACATCTCAGAAGCCTCACAGCTTGCATCTGGCCGCGGCCTGGTATGCGCAGCTCAGCGCTGTATCCCTGCATGGTTGCTGTGCGTATGGCAACTGCATTGATGTCAGCATTGGCTCCGACAATCCGACTGTGTCATTCCTGACTGGGGCTTCACATCGCTGACACCTCATCGTGAAGGTGCCCGTCTGCAGGGCACTGCACAGTTCCCCCAGCATGCCGGGACAGCAGGAGGCGCCGCTGCCGCCCCCGCCGCACCCCCCGCTACCTCTCCTGCCGCGCTGGCCGCCCCCAGATCTCCACCGGCCGCCACAGCCGCAGCTGTCGCCGCCTCCGCTGCACCTGCACCCGCGTCTCCGTCTCCCCTGCCGCCGCAGTCCCCGGCTCAGCCTCCGTCACCGCCGCCGCCCTCTTCCCCGCCGCCAGAGCCGTCGCCAGCGCCGCCCTCTTCCCCGCCGCCAGAGCCGTCGCCAGCGCCCCAGCTGCAGCCGCTGTCGATGCCGAACGACGTCGTCTTCATCCCCGAGCCGGGGTCCAACAGCAGCGCGGTCGCTGCCGGCATTTCTGCCGCAAACGCCGCCTCCGCAGCCGCGGCCGCAAACGGCACTGGTCCCCTGGGCGCAGCCACCACAGCCGACAGCTCTGCATCCTCTGGCGGCCGCCGCCTGCTGCGAGAGTCTCCGGCGGCGTCTGGCCCAGGCAGGACGACAAACCTGCTGAGCGCCGCTGGCACAGCCTTGCGGCGGCGGCTGCTGGCGGTGCCGTCGGCCGGCGCCGCGTTGCCGCCACTGGCCTTTGACGCCGGCGGCGCCAGCGGTGGCGGCAGCGCCAGCGGCGGCGGCAGCGACACCACCACCTCAAACAGCAGCGGCGCCAGCGCTGGCGGTGGCAGCAACTTCAACAGCGCAGCGGCCGGGCCTTCTGCTGGAAATACCGACTCCGCCGGAACAGGTCCCGGCGGCGTGTTGCCGCTGTCCGAGGGCCAATGGGACCCTAACGCTGAGACCTGGGGCTGGGCCGACATCAACGCATCCCACATAATATCTGGACAGGTATGTTGCTCCATTCTAGGTTATCGAACATTTTCTGTGCGCGTTACAGGTGAGGTCAGTTTTCCTGCCATGGCAAATCTATTGTACAAGGTCGTTTGCAGTCAAGCCCAGCAGCACCGGTTTCTGCAGTTTGTTTTAAACATCTTAGCTGGGAACACGTAGCTCATTGCCTGACCGGGCGATCCCATTGCAGTTGTCGTGACGCAGGCCACACGCCAGGACCAGGAATTGACATTTCGATTGCCATGACGCAGGCCACCTATTACTGCTCGCTGCCCCAGGACCTCCAAAACAACCAGTGCGGCTTCCAGCCGATCGCCGCGAATGCTGAGGGTGAGTGAGCTCGAAAGGTTCCCAACTGTGTTTGGCCTCCTCCTACGGGACGTGCCTACATCTGCAGACTGCCGTACGCAAGGCTGGCAGTTTGGGGTGTGAACGCCCTTTTGGGCCTCGTTCTACTGCGACAGCCAATTCTGGAGTGTACGCACAAAAGAATTAGAATCTGAGATAGAGGGTTTTGGCGCCTGCAGGTCCCGTCTTCCAGCTCGCAAGCGGCGTGAAGCACAAAGTGGCTATGAACCTGGGTCAGTACGGCGGCGCTGCCGCCTGCGGCCTGTGCATCGCCTACCGGTAGGTGTCGCCATATCGCTTCGGACCCCCAACGTTGACTGCATGGTGTTCAGCAACAGGGACCGGGGAGCGGTTGCTGCTGCTGTGTACTGCTTAAAGTTGTCGTCACTTCGCGCCTGATCAGCCACCCGTCACTGGATGCCTGCGGCAAGCTGCTGATGCGTGGCGGACCCAGTCGTGACAAGCCAGGCGCTGTAGACCACTGTTCAAAAAGGCATATGTGCACTCTGCAGCGGCACCGGCAGCGGATCAGGCGAAACGCCGCCGCCCGCGCAGTGGACGCTGGCCCAAGTCTTCGACGAGTGCGCCTTTCGCCGCTCGCCACCTGCGCGTTTCATACCAACCCAAGCCCCCCAGCCTGATGCTATCAACACACCCCAGCCTCGGGCACCAGAAGCCCTGCCTGCGCTGTGCGAGAGGCAGCCGCTGTGGCAGCCCGGCTCGCCAACCAGCTGCGGCTGACCTGCATGGCATGTTGGAACAGTGCGAACTCAAGATGTTTGGCACAGCTGCCTTCACGTTTTGAATGTCTTTACGTGTTGGAAGTACATACCGCTGTTGCCTGCGAGTGCGCGCCCTGCGCCAGCATCCTGCGCCTACTCGTTGGTTACTGCTGGGAATCTTTGCACATTTGCATTTTAATTTTGGGTGCGCCTCACGCGGCTGGGGTAGCATCAGTCTGTGTGTCCCGGCGGCAACAGGTCCCGGGACATGGCGTGGGGCGCCTGTGCCTTACAGATGATTTGTACATCGTTTCTTCAAGCTCTTCCTCTCCTTTTCAGGTGCGCCTCCTGCGGCTGGGGCGACATCAGTCTGTGCGTGCCGGGCGGCGACGGGTCCTGGGAGGTAGAATGGGCGCCTGTGCCCTGCGCCTACCCGGCAGCCGCCGACGCATTCGTTTATGACATGGGCGCCGCAAACGCCTGGTGGCTCAAGCTCGCCATTGCCAATGCGCGGTGAGCACACTTCATTTACGTTATCTCGAATTTCGCTCCAAACAAATCGAAATCTACAGCGAGCCAGTGGAGCTGCAGCGGCCCAAAAGCACCATGTGGGAATAGGTGCCGCGAGGCGAGGGGCGCTGGCAGATCGCCAGCTTATTCTTCCGGTTTGAGAAGCAAACATCAAAACTTTGCTTGCTGCACGCAGCGTGCCGGATCAGCAGGTGGATGAGATGCAGCAGTCCCAACAGCCCTGCCCGGCACTACCGGTGGCCGCTGGGAGAGGACGGTCCTATCGACAGAGGACGTCCTATCGACACCCCACCTTCAGCGCTTTTCGAAGCAGACTGTGTTGCTGCGCGCAGGGATCCTGTCCAATGCGTCGAGATGCAGCTGCCCGACAGCCCCGCCCGGCATTGCCTGCCGCTCACCGGCAGCCGCTGGCAGACCACAAGCCCATAACTTCTTATCGGAACAACAAAACTAATGTTGATGTATGTTCCTGTCATGCGTGCAGCGTGCCCGTCAAGAGTGCCGAGATGCGACTGCCCAACAGCACCGACTGGGAGTGGGTGCCGCACTCTGAGGGCCGCTGGCAGATCACCAGCCCCGTCGACCCGCTGGCGTTTCCGCTGCCGATTCGCCTGACGTCGGTGCTGGGCGACGTTGTGACAGACACCATCGACTCGTCGCTCGGCGGCCAGGTGTGTGAAAGGAATGAAGAGAAAGATTGGTAAATGTGTCTTGGGAAACATAACATTCTGTATTTGCCCTGCTCATCGCCTCACAGCTGGCAATATTGCCAGCTGTGACACATTAATGTGTCACTGACACCATCGACTCGTCGATCGGTGGCCAGGTGCATGGGTGAAATCAGGTAACCTCGCAGGAATACAACCCTTTGCAACATATACTGCCCATTCGGCAAAATAACCCTCACAGGAATACAAACCCTTGATTCCCACTGCCCATCCGGTTGGTGCTGGGAGACGTGGTGACTGACAGCATCGACTTGTGACTGAGCGACCAGGTATGTAAAAGAAACGAGAAAGAAAAGCCTCCGAAGCCCTCTGAAAGAATCTCAAAACATTATTTTTTGTGCGTCCCGCTGCCCAGCCGCCTCGCATCGGTCCTGGGAGGCGTCGTCACTGACGCCATCGACTCTTTGCCTGGCGGCCAGGTGTGCGGCTTGCTTTGGCACTTCCCAATGAAAATGAAACCTCCCGATTGGATTTCACAAGGGCGACAGGGGCTTCTGGCTCTGCAGATTTTTCAGCAGGCAGTGATATGGCAGCTTCTGCCGTGGGTCAGAGCTCAACTGCATGTGCACCGAGGCTGCAAGCTGAATGAAACACAGCTGAATGAGAAACACAGCTGAAATGAATTGCTGCAACTGCGCAGGGCCACGCGCAGTTCCCCGACCGCTCGAGCAGTGGCGCCAGCAGCAGTGCGGCGGCGCCTCGCTGACTGCCGCAGAACGGCGGAACCGCTTCTGAAACGGCAGCCAAGGTGAGCAGGGCCTGAGGCGTTTCACTCGGGCTGACAGCATTTCGCAGGCATGGTGGCAGCCACCAGTCAGAGCACATGCTTGCACTTCTATTAAACCGCTACGTAGCGGTTTAATAGAAGTGCAAGCATGTGCTCTGACTGGGTATACCCAGTAGGATTTGCTGCTGTAGATACTGGCAAGCGCTCGTCCACACGCGCGATGCAGGCAGTGCACGAAAGGCGCAAGCCTCTCCTACCAGCCCGTCTTTTGACAGCAACACTCACAAACAAAGCTGTGCTGATTCTGCAGACGAAGCGGTAGTGCCGGCGTGAGAAATATGGATCGCCATTACTGCAATGCGGGCTTGAATACACACCCCCGCAGCGGGTGCACAGGCATGGTGTGGGATTTTTGTGATATTGACCTACAGACGCGACTGACATGTTTGACAAAGTGCAATGGAACTTCCAAGGCGACGATCTAATTGAGAAACTCGCACGGGGCCCTCCCCGTGGGTGGCATGGCCCTGAGAACCTACACCGCTGGTTTTGGAACCCATTCCAGAGGCGGCTGTATGCATGGTTTGGAAGTTTGACACTGTGTTCGAGAGTGACGTGTTCGGTGCTGCGGTGTCTACCTATTGGCTACGAGGGGTGCAGCTGCTTTTGCATCAGGCTTCGTCTCTAGCGGTGGAACATCACGCATGTGCATCAAATCGCCTGAAGTTTTGATTCGCAAGCTTAACAACACACATTGTACAGCGTGATCGCCTGCATGCTCTCATCAAATCAAATCAATACCAACACTGCGCAACAGCTCCATCACGCGTCGCAACTTCTTATCCAGCTCTGCGAATCCAATTGATACCTAGACCCGACTGTGACCGCTTCTGCACTGTGCCACCGCGGCAGAAGTCGGAGACTGCCCCCTGCCAGCCACGTGCCCTGCGTCAATTATGCCTGTCCTGCGCCTGCCTCCCAAGCGGAATTGCTAGGCGTCTGGTTGTCCCCGCATTGTTGCCTTGTTGCCGTCCAGTCAGCAGTCCACGGCAGAGCCGCGCGTGAATTTCAAACGAACGCGCAGCGCGGCAGCCAGAGCTCCACCGGCTCAGCTGCCGCGCTTTGCCGGTTTGGATGAATCCTTCGTTGGCATTGCCCCTCAGCGGTCTGCT
>JAABUM010006218.1_pt1 | contig 11865 bp, 7 predicted proteins | sample 5559161 | NCBI WGS metagenome assembly JAABUM01 (sample SAMN10711868, study PRJNA513369) | rock metagenome | isolation source: Antarctica rocks | place: Antarctica: Victoria Land, Siegfried Peak nord | reverse complement strand
CACACGCCGGCGTTACGACCCGGCAGGCACGATCCGTGCCAGCGGCATGAGCGATGCGAATAGTCGCGTCTGCGGTGGTCAAGACAGGGTCCACCGATCGGGTAATGGGGGCACAGGGTGCGCAAGTCCGGCTCGACGGTGGCGGCATGACTGCCCAACCGTCCTTGATGGTGCGCATCGAGGATGCGACACTGCGGCCAGATCTGTCTCGGGTCATCGCGAGGCTGTTCCTGCCGGGCGAGGAATTGACGTCCGGGCACACCCGCGCCGAGGCCGTGGTGGAGCGGGTGCTGGCGCTGCCCGAGTCAGAGGTCCAGGAGATCGTCGCCGATCTGTTCGAGGTTTTCTCGTCAAGGCACCGTCGCTACCAGGACATCTTGCGAGCGCACGCTGCCACCTTGAGCTATCGGGTGGAGAACGCTGCGCTGTTGACGCCGGAGCGGCGGCTGCTTCTGGGCGCAACCTTCACGTCCGAGTACGCGGTCGAGGGCGCCGCGCTGTGCAACCCGAGCGCGGTGCCGGCTCCGGACCAGAGCGGCCTGGACCCCGGCCAGTTGCGGGTGGCGGTGAGCTTGCGCTGTATCGGGGAAGGACACCACTCGTCCATCGGCTTCGCTACCGCGATCATCGGCCCTGGCGCGCAATGGGTCTTCGAGCCCCGCACGTTGCCGGCGACCACCGGACCGATCGAGGCCGGTCTATGGCAACGCGACCGATTGATGGCGGTGATGCAGGACCACGGCACGATCGACGAGCTGGGCCACCGGGTGCTCGCAGCGCTGCCGACGACTTTCACCGGAGCCGAGCTGGGTGCGGTGCTGGCCGACTTCGAGGCGGATGTCCGCGGTCGACGCACTGGACCTGCAACCGCGGATCTGCTCCGCGAACTGGCTACCTCGGTGTATCAGGTCGAATTTCCCGACGACGTGTCATTGAGCCAGCAGGTGCTGATGCCGGCAACGGCGCAGGAGAGCAACGGAATGGAAGACGCACGTTTCGTTCGATTCCATGGTGAGCACTCCAGCGGCGGTCAGCACTCCAGCACCGAAAATGATTCTGCTGATTCGACCGTGGAATACCGCGCCGTTTATACGGCCTATGACGGCAGCCATATCGCACCTCGGTTGTTGACCAGTCCGGATCTGAAACACTTTGCATCGCATCGGCTCAGTGGTCGAGCTGCGCGTGACAAGGGCATGGCATTGTTTCCGCGGCTGATCGGCGGCCGGCACTTTGCTCTGTGCCGCTCCGACGGCGAATGCAATTACGTTGCCTCCTCCGCCGACGGCCTGCACTGGGACACCGCAATCGGCATCGGAGCGCCGCAGCAAATCTGGCAGACCATTCAGGTCGGCAACTGCGGGCCGCCCATTGAAACAGCGGACGGTTGGTTGGTCCTGACCCACGGGGTTGGTCCGATGCGGGTGTACCGGATCGGTGCGATGTTGCTCGATCTCGACGAGCCCGCTCGGGTGATCAAGGTGCTGAAGGCACCACTTCTGCAGGGCGAACCGGCCGAGCGCGACGGGTACGTCCCCAACGTCGTGTATTCCTGTGGCGGCCTCGCACACGACCGCAGACTGTGGCTGCCCTACGGCATCGGCGATGCCCGGATCGGTGTCGCGTGGGCTGATCTGGACGACGTTCTGGCCGCGATGTCGCCGGTGCCCGATTGATCCGTGAATCATGAAACGACTGCAGGAGCCGCCGGTCTCAGGTTCCGCAGAAGGTCTGGTAGTCGCCGAAGTCGCTCGGGGCGGGGGCGGCGTAGCGCTCCAGGCCAGGCCGTTGGTCGTACGGGGTTGCCAGTGCGTCCAGGAGATGTTCGAGCGGATCGAGATCGCCCTCGGTCGCCGCGGCGAGGGCCTCCTCGACGAGGTGGTTGCGGGGAATGTAGACGGGGTTCGCCCGGTCCATTCCGTCGGCGTCGGGTTCGTGGGCGCGCCAGCGTTTCATCCAGGCGTCCAAACCGGCGAGGTCGGTGAACATGCCGCGGACTGGTTCGGTGTTCCCGCGGGCGGCCGCGCCGAGGCTACGAAAGAAGGACGTGTAATCGACATGGTCGCTCTGGAGCAGGGTGAGCAGTTCGGCGATCAAGGGGTCGTCCTCGATGCCGTTGGACAGGCCGAGCTTGGCCCGCATACCGGCCGACCAGGCGGCGTCGTACTGCCGGGGAAACGCGCCGAGGAGTTCCAGCGCGAGTGCGATGGCGTGCTCCTGTTCGGAGTGGAACAGGGGAAGGAGAGCTTCGGCCAGCCGGGCGAGGTTCCAGTGGGCCGCGGCCGGCTGGTTGCCGTAGGCGTAGCGACCGCCCGTGTCGATAGAGCTGTAGACCGTGGCCGGGTCGAAGGCCTCCAGAAAGGCGCACGGGCCGTAGTCGATGGTCTCGCCGGAGATCGTCATGTTGTCGGTGTTCATCACTCCGTGCACGAATCCCACCAGCATCCATCGAGCCACCAGCGACGCCTGGGCGGAGATGACCGCTTCGAAGAATGAGAGGTAGGGGTTTTCGGTGGTGGCGGCGGTGGGGTAGTGACGGGTGATCGCGTGGTCGGCGAGGCGGCGCAGGAGGTCGACGTCGCCGGTGGCCCGTGCGTACTGGAAACTCCCGACGCGCAGATGGCTGCTCGCGACCCTGGCGAGCACGGCTCCCGGCAGAAGGGTCTCGCGGTGCACCGACCGCCCGGTCGCAATCACGGCCAGGGAACGCGTTGTGGGAATGCCCAGCGCATGCATCGCCTCGCTGACGACGTACTCGTGCAGCATCGGGCCGACCGCCGCCAGGCCGTCGCCGCCCCGCGCGAAAGGAGTGCGCCCGGCGCCCTTGAGGTGAAGGTCGCGAAGGTGGCCGTCGGTGTCGAGAAGCTCACCGAGCAGCAGTGCGCGCCCGTCGCCCAGGCGCGGAACGAAGTTGCCGAACTGGTGCCCGGCGTAGGCCTGCGCCACCGGATTCGCATCGCCGGGAACGAGATTGCCGACCAGGAACTGGACTCCACCGGGGCTACGTAGCCACCCGGCGTCGAGGGCGAGCTCGGCGGCCAGCGGCTCGTTGACTACGAGCGGCCGGGGGTCGGGAGCCTTCTCGGCGCGCCAGGGAACAGCCATCTCCGCAAGCTCACTGGCGAAGCGGCTGGTCATGGTGACGACAGGGGTTGGGGCGACGCTCACAGCATCCAGATTACGTGCCTCACGATTACGTGGCCCGGACGAAACGCTCGCCCCGGACGACGCCGGCACACTCCTGCGGCCCGTCAGGCGGAGACCCGATCGGTGCCCTGTCGAGCCCAGTGCCGGTCGGCCCTGATCGCGGCGATGAATTTGTCCCCGATGTCGCCCGCGGTCCGACCGATGACGACTCCTGGCTGGGTGAGCGCGTGGGGGACGGTGAGGGCTGCGGCGACCAGGTCTCGTCCGTTGCCGGTTGCCGCAATGGTCTTGAAGTGTTTGTACGTTTCTTCGATGAAGTGCAGAGCCGCTCCATTCGTCTTGAGTGCGGCGACGGCCGCGCGGCCATCCGGGACGTACACGGCGTCGTACGGCACGGACGCCGAGGTGAGCAGGCTGAAGTCGACCTTGATCCTGGATCCGGTCGAGGTCGTTATGGTGCCCTCATGTGGGGCGATCAGAACGCTGTGCACACCGGCCGCGGTGAGGGTGCGCTGCAGGTGGGTGATGTCTGCGGCGGATCCACCGTCGGCGGTGAGAATGGCGACCTTGCGAGTCTGGGCGCTGCTCGGCGTGCGCTCTTCGCTCAACGCCGGCGACGGCCGGATCCCGGTGGCGACATGACCGGTCGGAGCGGGCAGACCGAGACCTTCGGCAACCTCGCGGACCAGGTGCGTGTCGATGTTGGCCAACAGGGTGAGCATGCGCTGTTTGACCGTCAGGGCACTGACTTTGCCCAGCTCGAAGCGCAGCGCATCGATGATGTGTTGCTGCTCCGGGGCGCTCATGCTGCGGAAGAACAGGGTGGCCTGGCTGAAATGGTCGGAGAAGGTGCCGCTGCGGGCCCGGATCTTGGGCCCGGACACCACTTCCGGATAGGACACGAAACCGCCGGCGGCTGCGGGGGCCTCGACGGCGTTGCCGCCGAGAGAATTCGGTTCATAATTGATGTTTCCAGGCCGGCTGGCGTAGCGCATCGCCGAATCCTGTTGATAGTTGTTCACCGGAGCGGAACTTTGATTGATCGGCAGCTGGGAGAAGTTCGCGCTGCCGAACCGATTGATCTGGGTGTCCAGGTAGGAGAACAGTCGGCCCTGCAGCAACGGATCGTCGGTGAAATCGATGCCTGGAACGATGTGCCCCAGGTGAAAGGCGACCTGCTCGGTTTCGGCGAAATAGTTGTCCGGGTTGCGGTTCAGTGTCATCGTGCCGATCCGAGTGACTGGAACGACTTCCTCGGGCCACAGCTTCGTGGCGTCCAAGATGTCGAACCCGACCTTGGCCACATCGGCCTCGGCCAGCAGTTGCACCCCCAGATCGAACTGCGGGTACTGGTGGTCGTTGATGGCCTGGGCAAGGTCGCGGCGGTGAAAGTCCGGATCCACGCCGCCTAACTTCTGCGCCTCGTCCCAGACCAGTGAATGCACTCCCAACGCGGGCTTCCAATGAAATTTCACGTAGGTCGAGTGGCCCTGATCATTGGTCAATCGGAACGTGTGGACCCCAAAACCTTCCATCATCCGGAAGCTCCGCGGAATCCCGCGATCGGACATCACCCACATGATCATGTGCATGGACTCGGGGGTGAGCGAGATGTAGTCCCAGAAGCTGTTGTGGGCGGTGGAAGCCTGAGGAATCTCCAGCATCGGTTCCGGTTTGAATGCGTGCACCAGGTCGGGGAACTTGATGGCGTCCTGGATGAAGAACACCGGGATGTTGTTGCCGACCAAATCCCAGACGCCTTCGGTGGTGTAGAACTTCGTTGCGAAGCCGCGGGCGTCCCGGGCCGTGTCGGCCGAGCCTCTCGACCCGTTGACGACGGAGAAACGGACGAAAACGTCTGTGGTGGCAGCGGTGTCGGTGAGTACTTTGGCTCTGGTGAACTGCTGCAGCGATTTGTGCAACTTGAAGGTGCCGTGCGCGCCGGCGCCGCGTGCGTGCACCACCCGCTCCGGAATCCGTTCGTGATCGAAATGCATGATCTTCTCGCGGAAGGCGAAGTCCTCCAACAGAGTCGGGCCGCGACTACCCGCGTGAAGGGAGTTCTGGTCGTCGGCGATTCGCATTCCCTGGTTGGTGGTCAGGTAACGACCGGAATCCACCGTCGGTACATCGACCTCGGCGACACGGCCAGCGTCGGGAGTCAGCTCGGCAACCAATTCCGCGGCTCTGTCGCCCAATGCCCCGGGAGTGGCTGCCGCAGAACCGGCCAGAATCGGGGCCGCCGCCAAAGCCGAGGCGCCCACCCCGGCCGCCTGGATCAGGGTGCGCCTGCTGATGCCGCGGTCGGTCACCAAGGGGTCTGAGGTAGGTTCCGGTCGCTCGTCCATGTTGCACTCCCAGTAGTTGCTGACCGTCGATTTTCGTCGAGTCAACCACCGGCGCACACCCATGACCATCGACCAGAAGAATGAGTCGACCCTGCAGACCTATGCAGTTTGCGCTGGTGATGGAAGGCCTGGGGTCGCTCAAACGCGGCCGGGCCCTGCGTCTTTTACGCCGGAGCCCAGTGCTAACGGCACCAGGGCAGCGGATTGCGCCGCTGCCATCGCGCTGCCATTGCGCTGCTCGGGTCCGTCGACCGGTCAAGCCGCTGCTGGTTTGTGACCGAGCGCCTCGGGGTACCGCTGATACCAGGATTGCAGATGACCACAGCAGGTTTGCCGTTAGCCAGGGAGCAGATGCCCGACGACAGGAGCGGTTCCGGGTTTCCGACAGATCAGTCCTTGCGAACGGTGGCCAATAGGTTGACTTGGTGATGGTTCACCGCGCTGGCCGCTTCGACGCGGCCGGCGCTCCGAAGCCGGCGGCCGGGTTCGCCGGAGTTCTACGGCAGCGCGAGTTCCGGCTGCTGTGGCTGGCTGACATCCAGTCGCTGCTGGGCGACCAGATCGCCCGGGTCGCGCTGTCCGTGCTCGTGTTCGACCGCACCCACTCCGGGTTCGCAACCGCCGCGGTGTACGCCTTGACGTTCCTGCCCGCCGTTGTCGGCACCGTTGCGTTGGGTCCGCTCGCCGATCGGCTGCCGCGCCGGGCCCTGCTGGTGGCAGGCGACGGCATCCGCGCTGCGTTGCTGGCCACGATGGCCCTCCCACACCTACCGATTTCCCTGCTCGCCGCGCTGCTGGTCGTCGCCGTCGTCGTCGGAACCCCATGGAAAGCGGCGGAATCGGCCCTGGTCGTTGACATACTGCCCACCCCTGACCGGCCGATGGGGCTTGGGCTCCGCGCCGCGACCAGTCAGGCGGCCCAGCTGGCCGGTTTCGCTGTCGGTGGTGCCGCAGTCGCCGTCATCGGCCCGCGTTCGGCCCTCGCCGTCGACGCCGGCACCTTCGCGCTCTCCGCGGTGATCATCCGGTTCGGGGTGCGCCGCCGCCCACCCATTGCACAGCCGACCGCAGGGGCAGCCCCCAACGGTTCGGCCGACTCGGCACCGCCGCGCCGCTGGCTGGACGGAACCCGAGCCGTGTTCGGCAACCGGCAACTGCTGTTGCTGCTGGCCTTCTCCTGGCTGCTCGGACTCATCGTCGTCCCGGAAGGGCTGGCAGCGCCCTACGCGCATCAGCTCGGGGGTGGGCCGCGAACAGTCGGGCTGCTCCTGGCAGTCGGTCCCGCCGGAGTCCTTCTCGGCACTCTGCTCTACACCAGGTTGCTGACAGCGCCGACCCGCGCGGCCCTGCTCGGCCCGTTCGCCGCAGCCGCCGGCATACCGCTCATCTTCTGTGCATTTGCTCCCGGCCTTCCCCTGACCTGCGCGCTGTGGGCCCTGGCGGGCAGCTTCACGGGCTTTCAGGTTCAGGTTGTCACCGAGTTCGTCTCCACGATCGCCCCGGCTTTGCGCGCCCAAGGGATTGCCATCGCCTCTGCCGGGCTGTTGGGCGCCCAAGGCGTCGGTCTCGTCGCCGCCGGCCTCATCACGCAACTGGCGGCGCCGTCCACCGCCATCGCCGTTGCCGGAGCCATAGCAACCGCCCTGGGCGGCTGCCTCTCCCTGATCCGGCACCGACACCGAAAATTTCACCGGCCATAGTCAACTCCCGGCGCGAACCCGCCAAATATCCTACCCGCCGAGCCCATCCCTCACCAATCCCATGCCTTGCTCATCGCCGTTCACCTACCTTCCCTTCCGGTCGCGTCTCTGGTCAGCGCCGGCCAAGTTTCACCAGTCCCATGCCTTGCTCATTGCCGCTCACCTGCCCTTCCCTGCTAGGTCGTGCGCGTGGTTATTGCTGGCGTTGGTTCACCAGTCCCATGCCTTGCTCATCGCCGCTCACCTGCCCTTCCCGTTGAATCACCGCTTCCCCGAGGAGCTTTCGAGGAGGAAATACCCGGAGGAAAATGCTATGAGGGGCATCGGTGGTGGATAATTGAAACCTCCAAGTACCTGCAGTCACATTATAAATACATTGCGTAACACAAGTCGGCGAGGTGATGTGCTCCATGGGCGCTGATTCACGCTTCCCGGCCGCAATCTCCACCCATCCGTGGTCACCGCGGCGTTGGCGGTTACGAGCTGTTCCGACCACCGCCCGCTGGTTCCTGCTATTGGTGGACGTCGTCGCGCTGGTGCTCACATCGGCGCTGCTGGTAACCGAACGGATGTCGACCGCAGACTGGCTGCGATTCGCTGCGTTGGCCGCGGTCGCCCTCGGATATGCAGAGGCCGGCGCTCGGATCGAACGGCTCAAGCGGTACTTGTCGCCGGGTGGTGACAGGGTCGTCTCCAACCAGGTGTCCGTGTGGGCGTTTGCCGCTGTGCTGACGGTTCCGGCCGGATGGGCGGCCGTTCTGATTGCAGTGCTCTATCTGCAGAGCCTGGTGCGGCGCTCCCGCGACAGGACCGGAGTGGCGTACCGGGTGGTGTTCGCCGGGGCCACCGTGATGCTGTCCGCCGAAGCAGCATCCGGGTCGTTGACCGTTGCCGGGGCAGGTGACGTGCTGCGTGGTGGCCTGTTGGCCCCGGCCGCCGTCATCGGTGCCTTACTCGTGTTCACCCTGGTCAATTTCGGGGTGCTGATCACCGGGATGTGGGTGACCCGACGCCCGCCCACAGTGCGCGGACTGCTGCCGGACATCGACGCGTTCGGCTACGAGGTGGCGACCCTGACCCTGGGCATCGTCACCGCGGAATTCCTCATTCACACGCCGGCGCTGACCCCGGTCGCGGTTCTCCTCGCGGCTTATCTGCACCGCAGTTCGTTGGTCAACTCGCTGCACCGAGCGGCAGCGACCGACCCGAAGACCGCACTGCCGAACCTGACCGCGTGGACCGAGCACGCCCAAGGAGTGCTCACCCGCGCCCACCGCCGCAACGAACCCGTCACCGTGCTGTTCTGCGACTTGGACCACTTCAAGAAAGTGAACGACACCTACGGGCACCTCACCGGCGATCGCGTGCTCGCCGCCGTCGCGCAATGCCTACGCCAGCAACTGCGCGGCCACGACGACATCGGCCGGTTCGGCGGAGAAGAATTCGTCGTCGTCCTGGACACCATCGACCAGGCCGAAGCCGAACTGGTAGCCACGCGCCTGCGCATCGCCGTCAGCGCCCTCACGTTCGATCACGGCCTGCACATCACCATGTCCGTCGGTATCGCCCACCACCACCCTGGCGGAGAACCGGAACTACAGGAACTGTTGACCCGCGCCGATGCCGGCCTCCGCGCAGCGAAAGCGAACGGACGCAACCAGGTCCGCGCAGCCTGAGTCCTGATCCGCGGGCTCCTGATCCGGCGCTCCCAGAGGAGCTCCGGACGCCGCAGCTCATCCAGTCCTAGTCGGTTGAGTGCTCATGACGGTCAGCGCCATGCGTGGACGCCCCGCGTAGTGGAAGGGAGCTGAGCAGCCCGGCCTCTTCCAGTGCCAGCAGCGCCTGGTAGTAGGCAAGGGTGGATTCGGCTCCCTCGTTCTCGCTGACACCGTTGGACCCGAGCCCGTCGTGACAGCCACCGGTGGCGAAGTCGTAGATCGGTTCGTTCCGGTGGTTGCGGCCGAGGAACCATTCGAAGACGCGCACCGCCTGCGCGCCGTACTCGGGTTGTCCGGTCACCGCGAACGCTTGGGCCAGTGCCTCGACGAGTGCAGCGGCATCCACCGGCTGCTCGTCGCCACGTTCGAGGGGTTCGGCGGGAGGCTCGGAACGGCGGCGCCACTTGTTGCCGATCAGGTGCACCACGGCGTCAGTGGGTAGGCACTGACTGCGGTACCAGTTCAACGACTCCAGACCCGCATGGAGCATCTCGGGGTTGCCGAGCCGGTGACCAGCACCGATGAGAGCCTGTGAGAGTCGAGCGTTGTCGTAGGTGAGTTCGTCCTCGAACCAACGCCAGTTGTCGGAGGACGTCGAGGTGTAGGCGGTGAGCAGTCGCGCGGCCAGCATCTGCATGCTCTGCTGGAGCGTCGGGGGCCAAGCCTCCAGCGGCGACTCGGCAAGGCCCAGCACCGTGAAGGCCACGGCCCGCAAGCTGTCCATCTGCTGTACGACGGGGGCGATTTCTTGTAGCAGCCGCATGCTGGGCGCGACGACAGCGCGCGGCGGGTGGGCGGCGATCACGACGCCGAGAGCCCACACCGTGCGGCCGAGATGGTCGCCGGTGTGCGGCTGGTCCAGCCATTGCCGCTGGTAGGACATGAAGTTGTGCATCCCTGGGGCGGCCGGGTCCCAGGCGTGACGCAGAAAGCTGAGCCCCAGGGTGAGGATCCGGCTGAACCTCGAGTCATGCGCGCCGCGGTCCAGAGCGGTCGCGACGATGACCAGACGCGCGATGTCGTCGACGCAGTAGCCACTGGATCTGTTGGGAACGACGCCGTCGGCATGCTGCATGATTCCCACGTCGTCGATGAGAGTGAGCAGATGTTGCGGCTGGATCGGCGGCGCGGACGCCACGTGGTGGGGAGCGCCGCCGGCAACGGCGGAGGGCATCGAAAGCTGCAGGGCTTCACCCAGGATTTCCAGCGTCTGTGCGCCGACTGCGGGCCAGGCCAGTTCCGCCCCGATGCGCCGCGCTTCCCGTGCCGCGGCAGCCAGAGCTTCCGGATCGTCGAGCAGTTGCAGAATTCCGTCGGCGAATGCTTCCGGATCGTCGAACGGAACCAGTACTCCGGCTCCGGAGCCGAGCAGATCTTCGGCATAGAAGTAGGGCGTGGACACCACCGGGCATCCGGCAACGATTGCGAAGGTCAACGCTCCGGACACGATCTGCTCCCGCGACCGGTAGGGCGTCAGATAAAGATCCGTCGAGGAAAGCAGTACGGCGAGTTCCTCGGTGGACAGGAATTGGTCCAGGAATTGGACGTTGCGCTGCAGCCCGAGGTCTCGGACCAGCCGTTGCAATCCCAGCCGGTACCGTTCCCCCTCGAACTTGACCACCTCAGGATGCGTTTGGCCGGCAATCAGGTACAGCACGTCCGGATGCAACGGCGCGATTTTAGCGATCGCCTGGATCGCTGTCTCGATGCCCTTGCCGGCCGAGATGAGGCCGAAGGTGGACAGGACCGTCCGTCCCTGGAGGTGCGCGACGGTTGTTCCGGCGACGCCCGGCCCGGGCCGCCGCGCGTGCCCGTCCATCGCCTCCATCGACGGCAGCAGCGCTGTCGGCGTCATCGACGGCAGCAGCGCCGTCGGGGCTCCGTGCGGTAGCACTCGCACCCGGTCCGCCGTGGTCATTCCGGCGCCGAGCACCATGCGGCGCGCCGTCTGGGTGAACACGGTCACCAACGTGGCTCGCTCGCACAGCTCCCGCAGAACCTCCTCCTGCGCGGCGGACGGCTCGGACAGCACAGTGTGCAAGGTGAGAACGAACGGTCGTTGCAGCTCTCGCACCAGGGACAGGACGAAACGACCGACCTGCCCACCGAAGATTCCGTACTCGTGCTCGATCAGGACCACATCGGTTTCCCGGTCATCGAGCAACTCCGCCGCGGCCAGGTAGTCAGCCCGCACTTCCTGCCGGATCACCGACACCACTTCAGCCGCCGGCGCATGGTCCTCTCTGACGATGGCCATGATTTCGACCTCGGTCGACGGATCAGCCTCGATCAGGGCCGCCCGGAGATCGCGTGAGAAGGTGCCGATCCCACAGGCCCTGGGCGGATAGGTGGACACGATGGCGATACGCACCTACAGCCTGACCTGGTAGCACATGACAACCTGCTTTCGACGCTGTGGATCTCCAATGTGCCAGACCCGACCGACAAGGCAGTGCCCGGACCGCGCTGAAGCGCTCAGCCGGGCGTGCTGTTGGGCCGTTGCACGCTGAATTCCTGTTGGGCCGTTGCATACTGAATTGATGGTGGTGAGCGTGCAGCAGGTGACCCGGCAGGCGATCGGAGTGGGCCGGTTCGCAGCCGGGATCTACACCAATCGCGCCCAGAACCTCTATTCCGGGCTGGTGAAGGGCGACCTGCTCAGCCAACTGCATCTGGCGGTGGGGCGGGCCGATCCGCACGCGGTCTACGAGCGGATGCGGACGCGCGGCCCGGTGCTGCCGACCAGGATGGGCAATCTGAGCACAACGAGTTATGAGATATGTCAGCTGGTGTTGCGCAGTCGAGCTTTCGGAGTGACCGATCCGGCGGCGCCGCGGCCTGCCGAAGAGATGCTCGATCTGTCCTTGCTGGCGCTCAATCCGCCTGATCACACCCGGCTTCGGCGGTTGGCGGCACCGGCGTTCGCGCCGCGGCGGATGGCGGGGTACGAGA